>Ga0164243_10001823_pt1 | contig 35767 bp, 32 predicted proteins | sample OricompcompostOP_FD_108781 | JGI IMG/M metagenome (GOLD analysis project Ga0164243, IMG submission 108781) | Organic Plus compost microbial communities from Emeryville, California, USA - Original compost - Organic plus compost (OP) | ecosystem: Engineered > Solid waste > Mixed feedstock >...
AGCGCGGTGGAGAGCACGCCCGTGAAGTCGCGCACCGTGACGCCCGTGATGCGGCGCCCGACGACGTGCGCCTCCAGCAGGCGGCGGACTGTTTCGACTTCGGGAAGTTCTGGCATACTCGTTCCATACACGATGGGGCGGATCGGTCACGTCGTGGCCGATTGGGTTGACGCAGTGAGGATAATCGATGAGCGAGCAGGAAGAGGTCTCGATCTTCGGCCGGATCATTGCCGGGGAGTTCGGAACCGAGTTTGTGGCCGAGAGCGAGAACGTTGTTGCCTTCAACGACATCAATCCGCAGGCACCGGTGCACGTGCTGATCGTGCCGCGCCGACAGATCCGCAGCGTTGCCGAGCTGACGCGTGCAGACGACGCGCTCCTCGGCGAGATGATCGCGCTCGTCAACGAGGTCGCGCAGAAGCTGGGTGTCGCGGAGAGCGGCTATCGCGTGCTGACGAACGTCGGAGCGGACGCCGGTCAGACGGTGTTTCACCTGCACTGGCATCTGCTCGCCGGCAAGACCCTTGGTGAACTCGCGTAGAACGTATATGGAAGCAGGGAAGAGGATCAGATAATGGCTGAATCGTTGCGAGCGTTGCTCGAACAGGACATGAAGCAGGCAATGCGCGACAAGGATGCGGAGAAGCGCGACGCGATCCGCTACATCCTCGCGATGGTGAAGAACGCCGAGATCGACAAGCGCGCGCCGCTGACCGGTGAGGAGGAGATCTCCCTCCTGCGCAGTCAGGTGAAGCAGCGCCAGGACTCGATCGAGCAGTTCCGCAATGGCGGGCGCGAGGACCTCGCGGCGAAGGAAGAGTCGCAGGTGCGCATCCTCGAGGCTTATCTGCCGCAGCAGATGTCCGACGAGGAGGTCACCGCGTTCGTGGCCGAGGGCATCGCCGAGGCGGGAGCGACCTCGCCGAAGGACATGGGCAAGGTGATGGGTCTCCTCAACAAGCGTGCCGAAGGGCGCGTCGATGGACGTCGCCTGTCGGCGGCGGTCAAGGATGCGCTGGCGGCACTGTGAGCGAGCCGACTCCCGAATACCATCTCGATGAGGTCGTGATCGAGAACGTCGTGCCGTTGCCGGACGCCGTCACGGAGGAGCGCATCGCGTCGCTCGTCGACTTCGCGCTGCGTGCCGAGGAGGCGCTCGGCGGCTGGACGGTCGGTCTGCGCTTCGTGTCCGATGCCGAGATGCAGCAGATGCACCTCGACTTCATGGGGCTTGATTCGCCGACCGACATCATGACGTTCCCGCACGAGTCCGAGGACTGGATCTCTGCGGACGACGTCGCGGCGGAGGAGTGGGGTGGGGACATCGTGATCTCGGTCGATCGCGCGGCTGACCAGGCGGTCGAGGGCGACTGGGATCTCACCCACGAGCTCTTCTTTCTCGTCTGCCACGGGATGCTGCATCTGCTCGACTGGGACGATCACGACGATGCCGATCGCGCGCGGATGCTCGCGCGTCAGCGCGAGATCCTGCAGGAGTGGCTCGCGGCGAACCCGTTGTAGTACGCGACGGCACTCGTGAGGAGAGGAAAGGCGGGCGTCCAACCGGACGCCCGCCTTTCCTGTTGCCGTGATTGCTGACGGGACTATACGCCGATCGGCGCGAACTCGCGGCGCAGCATGTCGACGACGTGGAGCGCGGCGCGGCGCTGCACCTCGGCGAGGACCGCGCGCTGCGTGGCTTCCGGCAGGAGACGCGGCTCCTCGCTCGGCTTCGCGATCGCGAGCACGACCTTGCCCTGGAGCAATCCGTTCTCGATCGGATCGCCCGCGAAGCCGACGCCCACGCCGACGGTCGTGTCGCTTTCACCACGCGCGCTCGCGGCATCGGCGATCGCCTGGTGCGCGGCGTCGTCCTGGCTGAGGCCGAGCACGAGCGGGAACGTCGTCGCGCTCGTGAGTGCCGACTGCGCGATGATGTCCTTCGCGATCAGCCCAGCGAAGGCGCCACCGGTGCCGCGCTCGATCACGCTCAGCGAGAGCCCGCTCTTCTCGAGCGAGGTCGCGACCAGGCGCTCGAGCGTGTCATCGTCGGAGCCCCAGCGATACTGCCCGAGGATGCGGTTGACCTCGGCCTCGGCGGCATCGCGGCGCGCGCGCGTCTCGACCGGATCCTCGCCGACGGCGGAGATCATCACGTGCACACCGTCGTCCTTGGCGTACGTCGCGACGATCGGGTTGGCCGCGACCACGAGATCGTGGATCTCCTCCTCCGCGGCGGATTCACCGATGCCGATCGTCTTGATGATCAGCGTGTCGATCACGCTCTGCCCGGCACGCTCGCGGATGCGCGGCAATGCCTGCTCGGTCCACATGCGGTACATCTCGCGCGGCACACCCGGCATGGTGACGATGTGCTTCGGCTCGTCGCCGGCGACGGTCACGAGCCACCCCGGCGCGGTGCCGATCGGATTCGGCAGGACTTCCGCGGAGGGGATCAGCCACGCCTGCTTCGCGTTGCGCGCCGGCATCTCGACGCCACGGCCATGGAAGAAGCTCTTCAGGTTCTCGAGCAACCCGGCGTCCACCTCCGGCGTCTCGTCGAGGACCGCGGCGATCGCCTCGCGCGTCAGGTCGTCGTCGGTCGGACCGATGCCACCGGAACAGATGACGACATCGGCCTTCGACAGCGCGTGTCGGATCGTGTCGGTCAGCTCGGCGAGATCGTCGCCGGTGCTGGTGACGTGGACGAGTTCGATGCCGGCAGCGGTCAGCTGCTGGGCGAGGAACGTGGCGTTGGTGTCGGTGATGTGTCCGAGCAGGAGTTCGGACCCGATCGAGAGGATATACGCGCGCATGGTCGGCCTTTCGGCGTGAGCGTCCCCGGAGTGCAAGCTCCGGGGACGACGAGCGAGGAAGCGCGATCATTATAGCGAGCGACCGGATCCTGCATAGCGCCGGAATCGGTTACCAGGTCGGGGCGGGTGAGCTGAGGTCAATGACGATGCCATCGGGACCGGCGAGATGCGAGACGGTCTGACCCCACGGCTTCACCTCGGGCGTCTGGATCGCCGTCGCGCCGGCGTCGATCGCGCGCTGGAACGCCGCCTCGACATCGTCCGCCACGAACGCGATCTCGAACGCAACATGTCCCGTGGCGGATGGCGCAGCCGTCGTCGTCTCCGGGAGATGCGCGGCGCCGGCCTCTGCCGTCGCGAAAACGAGCGTCGTGCCGCCGATCTCCAGCTCGCCGTAGCTCGATCCGTTCGTGTTGCGCGTGGCGACGCCGAATGCCTGCTCGAAGAAGGCGAGGGTTGCGGCGACATCCGAAACGTAGATGATGGTCTTGGTGAACTGCATCGTGTTCTCCTGAATGCTCCAGGCGGGCGAGTCGGGTCGGACGTCGACCGGATGCCCGTTACCATGCTGACGGATCTCGCGGGGAATGTGTGACAGATGCGTGATGATGCCTTGCTGGATCTCTTCGAACGCGAGCGCCCGCGCTTGCGGAGCGTCGCCTACCGCATCCTCGGTTCGACGATGGATGCCGACGACGTGCTGCAGGAGACCTGGCTCCGGATGCAGCGCGTCGATGCGACGACCATCGCGCAGCCGAGCGCGTGGCTGACGTCGGTCGTCGGGCGCGTCGCGCTCGATCAGCTGCGCGCGCGATCGTCGCGGCGGGAGGACGTGTTGGACGTCGACGATCTCGTCCCGGCGCAGGGCGATGATCCCGAGGAGCAGGCCGTGCTGAGCGAGACGTTCGGCGTGGCGCTGCTCGCGGTGATGGATTCGCTCTCGCCGACGGAACGCGTCGCGCTCGTGCTCCACGACATGTGCGACGTCCCGTTCGAGGAGGTCGCGCAGGCGATCGGGCGATCGCCTGCGGCGACGCGACAACTTGCGCGGCGGGCGCGCATCCGCACGCGCGATCGGATCGCGCGGGTGCAGGCGGATCTCGACGCGCGCCGGGCGATCGTCGATGCGTTCCTGACGGCATCGCGGCAGGGGGATCTCGCCGGACTGCTGGCGATTCTCGATCCGGATGCCGTTGTGGTGGCCGATCCGGCGGCGATCGCGATGGGATCGGCCCCGATCGTTGCGGGTGCGGACGCCGTCGCTGCGACCTTCCGCGGGCGCGCCGAGGCCGCGCGGGCTGCGTGGATCGGTGTCGAGCCGGGGGCGGTCTGGATGTACCAGCGTTTGCCGCGCGTCGTCTTCCGCTTCACGATCGTCGGCGAGCGCATCACGCGCATCGATCTCGTGGCGGACGAGGCCGAGCGCGATCGGCTCGCACCGGCGATCATCCTGCCGGGACGGCGCGTCTGATCACGTACAATCGGTGCATGGATGCCGCGTGGACGGCGCGTCGTGACGAGATCGGCGGGGATGAACGATGTCGTGGTGGATCGTGCGGCGGGGAGCGCTGAGTGCGGCGCTCCTGATCATGGCGTGGTGCGCGCAGATGGGGTCAGTGTCGGCGCAGGATGACCGCGATTGCGAAGACTTCGCCTCGCAGCCGACCGCGCAGGCATACTTCACCGAGCGTGGAGGATCTGCGGACGTCAACGTCGATAACCTCGATCGCGATGGCGACGGCATCGCCTGCGAGGATCTGATCCCGGGCGGTGGTGAGGACACGGACGGCTTCCCGTGGTGGACGCTCGGTGTTGCCGGGGGCGTCGCGATTGCGGCTGGACTCGGCGTCGCCGGGTATCGCATCGTGGCGGCGCGCCGTCGCCATGCGACCCCGATCGCGCCGCTGCCGCCGATGCCGCCGATGCCAAGTGGCATGATGGTCTCCACCTACGTCGATCCTGACGACCCGTTCCCGCGCTTCGACGCGGTGCGGACGGCGGAGCTCGTCGCGATGCCGATCGAGGCGTATCTCGCGACGCCGGAGTGGGCGGAGCGCGTCGCCTGGGTCACGCGGCGATCGGGTGGGCGCTGCGAGCTGTGCGGGGTGAATCCGGTTGTCGATGTGCGACACCGGACGCTGGAGCGCCGCGGCGACGAGGACCCGAAGGACCTCATCGCCTTGTGCGGTGATTGCAGCTTCGCGATGGAGACGACATGACGCCGATCAGTCGCCGACCGTTCCGAGCGTGCCCTGGTCTCGCGGGACACGAATCGCGGTGCGCGTGACCACGAAGAACGATCCGAAGCAGAGTGCCGCCACGACGAGCAGCGAGCGTGTGTAGCTCGCGATTGGCAGGGCAAGCGCGAGAATCGCCGGCAGCAGGAATCCCGTGTACGTGAGCGAGTAGTAGAGCCCGGTCAGCCCCGCCAGATCTTGTGGCGTCGCGATCGCCTGGACGTGCATCAGGCCGGAGACCATGCATGTGCCGTACGCCGCCCCGAGGATCACGGCGACTGCGAGCGCGAGGAACGGGTTGTCGGCGATGCTGGCGAGCACGGCGAGGAGCATCCCCGCGAACATCAGGCCGAGGCCCACTGGAAGCGCGTGCCCTCCTGTGCGCTCATTGATGCGCGGCACCATGTTCTGCACGATCGCTCCGGTGCCGAGCGTCAGCACGGTCAGGAAGGTCGCATAGATGGTCGTCCACGAGCCGAGACGATTCTGCACGATCGACGGCATGATCGCGTAGGCGACGCCCGCCGCGCCGAACACCCACGGTGCCGCTGGCAGCACGAGCCTGCGGAAGTGACGATGGCGTGCCGACGTGATGCGGAGATCCTGCCACCACTGACGCTCGCCATTCGCCCAGCGATTCGGAAGCGTCTCGATCCCCTGCATCAGGAACGGGAGCGAGATCATCGCGAGGACGATGTGCACGGCATACGGCATCACCGAGGGGATCGGGCCCCACTGCGCGAGCGCACCGCTGACCGCCGCACCGATCCCGAAGCCGAGTGTCAGTGTCAGGGCGGGACGTCGCGCTCCGGCGGATGGAGTCGCCGCGAGATCGTACGGCGGCGTGGAGAGTTCCTTCAGCCACGAGGAACCGACGGACATCGCGACCCCGACGCTCGCGCCGGCGAGGATGCGTCCGGCGCAGAGGAGCGCGAACGTGTGGAAACCGCTCGCGAGGACGATGCTCGCCAGAATCGAGAGGAGCGTACCCGCGAGGAGGGCCGGCTTGCGTCCGCGGTAGTTCGAGATGGCAGACGCGACGAGCAACCCGGGGACGAGTCCGAGCACGTACATGCCGAGCAGGAGATTCGCCTGCCAGACCTGGTAGTGCCCGATTGATTCGTACATGTGGAGGAGCGGGGTGAAGTGGTTCCCGCCCCAGGCCGAGAGGAAGACGGCTGGGGCGGGGAGCATCCAGGCCGCGCGATCGCGACCTTCGCGAGATGCATTCATGATCGATTCAGGCTCCTGCGCCGAAGTGCGCGGCGTTGATGTGTTGGCGAATGCGTGTCGCGAATCCGGACCAGTTGCCGGAGAGGGCGCATTCTGCGAGGCGCGTGTGTTCTTCAAGATAGGTGGAGATCTGCTGCGGATGCTCCGTCACGGCGAGATACGTGAGCCGGGCGAGGCGTGGTCCGAGCGTGTCGAGCAGCTCCATGACGACGCGATTGCCCCCGCTCTGGATGATTCGCGCGTGGAAGGCGTAGTCCGCACTCGCGAACGCGAGCAGATCGTTCGTGGCGATGGCCTCGTGCTGCCGCTGGAGATCCGTCTGGATGCGCGTGCCGAGTTCGGCCAGATCATCCGGACGCGAGGCAAGCGCCGCGATAGCGTCGCTCTCGAACATCACGCGGACGGCGAGTGCGTCGCGGCGCTCCTCGATCGTGAGCGGGCTGACGATGGCGCCCTTCTTGGGAGGGAGACGCACGAGCGACCAGCGTTCGAGCTGGAGCATCGCCTCACGGGCGGGCGTGCGGCTGGCGCCCAGCTCATTGGCGAGGTCGGCCTCGGTGAGGAGCGTGCCGGCTTCGAAGCGTCGCTCGACGATGGAGCGGGCGGTAGTGGCGGCCATGCGGGCCGCGATGGGGGATCGCTCGTCGACGCGCTCCCAGGGAAGCGTGGGCGAATGTGCGGAATCGATCATCGCTCCATTCCTTGCGCGAGCACTCCGAATGGGAGCGCGGACGTCACGTTGCTGGGAAGAGTGTAACACAGAAACGCATTGATGCATCTATCAATGCGTTTCTGTGCAGGACTGTCTCCGACGCGAGGAAGGAGGTCACCAGCATCGGTTCGCACCGATGCTGGATGATAGACTGGCGGAGGTGCAAGCAATACCAAGATCGCACCTTCGACGTGGAAAACGGTCACGAGAAAGGGACATCCTGCCATGCCACGCAATGTGATTGTCACCGGAGGAACGAGCGGCATCGGTCGGGCGATCGCGGCGAGATTTGCCGCGGCCGGCGACATCGTGATCATCACGGGACGGAACGAGGAGAAGCTTCGGCGCGCCTCGGACGACCTCGGCGTGACGGGAGTGCGCTGCGATGCGAGCAATCCGACCGACGTCGCGGCGATGGTGTCGGCGGTACCCGAGCGTGTGGACGTGCTGGTGAATGCGGTTGGCGCGAACGTCGACACCATGCGACCCGATCAACCCGCACCCGCGCTCGACGATGTTCTCGCGGCGTGGCGGGCGAACCTGAGCGCGAATCTGCTCGGCGCGGTGCTGACGACCACGGCATTGCTGCCGCGATTCGGCGCGGGGAGCACGATCCTCACGATCGGCTCGGAGGCTGCCGAGATGGCGGCGACGTCATACGGCGCGGCCAAGGCGGCGCTCGCGGCGTGGACCTCGGGCCTGTCGATGATGGTCGGTCCGCGCGGGATGACGGCGAACACGATGGTCCCGGGGTACACCGAGGGGACGGACTTTTACGCGAGTCCGCTTCCGGAAGCCATGCGCGAGAACCTGATCGCGACGACGCACACCCGTCGCGCCGGCCGTCCGGAGGACGTCGCCGGGCTGGCGTTCTTCCTCGCGAGCGCGGATGCGCGCCACATCACCGGTCAGGCGATCCACGTCAGCGGTGGCACGCATCCGACGCGCTGAGCTGACTGGGGGACTCCGCAAACGCGGGGAGGCGCCGCGCTGCTACCATGATGGGAGATTGAGGCAGCCGATCGGGACGCATGCAGGGGACCTGATGACAAGCGACATCGCGGAGCATATCGCCAATCTCTCGATCATGGATACGCATTCCCACATGGAAGGGGTGGCTGCCTGGGAGGGCTCGGAGGCACCGGACATCCTGAGCGATCTGTTCGGGTGGTATGCCTCGTCGGATCTCGTGATCGCCGGCGCGCCGCTCGACGCCGTCGAGCGCCTGCTGGATCCCACCGACGATGACCTCGAGGGGCGCTTCGCCGGGATCGCCGAGGCATGGACGCGCAGTCGGTTCACCGGCTACGGCGAAGCGGTCCGGATCGCGGCGCGCGAGCTGCTCGAGATCGAGGACCTCTCGGCGGAATCATTGCGAGGCGGACAGCGTCGGCTGCGCGCACTCCAGCAGGCTGGCGGGATGGCGTTGCTCCGCGATCGCGCAAGGATCGATCACGTGCAGACGGATCTCGGCATGGACGTGATCGATCTGCCGACTTCCTCGTGGACCTACTTCCTGCGGGATCTCTCGGTCCGACGCTTCGCCATCGGAGCCGCGAACGATCCGATGATCGCGTCGGCGACGGGGATCGAGGTGCGGGATCTCGCGACGCTCGGGGATGCGATCGATGCGCTGTTCGTGCGGTGCGCGCCGCGTTCGATCGCGGTGAAGTCGCAGCATGCGTACGTGCGGACGCTGGCGTGGCAGCAGCGAAGCGATGCGGATGCCGAGCGGGCGCTGCGTGTGGTCCTCGACGGAGGTCCCGGCAGTGACGATCCCGATTCCGAGGCGCGTCGATGCGTGGGTGACTGGTGCCTCGGGCGCTGCGTGGCGTTGGCCGCGAGGTACGATCTGCCGATCAAGCTGCACACCGGGATCCTCGCCGGAACGGCGCAACAGGGCACGGCCATGCCGATCGATCGGCTGCGGGCTGGTCATCTCGCGCCGCTGCTGACGGCGTATCCGGATGCGCGATTCATCCTGATGCACATCGCGTATCCGTTCAGTGAAGAGCTGATCGCGCTGGCGAAGCACTTCGCGAATGTGACGGTGGATCTGTGCTGGGCGTGGGCGCTGAATCCGTTGGCAACGAAGGACTTCGTGCGGCGATTCCTCCATGCGGTACCGGTCAACCGGCTGTTCGCCTTCGGGGACGACACGAACACGCCGCTCATGGCGTATGCCTATGCGATGCAGGCGCGTCGCTGGCTGACGCGGGCGATCGAGGAGGAGATCGCGGATGGCTATCTGACGTCGCGTCAGGCGATGGAGGTGGCGAGTCTGGTGCTGCGTGGCAATCAGGAGGCCCACTTCGACATTGCGGGTCGTCAGGGCGCGATCCGGGACGTGACGGCGGTGGACGCGCATCATCCCTGGCCGTATCGCTCATCATGAGTGGATGGAGGAGCGTCGTGCTCCCCAATAGGCATGACGAGACCCCGACGGCATGCCATCGGGGTAGGAACGTGTCCCTCCATTGGTACCCTCGAAGGGACTCGAACCCCTAGCCTCTTGTTCCGAAGTGAAGAGACGGCCTCTCGCCCATTGTCCATCACTGTCGTTCCCTCCCACGAAAACCCCGAAAAACCAACGATTTTGGAGACCCATCTGCTCCATACTATCAGGTGCTACCGGGGAATGGTAGCGAATGGTGCTACAATCGTGCTACTGGAGACCTCGCGTAGTACGCACTGGAGCACCTCGGATGGCCATCAACAAGCGGCTCGGAACCGATGGGAAGACAACCCGCTATACCGTCCAGGTGGTGATCCCGAACCCCTCAGGCAAGGGACGCGGCAAGCGCGTGAGTGTCGGAACCTTCCGCACCAAGCGGGATGCCGAGCGGGCAGAGCAGCGCGCCAAGGATGAGATCGCGACCGGGACCTTCGCCCTCACCCCGCCGGAACCCCCGCGCATCGTGACCGTCGCCGAGTCGGTCACGCTCTGGCTGGACACCAAGCGGCCGAAGGTCTCCGCCAACACCCTGAGCGGCTACGAGAGCGCCGCTCGGCTCCATCTGCTCCCCGCTCTCGGCGACATCGACATCACGCAATTGACGCTGGATGACGTCCAGCATCTCGTTAGCGACATGAGCGATCGTGGGATCGGAGCGCAGCTGATTCATCGTGCGGTGATGGTGCTGCATGGCGCCCTGCATCGTGAAGTCCGCGGGCGCAAGCTCCTCTACAACGTCGCCGATGGCGTCGAGGTCCCGCGAGTCCACAAGCGAAAGGACCTCACCATCTGGACGCCGGACCAGATGCGCGCCTTCCTCGCCGTGGTCGAGGATGACGAGCTCTACCCCTTCTGGCACCTCACGCTCCTGGAGGGGATGCGACGTTCCGAAGCGCTCGGCCTTCGCTGGCGTGATCTCCGCTGGAGCCCTGATGAAACCCAGTGCACCGCGATCGTGGCGCAGACCGTCGTGCCCGATCTCACGCGAGGCGGCGCCCCGCTCGTGAAGCCCCGCGGGAAGACCAGCGCCGCACACCGATCCGTCGTACTCACCACGCCCACCATCAGCGCCCTCAAGCTGCACCGGGATCGGCAGCGCTTCCGGGCACAGGCGATTCCCGACTGGCCCGATCACGACCTGATCGTGACCACACCCGTGGGAGGTGTGGTGCGCCCCGACATGGTGCGCGTGAACCGTGATCGCCTCATGAAGGCCGCCGGCGTCCCGCACGTCGATACGCACAGCCTGCGACACACCGCCGCCACGGTGATGATTCAGGCCGGGGTGCCGCTGCCGATCGTGTCCCAGAAGATCGGCCACGCGAGCATCGGCACCACCGTGGACATCTACGGGCACATTGCCGCATCCGAACAGGCCCAGGCGAATGCCGCGATGCACGCCTATCTGGAGCGGGTGACCTCCGAGGTGATCGCCCCTGAAGACGTCGAGCACCCCGGCGAGGGGGTTGGGTGATGCATTGTTTTATTTCTCCGTTTCTCTGGGAACATACTCAAAACACTCAAAATCCCCTACAGCTATACATAATTGCTACCACTTGGTGACATTGAAGCCTTCGGGAGTGTTCCTGAGGCAAGAAGAAGCCCCCGCCTCGGGAGTGAACCGAGCGGGGGAGTGGCCACTGGATAGGAGCCAGCGACATGAGTAGTGTACCCAACAGTCAGTGGAGCAAGAAACGCGTACAGGATCGCGCGGTGTCAAGAGATCGATTCTATGAGGCCTTGTACACGCTCGCACCCGAGGTGATCAATGCGTTGTTCTCGGACGATGGCCTCGGCCTGTTTGATAGCTACATCTCTTCCGCGATTGAAGATGCTAAAAGCGCACAAGACCTACTGAGGGTTACCACAGTTCGGCCGCAAGATGGTCCGTGCGCGCTCCACGTGCGGAGCTGGTTGGATCGCTGGGTTTTTCAACATCGTGACCAAGATGATCGGACGGTCAACGACTTCCTGGACGATGCGTATTTCTCTCTCGTCGAATGCGTCCTGCGAAAGCTGGCCGGCGAGCCATGCCGGGAGGGGCGACGATTGTATTCTCGTCCGTTCCTGGATTTCCATCGAACCTTCGACATCTCTTTGGGGCAATTGGCGCTAGTTGATCGAGGAGCATCGGAGCCGGCACTACTGCCGCCCGATGTGTGGGAGGTGCTTGCCTCGGGAGATCTTCTTTCCGAGGCGGGATTTGCGTTGACACCGAAGATCGGCGAGTTCACTCCGGAGCAAGAGACGGATGACGACGCCGTGAAGCGAATCATTCCCGAGCTGGAGCGCCGCCTACGTCAGGTCCTCAAAGAGATAGCTTCGGGTCATGACAATTTTCTCGGGGCGCAGGGTCCGATGCCGGAGGATCGGGGTGGCCGCAAGTGGGAGTACCTTGTGCGCTATCAGGTGCTTGGCGCTGCCGAAAGCTTGACCTACGAAGATGTTGCTGCGGACTGCGGGGTGGCGGTTCGAACTATTGCTGGAGAGATCCCAAAAGCTGCAAATGCTATCGGGATCACGCTGCGGGCTAAGCCAGGACGTCCGAAGGTGACAAGGGACCCATCGTAAAACATGAGGCTGGGATTGAAGCACCCTAGTCTCATTGTTGTCGTGTTCTCCGAAATCTATTGTGTGGTCATAGGCACCGATGGGGTGCACTAACGACACGTGAACGGAGACGGCAAACACATGGAACGAGCGGAGAACGTTACGGCCTTGCAGCCGGACACGATGGGTATCGAGGAGCTGGCCAAGCGGCTCGGGATTGGGATGACGGTCTGCTACGGCCTTGCGCAGCGGAATGAGCTGCCGATCCCGGCAATCAAGGTGGGACGGCAGTGGCGCTTCAGCCGGGTTGCCTATGAGCGCTGGCTTGCCCGTGAGAACGAGGCGGCAGGCAATGTGGCGTAGACAGCGAAACGCTCTCGGCTGCATCCGAGAGCGTTTCCGAACCATCCTGGAGGTGGTTGCATGCAAAAGATAGCACCGATGACTCCAACGGAGATCTCTCGTTACCCACTAGGGCAATCTGAGCGTGAGCATCGTCTTGCGCTCCAGACGATCCCTACCTCAGTCCTTGAGCGGGAGATTGAGCTCTCTCAATGGCTGGTTCTCGACCTTACAGACGACCTCGGAGATTCGCATGAAGTCGCGCTGATTCAGATCGAGGCGCTCCTCGACGAGCGGAATCGCCGCCGGCGGCTCCTTGAGCGTCATGTGGGTCATCCACTCGCGCCGAGGTGGCCTCAGCGAGATCGGTCATTCCGATCACGAGCAGATGCCGTGAAGGCGCTCCTCACCCCGGAGAGCTTGTGCATCGACGTGTTGGGGATGTCGCTTTCACGATCTGGTGGTCACTGGATCGCTCACTGCCCATTTCCTGGCCACAATGATCATTCGCCAAGCTGTCACGTCTATGGCGATCACGTGTGGTGCTATGGCTGTAATCGTGGCGGGGATGTGATCACCACGCTCAGGCTCGCCTCGAACATGTCCGACGCGCTCGATGCGCTGGAGACACTCGAGGCGTACCTGAGTATCGCGAATGGTGGTGCGCGATGAGGGTGGAATCTGCGGAGGAGATTCAGCGACGCGTTGCCGAGAAGCTACGAGAGCCTTCGGATGCAACAGCTTCCACGGGCGAAAATGTGCTGACCTGGGAAATGCCGCTGCCACTCGAGGAAGCGCTCCCGGCGGCCCCGGAGTTCCCGCTGCATGCATTGCCACCAGAGGTGCGTGCGTACGTGCTAGAAGCGTCGCAGGCACTCGGCGCGCCGCCGGACATGGTGGCGATGCCTCTCCTTGCCGGGATCGGGGCGATGGTGGGAGACCGCGTGAAGCTTCGTCTCCAGAAGGGTGACGGCTATAGCGCGTTTGGCGGGCTGTGGGTGGCGATCATTGCCGAGCCGGGAACGGGCAAGACTGAAGCGGTGAAAGCCGGGATCAAGCCCTTGCGCTTGCTCCAGCACGACGCGATCGCGGCCCATCAGACGCTCAAGCTGCAATGGGAACAGGATCTCGAGGCGTGGGAAGCGAAGCCGAAGGGGGAGCGAGGCGAGAAGCCGGTGCGACCGCAGGAGCGGAGCTACACGACGTCAGACGCGACGCTCGAGGCACTGACAGGATTGCTCTCGGTAAACTCGGGAGTTGCGGTGGTGGCTGACGAGCTGGCGGGCTGGATCGCGTCGCACGATCAGTATCGTGGGGGGAAGGGTGCCGATCGCGAGCACTTCACCTCGATCTGGAGTAACGAGACGGTGCAGGTTCATCGTCTCGGCCGAGACACGGTGTTTGTGCCGGATCCGGTGGTCTCCGTGATCGGAGGGATTCAGCCGGATCGCCTGAGAGAGCTTCGAAATCGCTCTGGGGCATCTGATGGGTTCGTGGATCGCTTCATCCTGATTCGACACGATCTGCGTCCGAGTCGATGGCGAGATGAAGGACTCTCAAACAAGACTCTCGCGCCCCTGGTGGAACTGGTGCGGAAGCTCGATGCGTTGCCTGCGATCGCGAGGCCGGCGATGGAGGCTGATCGTGCGGCGGTGCATCTGACACCGGACGCAGATCCAAAATGGGGTGAGTGGTTCGATCGGAATGCCGAGATCATCGAGCACACGGACGGCTTGCTCAGAGGATCGTACCTGAAGCTCCCGATGCAGTTAGGGAGGATCGCGCTGGTGCTGCACCTGCTGTGGAATCCGGATGATCCGTTGCGGATGCTCTCACGTGATGAGCTGCTGCTGGCGATCGAGGTGGTGGAGTTCGTGCGGATCCACCTCCAGCGATCGCTCGGGTTGGTGACAGGTTCGCATCGCAGGGAGGTCGCGAGCAAGGTCATGGACGCCATTCTAGAGCTTAACCGTGATCTGGAGCGAAAGGGACCGATCACGAAGCGTGAGATTCAACGCCGTGTCGATCGGCGGCAGGAGTTCATGGGTGAGGGAGCAAGCAAGCGACTCGATGATGTTCTGGATCATCTCGAGGAGTGCGGGTGGATCCTCTGTTCTCGCTCTGGAAGATCCGTTCAGATCACGGTCAACCCGAAGGTGCTGGAGCGGGGAGAGACCTCCACGATGGTCTCAGACGTTGATCTTGAAGTTCTTCCGTGGGGACAATGGGGACATGAGGACAATGGGACGGAAAGCCCCGAAACGGCGAGGGAATTCACCTCATTAGAGGCGGGGACATCGCGAGGACAATGCGGGGACAATGGCCTTGAGCACCTCAATGTCCCCACGGTGTCCCCGCAACGTCCCCGAACACGAATGGGCGAGAATCCGCGAAACGGCGGGATTCCTGCGGTGGATGTCCCCATGTCCCCAATGTCCCCAAGTACGGAAGCGGTCCCCTGCGAGGAACTGCTGTGATGACGATCGCGGCGCTGTTAACGGACCTAGAGCAGATCGTGATCCTCTTGGAAGTCGCTGGGCATGGATCGCTCCGAGTCGTGGGTACGCGGCTTCCTGACGAGCTTAGGCCGGCGGTGATCGTGGCCAAGCCCGTGTTGCTCGAAGCACTGAGTCTGCGGGATCGGTTGGAGCGGGGCTGGGTACTCTGCGAGATGGCACGAGATCCGACAGATCGCTATCGCATGGAGGAGCACTGGCTACGACTCCTCAAGGAGTACGAAGCGTTGTGCGATTGGGACCTACAGGAGTCTCTGAGAGCGGCATAGAGGGGCACGGATATGCTGCAACGTGTTGTGTGGCGCTGTGAGCGTAGCAATCCGCACGTATGAGTCATAAGGCCATGCGTGGGGAATGCTGTGTCGTGGAAGCTCGAGAACGGCTGGCGAGATGTGCCGAAGGCGATGCCTTGCCGCAACGATCCGAATCACCGCCGCGAGCGTTCACTTTTTCATCGGCATCGATCTGAACGTGTCGATTACGGGGCGTAGTACCTCCCCACGATCGACTGGGCGTTGTTGCCGATCGAGATCACGCCGGCGACACAGGAGCGACAGGGGGTGTCGATTCCGGGAGTGTCAGCCACGATGTAGAAATCAACGCCGTTGACTGCCGTGAAAGACACGGGGATCTGGCAGACCTGGAGGATGTTGCCGTCGACCTCCCGAGGAAGGATTCGGCCCTCATCAATGTAGGCATCAGCAACAAAATCCTGGAACCCCAGTCTCCAAATGGAAAGTGATGCCGACATGGAACACCCTGCTTCTGTGGTTTTGAAGCCGGCCGTAGCCTCATAGAGGAACGTAGCTTGCGTGGGAGCTTCGGGAAGCGACCGGGATTCCCCATCCCCAATGGTGAACTGCATTGAGATGCTGCTCGGCTCGCCGGCGTAGGTGTCATCCTGAACCGTTCCGGTGACTTGAATCTCGAACGCCTGTCCGAATGGAGCATCTGGATCGAGAGTCAGCGGTAGGTAAATGGCTTGGGTGTAGCCTCCCTCTCCATTTCCTGGAATGATCGTGAGTTGGAAGTGATCGCCCTGTTGAGACCCAGCCACTTGTTTACATTCCGAGGCCGACATGATGCTTTCTCCGGAACCACAGGTTGGGGTGAATGTGGTGTCCACAACGCTGGGAAAGCTGAGCGTGTATGTGACGTCGGGCGAGGGCTCCCCCCACATTCCCCATAGGGATCCACCTATGCGAAGCGGCAACGTTCCCCCAGGTTCAATAACTCCCCGGTTGGGAGTCGACCAGACCCAGAAGTCGCGGTTGTCTTCTGGCCAGCCTGATGTGATCGGAGTAGGTGCTACCACGGCGATGGTTGCGGAGGCCATTGACACGGCCCGCACCCCGCCCACTATGCTTACGTTGACATACAGGAACGTTCCCGCTGTAGCCTCGAGCGAAAGCCGGAGAGAGAACTTCACTGATACTGAGCCGGTGAAATCCACGAATACCGCAGTATTGTCGGGCTGATGCGTGACCTGTCCCTGGCAGTACTGGGAGCATGTTGGGTCGCTTTGAAACTCGAGCAGAGGCGACATGTTGATGATCAAGGTTCCCGAGCCACCGAGGGAACCAGAAACATAGATCGTGGTATAGGCCCCTGCCTCGAGCTCCTGATTGGCTGGTGTGACTGAAACCGACTCCCCCCATTGCGATCCAGCGACGGGGGCAGGAACCGCTATCAGACCCAGAACTACGCAGATTGCTACCCAGACGCGCACAGCGCACCCCTTGCCGACCTCGAGAGAGACGATAGATCAGGACCCAGTCCGAAGGATATGCTGCCGCGCTTCTGCCGTCTATCTCCTCGCCATCTCTTGGAGCTAGTGGGATTGTGATCTTGGGGATTGCCGGGAGCGTGTCCGTCGGCGCGCTGAACGTGACTGCATCGCCGGTTAACGTTGCTGTCCCCAGTTGAATTGCCACCCCGAGGATAGTGCTGACTAGCTCGGAGTTGCCCGACCTGCGTTATAGGAACCATGGCTTTACGTAACGATGACCCGATACGTCCTGGCATGATCTCGCTAGCGTTGCGACCGTGAGTGTGGAGGTCGGACGGGAGTGATACTCATCCGTTCCCACGTAGCTCGCCGGCCACTTTCATGCACACGCGTACACGAGCGCAGATGAACGTATCCCTGGATCGCCGCACTCACATACGAGTAGGGAGGATGGGGACGCCGGGATCGTGTGGTGTATCGCCTCCTCACCTCATAGGGAGGGGAGTGTCTTTCTGAGTTGTGTTCCTGAGTGTGTTAGTGGGGCCCCACCCTTCCGCCTACGAGGAAAATTTGGGAGAAATCTCGGGGGATCTTGGAGGCGGACACGTTGTGGTCGTTGGCATGCCGTACATGACCGGCTGGATAGATTGCATAGATTGAATTGATTCCGGGGCAAAGCAGGAATGTATAGGGATGCTGCATGGTGCGATCACGCCAGCAGACGCCAAGTTGAAGGACACATCGGAGGGGGAGGAGCAGCATGAAAATGACCGGCCGCGAAATGTCGTACTACGCTGGTGCTACCGAGCGAGACAATCGCGAACCGGTCCGAGCAACTTGACCGATAAAACCCTATGGATTCAAGAAAATTTGGTACCCTCGAAGGGACTCGAACCCCTAGCCTCTTGTTCCGAAGACAAGCGCTCTATCCGTTGAGCTACGAGGGCGTAGCAACGCGTCGTTCACTCTACCACGATCCTCGCATCAGTGCCAGAATCCATGCGCTCCGGCAGCCTTGCCGCGTCCGCATCTCCACGTACCGTACAATTCCCGAGAACCAGGTGGTTCAATTCCACACGTCTCTGACAGGGTGACTCGCGTGAGCCTTCTCAAACTCATCTGGCGCGGCGTGCGCGATCTCTTCGATCAGCTCCTCGCCTTTTCCCTCTATTCGATCAGCTGGTGGATCTGCGCCATCACCGTCGTCGGCGGGCCGCCCGCCACCGTCGCCCTCTTCTCCATGTGCGATCCCCGCCGGAAGGTCGCCCAGCCCGAGTTCTCCGACGCCATCGCCGTCTTCCGCGAATCATTCCGCCGCTCGTGGCCGATCGCCCTGATCACCGTGCCGCTTGTCCTCATCCTCGGCTGGAACGTCTCCTTCTTCGCCGGCTCCGATCATCCGCTCATCGTGCTCGTGCCGCTGTGGGTCATCCTGATGATCATCCTCACGATCCTCGGCACCTACGCCTTCTCCGTCGCCGCCACGATGGAGTCGCGCTGGCGGAACGCCTATCGTGGCGCGACGTACATCCTCGTGCTGCGCCCGATTCGGAGCATCATCCTCTTCGTCATCCTGCTCGTGCTCATGACGGCCTTCACCGTGATGGTCATCCCGATGCTCCTCTTCGGGCCGGCACTGCTCGCCGCCATCGTCAATCGCTTCGTGCTCGAGTCGCTCGATGTTCCGATCATCGATCCCGATGCGCCGACCTCCGAGCGTCAGTACGAGCGCGAGCAGGGGATCAATCCCGACAAGGGCTTCGTCGCTCGCCTGCGCGAACGCCAGCCGAAGAAGCGCTGATCCCGGAATGCCAAACGCCCCGTCGTCCGCATGTGGACGACGGGGCGTTGTGGTGTGCGATCTACTCGGCGCCAGCGCTCCAGCGCACCGCCCGCGCAACCGTCAACGAGAGGAGCTGCTCGATGCCATCCACCTCGACGCGGATCGGCCCATCGAACGGCATGTGCTCCTTCACCACCAGCTGCACGCCCGGCTTCACCCCGAGCCCCGCCAGATAGCGCAGATAGTCCGGCTCGCGATCGCTGACGCGGCTCACCTGACCGCTCGCCCCGGTCGGGACGTCCGGCAGCGCGACATCGTCGATGTCCTCCAGCAGACCACTCCGCGAGGGGATCGGGTCGCCGTGCGGATCGAACTTCGGGTAGCCGAGCACGCGCTCCATGCGCTGCTCGAACTCCTCCGAGATGTGATGCTCCAGCCGCTCCGCCTCAGCGTGAACCTCATCCCAGTCGAAGCCGAGGGCCTCGGCGAGATAGAGTTCCAGCAACCGATGGTGGCGAATCACCTCGAGCGCCACGTGCTTGCCCGCCGGGGTGAGCGTCACGCCGTGATAGCGATTGTGCTCCAACAGCTTGAGCTCGTGGAGGCGCTTCACCATGTTGGTGACCGACGGGCCGCTGAAGCCCAGGGCCTCGGCGAGCCGCTGGGTGGTCACCGGCCCCCCTTCCTCTTCGAGGCGGTAGGCAATCTTCAGATAGTCTTCCATCGCCTGACTGACCCGAACGGGTTCGTCGCGATCGATCGCGTCCGCAGTCCTCTGCGGGGTCGTATCGGTCATCTCGACTGCTCCTGGCAGGTTATCGCAGGTCAAATGGCAGATTCTTCGGCATGCCCTTCGGCATCTTCCCCTTCTTCGCCATCTGTCCGAACTGGCCCATCATCTTCTGCATCTCCTTGAACTGGGAGAGCAGCTGATTGACCTCCTGCCGACTCGTGCCGCTGCCGGCCGCGATGCGGCGGCGGCGACCGTGATTGATCGACTCGGGGTGACGTCGCTCGTACGGCGTCATGCTGTGGATGATCGCCTCGACCTGCTTGTAGGCATCGTCGCTGATCGCCGTCTTGGCATCGCGCAGCTGCTTGCCCACGCCCGGGATCATCTCCATCAGCTGGCTGAGCGGACCCATCTTCTTGATCTTCTGCAGCTGATCGAGGAAGTCCTCCAGGTCGAACTGGCCCTTCATCATGCGATCCTGCATGCGCTGGGCTTCGTCCTCGTTCGTGAGCTCCTGCGCCTTCTCGACGAGCGAGAGCACGTCACCCATGCCGAGGATGCGACCGGCAAGACGATCCGGGTAGAACTGCTCGAGCGCATCGAGCTTCTCGCCCGTACCGATGAACTTGATCGGCACGCCCGTCACCGCGCGGATCGAGAGCGCCGCACCACCGCGCGCGTCGCCGTCCATCTTGGTGAGCACGAGCCCCGTGACGCCCACGCGCTGGTGGAAGGTCTCGGCGACGCCGACGGCTTCCTGACCGGTCATGGCATCCGCGACGAGCAGGACCTCGGTCGGATTGACCGCCGCCTTGATGTCGACGAGCTCCTGCATCAGGGCCTCATCGATCTGCAGACGTCCCGCCGTGTCGATGATCACCGGGTTGAAGCCACGCCCCGCCGCGTACTGGATCGCGTTCTTCGCGATGGTGACGGGGCTGACCTGCGTGCCTTCCTGGTAGACCGGGATGTTCACCTGCTTGCCGAGCGTCTCCAGCTGCTTGATCGCGGCCGGACGATAGACGTCCGCGGCGACGAGCAGCGGATTGCGCCCCGCCTTGCGCAGATGCACGGCGAGCTTGGCGCTGTGCGTCGTCTTGCCGGCACCGTTCAGACCGACCATGAGGAGGATCTGCGGCGGTTGCTGCGGCACGAGCAGCGGTTCCGGATCGGCGCCGAGAACGTTGATCAGCTCCTCGTTCACGATGCCGATCGCGGTCTGCGCCGGGGTCAGGGACTTCATCACGTCCTGCCCGAGCGCGCGCTCGCGGACGGTGGCGACGAAGTCCTTGACGACCTTGAAGTTGACGTCCGCCTCGAGCAGCGCGCGGCGAACCTCGCGCATCGCGTCGTCGACGTCCTTCTCGGTGAGGCGCCCCTTGCGCCCCAGCTTGCCGAACGTGTCGTTCAGGCGATCAGAGAGTGTTTCAAACATGGTCTAGAGTCCCTCGCCTTCACCGAAGAAGAGTGAGTCGACGTAGGTATCCGGACGGAACTCCGCCATGTCCGTGGCCTTCTCACCCGTGCCGATGTAGGAAATCGGCGTGCCCAGCTCCTTGGCGACCGAGAAGGCGATGCCGCCCTTGGCCGTGCCGTCGAGCTTCGAGATCAGGATGTCGGTCACATCAACCGACTTCGTGAACTCCGCCGCCTGCACGAGCCCGTTCTGGCCGGTGGTGGCGTCGATCACGAGGATCACTTCCTGCGGAGCATTCTCGACCGTCTTCCGCATGATGTTGCGCAGCTTGTGCAGCTCCGCCATCAGGTTGTACTTGTTGTGCAGACGACCCGCGGTGTCGATGATCAGCACGTCGACATTGCGATTGTGCGCGGCCTGCATCGCGTCGAACACCACCGCACCCGGATCGGCGCCCTGCTGATGCGCGATCACCGGCACGTTGAGGCGTTCTCCCCACACCTTCAGCTGCTCGATCGCGGCGGCACGGAAGGTGTCGCCGGCGGCGACCATCACGGTACGCCCGAACTGCTGGTGGTAGTTGATGAGCTTCGCGATCGACGTGGTCTTGCCAGTGCCGTTCACACCCACGACGAGGATCACGAATGGAACGCCGCGCTGGAGGATCTTCACCGTCCGGTTGCGCGTGGCGTTCTCGAGGAGCGTGATCATGTCGAGACGCAGCACTTCGCGGGCATCCGCCGGGTTGACGATGCCGTCCTTCTCGACCCGCGCGCGCAGATCGTTCACGAGCTGCTGGCTGACATCCCATCCGACATCGGCCTGGATGAGCAGCATCTCGAGATCTTCGTAGAGCTCCTCATCGATTTCGGATCGATCGAAGAGCTTGGTGATCTCGCCGAACACGCCACGACGCGTCTTCTCGAGACTCTTTTCAAGCTGAACATCGGGTTCCGCCTTGCGACGGAACAGTTTTCGGAGCACCACGCTGATTCGCCTCCTTGGCGACGACACCTCATGAGGGAGGCTATGGGTCTGCGTTCTGGGTTGAATCCTCCGGATGTGGACACGGTCGACACCCGGTCAGGATGCGTTTCGCTAGCTGGGACACACGACTGAATCACACGAAACCGCAAGGAAAGTATACATCGCGGACCTCGTGCAACTCCGTGCATCTCTTCGCAAGCCCGGGATCCTTTGATAGGATCACGGGGCGGTTCTCCGCCGGAACAACAACGCTTCGATCAGGGACAGGTCATGAAACGCTCGGAACTCATGCTCGCGGTGTATCTGCCGACTGCGCTGCTCGCGATCGGCCAGGGCGTTCTTCTGACAACCATTCCATTTCTCGGCACCTCGATGGGCCTCACCAATACGGTCGTGGGTGTCATCGCCTCCGCTGCGGCACTCGGGACGCTCGTCATGGACGTCCCTGCCGGGGCACTGCTTCATCGCATCGGTCTGCGGAGGTCGATGCTTATCGGCGCATCGCTGACCGCGATCGGCACGATGAGTCTCGTGTTCCCGCTGGACCCGGCGGTGATCACCGCGCTGCGCGTGCTCGCCGGCATCGGCACGGCGATGTGGGAGCTGTCGCGCCATTCGTTCATCGCACAGAGCGTGCCACCGGAGGAGCGCGGTCGCGCGATCTCCGTCTTCGGGGGCATCAATCGTATTGGCGTCTTCGGCGGACCGGGTCTCGGCGGTCTCGTGATCGCGGCCGTCGGTGTCCACGCCTCGTTCCTGATGTCCGGCCTGATGGCCCTGCTCGCGCTGATCTCTGCGGCTGTCTTCATGTCGTCGGAAGCGCAGCAGCGCATGAACACCACCGGTTCGGCGCGATCGCGTTGGGGGATCGTCCGACGCACGTTGCGCGAGCACGCCGCCGACATGACCGCCGCGTCGATTGCGCAGATGTTCGCGCAGATGATCCGACAAGGGCGTCAGCTGCTCGTGCCGCTCTATGGGTACACGGTGCTGGACCTCTCGACGCCGCAGGTTGGTCTCGTGCTGACCGTCTCCTCGCTGGTCGACATGTCGATGTTCTTCCCGGCTGGCATCATCATGGACCGCTACGGGCGCAAGTTCGCGTCGGTGCCCAGCTTCGCGATCATGGCGGTTGGCATCGGCCTCGTGCCGTTCGCGGGATCGTATCCCGCCTTGCTCGCGGTCGGGGCACTGATCGGTCTTGGCAACGGGCTCGGATCCGGCTCGATGATGACGCTCGGTGCGGACCTCGCGCCGCGTGAGGCAACCGGCGAATTCCTCGGCATCTGGCGCGTCATCGGCGACATCGGTGGCGTCGTCGGGCCGCTCATTGTCGGTATCGTCGGTGATCATCTCGGATTGCGTGGCAGTGCCGTGTTCCTGATGCTGGCGGGATTCTGTTCTTCGGTTACCCTGTTCAAGCTGGTGAAGGAGACGCGCCGTGCATCGGAGCCGGTCGCCGTCATCCGCTGACCGCTCGTCATGTTGGAAAGGATCGTCATCCCATGCCGCTCGTTGCTGCCCAGATTGCTCCCCACGGATTCGACCTCATCCATGATATCAGCGAGGACGCCGGTGGCGGACTCAAGACGCGCGCCGCGATGGAGCAGGCGGGCGCGTTCTTCGCGGACGCCGGTGTCGAGGTGATCGTGCTGGTTGGCCCGCACGGTGTCCGCGTCGATGGCGCGATCTGCCTCGACAACGTCGCGCGCGGGGCCGGCCTGCTCTCGCGTGGTGGCAACACCGTCGAGATGAACGTGCCGATGGATCGCGAGCTCGTTCTCGAGATCGATCGCCGCTGTCAGGCCGCCGGCGTGAAGACCGCGCTTGCGGGCTACGCCGGCAATCGCGCCGATCAGAGCGTGGTGCCGATGGACTGGGGGGCGATGACGCCGCTCTGGTTCAACGGCCACGGCGACAATCGCGTCGGCTACGGATCGGTGCTGGCCGGTGCGCCAGCCGACGATCATGGTCCGCTGGTGGTGCTCGCGACGCCGAGCCGTATCCTGCCGCGGCAGGCGATGGTCGACTTCGGCCGTGTGCTCGGTGAGACCTTCCGGGATGATCCGCGCAAGATCGGCTTCATCGCCTCCTGCGACTGGGGACATTCGCATACGGAGTCGGGACCGTACGGCTATCATCCGGCGGCGGCGATCGTCGACAAGCAGGTGACCGACGCGATCGAGGCGAACGACCTCCTTTCGCTCATCAACCTGCCGGATGATGATGTCGCGAACGCCGCGATCGACGGCCTGTGGCAGACGCTGATGCTGGCAGGCGTCCAGCAGATCACGCCGCTCGATGGCACGCTGCTCTCCTATGAAGTGCCGGACTACTTCGGCATGATCGTCGCCACCTACACGCCGACCGAGGCGTAGCTGCGTGACCGACGAGCCGCGCTATCACCTGATGATGCGGGAGATTCACCCGGAGGAACGCCCGCGTGAGCGGCTCGTCGCCTTCGGGGAGGCGTCGCTCAGCACGTCCGAGCTGCTGGCGATCCTGATCAACACAGGCATCAAGGGGGAGTCCGCGACCGCGCTCGCGCAACGTCTGCTCGCGGAGCACGGCGGGCTCTCCGGCATCATGCGGCTCGACGTGAGCGAGCTCGCGAAGGTGCGCGGGCTCGGCATCGCGAAGGCCACGCGGATCAAGGCGGCGCTCGAAGTCGGGCGCCGCCTTGCCGCACTCGGCACCGAGGAGCGTCCGCGTATCGAGTCGCCGGAGGATGTTGTGCGCCTGCTCGGCGTCGAGATGACGGCGCTCGCGCAGGAGCAGCTCCGCGTGATCCTCCTCGACACGAAGCACGCCGTCATCGCGACGCGCCTCGTCTATCAGGGGAGCGCGAATCAGGCGACCGTGCGGGTGGGCGAACTCTTCCGCGACGCGATCCGGCAGACCGCCGTCGCGATTGTCCTCGTGCACAACCATCCCTCCGGCGACCCGACGCCCTCGAGCGCAGACGTCACGATGACCATCGATGTCGTGAAGGCGGGCAAGCTGCTTGACATCGAGGTACTCGATCACATCGTCATCGGGCAGGGACGTCATGCATCATTGAAGCGTCTCGGTCTCGGATTCACATCGACATAACGGAGTCTCATCATGAACCTCGATCGCGTGGGATTTGGCGTCACCGGCAATCTCGATCTCGACCTCGTCCGCTGGCTCGCGCCGCGGGTGGAGGAGGCTGGCTTCCAGACGCTCTGGTTCAACGACACCGCCGGCGGCAACTCGCTCGAGCGCGTGGCGATCGCCGCGCAGCTGACGTCCCGGATTCGCCTCGGCACGGGTGTGATCCCGTTCGATCGCCGTCCGGCTGCGGATATCGTCGCGGATCTGCGCGCGCTTGGCATCCCGGAGGATCGCCTGCTGCTGGGTGTCGGCAGCGGCGGCCATCGCGAGCGCCCGATCGCGTTCGTGCGCGAGGGGATCGCCACGCTGCGGCACCTGACCTCGGCTCGGATCATCGTCGGTGCGCTCGGTCCGCAGATGCGTCGGCTCGGCGCGCAGGTCGGCGATGGCATCCTGCTGAACTGGCTCACGCCGGAAACCGCCGCGCTCGCCCGCGACGAGATGAATGCCGACGCCATCTCAGCCGAGCGACCAGCGCCGGAGCTCGTCACGTACGTGCGGACGGGCATCGGCGAGGCGTCGATCGCGCGTGTTCACGAGGAGGCGGCGAAGTACAGCCAGATCCCGGGGTATGCGGCCAACTTCGCTCGACTCGGCATCACGGCGGTCGATGCGTCGATCTGCGCGACTACGCCGGAGGAGGTCCGGCAGGGGTTGGCTCGCTACGAAGGCACCGTCGGCGAGGTCGTGGTGCGGGCGATCACGCCGACCGATGCGCAGGACGAATACGCCGCGCTGATCGACGCGATCGTCGGGTAGCGGAGGGGCGAATGGGCCGAAGCTGATTCCCAGATGATGGTAGAATCGATGCATCTTCAGCAGGGGCGATTCGACCCCGCTGCTCCCCGGTGCATTGGGCTTCCATCGTTCTTTCCACCGATCCCGAATCGGAGAGGTATCGCGTGCCAAAACAGGTTGGTATTGATCTCGGTACGGCCAACATCCTCGTCTATCTGCGTGGGCGAGGCATCGTCATCAATGAGCCGTCGGTCGTGGCGATTTCCGCCCGCGATGGCAAGGTGAAGGCCGTTGGTCTCGAAGCGCGGAACATGCTCGGACGCGAGCCGCGCGACACGATCGAAGTCGTCCGCCCGATGCGCGACGGCGTCATTGCGGACTACATCGTCACGCAGAAGATGCTCGAGTACTTCATCAACAAGGCCGTCGGGCGCTTCTCGCTGACGCGTCCGGACGTGATGATCTGCGTCCCCGCCGGCGTGACCGGTGTGGAGCGTCGCGCCGTGCGTGATGCCGCGCTGAAGGCCGGCGCGCGCCACGCGTATCTGATCAGCGAGCCGCTGGCCGCCGCGATTGGCGCGCGCGTGCCGGTCGCGGATCCGTCGGGCAACATGATCATCGACATCGGTGGTGGCACGACCGAGGTCGCGGTGATCTCGCTGAACGGCATCGTCGTCGCGCGCTCGCTGCGCGTCGGGGGCAATCGTTTCGACGAGGCGATCAGCAGCTACATCAAGCGCAAGTACAACCTCCGCGTCGGTGAGCGCACGGCGGAGGAGGTCAAGATCGCGATCGGCTCCGCGATGCCGCTCGACGAAGATCTCGTGATGGAGGTCCGCGGTCGCGACGAGGTCGCCGGTCTGCCGCGCACGATCCAGATCCACGCGAACGAGGTCACCGACGCGATCACCGAACCGATCGAGGCGATCATCGGGGCGGTGCGTGCCGTGCTCGAAGAGACGCCGCCGGAGCTCTCGTCCGATATCATCGACAAGGGCATGATCCTGACCGGCGGTGGCGCGATGCTTCGCTCACTGCCGGAGCTGCTGACCGAAGTGACCGGTGTGCCATGCTACGTCGCGGAAGATCCGCTCTCCTGCGTGGCGGTCGGCACCGGACTCGCGCTCGAGCACATGGACATCCTGCGCGACAGCCTCGAGGAGCCATAGCCCTCGGCCACGCGCACGACACGGGGTGGTGTGAAGTCTGGGGTCCTGTATCGGGAGAGGGAAGCATCATGGTCCATGCGAGAACCTGGAGCAGACGGATGGCGTCGCTCGGACGCGTCTTCATCGTGGGAACCGTCGCGTTGACCATCACCGCGTGTGGTCCGCTTGGTGACGATGACCCCGATCCGACTGCCCCTCCCACCGCGACTCTCTGGCCGACCGTCGTCCCGGCGGACGACATCACCCCGAGTGCCGACGAATCGACTCCGTGGCAGTTCGCCACGACGGAAGCGACGCCTGCCGTGAGCGAGACGGATGCGGCCGCGACGCCGAGCGCGCCAGAAGCCTCGCCGGCCACCTCCGAGGATGGGGAGACGACAGCGGTCGTCGACCTGCCCGCGATGGAGGTACCCGGCTGGGCAACCCCGGAAACGGCGGTCATCGCGACCTCGACGACGGGCGTCGAGCCGACGGCGACCTCCGCGCCTGCCGAGACGCCGGAGGATTCCTCGACGGCAACCCCGGCTGCCACGCCAGATGGCACGCCGTCCGCGTCCGTCAGCGAGGTCACGAGCTGCGACCCGGATGAGGTTCCCGCGTTCACGGGCGACGCCCCCGAGTACATCACCACCGCCGATCTCAACTTCCGCGCTGGACCGGGTTCCGACTGCGACATGCTCGATGGGCCGCTCGTGGCGGGCGCGCTGATCGAGGTGACGAGCGATCCCGTTACCCGTGACACTGATCCCGGCATCGAATGGGTGCAGATCAATGTCGGTGGGGCGATCGGCTGGGTCTCGACCGACTTCCTGGAGCCGGCCCCGTAGCTGGTCTCCCATTCATCTCGACGCATACCGTGGAGCTCATCACCCATGACCGGTTTCCCTCGCGCCAGTGGCATTCTCCTGCATCCGACGTCGCTGCCCGGCCCGCATGGCATCGGTGACTTCGGCCCGGATGCATTCCGGTTCGTCGAGTGGCTGGAGCGCGCCGGACAGCGCCTCTGGCAGGTGATGCCGCTCAATCCGACCGGCTTCGGCGATTCGCCCTATGCGTCGCCTTCCGCGTTCGCGGGCAATCCGCTCATGATCTCGCTGCCGTGGCTCGTCGGCGATGGGCTGCTCGCAGAACACGATATCGCTGATGCGCCATGGTTCCCGGAGGATCACGTCGACTTCGAGGCGGTCACCGCGTTCAAGCAGGCGAAGCTGCGCCTCGCCTTCGACAACTTCCGTCGCGGCGCCGCGACGCAGCTTCGCCTTCCGTTCGAGCAGTTCAGCCAGCAGGAGGCCGGCTGGCTCGACGACTACGCGCTCTTCATGGCGATCAAGGCCGCGCACGATGGGGCAGCCTGGCACAGCTGGGATGAAGCGATCCGCCTGCGGCGCGAGGATGCCCTCCTCGCGTGGTCGGATCGGCTCTCGCCGGAGATCCGCTTCCACAAGTTCGTGCAGTTCCAGTTCTTCCGTCAGTGGCGCGAGCTGCGCCGCCATGCCAACGAGCGCGGCATCCGCATCGTCGGAGACATCCCGATCTTCGTCGCGGGGGACAGTGCGGATGTCTGGACGAACCGACGCATGTTCAAGCTCGACGAGCAGGGGCAGAGCATCGATGTCGCTGGGGTGCCGCCGGATCCGTTCTCCGCGACCGGGCAGAAGTGGGGCAACCCCGTCTACAACTGGGTCGAGATGCGCAAGGACGGCTACCAGTGGTGGCGCAATCGCGTCGCCTCGCTGCTGGCCTCCGTCGATATCGTGCGCATCGATCACTTCCGCGGCTTCGGCGCGGCGTGGCTCGTGCCGAATGATGCCGAGACCGCCGAGACCGGTCACTGGGAGATCGCGCCGGGCGGCGAGGTCTTCGCGGCGATCCGGCGCGAGCTGGGGGATGTGCCGATCATCATCGAGGATCTGGGCGTCATCACGCCCGATGTCGTCGCGCTGCGCGAGATCCTCGGCTTCCCGGGCATGAACGTGCTGCAGTTCGCCTTCGATGGCACGTCCTCGAATGTCTATCTGCCGCACAATCATCGTCAGCACTCGGTCGTCTATACGGCGACGCATGACAATCAGACGACGGTCGGCTGGTTCCAGACGCTCGCGGACGAGTCGCGCGAGCACGTCCAGCGCTACCTTGGCACGTCGGGCGCGGACATCGCGTGGGATCTGATCCGCGCGGCGCTCGCGTCGGTCGCGGACACGGCGATCATCGCGATGCAGGATGTCCTGCGCCTCGACGATGCGGCACGCATGAACGTGCCAGGCAAGCCGATGGGCAATTGGGCGTGGCGCTATCAGCGCTGGCAGCTCGATGAGGGACTTGCCCAGGGATTGCGCACGCTTGCCGCAACCTACGGACGGCTCGGACGTGACGCATCGTCGATTCCGAACCCGTGGGACTACACTAATCCGGACACGACCGTTTCTGCTGACGACCCGTTCGCGGCATCATAGCGTAATCCCGATGTCACGCGGGTGACTGGCGGGGACGATGCGGCGGCGGCAACTCGATCGGCAGGACAACGAAGGGGGAGCCCCATGAGTTCAGTCGGCGCGTTCACATTCGTCCTGCACAGCCACCTCCCGTATGCACGTCAGGCCGGGATGTGGCCGCATGGCGAGGAGTGGGTTCACGAGGCGATTGCCGAGACGTACCTGCCCCTCCTCGATGCGCTGAATGACCTCGCCGACGAGGGTGTTGATTACCGCATCACGGTGAGCGTGACGCCCATCCTCGCCGAGCAGCTCGATGATCCGTTGATCAAGGAGCACTTCCTCGCCTACGCGACCGAGCGTGCGGCCTGGGCGGCCGACGACATTGCCCGTTTCGATCAGGCGAAGGATGCGCAGCAGAAGCAGCTCGCGATCTTCTATCACCACTGGTATTCCCGTCGCGTCGCGAACTTCCGCGATCGCTATCACGGCGACATCCTCGGGGCGCTGAAGGATCTGCAGGATCGCGGCTACGTCGAGATTTCGACCAGCGCCGCGACGCATGGCTACCTGCCGCTCCTCTCGCGCGATTCCTCGATCCACGGGCAGCTGCGCACCGGTGTCCGCGCGTACGAGCGTCTGTTCGGGCGCGCGCCGAAGGCGATCTGGCTCCCGGAATGCGCGTATCGTCCGGCCTACGATCAGCCGCAGGATGACGGGTCCTGGGTGCGACGTCCGGGGCTCGAGTCGTTCCTCGAATCCGAGGGGATTCGCGTCTTCTTCAGCGAGACGCACACGGTCGAGGGGGGAGAACCCGTCGGCAAGGCGGCTGGTGAGGCCGTCGGACCGTATGGTGAGGTGAAGCGTCGCTACGCGATCCCGCCCTCGACCGAGGAGCAGCTGCGTCCGGGCACGACCTTCCAGTCGTACTGGGTCGGGGATGCCGTCGGAACCGTGGCCGTGCTCGGCCGGAACAATCGCACGGGACAGCAGGTCTGGTCCGGGGACATCGGCTATCCTGGCGATCCGTCGTACCGCGAGTTCCACCGCAAGGACGGCGTCTCCGGGCTGCAGTACTGGGCAGTCGGCGGCCCGCGCGTCGATCTGGGCGCAAAGCCGCTCTACGATCCCGAGTCCGCCGCGAATCGGGTCGAGGCGCATGCCGCGCACTTCACGCTGCTGGTCGAGGAACTGCTGACGCAGTATCACCGCGAGACGGGCGAGTACGGGATCATCGCCTCGAACTACGATACCGAACTCTTCGGGCATTGGTGGTTCGAAGGCGTCGACTGGCTGAAGGCGGTGTTGCGCCGCCTTGCCGCCTCTGAGGAAGTCGATCTCACGACCGCCTCGCGCTTCGTGACCGAGCACGATCCCGAGCGCGTGATGCGCCTTCCGGAGTCGAGCTGGGGGGCTGGCGGCAACCACTTCACCTGGCTGAATGTGGACACCCAGTGGATGTGGCCAGTGATTCACGGCGCGGAGGAGCGCATGGAGGCGCTCGTCGCCGCGCATCCGGATGCCGACGGTGAGCTGCGCGACGTGCTCAATCAGGCAGCGCGCGAGCTCCTGCTCCTCCAGAGCAGCGACTGGCCGTTCCTCGTGACGACCGGGCAGGCACGTGAATACGCCGTGCAGCGCTTCTCCGAGCACGTCGCGCGCTTCGAGTCGCTTGCCGAGATCGCCGAGCGCGGCACGATCACCGATGACGATCGCGTGCTACTCGACGAGCTCCAGGGACGGGATAATCCGTTCCGCGACATTGACTATCGCGACTTCGCTGCCCGACAGGGAAACGCCGCGCTGGCGTAGCGCGGCGTTCTCGTTGCGAATGATCTGAAGGTGCGCGGCAGGCTATTCCGGCTTGCCGCGCACCACCACGTCCTTGTCGATGCGCACCGGGATGCGCCCCGTCCACGCGCCCTGACGCGTTCCCACAAGCCACGGTTTCTGCACGAAGCGCTGATTCCAGTAGCCCAGCGGAATGTAGACGGCATCGTCGAGCAGGAGCTTCTCGGCGTCCTGATAGGCGGCATTGCGCTCATCACGATTGTCCGTGGCGTTCGCGCGTGCGATCGCATCCGCGAAGCTCGCGGCGTCCGCCCCGGGATCGCCGTCATCGGTCGCCTCGATGTCCGGCGACCAGTTGAACCACCCTGCCATGTACGGCGAGTCCGGGAGGCCGACGCGATCGAGGAGTGCGATCGGCTCACCATCCGGCCACCACCAGACGAGATCGAACTGGCGCCCGCCGTTGTCCGCCTGCAGCGACGCGATCTGCTCCGCCGTGAGGGATGTGTCGTGGCGGATGGTCAGGCCGATCGCGTCCTGGATCGCCGTCAGGAGCTGCGCGTGACGCTGCTGCGTGTCCGCGGAATCCGTCGCTGGCTCATAGTAGACGATGTCCGGCGCATCGGTGGTCGGGTCGAACTCGGCGTCCGCGAGGAGCTGCTTCGCTGCATCGACATCGTGCGCGATGCCATCCGGCGAGGTGTAGCCGGTGACCTGCTCAGCGACGGGCGGCACGAAGCCGGTCGCCGGCGTGAAGCTGCCGCCCCAGATGTCGTTCGCCCACGCCTCGCGGTCGATTGCGGCAGCCAGCGCGCGACGGATGCGGACATCGTCGAAGGGCGCCTGGTTGAAGTCGAGCCCGATCGCGAGCGTCGAACCCGGCGCCGCGACCGTCTGCAGCTCGCCACTCAACGTCTCGTCGGCAGCGACATCCGCCGCGAGCGAGAGCGGCACGTCGGCCGAGGCGATCTCGTCGTTGCGATAGAGGTCGAGCGCGATCGTCTCGGCGTCGGCGCTCGGCAGGATGCGCCACGTGATCGTCGCGATCGACGGCGAACGCTCGTCCCAGTGAAAGTCGTTCGGCTTCAGCGTCAGATGATCGCCGTCGACGAACTCGGTGATGCGCCACGGTCCGGCACCGGCGTCCGCGAGGAACGGATCGGCGACGTCCGGATTGGCGAGCACCTCGCTGTCGAGGATCGCGAATCCGAACGTCGCGAGATTGTACGGGAAGGTCGCGAGCCCTTCATCGAGGGTGATCTCGATCGTGCGTTCGTCGACGGAGCGGAAGCCGATCTCCTCGCTCTTGCCGGTGGTGTACTCCGCGAATCCGGCGATCGGGGCGTAGAACGAGGCCATCGGGGTGAGCGCGGTCGGATCGAGCGCACGCTTCCACGAGAGGATCACGTCGTCGGCGCTGATCGCACGCCCGGATGCGAAGCTGATGCCATCGCGCAGATGCGCCGTCCACACCGTGAGGTCATCGTTCGCCTCGACGCTGTCGGCGAGATCGTTCTCGATGCCACCATGCTCGTCGAAGCGGAGCAACCCCGACCACACGTACGGGAAGAGCGTCCAGAACGGCCCCCAGTTCACCGTGCGATGCGGATCGATCGTGACTGGCTGGCCATACGGGATCAACGGCAACACGAGCTCGATGTCCGTCTGGATGTCGTCATCCTGCGCGGAGGTCGCGGTGCGCGACGTCTGCGCGGGCGCCGCGATCGTGGTCGATGTCTGATGCAGCGCCGCGACACTCGCGAGCGTGGCCGTCGTGCGGACGAGCGTGCGACGCGTCATGCCGAGCGACGGCGCGTCCGACGTGGAGGATCGGGGCTGAATCGTCGATTGGGAACGTGGCGATGTGTCCGACATGGATGCTCCTTCGCCTGGTGCCGTCGTGGCGGTACGCGTTCTCCCGATCGGAGGATCCGCCATCACTCATTCAAACGTCGCACGCCGTCGGTTCGTTACGCGATCAGATCGTGTAGGCGTAGGATCGACTGCCAGCGGTCTCCAGGAAGGCGACGAGCAGGTCGATGGTCGCATCGATGTCCGCGAGCGAAGCCGTCTCGTTCACGGTGTGCAGGTAGCGCGTCGGCACGGAGAGCGTCGTCACCGCGACGCCGGCACGCACGCGCTGGATCGCTCCGGCATCGGTGCCGCCGCGCGAGAGGATCTCGATCTGATGGGGGATGCCCTTCTCCTCGGCGATTTCGCGCAGGTGATCGTTCAACATCGGATTGCTGATGTGGGAGCTGTCGAAGAACTTGATCGCGACGCCGTCGTGCAGCTTCGAGACCTGCGAATCCGGCGTGAAGCCCGGGATGTCGCCAGCAAGCGTCACGTCGAGCGCGATGCCGATCTCCGGATCGATGCCGAAGGCGGCCGTTCCGGCACCGCGCAGACCGACTTCCTCCTGCGTGGAGGCGACGAAGTAGATGTCGGCGGCGTGCGGGCCGAGGCGCTTCAGGGCCTCGATGATGATGTAGACATTCACGCGATCATCGAGCGCCTTGCTCGAGACCACGCCACCGAGGATCTCGGTCGTGCTCTGCAGGGTCACCCAGTCGCCGATCGAGATCGCGGCCCTGACGGCATCCGGCGTGAGCCCGGTATCGAGGAAGATATCCTCGATCTTCACGTCCTTCGGATCGCCCGGATTGAGCACGTGGATCGGCTTGGCTGCTGGCTGCACGAGCGCGGGAATCACATCGCCCGAGCGCGTGTGGATGTCGGCGCGCTGTGCGACGAGCACACGAGGATCGAAGCCGCCGACCGGCTGCAGGCGGAGGAAGCCATGATCGTCGATGTACTTCACGAGGAAGCCGATCTCGTCGAGGTGTGCCGAGACCATCACGCTCGGACCGCCGGAACCCGTCTTCTTGCCGATCAGGTTGCCGAGCGCGTCGACGCGAAGCTCGTCCACGAGTGGGCGCATCGCTTCGGCGACCACCGAACGGACCGCGTCCTCGCGCCCCGGGATGCCTGGCGCCTGCACAATCGAGCGGAGAAGATCAATGTTGACCACGGTGTGTCCAGCCTTTCGCTGCGTCTGCTGAGGAGTTGAAACTCCGATCTGATGCTGCTTCCCAGCTTACCGCAGGAGACACGAAAACGGGGGACCACCCGAAGGTGATCCCCCGCCACATCGCGTGACTGCGCGACGTTACTCGCCGATCAGGATGATCGAGCTGGAGCCGATATTGCCATCCTCATCAAGGTAGGTCACGCCACCAACCGAGAGGATGTTGATGTCGGAGATCGACGGGGTGGCCTCGGCCGCCGGCGTCGCCGACACGAAGTAGTCCTCGCAGGCGGTGCCATCGAAGTCCGAGTCGAGGAGGTAGTTCTCGAAGGAGTCCTCATCGTAGGCGGCCTGCGCTTCCACCTGCGTGTCGAACTCGCCGCAGGACGGATCCGCATCGTCGATGCTGTAGCTGCCGGTGTAGGCCGAGGTGATCTCCTCGACGATCGGGAGGATCTGCTGAACGTTCACGTAGTAGAGATCCGTCGCGTCGCCGGGGAGCTCGGCGAACGTCTGCTGGAACGTCTCGTCGTCGGCGAGCGACGCCGTCGGACCCTCGACCCACGTGTCGATGCCATCGTTCACGCCGACGAGCAGCTGCCCATCCACGACACCGTACTCGACGACCAGCGGCACGCCGGAGGAGTCCGTCAGGTCGAGCGTCTTGACCTCGCCGTCGGTGCCGACCTCACGCGTGTCAAGCTCGACGCCCGCCCCCATCGTGAGCAGCAGGCTGATGGTGTCCGCGACATCGTTGACGGTATCGTCGTCGGTCACATCGGCCGCGAAGATCGCGTTGATGTCCGGCGAGGAGGAGGTCAGGTCGCTCGCGGAGACCGCGAAGCCATACTCACCCTCAAGCTGGTCGATGAAGTCGGTCTTGATATTGAAGCCGATCGTGTCCGCCGACGCCTCGAAGACGTCTGTCGGATCGGTCGGAACCGGGGTGCCGGCCGAGGTGCTGACGAGTTCCTGTGCGAAGATCAGCGCCACCGTGTCGAGGATGCCGTAGCGGTTCAGGTTGCCGCCATTGGCGAAGAACAGCGTGTCCGCCGAGACGTTGCTCGCGTAGTCGCCGCTCAGCGTCGGGAATTCGTCCTCGGAGGCCGGCCCGTTCTCGAGGACCGTCACGGTGTCGACGCGGAAGCCCGGGGCATCTGCCCAGATCGCGTACCCCGTCACGCCATTGGCCTGATCGATCACGCTCTCGTCGATCTCGGCGAACACGTCCGGCGAGGTCTCTTCGAGCTGATCGATCAGCTCGGTCGCGTCAAAGTAGCCAAAGGAGAGCCAGTCGGCGTTGAGGCCATCCTGGATCTTTGCGAAGTCGTCGTTATCGGCGAGTGCATCCTCGTCACCGTTCGCGGTGTCGATGATCGGCTCGAGATCGTCCACCGTCGCGGCAACCACGACATAATCGTCGACGCGAGCGATGGCCGTGCCCGTCTCGTCGGTGCTGGCGGCCTCGGTGTAGGAGATCTCGACGTCGCCGTAGGTCTCGGTCTCGACGGTCGTGCCGGCGTACTCGGCATCGTCTGCGAGCTGATCGAGGAAGAAGGTCTCGACGGCATCCGGATCGTCGGCCTGGAGGACGATCGAGAAGCCGGACACCGCCGCGCCATCGGCGAGGGCGGCCGGATCGGTTGCGGCGCCCGCGACCTCGGTCGTGATGTCATCGAGCGAGACGCTGCCGTCGGCCGGGAGCGACGTCAGCACGAGGGCGGCGTAGCCACCGGTGAAGGCGCTGGCCTCCTCGGTGATCTCCTCCGGATCGATGCCGCTCTGCGTGAGCGCGTCCGTCAGGCCAGCGCGATCGAATAGCGCCTGCGCCTGCGTCCACTGCGCGGACTCCTGATCGAGGTTGACGGAGAGATAGGCGAGGGTGTCGTCCGGCGCGATCGACGCCGTGGTGTTCTCATCGTTCGCGGTCTGCGCGGCGACGGCCGGCGAGATCGTGGCGATGG
>Ga0164243_10001825_pt1 | contig 35724 bp, 34 predicted proteins | sample OricompcompostOP_FD_108781 | JGI IMG/M metagenome (GOLD analysis project Ga0164243, IMG submission 108781) | Organic Plus compost microbial communities from Emeryville, California, USA - Original compost - Organic plus compost (OP) | ecosystem: Engineered > Solid waste > Mixed feedstock >...
CTGCATCACCATCCGAACCGATTCCCGGATCAGGTCGACGCCTTCACCGGCACGAAACGCTGCAAGCAGCTCGGATGCGACAGACTGGGACAACGCCATCGGTGGGACACCCTTTCAGTGAGTGCTTGGCGGTACACACCGAGAATCCCGCCGATGGCGCCCTCAACAGCGACGACTCACCGAACCCCGAAACCCCACCACTTCAAGGGACTCACACGCAACTGGTGCGCCGACGACCAACGGGTGCGGGGCCGACCAGCTGGTGCGCGAACGAGTAATTGGTGCGGGAGCGTACGCCCGCCCTGGGGCTGCCGCACCGCTTTGTCGGCGTCGCACCCTTTCCCCGACCGCGCACCCTTTCCTCGGCGGCGCACCCGTTGCAACGGGTGCGCGGACGACCAACTCGTGCGCGGACGCCAAACTGGTGCGCCGACGACCAACTGGTGCGCGAACGCCCAACCGGTGAGGGAACCGTACGCGACCCCTTACGGGCGCACCGCTTGGGACGGACCCGGACTAGCGGTCCTGGTTCAGCCGGAGCAGGCGGGTCAGGTTGCGGGTCGCCATCGCGATGGTGAGCGGTCCGACGCGGGGCACGAACACGCTGGCGCGGTCGAGAACGGAGTCGTCGAAGTTGGCATGCTCGGCGACGTTCACGCAGATGGCGCCGGCTCGGATCTCGTCGCCGCGGATCCGTTCGAAATCGGCCGAGGGCACGGCCGAGATCACCGCGTCGGCCATCGACAACGCGGTGGCCCGGTCGACGGTGGAATCCCGTACGTCGTGGGTTCGCCGGCCGATCGCGGGTTCGAAGACGACGGTGCCGGTCAGATCGAGGGAGTAGACCCGTGCTCCGTCATTGGCGAGCATCGCGGCCAGCGGTCGCCCGACGAGATCGCTGCGGTTGATCACGCAGGCGGTGACCCCTTCGAGCGGCGCGTTGGCGCCGCCGCTGGGCATGCCGGCATGATGCAGGATCTTGAGAATTGCCAGCGGTGTGCAGGGCAGGATGGCCCGCTTCTGCTTCCGCTGGTCGACATACCGCTGGTTCTCGTACAACAGCCGGCTCCAGAAGGAGTGCAGGCCCTCGACGTCCTTCCGCGGGTCGACAAGTTCGCGCAGCCAGCGATCACCCGCCGGATCGGTCAGCGGGTAGTACAGGAAGATGCCGTCGATCTCCTGGTCGACGTTGGCGTACGCGATCGCCCGCTCGACGGCGGCCTCACCCGCGTCGGGGCCGATGTGTTGGATGTCGAGGCGGATGCCGACCGCCTCGCAGCCGCGCTGTGCGTAATGGGCGTAGGTGGCAGCCGGCCCGCTTTCCTGTCCGAGGAGCCCGAGGATGCGCAGCGGGCCTCGCCCGGACGAGAGTTCGGCCACTTCGCGGCGTACTTCGGCCCGGTATTCCTTCGCGATCAACGACGGCTTGAGCACCTTGGCTGGCATCGACTCTGCTCCATTCGATCTGACGTCTCCGGGCCGGACGCCGCGGTCTCCCGTCGGCACGACCCTGACGGAAAGCCCGGGTGGCACGGACACCGAGGACAAAGTATCGAGCCCCGCGGATTCCGGTCGACTCCCGTATATGGCAAACTGCACTAGTGCAGAGTGCAATAAAGGAGGTTCCATGAAGTTGTTCGTGATCGGTGCGACCGGTCGGACCGGACGCCTCGTGGTCCGGGAAGCCCTGCAGCGCGGGCATGTGGTCAGCGCATTCACCCGTCGGCCGGAGCTGATGCCGTTCAGCCACCCGCGGTTGACCGTGGTGAAGGGTGACGGTCTGGCGCCCGATGACCTGGGCCAGGTCGCCGGGCACGACGCAGTCATCTCGATCGTGGCCGCGCCCGACCTGAAACCGGCGACGGTTGCCGAGCAGGTCACCCGCAATCTCGTCGGGGCGATGAGGGACCATCAGGTGAGCCGGGTGGTGGTGACCAGCAGCCATGCGCTGGTGGCAACGCGGCCGAAGCTGATCGTCGCTGTCGTTCGGTGGGTGTTTCGTCATTCCTACGCCGATGCCCGCGCCATGGAAGCGGTGCTGCAGGAGTCCGGATTGGACTGGCGGATCGTCCGAGCGAATCGGCTGGTCGACAAGTCGGCTGTCGGATCGGTGGTGCAGCCCGGCGGAGAGGACTTCGTCGAGGGCGCCAACGAGCTGACCCGTGCCGACCTGGCCGCCACCTTGCTGGACGTTGTTGCCGACGATCGCCTGACCCAACAGGCGGTCGAAGTCACGGGTGTCCGCTGAGCACATCGCTCCAGCAGGCCACGTGCGCAGGTTCACGCGTCGAGCCATGCTGTTGTGCCGACCGCGATGCTTTCGGCCATGCCCGACATCCAGTCGCGTTCGGCACGCATCCGGGCGAGTTCGTACTCGGACTCGATCAGCAGGAGCGGTTGCACCCCGGCCGCATCATCGAGCTCTGCGGCCAGCTGATCGATCGCCTCCGACAGGAGTCTGGCCCGGGTGCGCAGGGCGGCGATTGCCTGATCCCGCTCGAGCACCGCGATGAAGGACAACGCGGCGTACGTGATCGCGGCGTCCGAAGTGGGCGTGCTCAGCAGCACCTCGACGCGCCGCTGCGCCTCGCGGCGGCCGGAGGCGGTGAGCGCGTACACCCTCCGCTCCGGTCGCCCGGCCTCCTGCTGGGTGCCGATCGGCTCGATCAGCCCTTCCCGCTCCAGCCTGGTGACGGCGTGGTAGAGACTCCGCGGCAACCCGGTGACGAACACCTTTCTGGTCTCGAGCAGGAGTCTGTGGATGTCGTACGGGTGCCGCGGCCCCACCGACAGCAAGGACAACACGGCCAACGCCGCCAGATCCCGGTCCTTGCGGGCGGGTTCCTGCATGCCGTTCACCGCGGCAGCCTACTGTGGGACACCGACCTGATCATGCCGAGCCGCACAGCCACGGGCGGTGTTGATCAGTGCCCGCGGGTTTGCAGCGTGCTGGTCAGGACGAGGAGGAGCAGTGCGGCAGCGCTGAGCAGGGTCCGCACCCGGTTCCACGCCATCCAGCGGGTCCCGCGGAACTCGCGACGTACCCGGGAGAGGTCGTGGATGCGGTCGGGATCGCCGCGCCCGGACCGCATCGTTGAGCGGGACGTGGACGGCGAGCGTGATCACGATGACGCCCAGGTAGAGCAGGAACGCGGCCAGGATCAGCGGAAACGTCGACCGGCCGCCCTCGACCAGGTGCGTCGCCGCGGCCACCCCGGTCAAGATCAACGCGCCGAAGAAGCTGCCCATGAGTCGCGAGTTGTAGATGGCCCGGTCAAGGGCTTGCCGCCGGTGCGAACTGCGCCGTGATCGGGCGGAAATTGTGATGGTCGCGGTGCAGCGAGTGGGCCCCTTGATCGGTCCGTCAGACCAGATGATGTTCGAAGGCGAAGGCCGCGGCGGCGGTCAGGGAGCCGACCTCGAGCTTGGTGAAGATGTTGGACAGGTGCCGGGCCACGGTCTTCTCGCTGAGCACCAGTTCGGCGGCGATCTCGGCGTTGCTGCGCCCGGCGGCGACCAGCCGGAGGACCTCGATCTCCCGCGTGGTCAGCCCACCGGGCAATGCGTCCGGTTGCAGCAGCCGCCGGGTGTCCGACGTCGCGGGACCTGCGCCCAGAGCAGTGAAGGTTGCCAGGGCACTGCGGAACTCGGTCTCCGCCGAACCGCGGTCGCCGAGCAACTCCAGCGCCCGGCCGATGAGCACCCGGGTCCGGGCGAGCTCGTACGGGCTGTCGACCCGGGTCCACAACTGTGCTGCCTTCCGAAAATAGGGCAGCGATCCCGAGACATCGCCGGCCGCCAGCTCCACCGCGCCGGCAGCGTACGCCGCCATCGCCTGCACCGCCGTGGTGGCCAACCTGCTGGCCACATCGTCGAGTTTCGCCACGGCCTCGCGCGCTTCGTCGACCAGGCCAGCGGCCAGCAGCACCTCGATCGCTCCGGGCAACAGTCGGCATCCGGCCACCGGATCGGGTTGCTCGGCGAGCAGTCGCCGGACGGCTCCGACAGCTGCGGCGGGCCGCCCGGTCGCCAGCCAGAGCAGGGCCAGGCCGGGTTGCGGGTCGCAACCCAGCTCAGCCGCACGTTGGTAGGCACGATCAGCGGAGTCGTACTCACCGAGGATGCGCAGGACATCGCCGCGCTCCGACTCAGCAGTCCCGGCCGCCGAGAGCGCGCTCGCCAGCCGGTACCGCTCGGTCGCCTGCTCGAACTCGTCGAGGGCCGCTGCGAAGGCCCCGTGCAACCTCATCACCTGCCCGCGGTGCACCGAGCACTGACCGGTGAAGGTCACCAGGCCCGGCTGGGCGGCACACCAGCGGTGCAGCGCAGCCGTCCACTCGGAGACCCGACCGAACTCGGCGATCTCCTGACAGCCCTCGATCGCCGTGCAATAGACGTGGCCGCAGATCTCCGGGGAGACCTCGCCCGCGGTCAACACGGCCATCGCCTCGTCGATCGAGGACAATCCGTCGCCGACCCGTCCCGAATAGATGTCGATGCGGCCCCGGGAACACAACCCGAGGGCCACAAGGTCCTGACCATGATGCTGTCGGCCGAGCTTGGCGGTGCGCGCCGCGAACGAACCGGCGGTCGACCATTCCGCTGACCCGAGGTGCCGGAACATCAACAGGAAGGCGACGTAGCCCTGCTCGACCGCGTCGTCGTCCAGCCCCTTGGCGAGCTGGGCGGCCCGCGACGTCCACCCGGCAGCAAGCGACGGCTCGCCGACGGTGGCATGGATCATCGACAGGTGGAAAGCACACCACACCGCGCCACGCTGATCACCGGCGGCCTGGCGCAACCGGAACCCGCGCTGGAGGTAGTCGATCGCGTCCGCGATCCGACCGAGCAGATAGGCCGAGACGGCTGCTGCCCTCAGGTCGGCGGCGTCCATCGTGTCGCGATCCACTTCGGACCAGGTGTCGAGCGCACGGACCCAGTCGCCGCGCTCGTAATCCTCCCGCGCCCGGACGAGTTCGTCGACGAAGCCCATCGTCGGACCTCCTTCGTCGTCACGATACTCGGGCCCGCTCGGTCGGACTGCCGCTGCGATCAGGCTGCTGTCACCGGTCGCTCGGCCGATTCCCGTGCGGCCCGTTCGGCGATCCGACGGGCGACCACATCGGCGTCACGGCCGACGCCGGCCAGCAGCATCGAGGAGAACGCGTACTGGAACGACAGGCCACAGAAATACAGGCCGGGCGCATCCGCGACCACTCCGCGGTATTCCTGGGGGTAGCCGTCGTCGCCGAAGATCGGCAGGCCGATCCAGTCGAAGCTCTGCCGAAAACCGGTCGCCCACACGACGTTGGTCGCCTCGATCGTGGTGCCGTCCGCAAGCAGCGGCAGCCCGTTGCGAACACCGACCACTTTGGCTTCGTTGCGGACGACTCCGCGGTCGGCCAGATCGGTTCGCTTGACCCGCAGCATAGGGCCGCCGTGGGCGCGGACCTCCGGCATCTCCTTGCGGCCCATCGGAGTCCGCCTGGTCAGCAGGTGCCGCCAGACGAACAACATGGCCGGGAAGACGACGTGCATCCGGCGGGACTCCAGCCGGACCGGGATCTCACCGCAGTCCCTGCCCACCAGGGTGGTCGGGTGGCTCAGTGACACCTCGTAGGCGATGTCGGTACCGGAGTGTGAGGCGCCGACCACCAGCACCGGACCGGGCTGCAGTTGGCTCGGTCGCCGGTACTCACTGGAGTGCAATTGCAGGATCGCCGGATCGAGTTGCCGGGCAGCGTCCGGCACGTTCGGGGTACGGCCGAAGCTGCCGGTCGCCACCACGACCTGGTCGGCGTGGACCGTCCCGGTGTCGGTGTTGATCAGGAATCCGCCGGCGGGACCCGCGGACAGGCGGCGGACTCGCACGCCGAGACGCACCGGCAGGGCGAAGTGGGTGGCGTACGACTCCAGATAGTCGGCGACCTCGTCCTTACCGGGGAACGCCCACGGTGCCGCCGGGAACGGCATTCCGGGGAGGCCGTCGAACCTGGCCGGTGAGTACAGCCGCAGGGTGTCCCATTGCCGACGCCAGCCGTCACCGATGCGCTGGTTGCTTTCCAGGACAAGGCACTCCCGCCCCCGCCGGCGCAAGTGGTACGCAGTGGACAGCCCGGCCTGGCCGGCGCCGATGATCACTGTCTCGACATGTTCCATGATTCCTCCCTTGGCGTGCCTTTCACGCTAGGGAGAGCACGGGCAGCGTCTCATCGACCGGATTACCCATCCTGCGACGCACCCCGGATGGGTCGAATGACCCATCCCGTCGTGCAATCTTGTCTGCGGCAAGCGCTCGGGCGGAGGACGTCGTACCGTCGAACTGTGCGGCCGGGACGGTGACGTCCGGCGACGGGGGTGGTCGAGATGCGGGCGGTGGTGATCGGCACCGGCTGGGCCGGCGAGGGCTATACGACCGCGTTACGCGGGTCCGGCGTTGATGTCGTGGCGCTGTGTGGGCGAAGCCGTGAGCCGGCGCATGCGTTGGCGGCTCGGCTGGGCATTGCCGAAGTACGGCTGGACTGGCGTGCTGCCCTCGACGATCTGAGACCTGATCTTGTCGCGATCACTACACCGGCGGGGCCGCACCTCGAGATGGCCGAGCATGCCGCCCGAGTTGGTGCTCACGTGGTGTGCGAGAAGCCCTTGGGGCGCAGTGAAGCTGAGGCCTCCCGGATGTTGGCCGCTGTCCGGACGGCCGGTGTGAAACACGCCTACGGCGGAACCAGCCGGTACGCACCCGGGCTCGTCAGGGCCCGCGAACTGGTTCGCGACGGTGCCGTCGGTGAGCTGCAGCAGGTCGAAGTGGTGGCCCACCTCGGCATATCGCCGTTGCATCCCTACACCTGGGTGCACAGCCTGGAAGCCGGCGGCGGCATGCTGTTGAACGGCTTCCCACACCTGCTCGGGCAAATCCGCTACGTGTCGGGCGGCAGGACAATCTGGGCGATCGGACACACCGATGTCGTGGTCGACCGCGTCCCGGTCGGTCCACCGCTCCATGATTTTCGATCATGGACGCCCGTTGATCCGGAAAACGCGGAGCGCGGCGAATGGCGGCAGAACGACGCAGACATGACTGCCAGTGCCGTCATCGGCATCGAGTTGGCGGACAACCGGATGATCACGGCGATATGCCATGTGTCGGCCCTGACGGCTACCCGGCACCCGGGCTATCTCGCGATCCATGGGACGAAGGGAACCATCCAACTCGACGACCCGCCGTGGTTCAGCCGGATGTCCCGACGCGCAGCCGACGGGCAGTGGACCGACGTTGGGTTCGGAACCGACGAGGATCCGGTCCAAGCCGGTTGGAATCACTTGATCACCGACTTCATCGCCGACATCAGCGGATCGCCTCACGGCCGCTATCCGACGTTCGACGACGGCTGTGCGGACAACCAGCTGATGGACCGGATCAGGTCGCCGAAGCAGGTTCGTGATCATGACCGTGACCATGACCGTGACCATGACCGTGACCATGACGGTGACCATCGGTCGTCAGCGCAGGTTCGAACAGAGTGAACGGCACCGGACCGCGGCATCCCAACGGCGGTACGGGCTCATCCATGATGCGTTCCTGCCCGCGATATTTGGCGGCATGCCTGGCGTAGAGCTCGGGATACCGCTGACGCACTGCGGTCAGCGGCAGCAGATGGCTGCCGTAGGTGCGGTCCGGGAGACAGTGGAACAGAGGGCGCCCGGGTCACAAGATCGGCTTGTGTCGGATCCACGGTCGGCGTGGGTCAGCGTTCGGGCGGTCGGTGCGGCAGCCGTACCCGAAGGACGGTGTTGCCCGGCTCGGACTCGATGGAGATCGTGCCACCGTGCCGGTCGGCGACGATGCGCCGGGCGATGTCCAGACCGAGTCCTGTGCCGGAGCCGACATCCTTGGTCGTGAAGAACGCATCGAATGCCCGGGCTGCCACCTCGGGTGACATGCCGGATCCGGTGTCCGCGATCTCGACCACCACATGGCCGGGCTCCGAGGCAGTGCTGACCCGGAGGGTGCCGTGGCCCTCCATGGCGTCGACCGCGTTGTCGATCAGGTTGGTCCACACCTGGTTGAGCTCACCGGCGTAGGCGTCGATCATCGGGACCTCGGCGGCGTAGCTGCGCACCACCTCGACGCCGTCCCGCAACTTGTGGCCCAGCATCACCAGAGTCGTGTCCAAGCCTTCGGTGATATCGATGTGTTGCAGCGATCCGCGATCCATCTGGGAGTAGGACCGGACCGCCGAGACCAACTCCATGATGCGGCCGGTCGACTCCTTGACCTCCGTCAACAGGGTTTCGACGGAGAAGGTGCTCGCCACCCATTCCAGCCCGGGTTGCAGCGCCTCGGCGGGTAACACCCCGGCCACTTGGTCGCACCAGTCGGTGGTGGCACCCGCGGAGGCCAACGGGGGAACCAGCAGCCAGTCCTCGTCGACACTGTGACGGTCCATCCAGGCCGACAGCGCGTCCTCCTGGTCGGCGACCGCCATCGGATCGGACACCACCGATGACGGTGACAGGCGACTGCGGAGATCGTCCAGGGCGCTGAACTGGTTTGCGGTGATCTGCCCGTCGGCGAGCCGACCCAGTGAGGACAGCACCGTCCGGCAGGCGGTCTCCAGCGCATCGACCGCCCGGGTCGCCGCCGCCGCCGGATTGTTCAACTCGTGGGCGAGCCCTGCGGACAGAGTTCCCAGGGTGACCAACGATTCGCGTTGCCGTGCGATGGTTTCGACGTGCCGGGCGGTGCCGTACACGCCGTCCAGCAGGTGACCGGTGAACGGGAACCACTTCATCGACAGCTCGCGCAGGGCCGAGGACGAGATCCGGAACACCGTGCCCGCCGAGACTCCGCGGCCGCTGGCCAGATACCGGCCGTGCGGATCCCAGGCACGGAAGCCGCCCGCCCACCGGCCGGGAACGTCCATCATCCCGACCACGGTGTCCTCGCGGCCGATCTGCCGGTGCAACTCGATCGCCCCGCTGACCAGCACCCACCAGGAGTCGGCCGGCTCTCCTTCGTGGAACAGGTCCGTGCCGAGCGGAATGGCCATCTCCTCACCTGCCTGCGCCAGTTCGGCCAACTGGGCGTCGGTGAGTCCGTCGAACAGGGTGACGGGACGCAATTCATCGGTACGCATCATGTGGCTCACCTCAGATCGTGGCCAGATAGCGGTGGATGAGGTAGACCGACATGGCTCCTTCACCAACGGCGGAGGCGACCCGCTTCATGGATTCCAGTCGTACGTCACCGGCGGCGAACACGCCCGGCACGCTGGTCTCCAGCGGCAGCGGCGGCCTGGCCAACGTCCAGCGTCTGCCGGCCGGAGAGGCCAGGAGATCCTGGCCGGTCATGACGAATCCCTTCTCGTCCCTGGCCACCTCCGAGCCGAGCCACTCGGTGTGCGGCGAGGCGCCGATGAACACGAACAGCCAGCTCGCGGCGACGTCCTCGGTCTGCCCGGTCACGGAGTCCAGCAGGGTGAGGCCTTCCAGATGATCACCGCCGCGACATCCGACGACCTGGCTGGTGCACCGCACCTCGACGTTCTCCGCGACCGCGATCCGCTCAACCAGATAGCGGGACATGCTGTCCTCGAGGGTTCGGCCGCGAACCACCATGATCACCCGCTTGGCGAACCGTGCCAGGTTGAGCACCGCCTGACCAGCGGAATTCGCGGCACCGATGACGTAGACGTCATCGCCCTGGCATTGGGCGGCGTCACTGGCGCTGGCGCCGTAGTAGACGCCGCGGCCGGTGAGCTCGTCCAGCCCCGGAACCGGAAGGCGCCGGTAGGAGACTCCGGTCGCCACCAGCAGTGCACGGGCCTCGACCTCCCCGGAGCCCTCGAACAGTACGGCCCTGACCGGTCCGCGGCTCTCGAATCCCGCGACCGAGCGAGCAAGCACTATCTCCGCCCCGAACCTGCTGGCCTGGGCCACCGCTCGGTGGGTCAGATCGGAGCCGGTGAGGCCCCTGGGGAAGCCGAGGTAGTTCTCGATCGCGGCACTCTGCCCGGCCTGACCGCCCGGGCCGTCCCGTTCGACGATCACAGTGCTCAGCCCTTCGGAGGCGGCGTAGACGGCCGCTGCGAGCCCGGCCGGTCCGGCACCGACGATGCACAGGTCGTACAACGGCTGCTGGGCGGTGGTGGGAAGTCCCAGCGCACCGGCTAGTTCCAACGTGGACGGCGTTCTGAGCGTCTCACCGTCGGGCACCAACACCAGTGGCAGGTCGGTCACCGAGGCTCCGGCGAGTTCCCGAAGTCGTTGCCCCTCGGGGTCCCGTTCGATGTCGTACCAGTGGTAGGGCACGTGGTTGCGGGCCAGGAAGGTCTTGGTCTCGTGGCTGCGCTCGGACCACCGGTGGCCGACCACCCGGACGTCTGCGGTGTGATCGGGATTGGCTTCGCGCCAGTCGTCGAGGAGTTCGTCGATCACCGGATACAGCCGGTCCTCGGGCGGGTCCCACGGTTTGAGCAGGTAGTAGTCCAGGCCGATGTCGTTGATCGCCTTGATCGCGACCTCGGTGTCGGCGTACGCCGTGAGCAACAGCAGTTTGGCCGTCGGCGCCTGATCCCGGGCGCGTTCCAACAGTTCGATGCCGGTCATGGCAGGCATCCGCTGGTCCGAGGCGATCAACGACACCGGCTGGTTGCGCAGCGCCAGTTTGGTCAGCGCCGACAACGCCTGGGCGCCGGACGTGGCCCGGACGATCCGGTAGTCGGCGCCGTACCGGTTGCGCAGGTCGCGTGAGATTGCAGCAGAAACCATCTCGTCGTCGTCGACGGTCATGATGATCGGCTTGCTCATCGCATGGTCTCCCCCGACCGGCCCGCCGGTGCCTGTCAGCGAGAGTCGGCAGCGCTGCCCGGGCCGGATGGCGTCAGCTTAGCCCGGTCGAGACTGAACTGTGGCTGGTAACCCAGTCGGGCACGTGCCCGGGTGATCGACAGCAGCGGTGCCCTGCCCGGCAGCGGTTCGGTGAGGTACGGCTCGAGGTCCGGTCGGAAGCGGTGGATGATCTCCATGGTCGGCTCGGGCAGCCGGGTGTCGCCGGCACCCAGCACGGTCGGTGCCGACGTGACGGTGGGGACCGTGGCGGCCAGCACGATGCCGGCGGCCACATCCTCCTCATGCACCCATTGGCCGAGGTCGACCGGAAAGGCTTCGGTGGGCGGCAGTCCGTCGGTGATCATCTTCTGGTAGCGCTGATCGGAGAGCACCCCGGCGAACCGGAGGTTGACCACCTCGATGCCGAATGCGCGGTGATAGGCGTGCCCGACCTCCTCGGTGAGGAACTTGGTCAGTGAGTAGGGATCTTCGGGCGTCGGTCGTTCGTCCTCGGTGAGCGGCAACTCGCGGCGGACCGGGTCGAGGCCGGAGACCCGCCAGAAGAACGTGCCGAACGCGTTGATGCTGGAGGCGTTGACGAACCGGCGGATGCCCAGGGTGCGGACCAGTTCGAGGATTCCGGTCGTGCCCATCACATTCGTCTGCATGGTGGGCATCAGGATGTTCCAGTCGCCGACCGGGATGGCGGCCAGGTGGATGACTGCATCGGCGCCGCGGGCGAAGCGTTCCAACCGGGCCGTGTCGGAGAGGTCGGCGCGCAGATAGGGCCAGTCGGTCTGCAACGGCACGCGCCGACGTCCGCCCGGCGCGGTGCCGTCGAAGATCGTTGCTTCGGCCGGGTCGGCTGCGTCGGTGAGCAGCAGTTCGTGATCATGTTCGAGGTGGGCGGTCACCTTGCGTCCGAGCCAACCTGCGGCGCCGGTGATCATGATCTTCATCGGTCATTTCTCCCAGTGGATGACGGAAGCTGGTGGAACTCCGGCGCCGGCGATCAGATCGGCGAACAGTCGATCCGCATGATCACCGACGAACTCGGCCGGTCGGATCCTGCTGAAGCCGAAGCTGTCGTCCTCGATGGCGGTGATCACGGTCGCCAGCCGCTCGCGGGTCCACCCGGATTGGAAGTGTGCGGTGATCGACCGCTGTTGCAGCCGCGTCATGCTCGCCCAGGCGTCCGGCATGCCGGGAGTGAAGCCGGAGTACACGACCTGGCCGTAGTCGGTCGGCAAGGTGTTGATCACGATGTTGAACGACTCCGGTGACTGGATGGTGTCGATGATCGCCTGCGGTGCGAAGTCGGTCACCTGCTCGACGACCGAGCTGTCGCTGGCGATCGGGGCTGCGCCCGCGTCGGCGGCCACCGCCAAACGATCGTCATGTCGTCCGACGACCGCGACCTGGTAGCCCAAGCCGAGTGCGGTCAGGGCGCCGGACAGTCCGATGATGCCGTCACCGACGACGACGACGCGGCGTACCCGTGCCGGCTGGATCCGGTGCGCGGCGTTGTAGCCGACCTGGGCGGAGATGCTCAGCGACAGTTCGGGACGGGGTGGGCCGGACAAGTGGTACACGTGTTCCAGCAGGTGATTGCTGTACTCGGCGTGGCCGCCGCTCTGCGCGGTGGCGTCGGCGAAGTCGCGTGCCGTGGCGGCGAATACGGCCCGGCCGAGCCAGTCCTCGGCGCCGTTACCGGCATCGACGACATACCCGACCTTCTGGTAGCCGGGCACCAGCGGGTAGCGGGCTGATCCCCAGTCGAAGCGTCCCTGGGCGGTCCAGCGGTCGGTGCCGGTGCTGACTCCTGAGTACGCGGCCCGGATCGTGATCTCACCCGGCCGTGGATCCGCGACGGTCACCGTCGACAGTTTCGCGACGCCGGCTGCGGCAATCAGCACCGCCGGGCTCGGTCGGCTCACTAGGCACCACCCTTGGTGTGTTTCTCCTGCGTGCATTCCTACTACGGGCGCCAGCCGGTGTGCACCACGAACCTGGATACTTCTCACTGTGGGAACGTCACGACCAGCCGGCCGTTTCGGGATCGACGCGCCGTGGGTGCCGTGGCTGTGGACCGCACTGGGCGTCCTCTATGTCGTCATTGCGGTGCTCAGCGCGACCGTTTGGGGCGTGCCGCCATGGCTCACGATCATCCTCGCCGTCGTGGCCGGCTTCTTCTTCGCGGGCGCGGCGCTGTATTGGCACGCAACGCTGCGCGGCAAGTTCGCGGTGTGGAGGGAACTGCTCGCCGAGACCGGCTCGCCGCGCCGAGCGCTCGACCTGGGCTGCGGACGCGGTGCCGTGTCGATCATGACGGCTCTCCGGTTCGGCGAGGTCGAGGTCGACGGCGTCGATCTCTGGCGCAGCATCGACCAGTCGAACAATTCGGTCCAGGCGGCGGAGGAGAACGCCCGGGCGAACGGGGTTGACGACCGGGTCCGGTTCACTACCGCGGACATGACCCAGTTGCCGTTCGCCGATGCATCCTTCGACCTGATCACTGCGAGCCTGTCCATCCACAACATCGGGTCGGAATCGGGCCGGGCCAAAGCCGTCGACGAGGCGTGGCGGGTGCTCCAGCCGGGTGGGCGCCTGGTGATCTTGGATATCTCCAGGACCCGCGAGTACGAGCGTCGGCTGGCCGACCTGGGGGCCCGCGACCTGGTTGCTCGGGCTGCCGGCTGGCGGGTGTGGTGGAGCGGTCCGTGGATGGCCTCGCGAACGGTGACCGCCACGAAGCCGATGTCGTGACAGGGCGCGCCTTCTCGTCCTGGCCACGCCGGTGTACGGCCACATCAGGCCGCTGACCCAGATCGCCGCAGCCCTACGCGGCCACGACGGGCCGCCGCGACTTTGGTGATGCCGAACTTCGGGTACGTGCGACTCGAACGCCCAACCCGGGGTACTCACTAGATAATCTAGCTTCAGGGCGATCCCCGACAGGAGACGAGCAGCCGATGTCCGAGCGCCGCACCCGCATCGCCGTCTTCACGCGGGACCTGCGGGTCAATGACAATCCGGTGCTGGCCGCAGCCGCGGACGCGGACCGGACGATCCCGATCTTCATCCAGGACACGACCATCGAGGACGCGATCAGCAACGGGCACCGCCAGCGGTTCCTCGACACCGGCCTGGCTGATCTCGACCGGTCATTGCGCGAACTCGGGGGCGGGCTGGTGATCCGGCGCGGCGATCCCGTCATCGAAATCGTGCGCCTCGCCGACCGGTTCGACGTCGAGTCGGTGCACATGGCCGCCGATGTCTCGAGCTACGCCCGCTCCCGCGAGCACCGGCTCGATCGGGCGTTGGCCACCCAGCGGCGTCGACTTGTGGTTCATGAGTCGACGATCACCGTGCACCCCGTCGGCGACATCACGCCGACCGGATCGGACCATTTCAGCGTTTTCGGGCCGTACTTCCGACGCTGGCAGGAGCGTCCCCGGCGCCTGCTGATCGACGTACCGGAACGGATCGAAGTCCCGGACGGCATCGGGGTCGGGCGGGTGCCACGCGGCCGGCCGGCGGACACCTGGCACGGCGGTGAGTCGGCCGCCCGGGAGCGGGCCAACGCCTGGTTCGCCGACGGACTGGGGACCTACCACGACGTTCATGACGACCTTGCCGCCGACCGGACGTCGAAACTGTCCCCTTATCTGCATCTGGGCAATCTGTCGCCGGTCGAACTGGTCACCCGAGCCGCCGAGCGACCGGGTCCGGGATCCGAGGCGTTCATCAGGCAGTTGGCCTGGCGCGACTTCCACCACCAGGTGCTCGCGGCCCGGCCCGCTGCGGCGTGGAGCGACTACCGGCATCGCGACGATCGCTGGAACGACGCCGGATCGCTGCTGGATGCCTGGCGGGCCGGCCAAACCGGATATCCGTTGGTGGATGCCGGCATGCGGCAGCTGAGTCGGACCGGCTGGATGCACAACCGGGCCAGGCTGGTGACCGGCAGCTTCCTGACCAAGACGCTGTACCTGGACTGGCGGCACGGCGCACGACACTTCCTGGCGAACCTGATCGACGGCGATCTGGCCAACAACAACCTGAACTGGCAGTGGGTCGCCGGCACCGGAACCGACACCCGGCCGAATCGGGTCCTCAACCCGCTGCGCCAGGGTGAACGCTTCGACACGGACGCGGAGTACATACGCCGGTGGGTGCCCGAGCTGTCCGGGATCGCCGGGGCGCGCGAGGCCCGAGAACCGTGGAGACTGCCCGCCGACCGGCGCAGGACCATCAGCTATCCCGAGCCGATCGTCGACCTGGCGGCGGGCCGACAACAGTTCCTCATATCCCGAGGAGGTGGGCGATGACGGCAGCCGACGAGGTGGTCCTGGTCGACCAGGACGGTCGGCCGATCGGACGCGGCGACCGGGACGCCGTCCACACCCGCGACACCCCGCGACACCTGGCATTCTCCTGCTGGATCGTCGCCGCCGACGTTTCCCTGCTGCTCACCCGCCGGGCCCTGGGCAAACGCTCCTGGCCCGGAGTCTGGACGAACTCCTGCTGCGGCCACCCGCGTCCCGGCGAGCCGGTCGAAGCGGCGGTCCGGCGCCGGATCGGGGAGGAACTCGGCGTCCGGGTGACGGATCTGCGGTGTTTGCTGGAGGACTTCAGCTATCGAGCAGTTGACGCGTCCGGAATCGTGGAGAACGAGGCCTGTCCGGTGTACCGGGCGACCTTGGCCGATCCGGATGCGCTCCGTCCCGACCCGGCCGAGGTGATGGACCAGGTGTGGACGTCGCCGCAGGCGGTCGCCGAAGCCGCCCGGTGTGCGCCCTATGCCTTCAGCCCCTGGGCGGTCGCCCAGATCGGTCTGCTCGCGCCGGCCTGGTTCGAGTGCGATCCGGCCGAGGCGGACCGATGCTGATCGACCGGCGGCGACGGCCGCAGGCAGTCACCGTGGCCCCGTCCGCTCCGCCGATCGACCCTGCCCGGGAGCCGGCATTCCATGATCATGTGGCTCGGGTCGACACGCTGCTGCGCGCGGTCGTCGACGAGACCGCCATCAGTTGGCAGGACTTCGACGATCCGGTCGGCGACGGGCCGGCCCACCCGTCCCTGGCGGACCTACCCGCACTGCTCGCCGATCTGCTGTTCTCCGGCGGCAAGCGGTTGCGTCCGATCGTCGGCCTACTCGGGTTCCAGGCCGCCGGGGGGCAACCCGACACCGTCGAGGAACAGAACCTGATCAAGGTGTCGGCGGCCCTGGAGTTGTTGCACGGTTTCGCGCTGGTGCAGGACGACGTGATGGACGCATCGGTTTCCCGGCGCGGTCGGCCGACGATCCATGTCGTCCTCGCCGAACGTCATCGTGATCATGCCGCAGCCGGTTCGGCGGCACGTTTCGGAGAAAGTCTTGCCGTTCTCGTCGGCGATCTCGCACACGCCCGGGCTGATCACCTGATCTCGGACTGCCCGGCCGAGCTCCGGCGCTGCTGGCAGCGGATGATCATGGAACTGATCAGAGGTCAGACGGCCGATCTGGTCGGCGCGGCTGTTGCGGACCGGGATCCCCGGCGTGCCATGCAGGTGGCCCGGTTGAAGTCCGGTGGTTACACGATCAAACGACCACTCGAACTCGGCGCGGTGACAGCGGGTGCCGATCATTCGACACTGGCCGTCCTCGAGAACTACGGACACCACGTCGGATCGGCCTTCGCGCTCCGGGACGACATCCTCGGTGTCTGGGGAGACCCGACGATCACCGGCAAACCGGCCGGTGACGACTTGATCGCCGGCAAGCCGACCATGATCATCGCCCTGGCCGACCGTCGACTGCCGCCGTCGGGCCGACGACTGCTGGAGCGGGCCGAACTCGACGGTCTCACGGCAGGTGAGGTAGCCACCCTGCAGAACGAGATCGCGGCCTGCGGCGTACGGGCCGAGGTGGAGGCGATGATCACCCGCCACGTCGATCTGGCGGTCTCGGCGCTCGACCCGCTGACGACCGGGGTAGGCACGACCGCGGCCGCCGCTGACCGGTTGGTCCGGCTCGCCGGACAGGTTGCCTGGAGGGACCGATGAGCAAGGTCGTCGTGGTCGGTGCCGGACTGGCCGGGCTGTCGACTGCCTGTCGGCTGCTCTGCCGGGGTCATGACGTCACCCTGCTGGAGCAGGGGCCGCAGGTCGGCGGCGCCGCGGGGTGGCTCGAGCAGGACGGCTTCGCCTTCGACACCGGGCCGACCGTGCTCACCATGCCGGAGTTGATAGACGACACACTCCGCTGCGTCGGCAGCACGCTGGCAGACCGGCTGACCCTCCGTCGACTCGAGCCCGCCTATCGGGGTCGGTTCGCCGACGGCAGCACCGTCGACGTACACGCCGATCCGGTCCTGATGCGCGCCGAGATCGAGCGCACCTGCGGCGCCGACGAAGCGACCCGCTACGAACAGTTCGCCCGCTGGGTGACCCGCTTGTACGAACTCGAGTTCGGCAATTTCATCGATGTCAACTACCGGACACCGCTGGACCTCTTCCGGTCACCGGCAGCCTTGGCCCGGCTGGTCGCATCCGGCGGCTTCGGCCGGCTCGGCCCGGCGATCAACCGCCGGATCAAGGATCCGAGATTGCAGCGGTTGCTCAGCTTCCAGGCGTTGTACGTCGGTCTGGCACCTGCGGAGGCGCTGGCCATCTACGCCGTGATCAGCTACATGGACTCCATTGCCGGCGTCTGGTTCCCCGACGGCGGCATGCACGCCGTTCCCGAGGCGCTGGCCGCAGCCTTCACCGAGGCGGGGGGCGTCCTGGCGACCGATCAACGGGTCCGTGGCTTGATCACCGACACGCTCGGGCGTGTCGCGGGCGTGCGGACTGTCGACGACGCGGTCATGGCAGATGCCGTGGTCTGCACCGGCGATCCGGCGACGATCTACCGCAACCTGATCGGGCAGCTGCGGCCGCCGCGCGCGCTGCGTACCGGCCGGTATTCGCCGTCGGCAGTGGTCTGGCATCTGGGCGTCCGCGGCGTGCCCGGCGGCCAGGTGCGACACCACAACATCCACTTCGGGCACACCTGGGAGGAAGCGTTCACCGCGTTGAACCGGGGCCGGCTGATGCCGGACCCGTCGCGGCTGGTCACCGTGCCCAGTCTGGACGACCCGCGCAGCGCGCCGGAGGGCTGTAGCACCCTGTACGTGCTGGAACCGGTGCCCAACACGGCAGCCGGCATCGACTGGCGGCAACAGCGCGGCCGGTTTCGTGAGCGGCTCGGTCGGTTCCTGCAGAACTCCGGGTATCCCGTCGAGGTGATCACCGAGAAGATGATCACGCCGCAGGACTGGACCGACCAGGGCTGGACCCGCGGCACGCCGTTCGCGCTGGCCCATAGCTTCGGACAGACCGGGCCGTTCCGAACGCCGAATCACGAACGCCGCATCCCCGGCCTGTTCTTCGCCGGCTCGGGGACGGTACCCGGTGTCGGCGTACCGATGGTGATCATCTCCGGCCGGCTGGCCGCGGAGCGGGTCGATACCTACCTGAGGCGCAGCCAGGACTCCAGGCAGACCGGGCGGACCTACCCGGCGGTGATCGGATGAACGAGTTGCTCCGCGCCGGGTATCGGGAATGCGCCCGGCTGACCCGACGGCACGGCACCACCTACTACTGGGGAGCGGCGATCCTGCCCCTCGGCCGGCGCCGCGATGTTCATGCCGTGTACGGACTGTGTCGGCTGGCTGACGACATCGTCGACGTCGCCGACCTGGCCCCGGCCGCACGGGCCGCGGAACTGGACGGCTTCCGGACCCGGTTCCTGGCGGCGGTGAACGGGACGACCACCGACCCCGTCCTGGCGGCGGTAGCCGACACTGTTCGGCGACGCGGCATCGATCTGGACTGTTTCGACCGGTTCTTCGGGGCGATGGCGATGGACCTGACCACCGCCGGCTACCCGACCTGGGACGACCTGTGCGATTACATGGAGGGATCGGCGGCCGTCATCGGGGAGATGATGTTGCCGATCCTCGAACCGACCTCGCCCGAAGCGCGCGGCCCGGCCCGGGCACTGGGCCGAGCCTTCCAACTGACGAACTTCCTGCGCGACGTCGACGAGGATCTTGATCGCGGTCGCATCTACCTGCCGCAGGAGGATCTGCACCGGTTCGGCGCCGACCCCAGACAACGTCGGGTGACGCCGGGCTGGCGCGCGCTGATGGCGTACGAGATCGGCCGCAACCGGGAACTGTATGCCGAAGCCTGGCCGGGAATCGCGATGCTGCCGCCGGCGTCGGCGCGTTGCGTCGGCACCGCGCTGGTCCTGTACTCCCGGATCCTCGACCGGATCGAAGCCCGCGACTACGACGTCTTCTCCGGGCGGGCCAGAGTGCCGACCGCGGTCAAGGCGGCCACCGCCGCCCGGGTCCTGGTCACCGGGCCTCCTACTTCGGCACGCACCCGCACGATCAGAACCGAGGAGCCCGCATGACCATCCGCCCGTTCGAACGGCTGCAACCGCACGCGACGCTCCGCCGGTCGATTGGTTCGCGCGTGCCGATCCGGCTGCGCCCGCAGCCCGGCTACGACAATCTCCGCCCGACCTGGCGGGACGCCCGGCCGGCCAGGATCGCCGAGTCGCTCCGGCTGTCCCAACAGCAGTCCGCCGGTGGCTGGTACGTGGTCGGGGAGAGCCGGGAGCTGAGCAGTTCCACCAGCTTGGTCCGGCAGATCGCCGGCCGCGAGGTGGTGCTGTGGCGGGCCGATGACGGCACGCTCCGCGCAGGTCCGGGAAGCTGCCCACATCTGGGCGCGTTGCTGGACGGCTCTCCGGTGGTCAAGGGTGACGTGGTGTGCCGGTGGCACGGCCTGGCGCTGGGGGATCGTGGCCATGGCGACTGGCAGCCCTTCGCCGCTCGTGACGACGGTGCCCTGTTGTGGGCGCGGATCCAGCCACTCACCCATGACCCGGCCACCCACGATCTTGGCCCGACGGAGGATCCTGAGCCACTGTCTCCCGCGCCGATCGTCGGCGCGCGGCCGCCCCTGGACCAGTCGGTGTCGGCGGTGATCACCCGGCGCGGACGATGTGAGCCCGTCGACATCGTCGCCAACCGGCTCGATCCGTGGCACGGAGCCTGGTTCCACCCGTACTCGTTCAGCCATCTGCGGGTCGACGACGACGCCAGCACACCGGACCGGCTGTTGGTCGATGTCACCTTCCGGCTCAACCGGCGGCTCGGCGTCCCGGTACGCGCTGAGTTCGTCTGCCCCGACCGGCGCACGATCGTGATGCGGATCGTCGACGGTGAGGGTGTCGGCAGCGTGGTGGAGACCCACGCGACCCCGCTCACCGCTCCCGGGGATCCGCAGCCGGAGACCGTGATGACCGAGTTGACCGTTGCGTACTCCGACCGTCCGGGATTCGTCGCCGCCCGCCGCCTCGCCGGCGCGTTGCGGCCGGCCATGCGGCACGTCGCCCGCCGGCTCTGGGTCGACGATCTCACCTACGCCGAACGACGTTACGAGTTGCGACGGCGCGGCGAGTTCCCCGGCTGAACCAGCCGACGCAGCCGCCTCGGCCACCGGTGCCGGGAACGCCGCGGCACCGTCCACAGGTCGTGGCCCTGGATGCCCCATCCGGCAAGCAGCCGGTTCGCCGCCTGGAAACCGGTGGTCGCGGCACGCTCCATCAGCGCGACGGGTAGGTCGCAGCGGATCGCATCACCGGCCAGCACCACCCGTGGATCAGGGGTTTCCACCGTCGGCCTGGCCGACCACGGACTGGTGTCGACCAACACGCAGTCGGCGTCGATCCGCCACTCTTCGGCGACGGCCGCGGCCCCGGCGATCTCCGGGTAGAGCGTGTCCAGTTGCGAACGCAACTCCGTCTTGAGTCGGGACACCCGGGTGTGGTGGCCGGGATCGGTGTCCGACCAGCCGGATCCCGGCAATGCATAGGCGTGCAACTCCAGCACCGACCCGCCGCAGCGGTCCGCCCACCGCGCTGCGCCGGCCTCGAACCGGTGTAGCGCGCTGACGTTGTCCAGCGGCCCGTAGCCGCTGGTCGCCAGGAACATCGGCCGGTCCGACGCCACCGGCCGGTCCAACCAGAGCCGCCAGACGGCGAACGGCGGTGCGGTCCGGACCGCTCCGACCTGCCGGAGCCACGACGGATCCGCTCCCCGGATTTGGCCGACCAGGCCGACCAGCCCGCCGGGATCGAGCGCGATCACGACGCCGTCGCAGGCCAGCTCTCCACCCTTATCTCCGGGCACCCCAGCCGACCGATGACCGACCGTGATGGGGCCACCACGCAGGTCAAGACCGGTGACGTCGGTGTCGGTCTGCAGCACTGCGCCGCGGTCGATCAGCCGGCGACCCAGTGGTGTCCAGAGGGCGGTGTCGTAATCGTCGTCCGGAACGTCGAACAGCAGTCCTTCCGATGAGCCGACGAAATAGCTGTGGAACATGGCGAGCAGCTCACCGGCGGCGAAGTCGGCCGGATCGGCGAAGAAGCTGCGCGCGAACACCTCGAGTGCCAGGTGCCGGGCCTGCGCCGGAAAATGCAGCCGGTCAAGGAATTCGGCGGCGCTGACACCATCCCAGGCGCTGAAGCTGTCGGGGAAGTCGAGGTCGAGCAACGCGAGGGCATGGCCGATGTCGACCCGGGTCAGATCCCGGGCGGTGAAGCTGGAACTGCCCGCAACGAAGGCAGCGATGCTCAACGGCGGAGTTCTGGGAATCCGAGCGAAGGAGTCGGTCGGGCCGTGGGCGAGCGTGATCGGATAGTCGGGCACGGGGCGCAATCGCTCCAAACCTGGATCGGCACGGCGGAGCAGCGCGCGCAGGTTGTAGTACTGCCGGAAGAACGCATGGAAGCCGCGGCTCATGGTCAGTCGGTGCTCGCCGTGGTCGACCGGCCAGGCGCCGACCCGGCCACCGAGCCGATCCTGTCGCTCCAGCAGCGTCACCTGCACGCCGCGCTCGGACAGGGCTGTGGCGGCCGCGATTCCGGCGATGCCGCCGCCGATCACGGCGACGCTCAGTGGACGGCCGGCGCTCGGCCGCCCAGGAGTGGCCGGGATGAGCTCGGCGCGGCTGTCCCGACCGGGCGTCCAGACCCGACTCATCGGGTATCGGTGTTCCGGGTTGTGGCCCGCCCGGACCGGCTTGCGTCGATGCGTTCCCAGACGATGATCGTCAGGGTGACCAGAGAAAATCCGAATCCGAAGTCCTCGATCGGGATGTCCCATGGGAATCGCAGGCCGAGCGTCTCGGCGCGGCGATAGATCACGATCGGGTGGGACAGTTTCGTCAACCAGCCGTCGACCGGAATCTGGAACGCCCAGACGATGATCATGGTCACCCAATAGCGTACGGTCCGGAAGACTCCGGTCCGGAAGACCAGGAGCTCGGCGAGGACCACCGCAACCATGCCGATCATGGTCAGCACGGTGTACTCAGGCATCGTCCGGCCCCGGTCCGCGTCGCCGGCGGGGGAGCAACCGACCGACCGCGGAATAGGTGAGCAGGCCGCAGATCGGTATCACCACAAAGAATGCCAGCTCCTCGATCGGCAGCACACCGAAGATCATCAGACCGGTGGTCTGTGCCGGGTCGTAGCGCCAGTGATCACGGATAACACCGACAACGTCCCAGATGGAGAAGATCACCACCACCGGCAGCAGGGTGATCAGCAAGCGGCGCGGACGCCGGTAGACCCGTGCCCCGAGCAGGAACTCCAGAGGGAGCGTGATGATCACGCACAGGGTCAGGAGCAGCAGGTATTCCAGGTGTCCGGTGATCAGCGATTCACCGCCCGGTGGTTGCCGCCCTCGGGGGCTGTACGTGTACTCACATCGCCCCTTCGCCGGACGGATACCAGACCACGATCCTACTAGATAATCTAGCGTCAGCCGCAAATCGCGACAGGCGCCCGCGCCGGAGATGATCGCGGCCGGTGGGTACGATCAGACAGTGCCCGCAGCCGACGCCTATGCCATCAGTCTGGCGGTCCGTCGCTTGTTGCAGGCGGCGCGCGAGATGCAGGCGATCGCCGCGCGACAACTCGGTCTGCGGATCACCGATGTCCAGGCGATGGACCTGGTGACGGCCTGCGGCGGTGAACTCAGCCCGGCCGAGTTGGCAGATCGGCTCGGGATCCGGACGGCATCGGCCAGTGCGTTGATCGATCGACTCGTCGACGCCGGGCACCTCGAGCGATCCCGATCGGCGGCACCGGCCGGCGTCGGACGCGGCCGGACCAGGCTCAACGCCACTGAGCACGCCCGGCTGGAGATCCGCGAGACGCTGCGGGAGGTGAACGACGGTTTCCGTGAACTCGGCACCGAGCTGACCAGTGAGGAAGCAGCCGTTGTGCTCCGGTTCCTGGACCGCGCCACCGGGATCCTGCGCTCGTACGCCTCCGGTGCCGCGGATCATCAGCCGGATCACGACGGCCGGCCGGCCAGGACCTGATCGCCGAGTCTGGTCCTGATCACCGGATTTGTAGGACAGTAACCTGGCGGCTGCCGGGCTTCGCGGCAGCCGATTCCGGCGTCGGTGCAGATTGGGGGACACGGTCATGACAGGACAGTCAGCAGACGCGCAGAGTGTTCGCGAGTTCTTCGAAACGATGTCGACCGGCGAGGTGGCCGGCGGTGCAGACCTCTTCCACGACCCGTTCCTCAGTCTTGACCCGTCCTCCGTGACGGTCGTCGGACGCGAACAGTTGCGCGCCGCTTTGCCCGCTCGGGAGGGGTTGTTCTCCTCCGTCGGTGCGAGCCAACCCGAGCTGACGGATCTGCAGACCACGGTGCTCGATGATCAGCACGTCCTGGCACGGACGGTCTGGACCATGCACGTCAACAGGCCCGGGTCACCACCGCTCGCCCTCGACTCGACGTACCTGTTGCGGCGCAACGGTACGTCCTGGACGGCCGTGGTCTATCTGAACCATCAGGACGTCCGGCAGCTGCTCGCGGCGCGACAGGACCAGACGTCCTGACCGTCGACAGTTCCCTTGGCTCGCTGATGGAGGGCATGCGGGAGTACGGCATCGAGTCCGCCGGGCCGCCGCCCGATTACGACAGGGGTCGGCCCGGACGATCGAACGACACGCCGCACAGATGAGGGATTTACTGACCCCTCGGCGGTTTGTGGATGTTCAGTGGGATGCGGATTCGAACCACGGATGATGCAGGTCGTAGAAGGTCGCACCGGACATCATCGAGTCCAGCATCTCCTTGACCTCCTCGGGCGGTTGCAGTTTCTCTCCTTCCCGTGCGGATGCCTCGTCGGTGAAGGAGACCGTCTCGGTGAACGTCCCGTCCTCTTCGACCGCGAACGTTGCGCCGAGGATCTCCGGACGCATGGCGTGCAGCTGGGTGGTGTCAGCGAACAGCGCCTTGATCATCGACGGGTCGGACACCTTGCCCTGGATGACCTGGACGAAACCGGCATTGTCGGAGCCGCCGTCCATCATCAGGGTGACGTCTTCGCAGTCGTGGTAGGTGATCGGACCGTCCATGCAGGCGGCGACCTTCTCGGCCCAGGCGGTCTGTTCCGGCCGCTTGGAATTGGCCATTGCGGCTTCCCGGGACTCGAACCGGACGACGCCGATGAACATGTCGTCGTCGGTGAAGCCGTAGGTGCCGCCGAGCCAACCGGTGGCTCCGGGACTCAGCTCGTGGCCCCAGGTGTCGAGGAGCGCGCGAAGCTCGTCTTGTTTGGTGCACTTGCCCTGGATGATTTGGATGAACACGATTGGCCTCCGTACTTTCGTGGCCGCCCCCGACCGAGGGTGGTCGTGTGCTCGATCCCGACTCTAGAACGGTGTCGGCGAACCCGACAGGCGGAGGACAAGACTCACGCCGAGTCTCCGGGCCGGGTCGAAGATGATCATTGGCAGGCACGTCCGATGCGGCTGTGATCCGCGGTTACGCGGCCCGGTTGACGTGTCCCGGGTCTGCTCCACCTGCGCCGACGGGATAGTCTGGCCAGCAATCTTGACAGACAATAGTACCGACCATACGCTCGTCCCCGGGGCTCTGAGATGCATTCGCCCTGCCGTCCGTTCGTCTTGCGCCTCATGCCGGACGCTGGTGCTGACCGGCGTCGCAGGGGACGCTGTCGGGGTGGCGAGCTGTCCAGGCGAGCGGTGGAGGAGACATCCAGGTGACTGACAAGCCGGCGATCTACCAGGGGTTCCCGTACGGCGCGGTGTATTTCCGCAAGACGAATCCACCCGCGGCGGACTGGGAACGCGACTATGCGGTCGCCCGCGAGGACGGTTTCACCAGCTTCCGGCATTGGTTCATGTGGGCAGGCATCGAAGTTGCACCGGGCGAATACGAATGGGACGACTACGACCGGCAACTTGATCTTGCCGCTGCGAACGGCTTGACCACGGTCATCGCCGAACATGTGACGATCGCTCCCGAATGGCTGTTCACGACCTATCCGCACGCGCGGTACGAACGCAGCGACGGCAGCAAGATCGACTCCCAGATGCAGGTCAGTTCCAGCATCGGCGGCACCCCGGGTCTCTGCCTGGACAACGACGAGGCTCGCGAGGCCGCAGGCAGGTTCGTCTCCGAGCTGGTGACCCGCTACCGCAACCACCCGGGCACCGGCGGCTACGACGTCTGGAACGAGACCAACATCGATCCCGACGTCTGCTACTGCCCGGCCACCCAGGCACGCTTCCGTGACTGGCTGCGGAAACGGTACGGAGACGATCTGTCGGCTCTGCGCACCCGCTGGGGCCGCTACTACTCCCGGTGGGAGGACGTCCAGGCGCCGCGGTCGCTCGGTCTGTACGGGCAGAACATCGATTGGCTGCTGTTCCGCCGCGACCGGGCACATGAGCTACTTCGCTGGCGGGTCGAGTTGATCAAGTCGCTCGACCCCGATCATCCGGTCACCGCCCACGGCGTCGCCGGCACCCTGGGCTTCGGCATCGAGAAGGGCATCGACGACTGGATGGCCGCCGCCGAGGTCGACTCCTTCGGTTTCACCTTCGTCGCGTCCCGGCGCAGCGACCGTCGATGGAAGCAGGCCCTGGCGGTGGAACTCGTCCGGTCGGCCAGCGCCGGGAAGCCTTTCTGGCATGCGGAAATGCAGGCCGGCCCGCTGTGGCTGCAGCCCCAGGTGGTCGGCCGGCCGTTGGACGACGGCCGGGTCTCGACGCCCGACGACATCCGCTACTGGAATCTGATGAGCATGGCCGGCGGTGTGAACGGGATCTATCACCTCCGCTGGCGGCCGCTGTTGGACGGCCCGCTGTTCCAGGCCTTCGGTGCCTACGATCTGGACGGCTCGCGGACCGATCGGTCCCGGCAGGTATCGGCGATCGCCCGCTGGGCGGCCGAACCGGAGCAACGCGAACTGTGGGCGGCGCGTCCGGCGCCCTCGGGCCTCAGCATGCTCTTCGTACCGGAGTCGCAGGCCTACGGGTTGGTCGCGCGGCACAGCCGGAAACCCTACGAGCACGCCATCTCCGGCGCCTGGCGAGCGTTCTACGATCTCGCGGTCGTCCCCGACTTCCGCAAGTTGGATCAGCTGGCCGGCGCGCGGGTCGCCTATCTGCCCTATCCGACTCTGCTGCCCGACGAATGGGCCCCGGCGCTCACCGAGTGGGTCCACTCCGGCGGGACCTTGATCAGTGAGGCGACACCCGCCTGGTTCAATGATCACGCGCATGTGGCGACGAGGCGGCCAGGAGCCGGTCTGGACCTGGTCTTCGGCGCGACGGAGTTCGACGTGGAGTTCACCCCCGACATCCTCGATGACCTGCAGTTCCGTAGCGCCGGTCATCGGCCCTACGGCGGTGAGATCAAGGAACGATTGACGCCGACCACCGGAGAACCGACCGGATGGTACGACGACGGCACGGTGGCAGTTGTCGATCACGAATTCGGCGAGGGCCGGACGCGACTGATCGGCACCATGCCCGGTATCGGCTACCGCAATCACGAGGACGATGGAACGCGAGGGTTCTTCGAGGGTCTCCTCGACTGGGCGGGAATCCGACCCGTGGTCCGGCCCGATGACGAGCGGCTGACCGCCAGATTGCACCTTGGAGAGCACGCAGACTTCCTGTGGCTGATCAACTCCAGTCGCGACGACGTCGAGTCGACCGTGCGGTTTTCCGGCGAACGCACCTTCACCAAGGATCTGCGAGTGCTGTGGGGAAGTCCTGATCAGGTCGACATCTCCGAGGCCGACGCGACCCGGGTACGGGTCAATGCACGCGACGGGCTGGTGATCAGGATCGGACGGTAGCCGCGACGGTTCCAGCAGCGCAGTGATCACAGAAGGGATGGAACGTGAGAACAGCCTTCATAGGCTTGGGTGTCATGGGTCTGCCGATGGCGAGGAACCTGGTCGAGGCAGGCCACACCGTGGTCGGATTCAACAGATCACCGGAGAAGATCGAGAAATTCGTCTCCTCCGGAGGTCTCGGCGCCGGATCGATCCAGGAAGCCGTGGATGGTGCCGAGGCCGTCGTGACCATGCTGCCCGACTCACCCGACGTGCTCGCGGTCTATTCCGATGACCAAGGTGTGCTGCAGAATGCCGGCCCATCGACGCTGTTGATCGACATGAGCACGATCCGCCCGGATGTCACGGTCGAGCTGCACGAGCAGGCGACGGCCGCCGGTCTGCGGTTCCTCGACGCACCGGTCAGCGGTGGCGAACAAGGAGCCATCGACGGATCCCTGTCGGTCATGTGCGGCGGCAGCCAGGAAGCCTTCGACACCGCGCTCCCACTCCTTCAAGCGATGGGCAGGACGATCGTACGGGTCGGCGGGCCGGGCAGTGGCCAGACCGTCAAGGCGGCCAACCAGTTGTTGGTCGCCGGAACCATCCAGCTCGTCGCCGAGGCGATGGTCTTCCTCGACGCCCATGAAGTCGATCTTGGCCGGGCTCTCGAGGTCCTGAACGGCGGACTGGCCGGCAATACGATCCTCACCCGCAAAGCGGAGTCCATGATGGCGGGCGACTTCGCCCCGGGTTTCCGCGTCGACCTGCATCACAAGGATCTGGGGATCTACCGCGAGGCAGCCCGCGATCAAGGCGTCTTCTCCCCACTCGGTGCGGCGGTGACCGAACTGATGGCGGCGCTGCGACGAACGGGTGGCAGCGATCTTGACCATTCCGCGCTGCTGCGTCAGGTCGACGCCCTGTCCGGCCGGTCCCGGTGGTCCGGCCGGTCCCGGTGGTCCGGCCGGTCCCGGTGGTCCGGCCGGTCGCGGTCGTCCGGTCGATGACCGCGCGGACGGCCCGCACCCCGGGCGAACCGATCTGGCCCCTGGTTGCGAACATCTCCCTGCTGTTCTCGGAATTTCCTTTGCTGGAGCGGATCCCGGCGGCCAGGACTGCAGGCTTCGACGCCGTCGAGGCGTGGTGGCCGTTCCCGGGTCCCGGCTTCGACCAACAGGTGGAGCAGTTCCTGCACACCATCGAAGATCACCGGATGCAACTGGCCGGGCTGAACTTTTTCGCCGGTGACATGCCGGGCGGGGAGCGGGGGATTGTGTCCCGCCCGGACCGGCGGGACGAGTTCACGGAGAACGTCGACGCCATCGTCCGGATCGCCCGGCGGACCGAGGCCTCCGGCTTCAATGCGCTCTACGGCCAGCGGCAACCGGACATGGATCCCGCCGGGCAAGACCGCGTCGGTCGGGAGAACCTGGTGTACGCCACGCGCGCACTCGCCGAGGTCGGTGGGACCGTGCTGCTGGAGCCTTTGAGCCGTGGGCTGAACGGGGCGTACCCGTTGGAAACCGCGACGCAAGCTGTGAAGATCATCCAGAGGGTTCGGGAGATTACCGGTAGCGACAATATCGGGCTGCTCTTCGACACCTTCCACCTGGCCAACAACGGCGAGGATCTTGTTGCGGTGATCAATCGTTTCGGATCACTGATAGCGCATGTGCAACTGGCCGATGCCCCCGGCCGTGGTGCACCGGGAACCGGGACGGTGGACTTCGACAGCGTTCTGGCTGCGCTGGCACGAGTTGGATACGACCGTTCGATCGCGTGTGAATACGTACCGGACGGAGACACGGCGGCATCCCTGACCTGGATCGCGAGGACCCCGTACGTGCGGCTAGGGCAACCTGAACCGGACTGATCATCCGGCGGTGCTGGAAACAGATCTCTCGGATCGGCCCCGCACAACGCGACCATCGACTAACGTCTGGGCAATTGCCGACTTGTGGCTTCGTCCCCCCAGGAGCTTCACATGAAGAAAGTATTCGGTCTGGTCGGTGCTGCCCTCCTTCTGGTGGCGCTCGGCTGGAACGTACCCCTCGCGACGGCACGTCCGTCGACGCTGACCTGGCGTGGTTACAACTGGGTCGCCCGTTCCGTGTCGGGCAGTCCCGGTGCACCGCAGCAGTGGTCACCCAACAACGTGTCGATCGACGGTGCCGGACGGCTCCATCTGCAGGTCACCAGGGACAAGAAGGGCCGCTACACCCAGGCGGAACTGGACTCGGTGCGCAACGGCTGGGGCTACGGCACCTACCGGTGGCGCGTGGACTCCAGCGTTGCCGGCCTCGCGCCCGAGTACGTCCTCGGATTGTTCAGCTACAGCCAGGATCCGGCGTACGGACATCGCGAGATCGACATCGAGGCCTCGGGCTGGGGCTCGACGCCGATCACCTGGGACTACACGACCTGGGCCGACGGGCATTTCCCGGTCGCCCGGACGCCGGCGCCGGCCGGGGCGAGCACGCAACAGTTCGAGTGGACGCCCGGGCAGCTCACCTGGACATCCTTCGACGCAACTGGAGCAGTGATCGCCACGGCGACGGCAAACGGTGCCGATGTTCCGGTGCCCGGTGACGAGAGCATCGGAATCAACCTGTGGGTCTGCGGGTGCGAAACCGGCTGGCAGAACACGCCGCCGACCGAGGTCGTGATCAGCGACTTCACCTTCACTCCGGCGCCGGCCTGATTCGGTTGATCATGCCGGCCGGGCCCGGATCAGCAGGTCGCGGAGGTGGAGATCCGGATCTTGTCGACGTGCCCCCAACCCGGCCAGTTGCCGAGGACGGAGTGATTGGGCTCCAGGCAGTCGACCCGGCCCGAGCTGTAGTGGAGGTAGGCGACATCATCGTTGCGCGAGTTGTAGACCACGTAAGCGCCGTAGGAACGCGAGCCGAGATTCTGGTAGTAGCTCGTGACGTCCTGGTAGGCAGCCGTCGGACTGCTGGACGTCCAGTTCGAGGCCGACTTGTAGAAACAGACCCGCGGCCAGCCGCAGCCGTTGAAGCTCGTCGCCGACGCCTGATCGGCAGTGGCGAAGCTGATGCCACCGCCCAGGGCCAGGGCGACTCCCGCGATGGCGGCAGCCTTCTTGGTGGTGGATCGCACCGTCATTGTGCTCCCTTTCCGGTTTGGACGGACCCAACGGTTGGATCCATTGGCAGCCCACCACGCAGCGGGCTCACCGATCGTGACGTGACGTCGTTCTGAGGTTTGATTCCCGGTCGGCAACGTCCGACCGGGGTCGCAGGAATTTCGCCCGGTGACATGGTCGTCGATGGGCGTGGTGGTGTGTCACGGGACCCAGCTCGTGGTATTGATCATTCGATCCCGGCAGATGAGAGATCGAGGTCCCCGTCATGGATGAGGCTGCGTACAAGATCGGGTTGCGGGCCGATGACGTCGCTGCGGCGGCGGACTTCTATGCTGTGCTCGGCTTCGAACGGTTCGCGGAGATCCCGGGTCCGGACGGCCGGCCGGTGATGGTCATGCTGCGGCGCGGGGATCTGCAACTGTTGGTCGACGCCCTGGTCGGCATGCCGTTCGCCGACACTGAACGGGAACGCCGGACTGTGGCGGGTCCGCGCGGACTCGGTGTGGTGATCGGAATCGCCGCGGAGGATGTCGATGCAGCGGCGGCTCGGTGCGCTGCGGCCGGCGGCGAGCTGACCACTCAGCCACAGGACTCAGCGTGGGGGGAACGCTATGCCGAGTTCGTCGATCCGTACGGATATGCGTGGAAGCTCTTCCGGGCGCTGCCTGACGAGACCGAGCCGCGCGCTGATGATTCGGTCGCCACCGCTCGCGACCAGTGGTTCCCAAGGACCAACTGACCCGCCCCGCCCGACCGGACGGCAACCGGTCAGGAATCAAGAAGCGTCCGGGCAGCTGTGCTTCCTAGGCTCTTGTCCAAGCGATGAAACAGCCCTGACAGGAGACCGATCATGTCCGTGACCACCGACACCGCAGAGCACACCGGGTTCAGTGCGGCCGAACGTGCAGCCATGAAGGCGCGCGCCGCCGAATTGCGGGCCGAGGGCAAGAAGGGAGCCAAGAAGGCGGACGGGCTGCAAGCAGTCCTCGACGCGATCGCCGCGATGGAGCCGGCCGATCGGGCGGTGGCTGAGCGGGTACACGTGACGATCACCACGAACGCGCCACGGCTCGAGCCGCGCACTTGGTACGGAATGCCGGCCTACGCGGACGAGCTCGGCAAGATCGTCGTCTGTTTCAAGCACGCCGGCAAGTTCAAGACGCGCTACTCGACCCTGGAGTTCCAGGACGCGGCCATGCTCGACGACGGGGAGATCTGGCCGGTCTCGTACGCTTTGACGACCTGGAGTCCTGCCATTGAGAAGCAGGTCGCCGAGTTGATCAGGACCGCGGCCAGCTGATATTCGAACAACCGGCTGCGACGACCGACTGCGACGACCGACTGCGGTGATCGGCTGGCCAAGATCACCATCAACGATGATCTTGGTCAGCCTGCTCGCTCCTTCGGTGCAAGGTATCGTCAACGCTGCTGGTTCTTGGCGTCGATGAGCTTCTGAACATCTCCGAGCGCTTCGGCCGGTGTCTTCTTGCCGAAGGCGACCTGGGACCACGCGTTCGCCATCTGGGTGTTGAAGTAGGCGGTGTTCGGGTTCTTCGGGTACGAGGTGCCGGCCAGCGCCGCATCCTTTGCCACGATCGGTGCCGCCTCGGCCATCGGGTTACCGGGGTACTTGTTCTTCGCCCGCAGCTTGGCCTGGTGCTTGATCAAGTAGGAGCTCCAGGGCTCCGCCAATTTCTCGGACACGTACCCGTTGGTCGTCGGTCCGAGTCGCTCACCGTGCTCCCAAACGGTGTAGCGAACAAAATCGAAGGCCAACTGCGGGTTCTTCGCGCCGCGCGGAACAGCCATCACCCAGGCGGGTGAGATCTGACCGGCCAGCTCAGCTTCCGTTCCGTGTTGCGTCGGCGGATCTGCCAGCGCCCACGTTACGTTGTAGCAGTTGTCCAGCTGCGGCCCCGCCCAGTAGCCGTCAGGCCAGAACAGCACTTTGCCACTGGGCAGATAGGCCTTGGCCGAGCAGGACCAATAGCTCGGGTCACCTGCCATGAACTTGGTGTACTTCTGCTGGCCACCATAGAGATCGAGAAGTTTCTTGTTGTAGGCGAAGTATCCCTCGACGCACGCAGCGGTCGGCTGGAACTTGTTGGTCGTGGGGTCGTAGGTGGTGGGCTTCCCGCAGTAAAGATCGATCCGGTTCAGCCCGGTGTCAACCGGGTAGCCGACCTGCTGGAGGTCACCGTTCGGTGCGAACTTGACTGCCTTTTGCGATGCGGCATACAACTCGTCGAATGTCTTCGGAACGTTCTGCGGGTCGAACCCGGCTGCCTTCAGTTTGGCCGGGATGTAGAAGAGGTTGAACGACGGGTTGCTCGCACCGGGCAGTCCGTACCAGTGGCCGTCGTAGCGCACGTAGTCGGCCAGCGGCTTGAGGAAGTCGTCGGGCTTGATGCCGGCGGCGTCGTAGTACTTGTCCAGGTTCTCGACCGCACCGCGTTGGACCAGTTGCGGGAGCTGCGCGTGGACGCCGATCAGGTCGGGCGGATTGCCGGCATTGACGCTCAGCAGGGTCTTCGTGACCTCGGCATCGTCGTCCTTGACCTGGATCTCGTTGATCTTCATGTCGGGGAATTGCTTCGCCCACAGGTCGTGGTAGACCCCGTACCAGGACGAGATGGTGTTCTTCGGGTCGAAGGACTTGGCCGTCAACCCTGACAGGATGCTCGTGTTCGTCATCACCGTCAGTTGGTTGCTGGTGGTGTCATTACCTCCCTGACTGGAGCCTGAGTTCGGCTGCTGGGATGCGCCGGGCGATCCCATCGTGCATCCGGTTACCACAGCTGCCGCCAGGATGGCAGAGGAGATACTGATCAGCGGAGTGCGCCTGTGCATGCTCGGTTGTCCTTTCGACTAACCCTTCAACCCGCTGAACCGGATCCCGGACAGCAAGGTGCGCTGAGCGAAGAAGAAGATGATGATCAAGGGCGCCACGACGAGCAGTGTGAACGCCACGATGGCACCGATGTCGGGAGCACCTCGCAGCTGTACGAACTGGAACACGGCCAGTGACAGCGTGAAGTGACCGGAATCGGTGAGGTAGATGAGTGGTCCGAAGAAGTCGTTGTAGCTGTTGATGAACAGGAACAGTCCCGCCACCACAAGAGCCGGCCTGAGCATCGGCAGGATGATGTTCCAATAGATCCGGAACTCGTTCGCTCCGTCGATCTTGGCGGCCTCCGACAACTCGCGAGGTATGCCGAGCATGAATTGCCGAAGCAGGAAGATCGTGAACGGATCCCCGAGTAGGAACGGCCAAGTGAGCGGTCGGAAGGTACCCAACCAGCCGAGCGCCTTGTAGAGCATGTACTGAGGAATCAGGGTCGCCCAGGCCGGAAGAATCATGGTTGCGAGCAATACGGCGAACAGCACACCACGGCCACGGAACGGGATTCGGGCGAACCCGTACGCCACCAGCGAGCTCGACGCCAGGCCGGCCACGACGGCGAACCCACTGATGTACAGGGTGTTCAGGGCGTACCGGGGAAGATCGACATCGGGATAGCCGGCCAGTGAATGGAAGTTGGCGAGTGTCCAGGGATGCGGCCACCAGGTCGGTGGTGTTTCCAGCAATGTCCGCCCAGGCTTGAAGGCGCCCGTCACCAGGAAATACAGCGGGAAGAAGAACGGCACGGCGACGAGGATCAACACGGCGTAGGTGCCGACGACCCGCGCCCGGGAGGCACCGGAATGTCGGTGCCGCTGGCGCTCGCGCGATGCCGCAAGCGTCCTCCGGGTCGCACGGGTCGGCAGAACACCCTCGAGATCGCTAATCATGGTAATAGACCCACCTCCGGGCAGTCCGGACCAATGCAAGAGCCAGGGCAAGAACGACCACGGTCAACAACAGGCTCATCGCCGCGCCGTATCCGACCTGGAAATTGGTGAAGATCTGGGTGTAGAGGTTCAGTGAATAGAAGAGCGTCGAGTTGAGCGGTCCACCGGGTGCCGATGCCCCCCCGAGGCTGCTCGGTGCCGCCGAAGCGACCAGCGCCTGCGTGAAGTAGCTGAAAGCGCCGATCGCGCCGAGGACGAGGTTGAAGAAGATCGCCGGCGTCAGCAGCGGCAGCGTGACGTGCCGGAGCCGTCGGAGCCGCCCTGCACCGTCGATGGAGGCGGCGTCGTACAGCTCACCGGGGACGTCCTGCAGCCCGGCCAGGAAGATGATCATCGTCGACCCGACCTGCCAGATGCTCAGGATCAACAGCGTCGGTCGGGCCCACACCGGGTCGATGAACCAGCCGGGACCATCGATCCCGACGGCGGAGAGAATCGCATTGATCGGACCGCCCGAAGGATTGAACAACCAGAGAAAGAGGATCGACCCACCGACGAACGGCACCATCGCCGGAAGATAAAAGATCGTTCGGAAGATACCGATGCCGCGGACCTTCTGGTGCAACAGCAGCGCCAGCAGGATGCCGACCACGATCGACAACGGAACACTGAAGACGACCCACCAGACGGTGACCTTCACCGACGGCCAGAATTGCGGGTCGGCGGTGAACAGATTGACGAAATTCGCCAGCCCGACGAACTTCGGAGGATTCAGGCCGTCGAAGTTGGTGAACGCGTAGAAGGTCGTGGCCAGGAAGGGATACGCCTGCAACACCACAAGACCGACCAACCAGGGGGACAGGAACAGCAAGCCGTTGCGAAGATCCCGACGGCTACCGGCCTTGCGGCGGCGGCCTGCAGCAACCGACTGTGTACCGGGGAGCCGCTCTCGTGTTCCTTTGCGTTCCGACCTGCTGTCACGATCGGCGTAGTCCCAAGCCATGCCGGACTCCTTCACTGATCATGTCCCACCGCGCCCACCGGCTGCGCCTCGTCGTCGCATTGGAGACTTCTCACACCAACTGATCCGTCGGCGTCGGATATTCGGTGTCGAATCTGATCGGCCTGCCTTCTGCGAACCGTGACTGTCGCAGCCAACTGACGTCGATCGCCGCAGGAGCGTTGGGCACATCGGAGAGATCGATCATGGTCTGTCGCTTCATGATCAAGGTCGCTGCTGCGCGGGCCAGGGCGGCATGCATCGTGATCCCGTGTCCGTTGCAGCCCAGGACGTGGATGAGGTTCGTCAGGTCGGAGTCGGCGCCGAGGATCGGGTAGCCGTCGGGAGTGCTCCCGTAGATGCAGTTCCAGCCCGGCATGAACCGCGCCGTCGGAAGCTTCCAGTGCCGGCGGATCATTCCGGCGACCAACTCCGGATAGCTGTCATCATTGGCCATGTTGACGTTGTCCGGATCGACGGTGAACGCATCGTCGGCGACGTGATGATGCTGGCCGAAGAGCAGCATGTCGCCTTCTTCGCCGCGACACCATCCGGCCTCGCCCCGGATCTTCGCCGGCCAGCCCACCAGCGGGACGTTGTGCGCGCCGTCGTCATATCCGGTGGCGACGGCGACCTGTATCCGCTGGGGAATGACGGAGACCTCGGAGCCGGCCAGGCGGGCGACTTTGGCGCCCCACGGGCCGGCGGCGTTGATCACATGGTCGACGTCCCAGAGCCCCCGACGGGTGATCAGTCGGGTGATGCTCGACTC
>Ga0164243_10001826_pt1 | contig 35704 bp, 34 predicted proteins | sample OricompcompostOP_FD_108781 | JGI IMG/M metagenome (GOLD analysis project Ga0164243, IMG submission 108781) | Organic Plus compost microbial communities from Emeryville, California, USA - Original compost - Organic plus compost (OP) | ecosystem: Engineered > Solid waste > Mixed feedstock >...
CCGGTTCCAGCCCGGTGAACGGGGCAATCCACTCTGGCCGCGACGCTGCGATCACCTGAACCACCACAACATGATCAACTACCGGACCGGCCAGCCGCCCACCGGGTTACGAGACATCCCTTACGTGCTGCGCGACTCGGGTGCCGCGACGCTCATCGCGGAGGGCGACCTGGGCGACGTCGCGACGGCGGCCGCGCGGATCGCGGGCGTCCCGAGCGTCATCCTCACCGCGCCCGGTGACACGGACGGGCACGTCACGTCCTACGAAGAGCTCATCGCGGCGTCCCCGGCGGAGCCCTTCACCGCGGACGTCCCCGACTCGGCCCCCATGGCCATCATGTACACCTCCGGCACGACGGGCGATCCCAAGGGCGCGGTCATCCCCCATTCGGCGATGACACTGCAGTCCCTCGCGCGCGCCCACAACCAGCAGCTGGTGCCGGGCGACGAGGTACTGCTCTCGGGCCTGCAGCTCTTCCACGTCGGTGGCCTCAACGCCCTGGTCCTGTCCGTGCTCATCGGGGCCCAGGTGATCGTGCTGGCGCCGGGCCGGACGAGCGCCGGGGAGATCGCGGACCTGCTCGAACGTCATCAGGTCACCAGCTGCAGCCTGGTACCGACCCAGTGGCAGGACGTGTGCGCCCTCGACGGGATCGAGAACAGGCACTTCGCGCTGCGCTGCATCACCTGGGGAACCGCACCGGCGACGCCGAAGCTGTTGCAGCGTCTCGACGAGGTGTTCGGCGACGTGCGCATCCTCAACCTCTTCGGCCAGACCGAGACCTGCGGCATGGCCTGCACCCTGACGGGCGAGGAAGCCAAGAACAACCGGGGGTCCGTCGGACGTCCGGTCCTCAACGTCGAGGTCCGCATCGTCGACGAGTCCATGCGCGACGTGCCCACCGGAGAGATCGGCGAGGTCGTCTACCGAGGACCGACGATCACCACCGGGTACTGGGGCAAGCCGCAAGCCACCCGGGACGCGTTCGCCGGGGGCTGGTTCCACTCGGGCGACCTGGCGCGCCTGGACGAGAACGGGCTGCTCTGGATCGTCGACCGCAAGAAGGACATGATCATCTCCGGCGGTGAGAACATCTATCCGGCCGAGCTCGAACGCGTCATCAGCGGCCACCCCAAGGTCGCCGAGGTCGCCGTGGTCGGGGCCCCGCACCCGCGGTGGGGGGAGTCCCCGCTCGCGTTCGTGGTGCCCGCCGACCCGGGCGACCCGCCGATGGAGGCCGAGATCATCGAGCATTGCCGGGGCAGGCTCGCCTCGTACAAGAAGCCGACCGCCGTGATCGTCACCGCGGCTCTGCCCCGCAACGCGACCGGCAAGGTCCAGAAGTTCAAGCTACGCGAGATCTACCAGAGCAAGGGAGAGCAGGGATGACCGAAACCGCTGAGGACCGTGTCGTCATCGTCACCGGCGCGGGACGGGGCATCGGCCGCGCGGAGGCACTGGAATTCGCCCGCAACGGCGCCAAGGTCGTGGTCAACGACCTGGCCGGCGACGAGGACCCGGCCGCCGCGGTGGTCGAGGAGATCCGCGCGTCCGGCGGGGCGGCGGTGGCCAACCACGACAATGTGTCCACATGGGACGGTGGACAGCGGCTGATCGACACCGCGCTGTCCGAGTTCGGGCGCCTCGACGTGCTGGTGAACAACGCCGGCATCCTGCGCGACCGCATGTTCGTGAGCATGAGCGAACGCGAATGGGACGACGTGATCGCCGTCCATCTGCGCGGCACGTTCGTCACGAGCCGGCACGCGGCGGCGCACTGGCGGGAACTGAGCAAGGCCGGCACCGCGGTCGACGCGCGGATCGTCAACACCTCGTCCGCCTCCGGCCTGTACGGCAACGTCGGCCAGTCCAACTACGCGGCCGCCAAGGGCGCCATCGCGTCGATGACCGTGGTGCTCGCGGAGGAACTGTCCCGGTACGGCGTCACGGTGAACGCGATCGCACCGGCGGCGCTGACCCGGATGACCGAAGCACTGCGCGAGCGCACCGACGCGGAGAAGGCCGAGATGGACCCGGCGAACATCGCGCCGCTCGTCGCCTGGCTCGGCAGCCCGGCCTCCCGTTCGGTGACCGGGCAGATCTTCAACATCAAGGGCGCCAAGATCAGCGTGGCCGAGGGCTGGGTCGCGGGCCCCGAGGCCGACAACGGCACCCGCTGGACCCAGGAACGGCTGTCCGAGGTGCTGCCCGGCTTGGTGGCGAAGGCGCGTGGGCGCTCCGACATGAACGGCCACCCACTGCCCCGCTGACGCCGGGCCGCCGCACCAGCACGGGGAGAGCCGCACACGCGCGCTCTCCCCGTCGTCGTTTCGGGCTACCCGTGGTGACAGCCGGTGTGCGGTGTGCGACCGGCGGGCGCGCGCTGACGAACTCGGGCTCGCGGCGCGGACTGCGAGCGATACCACGCTTCTTGTTATTCTAATCTAAGTTAAGCTACGGTATCGGATGAGGTCGAAACAGCGCGAAGGAGTCGATGGTGACCACGCTCTCCGTCGAGGAACAGGAAATCGTCCGGACCGTGCGGGACTGGGTGGACGTGGAGGTGCGTCCGGTCGTTCGTGACCTGGAACACGCCAACGAGTACCCGGAGAAGCTCATCGCGCAGATGAAGGAGATGGGCATCTTCGGGCTGGCGATCCCGGAGCCCTACGGCGATGCGCCCGTCTCGACGCCGTGCTACGTCGGCGTGACGGAGGAGCTGGCACGTGGCTGGATGAGCCTTGCCGGGGCCATGGGCGGGCACACGGTGGTGTCGAAGCTGCTCCTGAGGTTCGGCACCGAGGCGCAGAAGGACCGCTACCTGCCGAAGATGGCGACCGGCGAGATCCGCGCCACGATGGCGCTGACCGAGCCCGGGGGCGGCTCGGACCTGCAGGCCCTCACGACGACGGCCCGCCGGGACGGCGACGGTTACGTGATCAACGGCGCCAAGACGTGGATCAGCAACGCTCGCCGGTCACAGTTGATCGCCCTGCTGTGCAAGACCGACCCGTCGGCCACCCCCCGGCACCGGGGCATCAGCATCCTGCTCGTCGAGCACGGGCCGGGCCTGACCGTCTCGCGGGACCTGCCCAAGCTCGGCTACAAGGGCGTCGAGAGCTGCGAGCTGTCCTTCGACGGCTACCGCGCCCCCGCCGACGCCGTCCTCGGCGGCGAGGAGGGCCATGGCTTCGCCCAGATGATGAAGGGCCTCGAGACCGGCCGGATCCAGGTCGCCTCGCGGGCACTCGGCGTCGCCCAGGCCGCCTTCGACGACGCCTTCGCCTACGCGCAGCAGCGCGAGAGCTTCGGCAAGCCGATCTGGAAGCACCAGAGCATCTCCAACTACCTCGCCGACATGGCGACGAAGCTCACCGCGGCCCGGCAGCTCGTGCTCTACGCCGCCGAACGTTTCGACGCGGGGCAGCGCTGCGACATGGAGGCCGGCATGGCCAAGCTCCACGCGTCGGAGGTCGCCATGGAGATCGCGCTCAACGCGGTCCGGATCCACGGCGGCTACGGCTACTCCACCGAGTACGACGTCGAACGCTATTTCCGCGACGCGCCCCTGATGATCGTGGGCGAGGGAACGAACGAGATCCAGCGCAACGTCATCGCCGGACAGCTGGTGGACCGGGGCGGCCTGCCTCACTGACCGCCGCAGCTGCGAGCCGCCGCGCCGGTGAGGCATGCCTCACCGGCGCGGCGCGTCGTCACCCGCGCGCCTTGGCGGGCTCGGGCACGACCGGCGCGGTCTGCCGGGCCCGGCGGCCCAGGTACAGGACGAGGAACGCCGCGAGCAGCATGGGCACCGACAGCGCCACGAACACTGTGCCCGCGGACCATCCCGCACTCAGCGCGGCACCGGCCACGAGCGGGCCGAGGATGCCGCCCACCCGGCCGATCCCCAGCGCCCATCCGACGCCCGTGGACCGGATGTCGGCGGGATAGAACACGGCGGCGAGCGCGATCACGCTCTTCTGCCCGCCGCTGACGCCACAGCCGACGAGGAACGCGGCGACCAGCAGTACCCACGCGGGCGCGTGCAGCGCCGGCGACGTGGCGGCGAGGAAGACGAACCCGGCGAGGTAGAGCACGGCCAGCGAACCGAACGCGCCGAGCCGGTCCATGGCGGGGCCCACCAGTACGGCGATCGCGATCCCGCCGACCGTGGTCATCGTGGTCGCGGCGACGACCGTCGACATCGGATAGTGCAGATCGGTCAGCATCGACGGCAGCCAGCTCTGCAACGCGTAGAACTCGCCGAGATTGATGGCGAACACCAGCCACAGCAGCAGCGTCCCGAGTACCCAGTCCCGCGTGAGCAGGGCCCGCACCCGCACCCGCCCGCGGCCGTCGGCGGTCGAGACGTGGAACTCTGGCCGCTCCTCGAGCGGCAGGTCGCGGTCGATCCGGCGGCAGATCCGGTAGGCCCGCAGCGGCGCGGCGCCCCGGCCGATCAGGAACGCCAGCGACTCCGGCAGCCAGCGCATCATCAGCGGCACCAGGACGAGCGGTGCGATCGCGCCGGCGAGGAACACCGAACGCCAGCCGTGCGTGGGAATGAGCCAGCCCGACACGATCCCGGCCACCACGAACCCGAGCGAGAAACCGCAGTAGATGGCGAGCACGAAACTCGCCCGGAACCGTTTCGGGCTGTACTCGGCCGTCAGCGCGATCGCACTGGGGGCGGCGGCGCCGAGCCCCACACCGGTGACGAACCGCAGCACCATCAACTCGGTGACGTCGCCCGACCACACCGAGAGCAGGGTGCAGGCGCCGAACACGGTCGTCCCGGCGAGGATCAGCCGCTTGTGCCCGAAACGGTCGGACAGCGGGGACAGCAGGAGGTAGCCGACCATCAGGCCGACCAGTGCGGCCGAGAAGATCGGGCCCAGTAGCTGCTTGGACAGGCCCCACTCCTTCGCGATGTGGGGTGCCAGGTAGTTGATGGCCTGGGTGTCGAAGCCGTCGAGGAACATCACGAGCCCGCACAGCGCGATCGCGCCGTACTGGAACACGCTGATGCGCCTGTTGTCGATGAACTCGGACAGGTTGAGTGGCTGCGGCGTCGAAGACACTGGAACCTCGTTTCGGTGGTATCAGTGGGGAGTCGGGACAACCTCGGCAGCGGGGACGAAGGCGTCGGCGTGAAACCGGTCGCCGGGCAGGGCGCCTTCGCGGGTGAGTGTTTCCTGTGCGGCGGTGGTCATCGCCTCGCTGCCGCAGGCGTAGACCGTGTGCGCGCTCAGGTCCGGGTGGTCGGCGAGCGCGGCGTGCTGCACCCAGCCGGTGACGCCGCGCCAGCCCGCCGGGGGGCGGGACAGGACCGGCGTGAACCGGAACCAGTCGTACCGCTCGGCCCAGTGCCGCGCGAGCCCGCAGAGGTAGAGCTCGTCCTCGGTGCGCCCGCCCCAGTAGAGGTGCATGGGCCGGCGGCGGCGACACGCGATCTGGTCCCGCACGATCGACTGGATCGGGGCGAAACCGGTACCCGTGGCCAGCAGGACCACCGGCCGGTCGTCGTCGTCGAGCACGAACTCGCCGAAGGGCGTCTCCACGGTCAGGGTGTCACCGGGCCGCAGGCTCCCCACGATCCGCTCGGAGAACGTGCCGCCGGGCTCGGTGCGGACGTGCAGTTCCGCCGCGTCGTTGTGCCGAGGGGAGTTGGCCAGCGAGTAGGGCCTGGTGTCGCCGCCGGGCAGGTGCACGTTCAGGAACTGGCCCGCCCGGAAGGGGGCGCGCCTGCCGATCGGGAACCGCAGGTCCAGCAGCGTGACCCGGGGCGCGGGACGGCGCACGCGGTAGACGACGGTGGTGAGCGTCTTGCGGACCGGCGGTTGTGCCGCGGTGATGCGGCGGGGCTCGATCTCGACCGGGCCGAGCGGTTCGGCGCGGCAGAGCAGGATGTCGGCGGCCGGCCCGGTGACCGTCCCACGCCCGCGCACCGCGGCCTCGCCCGCGCGCAAGCCACCGGCGCACGACGTGCACACGCCCTTGCGGCACGAGTAGGGGATCGACCAGCCGGCGCTCTCGGCCGCCTCGAGCACGGTCTGGCCCGGCGCGCACGCGAACTCGATCTCGGTGCCGGCGACCCGGATGGGCAGGTTCATCACACCCTCGCCTTCGTCGGGGAGAACAGTCGCAACGCCCGGACGAGCGCCGCCGGGTCCGCGGTGCCGCGGCCCGCGATGTCGAACGCGGTACCGTGCCCGACGCTGCAGAACGGCACACCCGCGCCCACCGTCAGCGCCGCGGCCGTGCGGCCGGCCAGTACCTTGACCGGAATATGGCCTTGGTCGTGGTACATCGCGACGTAGCCGTCGTAGCCGGGTGAGCTGAGCAGTACGTCCGCGCCGCCGGGCCCGTCCACCGCGACGCCGCGGGCCGCGAGCGCCGCGACGGCGGGTGCCGTGATCCGGTCGTCGTCGTCGCCGAACAGACCCCCCTCACCGGCGTGCGGGTTGATCCCGAGAACCCCGATGCGGGGCTCGGGCACCCCCAACGCCACCAGCGCGTCGCTCAGCGCCAGGCCCGCGGCCGTCACCAGCTCCGGTGACAGGCCCGCGATCGCGTCGGCCAGGCGCCGATGCAGGGTCGCGTGCACGATCCGCAGCCCGTCGGCGACGAGCAGGAGGAAGACGCGCTCCTCGGCCACCCCGGTCAGCCGCGCGATCAGCGGCGGGTAGCCCCGGAACAGGATGCCCGCCGCGTGCACGGCCGTCTCGGAGTGCGGACCCGCGACCACGGCCCGGAATCCGCCGTCGAGCGCCAGGTGGACCGCGGCGGTGACGTACCGGATGGTCGCCGCGCCGGCCTCCGCACTGACCAGCCCGGGCCGGTGTTCGTCCGGCGGCAGGTGCGCGACGTCGACCAGGTCGAGCACGCCGGGCTCGGGAACCAGCCCGGCCCGGTGCTCCCGCAACGTCAGACCCGCACGCAGGGCGAGCGGTTCGAGCACGGACCGGTCGCCGACGAGCACCGGCGCGTCCGCACCGCAGGCCTGCGCGGCCTTCACCGCGATCTCGGGCCCGATCCCGTTCGGGTCGCCGGTCGCCAGCAGGACGCGGTCCCCGCTCATAGCGGCAGCGCCAGCAGGGTGTCGATCTCGGAGCTGTCGCACACGACGATCCGCTCGCTCAGCAGGGCTTTGCCGTCCTCGATCAGATACCGGTCGACGTAGCGCCCGCTGGCGAACACGTCGGTCGGCCCGTTGCCGGTGATCCGCAGCACCAGGAACGCCGTCTCGCTGTCGACCTCGTGCCCGGACTCGGCGAGGATCGCGGGCTGGCCCAGCATGTGCCGGTAGCTGTGCGGCTCGTAGATGTTGGCTTCGCGCAGCGCGGAGACCCGGTCCTTGAGCATGCCCTTGGTATCGGCCCAGATGAGTCCGGCGGGCAGCCCACGCCGGTAGTTGTCCGCGGTCGTGACCCGGTACCGGCAGTCGTCGGTGAAGAAGTCGGGCCATACCTCGAGCGGTCCGTCGTCGATGCACCGCACATAGCGCGCCTGCGCGAGACCAATGAGGACGGAGCTGTCCATCACGCGTCCTCCCGTCCCGCGCGCGACACCCGAACCCGGCTGTGCCGGCCCGGTCCCGTGTCGTCCTGCTCGCTCGCGCCCAGGTCGTAGCCCATGGCTTCCCGGTAGGCCTTCCAGAAACCGCGCACGGAAGCCTCGGTCACCCGGCTCTCGCTCGACGTGGCGCCGTCTCCGCCCATCTGCAACGTCGCGTACTCGCCGGATGCGCCCGCGATCCCGCGCTGCACGAACCCGCCGATCCCGCCGTCCTCCATCGACACGTACCCGGCCGGACCGACCAAATTGGACTGTTTGAGCCGGACCAGCCGCTGCTCCTCGGTGTCGGACTCGAACCCGAGGTAGGTCCAGTTCAGCTTCGTGCGGTCGATCGAACGGGGCAGGATCTGCCGCACCGCCACCGAGTTCTGGATCTGCTGCAGCACGAACCCCGGGAACACCGAGAGGATCTGCAGCGTGATGTCGTCGCCGGCCTCACTGAACCCGTCCAGCATGGACGGATCGGCCAGCCGGTATTCGCTCTCGGAGCGGAGGTGCTGCTGGCTGTACTCGCTGCCCTCCTCGGCGGACCGGTCGATCGCCGAGTAGCTCACGTGGTGCCCACCGGAGGGGTCGACGATGATCCCGCCCCGCTGCGACAGGCGGTTGATCCCGAACGTCGTGAAGAACAGGTGCAGGATGCTGGCGTGGTAGGAGTCTTTGACGTTCTCCACGTACAGCTTCCAGTTGTTGGGCAGCATCTGGGTGAACCTGCCCAGCACGACCGGACGCCGCCCGCCCAGCACCCGGTCGATCCGGTCGAGGATCTCCTCGCCCAGGTACTCCTCGATATCGGGCACCTCGTTGGACAGGCTGCCGAACACCAGGCCGTGCACGATCGCGAGCCGCAGCTTGCGCGGGCCGTGCCGGTCCATGCAGAACTCCGGCGGCATCCCGCCCTTGCCGCCGACTCCCTCGGCGAACGCGACCGCGGTCAGGTCACCCTGCAGGTTGTAGGTCCAGGCGTGGTAGACGCAGGTGAAATCCTTGGCGTGACCGTGGTCGGCCATCGCGATCAACGCGCCCCGGTGGGCACACCGGTTCTCGAACGCGTAGACCTCGCCGTCGACGTCCCGGGTCACCAGCACCGGCTGCTCACCGATGAACGTCGCACAGAAGTCGCCGGGCTCGGCGAGCTCCGCCTCCAGGCAGAGGTAGCTCCAGTACGGCCCGTGGAACAGCCGCTCCTGCTCCGCGCGATACACCGCCTCGTCCTGAAAGGCCCAGTAGGGCACCTGGGTCAGCGAGCGCGGCCACGCCCGGTCCGGTGCCTGCCCGGCGGTCGTGCCACTGAGCCGATCCATCCGACCTCCCTGTCTCGACATCTCCGAGCCACTCGGGTATGTTCGATTAACGAACACATATCCGATACGCGAACAGTGAACCGCCGGTCTTGTCGTCATGTCAAGACCGGCGTCGAGGAGTGCCCGTGCCTGGCGCCGAGGGAATGGCCGGTCTGGCCAAGGGATTGGCGGTACTGGAGGCATTCAGTCGCGCCACGCCGAAACTCACCATCAGCGACGCCGCACGGCGCACGGAGCTCAACCGCGCGGTCGCCCGACGCTGCCTGCTGACGCTGGTCGACCTCGGGTACCTGACCCACGACGGGAAGTACTTCTCCCCGACACCGAGAATGCTGCGCCTCGCCGACACCTATGTGGAGGCCAGCGCACTCCCCCAGCTCGCGCAGCCGCACCTGGCGGCCGCGCGCGAGACGCTGCAGGAATCGGTCTCGCTCGCCGTGCTGCAGGACGGCGAGTCGCTGTTCGTGGCGCGCAGCGAGGTCATGCGCATCATCAACACCGGGGTGCGAACGGGCGCGACCCTGCCCGCCTACGCCTCGGCGACCGGCCACGTCCTGCTCGCGGGCTTGACGCCCGCCGAGTTGGAGTCCTATCTGGACCGGTGCACCCCTCGGGCCCGCACATCGAAGACGCCCACCACCCGTACCGAGATCCTGGAGCGGGTCGAACGGGCGCGGTCCGACGGAGTCGCCGTCACCGACGAGGAGCTGGAGATCGGGCTGCGGTCGCTGGCCGTGCCGGTGCGGGACTCCCGTGGTAAAACGGTCGCGGCCATGTCGGTCAGCGCCATGGCCGGCCGCGTCTCGGTCGAGAGGCTCCGGCAGGAATTCCTGCCCGTCCTGCGGGACCATGCCGGCAAGCTGGGCCGCATCCTCTGAACCGGCACGCGTCCGACTTGTCACGCTGCCCTTTAATCTAGTGTAGATTACGATCGCTCGACAATCCTCGTCTCAAAGGAGAAACGCATGATCCGAGCCACGCTGCGCCGCGCCGGCGTCACCGCGGGCGTGCTGGCGCTCGCCGCCGGCCTGATCTCCCCCGCGGCCGCCGCAGACGGCACGACCTGTCGAACGGTCGCCGTCCCGGTCACGGTCGCGGGACAAACCGGACCGATCGCCGGAACTCTGTGCAGTCCGCCGGGAGCCGACGTCGTCCAACTCCTCGTGCACGGCTGGACCTACGACCGCAACTACTTCGACTGGCCCGTCGAGCCGGACACCTACTCCTATGCCCGCGCGGCGAACCGGGCCGGCTACGCGACACTCGCGATCGACCGGCTGGGCACCGGCGCTTCGTTGCGCCCGCCCAGCTTGTTCGACACCTTCAACACCGGGGTGGAGGCCGTCCACAAAGTAGTGTCGGCGCTGCGCAACGGTTCGCTGGGCACTCGATTCGGTAAGGTGATCTCGGTCGGGCACAGCCTCGGCTCGGTGACCGTCGCGCAGGAGGCGGGCCAGTTCAAGGACGTGGACGGGCTCATCACCACGGGCTACCTGCACACGATCAACTACCTGAACATGCCGATGCGGGTGCTCGGCAGGGACTACCCGGCGATGAGCGATCCGAAGTTCGCCGGCTCCACGCCCGATCCGCTGTTCCTGACGAACCTGCCCGGAACTCGCCACACCTTCTACAACGAGTCCAATGCGGACCCCGCGGTCATCGCCGCGGACGAACGGCTCAAGGCCGAGGACAGCCTCATCGACTTCGCCACCGCGGCGGCGTTCAACCTGAACAACGCCGACCGCGAGCTGAACATCCCGGTACTGGTCGTGACCGGTGACAAGGACCTGCTCTTCTGCGGTCTCGCCTCGCAGGACTGCGGTTCGGCCGATCAGCTCGCCGCGCACGAACGGCCCTGGTACGGTCCGGGCGCGACCGTCGACGCCTACCTGCCCGCCAACACCGGCCACGACACGCAGCTCGAGCGGACCGCACCGCAGTCCACGCAGGCGATGCTGGCCTTCGCCGACCGGCGCGTCGGCGCCGGCAGCGGGCAGCGGGGCACCGAACCGGGTGTGCGACCGGCGGTCGCCGCACCGCCGCCGACCCAGCCCTCGCCGGCCGCCGCCGCCGCGGCGATGGCGTTCCAGACAGCCGTGCTGCCGCTGGCCGACGCCTATGCCGACGCGGTGCGCGACGTGCCCGGCCTCGGCGACACCAGCAATCCCCTGCCGGAGGCGAACGATCTCCTGGTCAAGATCGCCAACCTGACGAACCAGACCTTGGGATCGCTGCCGCCGCAGCTGATCGGGGCCCTGTAAGGAAGTCGGGAGAAGGCTCGAGAAGACCACAACGAACCGGACCGCCGGCCGTGGCGTCGCCACGGCCGGCGGTCCGGTTCAGGCGGCTTTGCGTTGCTGCGCGAACGTGAGCGCGTCGTCCCAGCCGGCCCGCTTCATGATCAGGCCGCGGTACTTCATGATGACGTTCTGCCCATTGAGGGTGAGTACGCCGGCGAGCCGGCTGCCCTCGCGGTACAGCGCCACCATGCGGCCACCCCGCTCGGGGTCGCCCTCCACCACGCGGATCTCGTCCGTCGCGGGCACGCCCACGAACTGGATCCGGCTGTCGTACCAGTCCGACCAGAAGTACGGCACCGTCTGGTACGGCTTGGCCGCGCTCGGGTCGAGCGCGTTGCGAGCCGCAGCGGCACCCTGCTCGGCCGCGCTCGTCCAGTGCTCGAGGCGCATCGCGCGGTCGAACAACGGGTTGTACCAGCGCGCCACGTCGCCTGCCGCGTACACGCCCTCGGCGCCGGTGAACAGGTACTCGTCGCACACGATCCCGTCGTCCAGCCGCAACCCGGAGTCCCGCAGCCAGTCGGTGGCCGGAACGGCGCCGATACCGACGACCACGAGATCGGCGTCGATCGCCGTCCCGTCCGCCAGCACGACACGCTCGACCCGGCCGGTGCCCTCCAGCGCCGCGACACCGACGCCACAGCGCAGATCCGTTCCGTTGCGGCGGTGCAGCGCCGCGCACGCGTTGCCCATCACCTCGCCGACCGCGCGCACCAGTGGCGTCGGCAGCGCTTCGACCACGGTGACGTCCAGACCACGTTTCCGCGCGCCGGACGCGACTTCGGAGCCGATGAAGCCCGCGCCGATGACCACCGTGCGCGCCCCGGCGTCCAGGGCCGCGCGGACCGCGACGGCGTCGTCCAGCGTCCGCAGCGTGTGCACGCCCGCCAGGCTTCCGGGGAGCGTGCGTGCGGCGGCTCCGGTCGCGACCACGAGCGCGTCGTAGCCCAGGCTCGTGTCGCCGACCTGAAGCTGTTTCGCGGTCGTGTCCAGTCCCGTGGCGGGGGCGCCGAGCCGGAGGTCGACGCCGAGTTCGTCACGCAGCACGTCGGCGGTGCGGAAGGTGGTCGCCTCCGGCGCCTGCTCGTCCAAATAGGACTTCGACAGCGGCGGCCGGTCGTAGGGCAGGTGCTCCTCGGCGCCGACCAGAGTGATCCGGCCGTCGAACCCGGCCTTGCGGGCACCTTCCACCGCCCGCAACCCCGCGAGCGAAGCGCCGACGACGACGAGGTGGTCCACGGGCTCGGTCATTGTTCCAGCCGCAGCGCCTCGGTCGGGCAGCCCGCCACCGCTGCCTCGACATCGGACAGCAGCCCGTCGGGGACCTCCTCGGTCTTGAGCTCGAGGTCCCCGTCGTCGTTCACCTCGAAGACGTCGGGTGCCAGGGACTCGCAGATCCCCAGTCCGGTGCACTTGTTCCGGTCGACGATGATCTTCATGTTTCTCTCTCCATCACAGACGGTGTCGCTGCGTGATCTGCTCGACCACGAGTTTGGCGGTCTCCGCGCACGCGGTCGTCCCGCCGTTGGCGTATTCCTTGACGCCATCGCCGACGTTCCACAGGTTCGGAATCGGTGTGGTGTTCGGCAGGTCGAAGCCCGCGACCGCGCGCTGCGGCGGCCACTCGTCGCGAGTGGTCGCCCAGGACAGGATCCGCGCCTTGTCGAAGCCGGGAATCTGCTCCCGCAGATCCGCCAGCATCAGTTCCTTCTCCGCCGCCTCGTCGAAGTCGCCGACGGCGGGCTTCGGCACGGCCGTGCCGACGTAGAGGTGCCAGCCCTCGGGCGCCATCTCGGGGCAGGTGTCGGTGAAGTTCGCGACGTAGCACAGGCGCTGGGTCTTGGCGAAGCTCAGCATGCCGGGCGCGTCGATCAGCCGCTCCTGGCTGGCGAAGTTGACGGTGATCATGGCGCACGGACGGTTGCCCCGCTGGACGGTCTCCCGGTAGTCGGCGGGCAGGTTCTGCTCGCCCACCAGGCGCACGGTCGCCGCGGGCCCGACGTCGCTCACCGCGAAGCGGGTCCTGACCTGTACCCGCTCGCCCTGCCGGTCCACAGTTGCGCCGGTGACCTGCCCGTCCTCGACGTCGAGAGAGACTACCTCGGAGGAGAGCCACACCTCGCCGCCCCCGGCGGTGATCGTCTCCGCGAGTGAGCGCCAGATCCCGATCGTGCCCTGCGGGCAGAAGCCGAACTTCTTGAAGGCGCTCTTGCGCGTGAAGTAGGTGAGGAAGACCCGCGCGGGCAGTTCCTCCGAGCCGACCGCGAACACCGACCCGCACATGTTCCGGAAGATGCCGTGCACGGACTCGTTCTTCGTGTACTTCGCAACCCAGTCCGCTGTGGACATCTCGTCCTCGGGCAACCCCTCGTCCTTGCGAGCCGCGCCGAGGCCGCTCAACAGCTTCGCGCCCTGGCGGGTCAGCTTCGACAGCAGGAACCCCCAGCCGCCACCGGTCACGTCGACGTCCTTGCCGCCGATCCGGTACAGGATCGGCGGGTTGGGACGGCGGATGTCGAACTTCGCCCCGACCTCTTCGAAGGTCTGCTGGGTGATCCCGTCGACCTCGATCACGATCGCGCCGTTGTTGACCTTGAACCCGTCGATGTCGCGTGTGGACGCCCGTCCGCCGACGTGCTCGAGCCGCTCCACCACGAGCGTGCGGTAGCCCAGGTGCGTCAGCCGCGCGGCGGTGAACAGGCCGCCGGCGCCGGCACCCACCACCAGTGCGTCGAAGGTGTGCTCAGTGCTGGTCATCGATTCGCCTTTCATCCCACGGGGTTCGCGCCGGGGCCGGCTCCGGTCATGTCGGTGATCTCGTTCCAGCGTGCCGCCACGTCCTCGACGGTCGGCACGTCGCCGAAGGTCACGCCCTTCGACTGGAAGTACTGCACGCGGTGCACCTGCCCCCCACCGGCGACGATCACCGAGGCGGAGTCGGTGCACTCGTCGCTGAGCAGGTGCGCGACGACGGGCGCGACCTGGGCGGCCGGCAGTTTGTCCAGCAGCTCCGGCGGGGCCACGTCGGCGGTCATCCGGGTGGCGGCCATCGGCGCGATCGCGTTGGCGAGGATGTTGTACTTACGGCCTTCGAGGGCGAGCGTGTTGATCATGCCGATCAGCCCCGCCTTGGCCGCGCCGTAGTTCGCCTGGCCGAAGTTGCCGTAGACCCCGCTGGTCGAGGTGGCCACGACGATGCGACCGTGCCCCTGCTCGCGGAAATGCGGCCATGCCGCGCGAGCCACGTGGAAGCCGCCGAAGAGGTGCACGCGCAGCACGGCCTCCCACTCGTCGGCACTCATCTTGTGGAAAGCCTTGTCCCGCAGGATTCCCGCGTTGCTGACGAGCCCGTCCACCCGCCCGAAGTGATCGATCGCGGAGTGCACGATGTTCTCCGCCCCGTCGACGGTGGCGACGCTGTCGTAGTTCGCCGCCGCTTCGCCGCCCGCGGCGCGGATCTCCGCCACCACGTCGTCCGCCATCGACGTGCCCGAACCCGAGCCGTCCCTGGCGCCTCCGAGGTCGTTGACGACCACCCGCGCGCCGAGACGCGCGAGCAGCAGGGCGTACTCGCGCCCGAGCCCGCCGCCGGCGCCGGTCACGACGATGACTCGGCCTGCGACTCCTGACATGGCTGTTGGTTTCCTTCCGGCTAGTACGAAGTGGACGGGACCGCCGTGTTCATCGCCCGTCGAAGGTGGGAGTGCTCTTCGCCAGGTAGGCCGCGACGGCGCGCTCCGCGTCGGAGGTCGCACCCGCGCGCGCGATGGCCTCGGTCTCCGCCCCGAGCTGATCGGACAATGTGGACGACCAGGAATCCCGGAGGAGCCGGCGGATCTCACCGTAGGCGCGAGTCGGGCCGTCGGCGAGCTTGCGCGCCGCCGCCGCAGCCTGTTCCTGCAGCACGTCACCGGGAACCACGTGCGAGACGAGCCCCCACTCAGCCGCCTCCCGCGCGTCGAGCACGCGCTGTTCGTAGTACAGCTCGACGGCCCGGCGCAGCCCGACGAGCCTCGGCAGGAACCACGAGTTTCCGCCGTCGCCGGAAAGGCCGAGCCCGGTGAACCCGGTGGCGAACTTCGTGCCCTCGGCGGCGAACGCGATATCCGCGACGTAGAGCAGACCGAGCCCGCCACCCGCGACCGCGCCGTGCACGGCCGCCACGATCGGCACGTCGAGAGCGGCGAAGATCCGCAGCGCCTGATGGTAGGGACCGGTCATCCGGCGCAGGACGGCCGGGAGTTCCCCGGGACCCGCCTGCGCGAACGCGGAGATATCGCCTCCGACGGTGAACGCCGGCCCCTCGCCGGCGATCAGCAGCGCCCGCATGTCCGTACGCGCCGCAGCCCGCAGCGCGACCTCGTACAACTCGTCCGCGACGGTCCGGTTCAGCGCGTTGCGGGCCTGCGGCCGGTTCAGGCGCAGCACACCGACACCGTCGGCCACGGTGAACCGGAGGGCCTCCAGGTTGCGGGTTCCCAGCGCCTCCTGCCACCGGCCGCTGTCGGTGAGCTGGGTCAGGCCGCAGATGCGGCCGTCGGCGAAGGAGAGCACGTGGACGAACTCCGCGTCGAGCGCGCCGCCCGCACGTGCCTCACCCGTGTACCGGCCCGTCACGAGCAACCGGCCGTCCTCGAGGAAGGCGAACTCGGCGGGTTCGGCGCGAGCGCGGTAGCTGCGCCCGATCCGTCCCCAGAACTCGCGCCGCATCGCGTCGGGCCCGTGGTAGTCGCCACCGAGATCCAGCGGAAGCCCTTCCGTCGCGTGGCCTTCGAACGCGGGATGCAGCAGCTCGTCCAGGGCGTCCCGGTCACCCGAGGCCAATGCGGGATACAGGCGCCTGGCCAGTTGTTCCGCCGCCGCCCGGTCCATGGCTCACCTCCGCTTCGTCGCGCTGTCTAATCTAATATAAATAAAATTGCCCCCCTCGGTCAACCGAGCTCGGCCCCCACCACGGAGACGAACGACACGCAGCTGCCCGGCCGTCCACCCAGGTTGTGCGTGAGCGCGAGCCGGGGATCGGTGAGCTGCCGCTCCCCCGCCTGGCCACGGAACTGCAGCCAGCATTCGTAGAGCATCCGAAGACCGCTGGCACCCACCGGATGCCCGAACGACTTCAGCCCGCCGTCCGGATTGACCGGAAGGCGTCCCTCCAGCTCGAAGGCACCGTCGAGAATGTCCTTCCAGGCCTGGCCACGCTCGGCGAACCCGAAGTCCTCCATCAGGACCAGCTCCGTCGGCGTGAAGCAGTCGTGCACCTCCGCGAGCGAGATCTCGTGCCGCGGGTCGGTGATTCCGGCCTGCGCGAAGGCGTCGCGCGCGCTGCGCACGACCTCCGGGAACGTCGTGTAGTCGTAGTCCCCGTCGGCCGCGCCGAGCGCGGGTCCCGCGGCGAGCGAGAGCCCCTTCACGTACATCGGGCGATCGGTGTAGTCCAGCGCGTCCTCGGCCCGCACGATCAGCGCGGCGGCGGCACCATCGGAGACCCCGGAGCAGTCGAACACACCGAGCCGCCCGGCGACCTTCGGCGCGTGCTCGATCTTGTCCTTGGTGACCCCGGAGCGGAACTGCGCCTTGGGATTGCGGGCGCCGTTGGCGTGGTTCTTCCACGCCACGTGGGTCATCGCGGACCTCATGTCGGCCGGATCCACCGCGTAGCGCGCACAGTAGGCCGGGTCCAGCAGCGAGAACGCCGCGGGCGCAGTCAGGTTCAGCTCGGCCGCCGTGCCGTCGCCCGGCGGGTCCGCGCGCAGCAGACCGGAGAACCCGGAGTCCTTGAGCTTCTCGACGCCGATGGCCATGACCCGGTCGTACGCCCCGGACGCCACCGCGTAGCACGCGTTGCGGAACGCCTCCGAGCCGGTCGCGCAGTAGTTCTCGACACGCGTCACGGGCTTGTAGTCCAGCGCCAGCGCCTTGCTGAGGGTCAAGCCGGACTGCCCCGAGCCGAGCGTGCCCAGCCAGTAGGCGTCGACGTCCTCACGGGCGACCGGCGTCGTGTCGAACACCTCGCCGGCGGCGTCGACCAGGAGGTCCTCGGCGGAGGACGACCAGCGCTCACCGAACTGCGTGCAGCCCATTCCGACGACGGCGACGCGGTCACGGATTCCCTTGCTGCTCATAGGCGCGCCTTCCAGAAGTAGTTGTGCACGCCACCCGCGGTGAACAGGCGACGGAACGACAGGCCGACCCTGGCGCCGACCTTGAGATCGTCCGGCAGCGCGTCGGCGACCTCGAGCGTGTAGCGCCCACCGCCGTCGAAGTCCACGACCGCCTCGATCAGCGGCGGCGAGGGCGAGAACGCCAGCCGGTCGACGGTGTAGGTCGCGACGGTGCCCGGTGTCGACGCGAGCGAACGGGGGGACATCTCGTCGACGGAGCCGCATTTCTTGCACACCCGTTGCGGTGGCAGGTGCACGAACCCGCAGCGGCCGCATGCGCTGCCGGTGAAGGCGAACTTCCACCCCGCGGACCGCGCGCTCGGCGGGGCCGCCGGCAGGTCCGGCTCCGGACGGCGTGGCGGTTCCCGCTCCAGCCAGCCCCGCCACGCCAGGTAGGTCAGGTACGGCACGTCGAGACCGTCCGCCAGCTGCTCGGCGACCGGGCGTGCCTGCCGGGCCCGGGGCAGGCGCTCGGTCGCCCGCAGGACGATCGCGTCGCACCCGTCGGCGGCGGAGAGCACCAGTACGGTCTCCCCCGCGTCCGCACGGTCGAGCACGTCCGCGAGGCCGAGCGCGAAGTCCGCCGCCCCCGCATGGCCGACCGGCGAGGACGTGGCCCCGGGGAACAGGCGCGCGGCCTGCTTGCGCACCCCGGAGTTGGGGGACACGACGACCACGTGGTCGGCCGCGGCCAGGCCTGCCTCCGCGAGCGCGTCGGCCGCGCTCTGCTTCAGCAGCGGGAGGTAGACCTCGAGTCCGAAGCGCTCCTCCCACTGGCCGCCCGCGGGATCGCCCGGCTTGCGCCAGCGGTCCAGTAACTCGGCCGACAGCGAATGCTCGGCCAGCACCTCGGCGATCGCGTCGCCGGGGTCGCCGAACAACAGGGCCACCGCGCCGTCACCGCCACCTCGCTCGTCGCCCGAACCGGGGCGGCCGGTACGCACATCGGCCAGCACCGCCAGCCCGCCGGCCGCCTTCGCGGCTCGCCACGCGGCCAGGCCGGACCGGGCCGAGCCGGCGAGGTCGGCGGCGAACGTCGTGGGCGGCAACGCGAGCGCGGCGTGGATGGCCGACGCGTTGGTCTTGTCGAAGTACGCCGGGGACGTGGTGGCGAAGTACAGCGATCCCGGCTGGGCGGGATGCGCGCGCAGCAGGGCCGCGGCGGCCTCGACGCCCATCGTCGTACTGTCCTCGTCGAACGACGCGACCACCCGTTTGCCCATGTCGGACAGGCGATGCCGGGGCAGGTAGGCCGCGTATCCCACCAGCGCGCTCACGCGGCCCCCTCGAACAGTGCGGCCATGCCCTGGCCACCGCCGATGCACATCGTCTCCAGCGCGAGCCCCCCGCCGCGGCGGCGCAGCTCGTGCAGCACGGTGGTCATGATGCGCACGCCGGTGGCACCGATGGGGTGACCGAGCGAGATACCGGAGCCGTTGACGTTGAGCCGGCCGGCGACCTCGTCCTCCTTGACGCCCCATCCCTTGAGAACACCGAGCACCTGGCAGGCGAACGCCTCGTTGATCTCGATCAGGTCGAGGTCGTCGAACGAGACCCCGGTGCGGTCGAACAGCTTGGCCACCGCGGGCACCGGGCCGAGGCCCATGGTCGCCGGGTCGCACCCCACGGCCGACCACCCGCGAAGGAAACCGAGTGGTTCGAGGTCGCCGAGCACGTCCTCGGCGACGATCAGACATGCCGCCGCGGCGTCGTTCTGCTGGCTGGCGTTGCCCGCCGTCACGGTGCCGCCGGGCATGATCGGCCGCAGCCTCGCGAGTGACTCGGGCGTCGAGTCCGGGCGGATGCCTTCGTCCTGCGTGAACGGCACCGGGTCACCCTTGCGCTGCGGCACCTCGACCGGCACGACCTCGTCGGCGAACTTCCCCGCCTGCCAGGCGGCGGCGGCCCGCTGATGGCTTCTCGCCGCGAAGGCGTCGGCTTCCTCGCGCGTGACGCCGTGGCGCTGGGCGACGTTCTCCGCGGTCTCGATCATGCCGCTGATCGGGCCGAACCGCCATTCCGGCTGGGACCGCTCCCGGCCCCGGTCGAGCCGGTCGTACAACGCGACGTTCCCGGACCGGCTGCCCCAGCGCATGCTGGTCGTGTAGTGCTCGATCGTGCTCATGCTCTCCACACCGCCGGCAACCACCACGTCGGCCGCACCGGTCTGGACCATCATCGCGGCCGTCACGACCGCCTGCAGGCCGCCGCCGCAGCGCCGGTCGGTCTGCAATCCGGGCACCTCGATCGGCAGGCCCGCGTGCAGTGCCGCCCACCGGCCGATGCAGGGCGCCTCCGAGTTCGCGTAGGACTGCGCGAACACGACGTCCTCGATGCGCCCGGGGTCCACATCGGACCGCCGGAGCAGCTCCTTGAGCACGGTCGCGGCCAGATCCTCGGCCGGCACCGGCCGCAGGCTGCCGCCGAAGGCACCCACCGGTGTGCGCACCGGGCTCACAATGGCGGCTCGCCTCATACCAGCACTCCCCTTCCTTCGATCGCGTCTTCCAGCTCCCGGCGATGCCCGGGATGGGCGATCGCCAGCATCCGCTCGTACCGGGCGCGCAACGGCTGCCCTCGCAGATCGGCCACGCCGTACTCGGTGACGACGACACCGGCGTCCGAGCGCGCGGTGCTCACCGGCCCCGACAGCGACGCGACGATCCTGCTCGCGTCCCCCGCCGTGGCGGGCAGCGCGACGACCGGCAGCCCGCCTCGTGAGCGGGCGGCGCCGCGGAGGAAGTCGACGGCGCCACCGACCGCGCCGACGTAGTCCCCGCCCGCCAGTTCAGCGTTGACCTGGCCGGAAAGATCCACCTCGAGCGCGGAGTTGATCGCCACCAGCCGGTCCTGCCGCGCCAGCACCTCGGCGCCGTGGGTGTAGGCCGTCTCCCGGAGCTCGATCGCGGGATTGCGGTCGGCGTAGCCGAACAGTTTCGCAGTGCCCATCAGCACTCCCGCGACGGACTTGCCGCGGTCGAGGCTCTTGCGGGCATTGGTGATCACCCCGGCCGCCATCAGATCCGCGGCGGCGTCGTTCAGCAGACCGGAATGGACACCCAGATCCCGCCGGTCGCCCAGGGCCGTCAGCACGGCCTCGGGCAGCCCACCGATCCCGAACTGCAGCGTCGCGCCGTCCTCGATCAGAGCCGCCACGTTGGCGGCGATCCGTGTCGTGACCTCGCCCGCGGGCCGGGTGGGCATTTCGGCCGGCTCCCTCGAGGTCGGCACGACCACGTCCAGGTCCTCCTCGCCCAGCGTCCGGCTGCCGGACGTGCGCGGAACCCGGTCGTTGATCTCCGCGATGACGACCCGCGCGGTGGCGATCGCGGCCGAGACGTAGTCGTCGGCGAGACCGAGCGAATAGCGGCCGGACTCGTCGGCGGGCGGCAACTGCAGCAACACGACGTCGGCCCGCAGGGTTCCCGCCGTGAGCAGATGCGGCAGGGTCGAGTAGTGCACGGGGACCACGTCCAGCGCGCCCGCCCGGTACAGCGCCCGGTTCCCGCCGCTACCGCAGTAGGAGAGGAACGAGACGTGGTCCGCGTGCTCCGGCCGGATCGTGCCGGAGGCCGGGATTCCGAGAAAACAGCGCAGCGGAGCGAGCGCGGCTCGCTGCGCCATCAACCGCTCGGTCAGCGTGCGCGGCTCGGCGCACGCCTGACCCCAGACGATCGTGTCGCCCGCCCGGACGAACTCGGTCAGATCCAGCTCATCGGCGCCACGCAGGACGCTCATGCGTCCTCACGCCACCGATCGGCCGCGGGGTCCAGCAATCGTTGCAGATGGCCGTCGGGCAGCCAGACGATCGTCTCCAGCTCGAGCGCGTCGACGAAGCGCACGCGCTCGCTGCGCAGATCCTCCAGCCGCAGCCGCGGCCCGTTTCCGTGGCGGTCGACCGACACGCGGACCTCGGCGAACTCGCTGCCGATGACGACCTGGAATTCCTCGTCCGACACGGGATTCTCCTCAGATCAGGAACGCCATCGTGGGCAGCGGCTGATCGGCGTTGACCAGGGCCACCTTCTTGTAGGCGAGTTTCAGCTCACCGTCCACGACGCGCAACCGGTAGGTCGTACGGCCCGCCCACACCTGCATACCGCGCACCCGCGACTCGACGAGCACGAAGTTCGCGGCGACCACGGTGTCCTCGCCCTCGGTTCCGAGCACCTCCACGTTGGAGATCACGCGGCGCAGGTTCGAGGGCGGTGACTGCGAGTACCGCTTGCCGGTGCGCAGCTGCTTCAGCCTGGTCGAGATGCGGTTGCGGTTGTCGTAGACGACCGACACGACGGCGACAGGATCCGACGTGTCGTCCCCGGCCGGAACCCAGTACAACGCGTCGTCGGTCCACAACGCCTCCCAGGCGTCGTAGTCGTGTTCGTCGGCGTACCTCGCCTCGCGAAAGAGGAACTGCTCGATCTGCCGCAGATCCGGCTCAGTTCCCACTACAGCGGTCACTTCCCGTCCTCCATCAGCTTCTTGTAGTGCGCCCAGAACCCGCGCATCCCGGTCTCGTCGGTCGCCGTGCCGATCGTCAGTCCCCGCTCGTCGACCCGCTCGCGGTCCAGACCACGCCGGACGTCCAGCCATTCCGGGCGCAGTTGCTCGACGCCGCGCTGGTTGCGCTCGTACATCTCGGTGTCGTCGGCGAGCAGCATGCCCGCGGGGCCGACCGAGCCGATCGACTGCGACACCATCCGCCGGTTCAGCTCCGGCGCGCCCTTGAGCTGCACGGCGGTCGCGTGCTGCACGCATTCGCCGGCGGACAGCGGCTGGATGACGAAGACCTGGATCTCCGCGATGAACAGGTTCGGGAAGATCATCACGTGGGGCGCGCCCTCGATGAGGATCTGCTCGGCCTCCGGGCCGTGGAGCGCCCGCATCTTCGCGACGTACTCCGGCACCCGCTCCTCGGTAGTGCCGAACCAGCGCATCGGCTCGCCGAACTTGCGGAACTCCGGGCGCAGATCGTTCTCGCTGTGCCCGTTGCCGAGATTGCGTGTCACCGCGGTCGAATGGTCGCTGTAGAGCGCGCCGATCGGGCTGCCGGTGACGCTGAAGATCGACCCGTGCACGAACTGCGGGTGGTAGCCGTCGGTCTCGTTCTCCGCGAGCAACTTCCAGTTCGCCCGAGTCCGGTGTTTGAGCCAGCCCGCGTTGAGCTCGACCTCGCCCTCGGGCGAGAGGCGGCACAGCCGGTCGATCTCCCCGGCGGCCGGCCCGAGGTGCTCCTCGAGGCTCGGCCCGTCCTCGGCGAAGCTGCCGAACACGAACCCGCGGTAGGACGCCATCCTCGGCACGCGGCCCATCGTGAGCTCGAGCTTGCCCTTGCCGCCGTAGCCCTTGTTGTAGGGATAACCCAGCAGATCGCCGTTGTTGCGATAGGTCCAGCCGTGGTAGGGGCAACGGAACGAGTTCGAGTTGCCCCGCTGGTCCTCGCACACCAGGTTCGCGCGGTGCGCGCACCGGTTCAGCAGCAGGTGCACCTGCCCGTCGCGGTCCCGGGTCATCACCAGGTCCTGCGGGCCGATGCTCTTGCGCACGTAGTCCCCGGGCTGCGGCACCTCGCTCTCGTGGCCCACGTAAACCCAGGTGCGGTACCAGATCCGCGCCAGCTCCTCGGCGAAGATCCCGGGATCGGTGTACAGGGAACCGTGCACCCGGTCCGGCTTGATCAGTTTGTCGTATTTCGTGCCTGTCTCGGGCACCGTGGCGGTCACGCTTCCACCCTCTCGCTCGTCAGTTGTAGCTGAGCCCACTTCACCAGCCGGAACTTCTGCACCTTCCCGGTCGGCGTGGTGGGCAGTTCCGCGGCGTCGAGGAACAGCACGTGCTTGGGCACCTTGAACCGGGCCAGCGTCTCCTTGCACAGCGCGACGATCTCGTCCGCCGAGATCTTCTCGCCGGGCGCCCGCACGATGCAGACACAGCCCGACTCACCCCAGCGCTCGTCGGGCACGCCGATCGCGTAGACCTGGCTGACCGCCGGGTGCCGGCTGAGCAGGTCCTCGATCTCCTTGGGCATGACCAGCTCGCCGCCGCTCTTGAAGAGCTCCTTGCTCCGGCCGGTCACCTCGAGGTAGCCGTCCTCGCGGACGCGGCCGAGGTCGCCGGAGAGGATCCAGCCGTCCCGCATGGCCTTGGCCGTCTCCTCGGGCTTGTTCCAGAAGCCGAGCATGTTCGTCGGCCCCAGCGATGCCAGCTCACCCTCGGCGTGCGGCGGCAGGTCCGCGCCGCTCACTGGATCGACCGTCTTGTAGGTGGTGATGGCGTCCTTGCCCGGGACCCCCGCGCTGCCCGCGAGCTTGACCCTGCCCACGGTGTTCGCGGTGTAGCTCAGGTCGTCTTCGGGCAGGGTGAGGGTCATCGCGCCGCCGCATTCGGTCATCCCGTATCCGGTGACGATCTCGTCCACGCCCAGCTCGTCGCGCACCCGCTCCCACAACCACAGTGGTGCGGGCGCGGCCCCGCACAGGATCGCCCTCAGCGTGGAGATGTCGAACTCCTTGCGCCGTGGATGCTCCAGCAAGGCGACCGCCATCGTCGGCACGCACAGGATGTCGGTCGCGCGATGGCGCTGGATGCCCTCGAAGTACCGCACGGGGTCGAACGCGGTCTGCGGCACGATCGCGCCGCCGACGACCATCGCCGCGAGCAGCCCTTCCACGTACCCGAACATGTGATAGCAGGGCAGCGAGAACAAGACCCGCCAGCCGTCGTCGAAGGCGCGGGTCAGCGCGGAGGCGTAGGCCGTGCGCTGGACGGCGTCGTGGGTGACCAGCACGCCCTTGGGAGAACCCGTCGTGCCCGACGTGTACAGCATGTCACCGATGTCGTCCGGCCGTGCGGTGCCCTCGGCGGCCCCGGCATTGGCGTCGCCCAGCTCACCGAGGCCGGTCACGGTCAGCACGCCGTCGCGCTCGCGACCGTCGGTCGGCAGCAGCACGACATGCCGCAGCTCGGGCAGCGTCTCGGGCTTGCCCTCGGCCCAGCCCGGCGCGATGCGGTCCAGCGTGGCGAGGTAGTCCAGGTCGCCGAACGCGGTCATCGTGATCAGGACCGAGCACCCGGACTGTTCGAGCACGTAGGCCAGTTCCTCGGCCCGGTAGAGGTAGTTGAACGGGATGGCGACCGCGCCGGTCTTGGCCACCGCGAACTTCAGCGGCACGAACTCCGGGTAGTTCGCCATCAGGATGCCCACCCGGTCGCCGCGGCGCACGCCGAGCGCAGCGAGCCCGTCGGCCAGCCGGTCCGACCAGCGCGCGACGTCCGCGTAGGTCAGCGTGTTCTCGTCGGTGATGACGAGTGGCCGGTCCCCGAACTCTGCAGCACAGTGGTCCAGCCAGGCGCCCAGGGTTCGCGGCACCCAACGGGAGAACCGTTCGCGCAGGCGGGAGCGACGCTGCTCGATGTCGTTGACCACGACTGCCTCCTTGTTTAATCGTAATTAGATTAACCCACGATCCGGCTGACGACAACCCCCGCCCCCACCACGAGTCAGGGCAGCGACTCGAGGGTATCCTTCACGACGGCGTCGACCAGCTTGAACTTCTGCACTTTCCCTGTCGGCGTCACCGGCAGCGCGTCCGCCAGCAGCCAGTGCTGGGGGACCTTGTGCGGGGCCAGCTGCGCCCGGCACAGGGCCTCCAGCTCGTCCCGCAGCCCCGGACGCGGCGAGCCGCTCAACCGGACGATCGCACCGACGGTCTCGCCCCACTTCTCGTCCGGAACACCGACCACCGCGACCTCGAGCACGTCGTCGTGGCCGGCGAGACACGCCTCGACCTCCACGGGGGCGATGTTCTCGCCACCGCGGATGATGACGTCCTTGATCCGCCCGGACAGGGTGATCATTCCGCGCTCGTCCATGCGGCCGAGGTCTCCCGTGTGCACGAAGCCCTCCGGGTCGACCGTCCGCGCGGTCGCGTCCGGGTCGTGCAGGTACTCGACAAGCTGCTGGTAGCCGCGCGCGCAGACCTCGCCCGGCACACCGAGCGGTTGCGTCTGTCCGGTCACCGGGTCGACGATCTTGCAGTCGACCTGCGGGAGTGGCCTGCCGACCGTGTTCACCTGATCCTCGCGGCTGTCGCCGCGCCGGGTCATCGACAGCACGGGGGCGAGTTCGGTCTGCCCGTACAGGTTGTGCACGAACGCCCCGAACACACGCTCCGCCGCTTCGATCATCGACCGCGGCACGTTCGCCGCCCCGCCCATGACGGTGTGCAGCGTCGGCGCAGGCTCGTCGGACTTGGCTGCCGCCTCGATCACGGCGCCGAGCACGGTCGGCACGTAGAACAGCACGTCGGCTCGCTCGGCACGCAGCACGTCGAGCGCGGCGGTGGGCTCGAACCGTTCGATCAGCACCTCGCAGCCGCCCAGCCACAGCGGTCCCAGGGTGCCGATCACGCAGGCCGCCGTATGGAACATCGGCAGCGGGTTCACGGCGACCACACCACGCGGGACCTCCGCCGTCTCCATCGTCAGCTTCGCGACGTTGACCAGCGACCGGTGGCGCAGCAGAACGCCTTTCGGCTTGCCGGTGGTGCCCGAGGTGTACTGCAGCATCACCGGCGCGTCGGCGTCGATCTCGGGCAGCGGCTCGCCCTCGTCCCCGGACTCCAACCAGCTGTCCCAGTCGGACAGGCTGATGACGTGTCGCAGTTTCGGGCAGTCGTCCCGCACCGACGCGACCACCGCTGCCAGGTCGTAGTCGCGGCTGCGGTCGGCGTGCACGAGAACCACGGACTCGGAATGATTGAGCGCGTAGGTCACGTCGTGGGCTCGCAGGACCGGGTTGAGCGCCACGAGCCGGACACCGGCCAGCGCCGCCGCGTACTGGAAGATGGGCCATTCGACGACGTTCTGCGCCCAGAGCGCGACGTAGTCCCCCGGCCGCGCCAGCCGCAGCAGCGCACGCGCGGCACGCCGCGCCTCCTCGTACAGCTCGCCGTAGGTGAGCCGCCGCTGGACGCCGCTGCCGTGGGAGCTGCCCACCAGCGCGGGCGAGTCCGGCCGCTCAGCGGCACGCTGGGCGAGCAGGGAACCGACCGTGATCTCGGCCAGTGGAACAGACTCGTCCTTGTGCCAGAACGCTTCCTTCATGCCCTCGACCTCCGTTGGCTGGGCGGTTTTCCTTCAGAGTCCGCGAAACACCGGTCGCCGCCGCTCGTGGAAGGCGGCCACCCCTTCGGCGAAGTCTTCGGTGTCGAACAACCGGGCCTGCGCCTCGACCTCCCGGTCGAGGACCTGCCAGGGTTCGGCCGGCCACGCGGCGAACATGCTTTTGATCTCGGCGAGAGCCAGCGGTGGCCCGGCCGCGATCGTCGCGGCGTCGTCGAGGGCGTCGGTGAGCGCGCGGCCGGGCTCCACCAGCCGGTCGACCAGGCCCAGCTCGCGGGCCTCGACGCCGGGCACCCGCCGCGGCAGCAGCATCAGCTGTCGTGCCACCGCAGGTCCGACGCGCGCCGGGAGCGAGGCGAAGATGCCCATGTCGCCGGCCAGACCGACACCGGTGAACGTCGTGCTGAAGGTGGCATCGGACGCCGCGACCACCCGGTCGCAGGCGATGGCCAGCGCCGTGCCCGCGCCGAACGCGTAGCCCTCGACGGCCGCGATCACCGGTTTCGGGCCACGCCAGATCGCCCTGATGACCCGCTGGGCCGCCTGAGCGCGCGGCACGGTCTCGGCCGGCGGCTGGCGCCGCATCGTCGAGATGTCCCCGCCGGAGCAGAACGTGCCACCGCCGCCGGTCAGCACCACGACCCGCACGGCCGGGTCGGCCATCGCCGCCTCGAGCGCCTCGGCGAGCACGACCCGCAGCTCGAGGTCGATGGCGTTGCGCTTGTCCGGCCGGTTGAGGGTCACGATCCGGACCGCGTCGCGGTCCTCGGTGAGCACACAGTCGGTCACGGCTATTCTCCCGTGAACTTCGGCGCCCGGCGCTCGATCACCGCCGCCAGACCCTCGCGCGAGTCGGCGGTGCCGGACAGTTCCGACACCGTGCGCGCCTCGTCGGGCAGCTGGGCCTCGAACGACGCGCCGAGGCCTCGCCACAGCAGCCGCTTCGTCTCCGCGATCGCCCTCGGCGGCAGTGCGACGATGGTCCTGGCCAGCGCCAGAGCCTCGTCGTACACCGAGTCGTCGGGTACCACCTTCGTCAGCACACCCGCCTCGAGCGCCTCGGCGGCGGTCAACGTGGGGTTGGTCAGGAGGATCTCCATCGCCTTGCGCAGCCCGACCAGCCGGGCGAGCGTCACCGTAGCCCCGGCGTCGGGCGCCATCCCGACCCGCACCGCGCCCGAGAACAGCTTCGCCGACTCGCCCGCGACCGCGAAGTCCGACGCGCAGACCAGCCCGAATCCGCCGCCTCCTGCCGCGAACCCGTGCACCACGGCGATCACCGGGGCCCGCAGCTGCACGAGAGCCGACACGGCCATCTGCAACCACGCGGTCGCCTCGCGCAGGTAATCCGGTAATGCCTCACCCTTGCTCGCGAAGTCGCGCACATCGCCACCGGCGCAGAAGTGCTTGCCCTCACCGGAGAGGACGAGCGCCCGCACCCTCGCTTCGCCGTGCACCCGCATCAGCGCACCGTGCAGGGCCTTGAGCAGCTCGACGTTCATGCCGTTCGCCGCTTCCGGCCGGTTGAGCCGCAGGTGCGCGACGCCGTCGGCGTCGAGGTCCAGCAACACCGGGCCCGAGTCGATCAGCTTGTCCGTCATGTCAGGCTCCTTTGCTCTGGGTGAAAGTGGCGATCCCCGCCCCGGCCGACGCCCCGCCGACGTGCACGACCACCGTGGCCAATTCCAGGTCCAACCCGTCGGCCAGCGGCAACCGCAGGCCGTCGTACACCAGTTTCTTGATCTTTCCGAGCGCGGTCCGGTCCTTGCCCGCCAGCCGCTCGGTGAACGCCGCGACGCCCTGCTCGAAATCCTCCGGTGCGAAGCTGCGGTACGCCAGGCCCCATTCGGCGGCCTGCGCCCCGGAAAGCCGCTCACCGGAGAGGATGTGCCCGAGCGCGCGCTGCCTGCCGACGAGCCTCGGCAGCCGCTGCGAGCTGCCACCGCCGGGCACCTGGCCGAAGTTCGCGTGGTTGTCGGCCAACTTCGCGTCGGCGCGGACGAGTGCGATGTCGGATGCCTGCATCAGCTCGAACCCGCCGGCCATCGCGTAGCCCTCGACCACGGCCACCACGGGTACCGGAAGCTCGGCGATGGCCGCGCAGGCCCGACCGAAGTTCTCGAACAGAGGCCTCAGTGCCGCCGGCCCCCCGGCACGAAGCCGTTCGAGCTCATGGAAGTCACCGCCCACGGAGAAGTTTCCGCCAGCCCCGCGGATCACGATGACGGTCGCGGTGCTCGCGAGGTCGCGCAGCGCCTGCTCGAGCTGCCTGCCGAGTTCGACGGTGATGGCGTTCATCGCCTCCGGCCGGTCGAGCACGATCCGGCCGACCGCGCCGTCGAGGGTCGCGCTCACCGGAGCCTTGTCGGGTGTCGTCACGGTCTCACCTGTTCCGGTAGGCCGGTTCGCGGCGCTCCTGCCGGGCGCGCAGCGCCTCGGCCATGTCCTCGGTGCGCGATGCCAGCATCTGGTTGCGGTTCTCGTTCTGGGTCGCCGCGCGGAAGGACGGGGCGTCGACACCGGTGCGCAGCGCCTGCTTGGTCAACCGCACGCCGAACGGGCTGTTGGCCGCGATGTCACGAGCGAGCGCGACCGCCGTGGGCAGCAGCTCCGACGGTTCGCAGAGCCGGTTGACCATGCCGAGCCGGACGGCCTCGTGCCCGTCGACCCGGCGGCCGGTGAGCATGAGCTCCGCGGCGGCGCCCAGCCCGATCACCCGCGGCAGGCTCCACGACAATCCGAGGTCGGCCCCGGACAGCCCGACACGCACGAACGCAGCGCCGAACCCGGCGTTTGGCGTGGCGATCCGCAGGTCGGCGGCCATCGCGAGCGAGAAGCCTGCCCCGACCGCGGCGCCGTCCACAGCGGCGATCACGGGTTGCGGCAGGTCGACGATCCGCTCGACCACCGTGACCCACCCTTCCTGGCGGGCGAGCAGTTCGGGCATGCCCTGCGACCGTGTTCCGGCGACCTCGTCGAGGTCCAGGCCCGCGCAGAACCCGCGGCCGGCCCCGGTCAGCACCACGGCCCGCACCGACGGGTTCCGCGCCACGGCGTCGAGCGCGTCGGCAAGGCGGTCCAGCATGACCGTGGTGAGTGCGTTCAACCGGTCCGGCCGGTTCAACGTCAGCTGGACGACGCCTGCGCCCGGTTCACTCGCGACAACCACATCGTCGTCGCTCACATCAACCGCCCGCCCCCGACCTCGAGCACCGCGCCGGTCATGTAGCTCGACAGATCGGAGGCCAGGAACAGCACGGCGCCCGCGACCTCGGCCGGTTCACCGGCCCGCTTCATCGGCACGCCCGCCTCGCGCTCGGCGAAGACGTCGGGGGGCATCGCCTCGGTCATGGGGGTGCGGATCAAGCCCGGCTGGACCGCGTTGACCCGGACGTTCTTGTGCGCCAGCTCCTTCGCCGCGGCCTTGGTGACCCCGACGATGCCGGCCTTGGCGGCGCTGTAGTTGGTCTGGCCGGGGTTGCCCGACTTCCCCGACAGCGAGGACATGTTCACGATCGAACCGCCACCCGCGTCACGCATGACCGCCGACGCGGCCCGGACGCCGAGCCACGTGCCCTTGAGGTGGACGCCGACGACGGCCTCGAAGTCCCCGAGGCTCATCTTGCGCAGCGACGCGTCCCGGGTGATGCCGGCGTTGTTCACGTGGATGTCGAGCGAGCCGAACTCCTCCACGGTCTGCCGCACCACGGTCTCCACCGCGTGCTCGTCGGTGACGTCGCACGCGAGCGGGAGCACGGTGCCGCCGAGCCCGTCGGCGGCCTCCTTGGCCCGGTCGCCGTCGAGGTCGACGAGGGCGACCTTCGCGCCGTGCTCGACCAGCAACCGCGCGATCGCCAGCCCGATGCCCTGCGCCGCGCCGGTGACGATCGCGGCCCGGCCTGTGACAAGCCCGCCGGTCATGCCACGTACCGCACGATCGACTCGACCACACAGGCGGGTTTGGTGCCAACCTGGATCTCGATCGTCGTCGAGAACACCGCCTGCGCGGCGCCGTCCAGCGGCGTCACCTCGACGAGCTTCGACGTGGCACGCAGCTTCGACCCGGCAGGCACCGGAGCGGGCAGCCGCACCTTGTTGAGCCCGTAGTTCACGGCCATGGACACGTTGTCGACGCGGTAGATCTGGTGCAGGAAGGCCGGCAGCAGGGACAGCGTGAGCAGTCCGTGCGCGATCGTGCCGCCGAACGGTCCCGACGCGGCCTTGTCCACGTCCACGTGGATCCACTGGTGGTCCCCGGTCGCGTCGGCGAAGGTGTTGATGCGGTCCTGATCGACCACCACCCAGTCACTACTGCCCAGTTCCTCGCCCACCGCGCCAGCCAGTTCCGCGATGCCGTTGAAGATCCTCATCCACGCTCCAGTGCGCCGGCAATATTTTCAAATTGAAGATAAATTAGGTAGGATGTGTTCGTCAACCAGGCTGGTACCGGCAAAGGAGCATGGATGGATCTCGGCCTGCGCGGAGCGCGCGTCCTGGTCACCGGCGGCGCCGCCAACATCGGGCGCGGCATCGTCCACGGGTTCGCCGCCGAGGGCGCACGGATCGTGATTTGCGACGTCGACGGCGAGCAAGCGGCGAAGGTCCGGGCCGAAGCGCTCGAACGCGGGGCCGCCGCGGTCGAGGTCGCGGAAGGGGACCTCACCCGCGAAGGTGCCGGCGCGCGTGCGGTGGGGCGGCTCGTCGACCTCTGGGGTGGGATCGACGTGCTGGTCAACAACGCCGGCTGGAGCGTGCCCGGGTTCCTCGCCGAGGACACCGATCGCGCACGCTGGCAACGGCTGGTCGAGGTCAACCTCTTCGCGGCGATCGACTGCACCCAGGCCGCGATCGCGCCGATGCGGGAGGCCGGTCACGGCGCGGTCGTCTTCATCGCCAGCGACGCCGCGTTCGGCGAGATCCGCCAAGGTGTCTACGGCGCCACGAAGGCGTCGCTGATCGCGCTCGCCAGGACCCTCGCCAAGGAGCACGGCAGGCACGGCATCCGATCCAATGTCGTATGCCCCGGCCTGGTGCTGCCGGAGGGCGCGGAAGCGGTGGGCACGAAGAGCCTGTGGGCCGGGGACCCCGAGTCCGTGTTCAACGACAAGCAGATCGACGCGCTGCGCAAGGGAATTCCCCTGCGCAGGCTCACGACGGCCGAAGACGTCGCGAACGCCGTCGTGTGGGTCTCGTCCGAGCGGGCAGCCCGCCAGATGACCGGGCAAGTGTTCTCGGTCAGCGGCGGCTACTCGATGCCCTGAGATGGCGAAAGGAAGGCCCAAGAGGGCCGACACCACATCGGCGACCCGGAACCGGATTCTCTCGGCGGCGGCGCAAATCCTGAGCGCCAAGGGCTATTCCGAGACCAGGCTGTCGGACATCGCGGACTCCGCCCAGGTGCGCGCGCCCGCCGTCTACTACTACTTCGCCTCGCGCGAGGAGCTGATCGCGGAGGTGATGGCCGTCGGCCAGCGGCGGCTGCGCGAACACGTCGAATCGGCGTTGGCAGCACTACCCGCCTCGACCGCGCCGATGGACTGCATCTCGACAGCAGTGCAGGCCCACCTGCAGGTGGAGCTGCAGCTGTCGGAGTTCGCCACGGCCGTGACCCGCAACCTCGGCCAGCTCCCGGACGACATCCGCGCCCGGCTGCGGGACGAGGGTGCCGAGTACATCAGGCTGTGGCGCGGACTGCTGGAGGCGGCACTGCACGCGGGCGAGATGCGGCCCGACCTGGATCTGCGGGCCGCCCGCATGCTGGTGATGGGCGCGTTGAACTGGACCACCGAATGGTGGGACCCGTGCCAGGGTTCGCTGACGGCCGTCGTCGAGACCGCCCAGAGTCTCGTCCGGCACGGTCTCGGGTTCCCCGCGGCGCATCACGGCGCGACCGACCTGAACATGTGTTGAGGGGACGCGCGCCTCACCCGGCGTGGCGCGCGACGAAATCGAGCATCGCGCCGTAGGCGCCGGGCGCGGACAGATCAAGGTTGAGGTCGTGCCCCGCCTGCGGCACCACGACACCCTCCACGGTCGCCGCGGAACCGAAGAACGCGCGCTCGGAGGCGGCCAGTGCGGCCGACGAACGGCAGTCACCGGCCAACAGACCGCAGAAGAACGGGTCCCGCTGGCCGTTGATCACCAGGACCGGAACCCGCACGGCCGGCAACGAGCCGATCCCGGTCATGTTGCCGGCACTGTTCAGGCCGAGCGTGGCGAGTTCGGCGAGCGTGCCCGTGTCCGCCAGGGTCACGGCGTTGAGCGCGACGAGGTGCGGGTCGGTGTGGTCCGGGTTGAGGAACACCGCACGCCGGTCCTGTTCGACGGCCACGTATCCGGGGTCGAGGCCCGAGCCCGCGAACCTGGGCTCGAGCACGGCCGGACGCAGGAAGGGGAACAGAGCGACTCCGGCGTAGGCATAGTCCGCCGACGAGGCCCAGCCGCTGGCGACGACCGCGTCGACGTCGTGGTACTGCCCGGCGACACCGAGCGCGGTCACCGAGCCGTAGCTGTGCCCGACAAGGACGATCCTGGCATAGGACGTACCCACGGCCCCCGCGCGGACGGCCCGGACGACCTGGTGGATCGCGTCGACGTTGCTCTGCAGGTCCACCGACACGCTCGGTGGATGCCAGGACTGCCCGTCACCGAGCCGGTCGACGGCCAGCGTCGCGTATCCGGCGTCGGTCGCACGCCGGACGTAGGAGTACGTGCCCGGCTCGTACGGCACGTCCCAGTACGAACTGTTGTAGCTGAACCCGTGAATCAGGATCTGCAGGACGCGCGCCGCCGGCGGAGAGCACAGGGTCCCCGACACCGGCCCCGACGAACCACCCAGACTCACCGGCAGCGTCACCGGCAGAGTCACCGGCCTGCACCACGACGCCTGAGCCGCCGTGGCAACCCCGCCGGGGGCGGCACCCACGAGCAGCGCCACCGCCAGGACCCCGGAGAGCAGGAGCCGGGACACGGTCCGCGGGCCGCGCCGGTATCTCCCGGTTCGGCGTCCACTCAGGACGGTGCCCCACCCGCTGACGTCTGCGCGCGCGTACGTGCCCGCCACCACGATCCTCCTTGATCACAGCGACTTCGTCTGGACCTGACGACTTCAGTTCGTGCCGGCACTCCGGTAGATGCCGATCTGCTTGGTGAGACCGACCAAGTCGTAGCAGGCGTTGAGATAGCACGCGCGACCGTCGCGGAAGTCGAAGACCTCGAGCCCCGAGAAGTCGAAGGCGCGCCCGGTGCCGGGGATCCCCGGCGGCGTCAACGTGCCCGAGAAATGCCCCGTTCCGCGCCAGCTGAAGGCGGCCCGCTTGACGTCCTGGGCGAACATCGGCGGTGCGATGACGTCCCAGCGAAGGTCGGGATATGCCCCGCGAACGTAACGGATGTAGTCGGCCGCCGCCTTGTGTCCCTGAACGAACCAGCCGGTGTGCCGCGTCGTCGGGCTGTCGAGAACGAAATCCTCCGTGACGATCTCGTTGACGAGTTCGGGCTCCGGCCTGTTCCAGGCGTCGAGCCAGCGCTGGTACCACGCGACCGCGAACTCGGGGTCGAGCCGGCCGGCCTCGGCGACCGGAAGGGACTGCGTGCTCATCGTGTCTCGCATTCTGTTGACTCGTACTACCTTGCGTTAGTTGATGTTGCGCTCGTGCCCACGCCAGAACGGCTCGCGAATGACGTCCTTCCGGATCTTTCCGGTCGCCGTACGTGGAAGTGACTCGACCGTTTCCAGCCGCGTGGGACATTTGAAGCCCGCGAGCTGACCGCGAACGAATTCCTTGAGGTCGGCCAGGTCGACCGTCCGGCCTTCGGCGGGCACGACGACCGCGGTGACGGTCTCCCCCCACTTGGGGTCCGGGACGCCGATGACGGCCACCTCGGCCACGGCCGGGTGGGCGGCCAGCACGTTCTCGACCTCGGCGGGATAGACGTTCTCGCCACCGGTGATGATCACGTCCTTGTGCCGGTCGCGCAGGAAGATGTAGCCCTCGTCGTCGAGGTAGCCCACGTCGCCGGTGCGCAGCCAGCCGTCCCGCGTGAGCGCTTTCGCCGTTTCGTCCGGCCGTTCGAAATAGCCCACCATGTTCTGCGCGGACCGCGTCCAGATCTCGCCGATGTCGCCCCGCGGCAGGTCGGTCAGCGTGGCCGGATCGACGACGCGAACCTCCACCCACGGGTAGCAGCGTCCCGCCGAACCCAGCAGGTAGGAACGAGGACCGTCCGGATGATGGTCCTCGGGATCGAGCTGCGCGAAGGCCCCCGTGGCCTCGGTCATGCCGTAGAGCTGCAGGAAGCCGCAGTCGAACGTCTTCATCGCCGCGGCGAGCAGCGAACGCCCGATCGGCGCGCCCGAGTAGGTCACGAGACGAAGCTGCGGCAGTCCGCGCTCGACGTCGACGACGTCCAGCAGGGCCTTGATCATCGCGGGGACGAAGAAGGCCGCGGTGACACCCTCGTCCCGGCACAGGTCGACGATGCCGCGTGGCTCGAAGTCGGCGACGACGAGCCGCGCTCCCCGCGCCATGCCGGTGAGCGCCCACGCGAGCCCGCCCATGTGGAACAGCGGCATGCAGCACATGCTCACGTCGGCCTCGGTGAAACCCCACTCGACGCTGATGTCGTCGAGCAGCGTCCGCACGTTGGTGCCGTTGGCGAACATGACGCCCTTCGGCCGGCCGGTCGTGCCGGAGGTGTAGAGCTGGAACGCCACGTGGTCGGCAGGCACATCGGGCAGCGATACCGCCGGTTCGCGTTCGTCGACCCACTGCCACAGGTCACGCCACGTCGGATGCGGGGTGAGCGACACGATCTGCGGAGCGTGTTCCAGCAGGGGTTCGATCTGTTCGGTCACCTCGTGAAACCGCTCGTCCACGATCACCAGCGGGGCCCGGGTGTCATTGATGATGTCCGCGAGCTCCCGGAAGGACAGGCGCCAGTTCAGCGGGACGAAGATGAGGTCCGCGAGGCCCGCCGCGAACAGGACGTCGAAGTAGTCGAGGCTGTTCGAGCCCAGGTACACCACACGCTGCTGCGGCCGCACGCCGGCGCCGGCGAAGGTCTCGGCGATCTTCCGCGCGCGATCGGCGAGTTCCGACCAGGTGCGGCTCACGCCGCCACCCGTCACGGCCACGGCGGCGGGACGCGCCGCCACGTTGGCCTCCAGCAGCTCTCGAACGCTACCCGCCATGCGCCTCACCTCTCATCGTTGAGTTGGGGCAAGAAACCTAA
>Ga0164243_10001827_pt1 | contig 35700 bp, 31 predicted proteins | sample OricompcompostOP_FD_108781 | JGI IMG/M metagenome (GOLD analysis project Ga0164243, IMG submission 108781) | Organic Plus compost microbial communities from Emeryville, California, USA - Original compost - Organic plus compost (OP) | ecosystem: Engineered > Solid waste > Mixed feedstock >...
CGGCAGTCTCTACCTGCTGGCCAAGCAGAACGTCTCCTCGGTCGTGGTGAAGGACTCCTCGGCCACGCCCAAGACGCTGCCGGCCGGGCAGTACAGCCTGAACGCCAAGCATGGCTCGCTGGCGATCAACGATGTGACCACCGGCGGCCCCTATGTCGAAGCCTTCCAGGTCGATTACGCCTACGGCACGGCGCAGAGCACCGCGATGTTCACCCAACCGTTGCCCGAGCGCTGGATTCGCTTCGAGGGGCTCAACACCGCCGACAGCAACCGCGAGGTGGTGATCGACCTTTACCGGGTCGCGATCAACCCGGCGCGCGAGCTGTCGGTGATCACCGACGAACTGCTGAAGTTCGAGCTGTCCGGCCAGGTGCTGGCCGACACGCTGAAGCCCGCCCAGGGCGACCTCGGCCAGTTCGGCCGCATCGTGCTGCTGTGAGGTGCACTATGGACGATTTCGCGAGCTTCCCGCCGCAACCGCAGTCGCTGGAGATCGCCGGTGACACCCTGGCGCTCACACCGATCCGCGTCGGCGAGGTTCCGGCTCTCTTGGCCGCCATCAAACCGATCGCACCGCATCTGGTGAACGGCGATCCGGACTGGCTCGCACTGCTCACGGAGCACGGCGACGCCATCCTCGATGCCCTGGCTATCGCCGCCCGCCGGCCTCGCGAATGGGTGGAGGCGCTGTCCCTCGACGACGCAGTCCTGCTGGCGACGGCACTGTTCGAGGTGAACGTGGATTTTTTCGTGCAGCGGGTCGTGCCCGCGATCCAGAGCGCCGCCGCGCGCATCGACCGGAACGTGCGGGCGGCTGGGATGACGCCATCCACCGCCTGATACACGCCGGCCACCGCCTGCCCGACATCCTGGACTACACCCTGGCCCAGATGGAGGCCTTTCTCGAGGCGGAGCACCGCCGCAGTCGCGAACACCTGGGTCTGCTGCTCGTCGTGACCGCCGTCGCCAGTCAGGGCGACAAGCGCTCCATCGAACGCCTGCAACGGGAACTCGACCGTGCGGATTGATCTTTCCACGAGCGGACTGCTCGACCCGCGCGAGCTCTCGGCCTGGTCCACGGCGCGCCGTCAGGCCATTCACGCGGCGCTCGGGCGCGGCATGCGCGCCGGCTCCCGCGAGGTACGCGATGCGGCCCGCGCCCAGATGCGCAGCGCCTTCCAGGTCAAGCAGGCGAGCTTCGTATCCTCGATGCAGGCCAAGGTGCTCGACCGCAAGCCGGAGCGCCTGCCGGCGCTGCTGGTCGGCAGCCGCATTCCCTGGCTGGGCATCCATGAACGCGGTGGCACGGTGGCCGGCAACCTGCTGATCCCGCTGCTGCCGGGACGGATCGGCCCCAAACGCTTCCGCCAGGTCATCGACAGCCTGATGCGTTCGGGCAACGCCTTCTTCATCGAGAAGGACGGCCGCGTGCTGCTGATGGCCGAAAACATCCGCGAGAACGCCAACGTGCTCGGGCGGTTCAAGCGCGCCGAGCGCGGGCGCACGGGCGCCAAACGCATCACCCGCGGGCAGGAAATCCCGATCGCCGTCCTGGTCCGTCGCGTCGACCTCAAGCGGCGCCTGGATCTGGCCGGCTCCGTTCAACGCGCCTTGCCGCACCTGGCGAGCGCCATTCAAAGAGAACTGGCTCGAAGCTGATGGCCAACAACCGCGCGCAGATCCTGATCAGCGCCGTCGACCAGACCCGGGGCGCGTTCGACTCGATCAAGCGCAACCTCGGCGACCTGGGCAACGCCGCGCGCTCCCTCAAGGGCGTGCTCGGTACGCTGGGTGTCGCCCTCTCGGCTGCCGGACTGGGTGCGATGGTCAAGTCGGCCCTGGATTCGGCCGACGCCCTGTCCAAGCTATCCCAGCGGGTCGGGATCACGGTCGAGTCGCTGTCGCTGCTGATGCCGGCGGCGGAACTGTCCGGCGTGAGCGCCGAGAAGTTCGAGGGCGGACTGCGCCGGCTCGCGGCCCGGATGCTGGAGGCGGCGACGGGCTCTGCCGAGGCGGCGCGCGGCTTCGAGGCCCTCGGTGTCGCGTTCCGCAACCAGGACGGCAGCCTGCGCGCCACCGACCAGGTTTTGCTGGACCTGGCCGACCGCTTCAAGACGATGCCGGACGGGGCGGAGAAAACCGCCCTGGCCATGCAGGTCTTCGGCAAGTCCGGCGCCGACCTGATTCCCTTCCTGAACCAGGGGCGCGACGGTGTCGAGGCGCTGACGGCGGAGATGCAGGCGTTGGGCCTGCAGATCGGCGGCGACACCGCCGCCCAGGCCGAGGTCTTCAACGACGCCCTCGCCAAGGTGCGCATGGCGGTCGGGAGCATCGCCAACCGGGTCATCGAGGACTTCCTCCCAGCGATGAACCAGATGGCCGAGGGCATGGTCGAGTCGGCCAAGCAGGGCGGCACCCTGCGCCAGATCCTCGACGGCATCGTCTACGTGCTGAAGCTCCTCGCTCTGGGCGCGGCGACCGTGGGCAAGGCCTTCGTCGCACTCGGCGAGGCCATCGGCGCCGGCATGGCCGCCGCCGTGGAGGCCCTGTCAGGCAACGTCTCGGGGGCCAAGGCGATCATCGCCGAACTCAAGGGCAGCCTCGTCCAGCGGCTGGACGAGCTGGCCGAGTTCCACGACGCCCTGTTCGACCCGAAACCGATCGAACTGCCCGCCCCGGCGATCCGGCCCGACGGCTCCGTGCTCGACCGGATCGGCGGCACGGGCCGAGCCCGCGACAACACGGCCGCCCGCCTCGCCCTGGCCAAGGCTCAGGCCGACGCCGAGTTCAAACTGCTCAAGGATGCCCTCGAACGGCAGGGCCGCGCGCTCGATCAGGCGCTGAGCGACCGGCTGCTCTCGATCCGCGACTACTACGCGGCCAAGACCGATCTGGAGACGCGCGAAATCGACGCAGAGATGGCGCGGCTTCAGACGCAGCTCACCACGCAACGGCGCTTGGCGCTCTCGGGCGCCGACGAAGGTGCCCGACTGCGGGCACGGGCCGAGGTCGCCAAGCTCGAATCGGAGCTCATCGTCCTCAACAACAAACGGGCCGATGTCGAGGTGGCGAACGCCCGCAAGGCAGCGGAGGCCGAGCGCGAACTGGCCGACGCGCTGACACAGGCCCGCGAGGAGCTGGCGCAGATCACCGGCCAATCCAGTGCCGCCGCTCGTCAAGCCGCGATCGAACGCAGTTACCGGGATCTCAAGGCCCGGCTGCTGGCCGAGAACGACGCCGAGGGCGTGTCGCTCATCGACCGGCTGATCGATGTCAAAGCCGCGCAGGCCAATCTGGCCGCGTTGGAAGCCGAGTGGCGGCTGGTGACCGAACGGCTACGCAATGCGCAGGAAGCCATCCAGGTCCAGCAGCAGGCCGGGCTGCTCACCGAGGCGCAGGCACGCAAAGAGATCGTTGCCCTGCAACGGCAATCGGCCGCCGAGATGGAACGGCTGCTACCGACCATGCAGCAGGCGGCACAGGCCATCGGGCCGGATGCCGTCGTTCGGGTGCAGGCGTGGCGCAACGAGCTGGAGCGCACAAAGCTGGTCGTCGACGAACTGGCGCCGCTGTGGAACCGCATCGGCGAGAGCTTCGGCAGCGCTCTGAACGCGATGATCACCGGCGCCCAGACCTGGCGCGGCGCACTGTTCAGTCTATTCCAGCAGATCAACCAGGCCTTCCTGCAGCAGCTCGTCATCCAGCCGTTCCAGCAGTGGATGGCCATGCAGGCGCGCATGCTGGCCGCCAAGCTCGGCTTCGTGCAGCAAGAACAGGCCATGGACGCGGCCGCCAGCGCCACTGCCGTGGCGCAGAAATCGGCGGAAACCACGGCGGTCGTTTCGATGGACGCCGCCAAGGCCGGGGCCGGTGCGGCGGCTTCACAAGCCTCCATCCCCTATGTGGGACCGACGCTCGCGGCGGCGGCCATGGTCGCCATGGTCGCGGCGGTGATGGCGCTGCTCGGCAACGTGAAGAAGTTCGCCGCCGGCGGCCTGGTCACCGGCCCCGGTACCTCGACCTCGGATTCGATCCCGGCGCGGCTGTCGGCCGGCGAGTTCGTCGTCAATGCGGCCGCCGTGAAGCGTCTGGGCGTCGGTTTCCTGCAGGCCATCAACGGCCTGTCCGTCGGCCCGCGCGTGCAGGGACCGGCGCTCGCCTTCGCGGCCGGGGGCCTGGTGCCCGACACCGCCCCGCAGGCGGCCGCGAGCACCGCCGTGCGCATCGTCAACGTGATCGACCCAGAGATGGCCGCCGACTATCTGAACTCGTCCGCGGGCGAAAAAACCATTCTCAACATCCTGCAACGCAACGCGGGCGCGGTGCGGCAGGTGCTGAGCTGACCCATCAACGCACACAGCGAGGACAACACGCATGACGGCCTATGTCGGCTTCGTCGACAACGCCACGCTGCTGGCCCACCAGAAGATGCTCGAAACGATTCGGGACGTCTGCCTGGCCGAGGGTTGGACCATCCTGCGCTACGACACCGCGCTCACGAACCACGAACTGATCGTGATGGCGCCGGGGCTTTCCGGCACCGAACAGATCTTCTGCGGCGTCTACTGCTATCAGAGCAGCGACGCGGATTACTACAACCTGGCCGTGGCGACCATGAAGGGCTATGTCGACGCTAACTCGTTCCTGACCCAGCCGGGCATCTCGCCGGTGCTCGGTGTGCCCGCCCACAACCAGCGCATCGACTACTGGCTCTCGGTGAATGGCCAGCGGTTGAACGTGGCGATGAAGGTCGGCACGCCGGTCTACGAGTCCTTCGGGATCGGCAAGTTCTTCCCCTTCGCCTCACCCGGCCAGTACCCGCAACCCTTGTTCGCAGCCGGGATGCTGACCAGTGCATCCGCCACGCGCTATTCCGAGACGACCCACACGATGCCGTGGAAGGGCAACCGCAACAACCTACGGATGCATTTCAACGACGGCGCCTGGAAGACACCGCTGGCCACGCCCTGGGGTAACTCGACCATGGCGAACAGCGTCCGCCCAGCGGAAACCAGCTATGCACTCTACCCAGTGATGCTCTACGACTCCGGCAACGTCTACGGCGTGCTCGACGGGATCTATCACATCACCGGCTTCGACAACGTGGTCGAGAACACGCTCTCCATCGAGGGCAAGGACTACGTCGTGATCCAGGACGTCGGACGCACGTCCTTCGGCGACTACATCGCGTTGGAGCTTTCCTGATGCCCTACATTACCGGCCTGGCCAACTCCGCCGAAGACCTGCGCAACGCCGTCGTCACGGCGGCCACCGACAACGGCTGGAGCTGGGATGCGGCAAACAACATGCTCCACAAGGGCGCGATCTTCGGCCGCCTCACGGTCAGCGGGTTGAACTTGCTGGTGCAAGCCGCGCAGGGCTACTCGGGCACGACGCTGATCACGCCCGCCGCCAAGATGGTCGGGATCACCGACCGGCTGCGGCAGGCCGGCAACACGCTGCTCAGCTACCCGGTCACCTACCACATCTTCGTCCACACGGCCCCCGACGACGTCATCGTCGCCGTCAACTACCAGGTCATGTGGTGGCAGTGGCTGGCACTCGGGCAGGCGCGCGGCTTCGGTGTGCTCGGCAACCGGGTGTGGCACTGGGGCACCGCGACATCCGACATCAGTACCTCGGCCGGGGTCGCGATCGACTCGAACGGCAGTACCGGCAGCGGCGGCGGCAACACCTCGGGCGCGCCGTTCTGGCAGTCCAACGACACTTCCGGGGTTCAGGCCAGCTCGATCTATCTGGACTTCAACGGGCACGGCTGGTGGAACAACCCGGTCGGAGTGTCCACCGCCAATCCGAACAACGCCCGCGCCACCTTCCCGGTGGCGACCCTGCTGACCACCCAACCCAACAACTGGAACGGCGAGGCGGTGCTGCTGCGGATGCACGTCATGGCCGCACAGCCCTCCGGCTTCTGGTCGCACGTCGCCGAGCTCCCGCACCTGCGGATGACGCGGAACGACAATCTCGACGACGGACAGATCCTGACCTTGGGGACGGAGCGCTGGTTCGTCGCCCCGGTGTACCGGAAGAACACCGCGAGCCGCAACGCATCGCCCTACAACGGAGCAAACCACTCGGGAACCATTGCAATGGCCGTGCGCTACGACGGCCCGTGAGTCCCGCTTCCGCTGCGAGAAGCCCCTCCATGCCCATCCTCGACGGCGTGCCGCTTGCGCCTGCCCAGGCCGGATCGATCAATCCGAATCTCAGCCGGGACGGCGACACGGTGGCGCCGATCTACCCCTATACCGAAAGCGAGGCACCGCGTGCCGAGCACGGGCTGCGCACCTATCGGCCCAACGTCGGCGTGCCGGCGAAGCAGATAAAGACAGGGCAACGGCTGGCAAGCTATTTCGAGGACTTCTACTTCCGCGTGCACATTCGGCCGGACCGGATCGCACTGGGCAGCCTCGCCTCCGAACAGAGTCGCTCGATCGAGGTCTGGAACGCCTGGCTGACGGCCAATCCACTTCATGCGGTGAACGCGACCGGCGCGGAGGGAATGACCCTGCTCGGACCCGCACCGCCGCCCACGAGCTTCGCCGCCAACGAGGCGCGCCAGTACGTCCTTGCGGTCACACCGAACGGACCGCCGACGGTGAACGCGACTTTCACCTTCGTGTTCGGCCTCGACTCGGGCGTCCTGCACGTCACGGGCCGGCGCATCGTCGGCTGGGCGTTTCCCCCCAACTGGGCGCACCCGGTGATCGAGCGGCTGGAATGGCTCACCGACGTGCTGGAGTCCCATGCAGGCTTTGAGCAGCGCATCCGGCTGCGCACCGCCGCCCGCCGCGGCCTGGAGTACCGGCTGCTGATCGGCAAGGACCGCGACCGGGTCAAACTCGAGAACCTGCTGCTGGCCTGGCAGGCGCGCGTCTACGGCCTGCCGATCTGGACCGACGTGTCCGTCGCGACCGCCCCCATTCCGGCAGGCAGCCTTCTGCTCGCGGTCGACACGAGCCATCGGAGTTTCGCAGCCGATGGGCTCGTGGGACTGGTGCTCGGCTCAGAGTCGGAGTTCGCCGAGATCGATCAGATCACTCCGAACTCGGTGAGTCTCAAGAGCCCATTGGAGCGCCCCTGGCCGGCAGGAACCAAGATCCTCCCCGTCCAGCCTGCGCGGGTGCAGAACGATCTGCGCATCACACACCCCGCGAGCGCGCTCGCCGATACCACGGTGCGGTTCGAGTTCGAGGAGGAGTGGCTGATTCCCGCCGAGACGGGCGCGGTGACCTACCGGGGCCATCCCGTCCTGCTCGCACCCACGAACTGGACCGAAGGGGTGGACGCCGAGCACGGTCGCAAGCTCGTCGCCCTGGACTACCTCACGGGCCGGCGCGCGGTGGACGATTTGTCCGGCATCACGACCGTGCGCCGGACCCACCGTTGGCTGTTGCACGGCCGCGCGGAGATCTCCGCCTTTCGTCGCTGGCTCGCGGCTCGGGCCGGTCGCCTGTCCGCCTTCTGGCTGCCGAGCGGCCAGTCGGACCTGCGCCTGGCCGCCGCCGTGGGTGCATCCGACTCGGCGCTGACCGTCGATAACCGAGGCTATGCCGCGAACGTACCGGCTGCCGTCGGTCGGCGCGACATCGTGATCACCACCGCGTCCGGACAGCGCTTCTTCCGCCGCATCACCGGCGCGACCGAGCTGGATGCCGACACCGAGAGCCTGGGCCTTGATAGCGCGCTGGGCGTGGCCCTGCCGCCCCAGCAGGTGGCGCGGATCGAGTTCCTGCAGCTTGTTCGCCTCGATGCCGACGCGGTCGAGATCGCCTACCACACCGACGAACTGGCCGAAGTGGTGCTCGGCCTGACGAGTCTGAGGGACGCCCCATGAGCTTTGCGCTGCGCGAAACCTCCATCGCTGCCGGCAGCCCGGTCGAGCTGTACGACTTCCGGCGCGGCGGCACGGCCTGGCGCTATACCAGCGCGGCTCAGGATGCCGTCTACGCCACCTACACCTACACGGCCGTGCCGATACGCCGTAGCGGCGTCGAACAGACCGGCGAAATCGGACGGGCCGGCCTGCGCATCACCCTGGCGCGTGACGTCGAGGTGGCACAGGCCTTCATCACCACGCCGCCGTCGGAGGTGACCCTGCTGACGATCTACCGCCGGCACCGCGACGACACCGAGACGGTACCCGTGTGGATGGGCCGCGTGCTGAACGCCGAGTGGCACGGCTCGGAGGTCGAGCTCAACTGCGAGCCCGTCTACACCAGCCTGCAGCGCACCGGGCTGCGCCGGCTCTATCAGCGCAACTGCCCGCATGTGCTCTACGGCACCGACTGCCGAGTGAGTGCGGTGACGCATCGTGTCCAGGGGACCGTGGTAGCGGTCGTCGGCAACGCCATCACTGTCGCCGCCGCAGCCGGTTTCCCGACCGGACATTTCGCCGGAGGCTACGCCACCTGGTCGGCCGGCGGCATCACCGAGAAACGGATGATCGTCGCCCACACGGGCGACAACGTGACGCTCTCAGCGGTGCCGCCAGGGCTCGTCGTCGGCGCGACGGTGATGCTCTACCCCGGCTGCGACCACACCCTCGCCACCTGCGAGGCCAAGTTCGCCAACAGCGCCAACTTCGGCGGATTTCCCTTCATCCCGACGAAGAATCCCTTTGGTGGCAGCCCGATTTACTGAGTTCGATTTGCCGAGGCACATCCATGTGGGCATACATCGCCGTCCTGATCGTCAGCGTGCTGATCCAGTACGCCTTGCAACCCAAGCCGCCGCAGCCGCCGTCGGCCGAGCTGAAGGACATCGACGCCCCCACCGCCGACGAGGGGCGCCCCGTGCCCGTGGTGTTCGGCACCGTGCTGGTGAAAAGCGCCAACGTGGTCTGGTACGGCGACCTGCGCACCACGCCCATCAAGTCCAAGGGCGGCAAGAAATGACCGAACTGATCGTCACCCACGCCGACATGCGCGCGCTCGACTACTGCAATCGCGGCGCACGGGAGTGGTTCGCCCGTCACCAGCTCGACTGGTCGCGCTTCATCACCGAGGGCTTGCCCGCGACGGATCTGCTCGCCACCGGCGATCACCTGGCGCAGGCGGTGGTCGAGGTCGCCAGCCAACGGGGGAACGCGGGAGGCGCCGATGGGCAGTAGCAAAAAGCAAACGGTCGGCTATCGCTACTACCTCGGCATGCATCTGGCCATCTGCCACGGACCCGTGGATGCCGTCACCGAGATCCAGGTCGGCGAACGCCAGGCCTGGAGCGGCAATCTCGCCGCCAGCGGACGCATCAACCTCGCTGCGCCGGAGCTCTTCGGGGGCGAGAAGCGCGAAGGCGGCGTGTCGGGCGCGGTCGACGTCGCCTTCGGCGGGGCGACACAAACGGCCAACGACTACCTGCAAGCCAAGGTCGGCACTCCGCAACCGGCCTATCGCGGCATCCTCGGGCTGATCCTGCGCCAGGTCTACATCGCCGCCAACAACCCCTACATCAAGCCCTGGGCAATACGGGTCAAGCGCTGTTTCCGCGACTGGTACCCGACCAAGGCCGAGATCAACGGGGCGGCCAACCCGGCGCACATCCTCTACGAATGCCTCACCAACGCCGCTTGGGGCATGGGTTACCCGAGCGCCAGCATCGACGACGCCAGCTTCCGGGCGGCGGCGGACACGCTTGCCGCCGAAGGCTTCGGCCTGAACCTGATCTGGTTGCAGCAGAGCAAGATCGAGCAGTTCGTCCGCGAAGTGCTCGATCACATCGGCGGCGTGCTGACCACCTCGCCGTCGACGGGGCGCTTCGTGCTGAAGCTCGTGCGCGCCGACTACGCGGTGGCGAATCTCCCGGTACTCGATCCGACCAACGTGATCGAGCTGGAGAGTTTCCAGCGCGCCGCCTGGGGCGAGACCACCAACGAGCTGGTGCTGGTCTACACCAAGCCGGACACCTTCAAGGACACCAGCATCACCGTGCAGGACCTGGCCAACATCCAGACCCAGGGCGCGGTGGTGTCGCAGACGCGGCGCTACCCCGGCATTACCTCGGACAGCCTTGCCGCGCGGGTGGCCCTGCGGGATCTCGCGGCGGTATCCACGCCGCTCGCCAAGGTCCGCTTGAAGGTCAACCGCAAAGCCTGGAATCTGTACCCGGCCGATGTGTTCAAGCTGGTCTGGCCGCCGCTCGGCATCGAAGGACTCGTGATGCGCATCGCCGCCATCGACGGCGGCACGCTGACCCAAGGCGCGATCAGCATCGACGCGGTCGAAGATGTGTTCGGGCTGCCGGCGGCGAGCTACACCGCCCCGCAACCGCCCGGCTGGGTCGATCCGGTGCCGGCGCCGTCGGCCGCCAATCCGCGCCGCCTGACCGAAGCACCGTACTGGGACATCGCTCGCACCATGAGCGCCTCCGAGCTCGCCTATCTGGACACCACCGACTGCTTCCTGCAAACCCTCGGCGGCCGTCCGGCGCCCGGCGCGATCAACTACGAGATCCACAGCAAGACCAGCTCGGCCTCGACCTACAACGAGCGCAGCCAGGGCGAGTTCGCACCCCACGCCGTACTCGCGTCCGACATCGGTCAGGCGGTCACCAGCACGCTGACCTATCACAGCGAGGTGGACATCGATCTGGTCGCCGTGGGCAGCTACGCCTACCTCAATGACGAGGCGGTTGCGATCACGGCGATCAACGCCAGCGCCAAGACCCTGACCGTGAACCGTGGCGTGCTCGACACCGTGCCCGTTGCACATGCCGCCGGCAGCAGGATCTGGTTCGCGGACGGCTTCCAGGGCATCGACCCCACCGAGTACGCGGTCGGGGAAACCATCAACGTGCGGCTGCTCACCGTCACCGGCAAGGGCACCCTGGCGCTGGCCTCGGCCCCGACCGACTCGCTGGCGATGAATCGCCGCCAGAATCGCCCCTACCCGCCCGGCAATCTGAAGATCAACGGCGCGGCCTATCCCTCGGTGGTCAAGGGCGACCTCGCGATCAGCTGGTCGCACCGCGACCGCCTGAGCCAGACGGTGAGCCTCACCGCGCAGAACGCCGGCAACATCGGCCCCGAGTCCGGGGTGACCTACACGCTGCGGATCTATGGCGAGTCGGGGAGCCTGCGCCGCACCTACAGCGGGCTGACCGGCACGAGCCAGACCTACACCCTGGCCAATGACGAGGCCGACTCCGGGCTCGGTCGCCCCAACGCGCTGCTGCGCATCGAGCTCGAGGCGAACCGCTCGGGCGTGACGAGCCTGCAGAAACACTCGGTGAGCTTCGAGCGCGCCGGCTATGGACTTCACTACGACAAGTACTACGGAGGCATCTGATGCCCGCAAGCCTTGATCCCAACCTCGGCCTCAACTACGGCTGGAGCACCGGCGAATCCGGCTGGGCCGCCGGCATGGACGCCAACCTCAAGCGCCTCGGCGCGGTCGTGGGTCTGTCCGTGAAAGACCGCGATCTCGCCACGCCCCCGGCCAGCCCTGCCAACGGCGACCGCTACATCGTGCCGGCCGCAGCCACCGGCGTCTGGTCCGGCAAGACCGACCAGATCGCCGCGCGCATCGCGGGCGCTTGGGAATACCACGTCCCAAAGATCGGCTGGACCTGCTTCATCGAGGACGAGGACGTGCTCGCCGTCTACAAGCCCACCGGCTGGAGCGCCGGCCTGCCCATCTGAACCGCATCCCCACCCCACCGTCCCGAACCCGCCCGTGAGGCGGGTTTTTCGTTTCTGGAGACCGTCGATGACCATCGATGCCAAACCCGCCCTCGTCGAGAACATGGTCCTGCTGCGCCGCGAGGACTTCGAGGAACTGCTCGACTGCGCCGCCGAACGCGGCGCCGAGCGCTGCCTCGCCCAGCTGGGTCTGGAGAACGGCAGCGCCGCCCGCGACATCCGCGAACTCCGCGACCTGCTCGACGCTTGGCGCGACGCCCGCCGCACCGCCTGGCAGACCTTCGTGAAGGTGCTGACCACGGGCCTGCTGGCCGCGCTCCTGGTCGGCGCCGCGATCAAGTTCAAGCTCATGGGAGGCGCGCAATGATCGAGACGCTGCTCGGAGGACTGCTCGGCGGGGCCTTCCGCCTGGCACCCGAAGTCCTGAAGTGGCTCGACCGCAAGGGCGAGCGCGGCCACGAGCTGGCCATGCAGGACAAGGCGCTGGAGTTCGAGAAGCTGCGCGGCGCCACCCGCATGGCTGAGATCAACGCCGCAGCCGATGCGGCCTGGAACAGCGGCGCCGTCGAGGCCTTGCGCGAGGCCGTCACCGCCCAGGGACGGCATTCCCGCGCCAAATGGGCCGATGCACTGTCCATTAGCGTGCGGCCGGTGATCACCTACTGGTTCATGGCGCTCTACTGCGCGGCCAAGACCGCCGCCTTCGTCGGCGCCGTCGATGCAGGCGTCGATTGGATGCCGGCCGTGCAGGCCGCCTGGACGGAGGCGGACCAGGCGCTATGGGCCGGCGTGCTGAACTTCTGGTTCCTCGGCCGCGTGTTCGATCGGGTGCGCCCGTGATCGAAGTCCCGTCGGCCGCGATCGACCTGGCCAAGCGCTTCGAGGGCTTCCATCGTGTTCCCAAGCACGATCCGCAGCGTCTCGCGCACCCTTACATCTGCCCGGCAGGGTATTGGACCATCGGCTACGGTCACCTTTGCAAGCCCGACCATCCGCCGATCACGGAGGACGAGGGCGAGATCTATCTGGCCCAGGATCTGCGAACCGCGCTCGCCGCCACACTGCGCTACTGTCCGGTACTGGCGACCGAGCCGGAGGGCCGGCTCGCAGCTATCGTGGATTTCACGTTCAACCTCGGCGCGGGGCGGCTGCAGACCTCGACGCTGCGGCGGCGCGTCAACCAGCGCGACTGGTCAAGCGCAGTCAACGAGCTGCGGCGGTGGGTGTATGGCGGCGGTAAAGTCCTACCAGGGCTGGTAGCGCGACGCGAGGCGGAAAGCGCTCTCCTCGGATAACCACGTCCTGATCATCAGGCACGGAAGATGTCGACCTTTGTCTCGAGGCACTTGCGCATGCTCAAATCGTTGGCGCCGACCTCGAACCAGCTACCGGGCTTCTGATAGAAATCCAGGCCGCGGCCAATCTTGATGACCCAGCCGTTGTCCAGCCTGATTTCCCGGTCATGCATGTTGGGATTGAGCTTCACTTCGAGCTCAACGTCCAGCTCCAGAAGGCTCTGCTTCAATTCGTCCAGCTTTTCCGCAATGTCGGCAAGCTGCGTGTTGTCGTCGTAACCGGTGAAAAGGGTGATTTTTCTGACGGTGCCCGCCTTCACGACTGTTTCGCAAAAGCGGACGAAATTCTGAATCTGGTGCTGGAGTCGAATGTACGGGTCTTCGATGATCACCGTCTTTGCGCCACGCAGGTACGGCCCCATGATCGACTCGTAGCTGTATCCGGTATCGCCATACAGTATCGTGAAATGCTGCTCTTTGAGTTCTTCCACCGTCTCGGGCGGGCTCATCGTAGTATCAGCAGGCACAACCGGCGGTTCCGCTGGAGTGACTGGAAGCGGCGCCGTCTGAGCCCCTCGATCAAGTGAGACGTCCTCCTGATGAAGCTGTCGCCGTGCGGGCCGCTGCGTTGCCGTCGCGTCCTTTGACTCCGGACAGAACACCACCACCTCGTCTCCACTGCCCTTGAAGTAGGAAAGATTGATCAGCGCAAACTCATCATCCGGTTTGCGCTTGTTCATCTGCTCTTTCACGCGCCGACGGCATTCCACAGCGTAGGCGACGTACTCTTCAAACTCGTCGTCAGATGGCTGGCCATTCGGGTGCAGGATCTTCAGGAAGGCGCAAACCGTCTTCTTGATGCCTTTTTCGTCACGACCCTCGATGGCCTTGCCCAGCTTGATCCGCTTGCTCACCTCCTCGTACCGGTTGGTGTGCTGGAACTGATAGTGGAAGGCCTCGGCAAGGTAGTCGGTGATGAAGCCATAGTGGCTCGTCAAGAACTCGCTGCTGTTTTTCGGCATCTCCCACCCTGGGATATAAGCCGCGAAGCGGTCCATCACCGCCAGGTCGAGTTCGGGCGGGAGCGGCTGGAACAGGTCATGCTGATCCGAGTTCACGACCTGTTGCACGGAAAGATCTATGTTGCCGACAAAGCTCAGGCTGGCATCGGCGATCACTTCGGCACCGCGTGAAAAACGCCCGTTGGCCATGAAGTCCTTCATGATCTGGATGGTGTCCGGATCGCGAACTTTGATTCCCCCCACCTCGTCGAACGCCACCACATCCCAATAACCCACCAGTCCGACCTTGCGGCGGGCGTTGTTGTAGAAGAGGGTGGCCTTGGTCGCCTGGCCGCCTGAAATCAGCGTGGCATAAGGCGAGAACTCGCTGAAGAAATAGGACTTACCGGTTCCACGCGGCCCGAGTTCGATGTAGTTGTAGTTCGGTTCCACCAATGCAGCCAGCCGGGCGATGAAGTGCAGCTTCACCCGATGGGAGAGTTTGACTGGCTCAAGTCCCACCGACCGCAGCACAGCATCAAGCCACTCGTTCCGGCCAAATGCATTGCGCCCCTCGACGTAGCGCTCAAAGTCGAAGCGGGAGAGCTGGATCGGCCGCAGGTCCTCGATGTAGAACGCGTAGTCGTCCTCTTCGATATCGTTGTGGGAGATGGTGACCTCGGCCCAAATCCCCCCTTCTAGCAGACGATCGTTATCGCGGTAGAATTTCTCGCTGATGGCGATGCGTTGCGAGTTGAAGTTCTCAAGTGAGGCCCAGTGGCGTTTCTCCTTCTCGACATAGCGGACATGCACCTTATCGATGAAGCGATGCTTGCCCTTGGTCGCCACCCGTGACTGCGCAGCATTGGCCTCGTCGGGGCGAACGTAGTTGTCCTGCAGTGTGGCCAGCACTGCCTCCATGCCCGCATCCATCTCCGCCTGGTCATCACTGGCGCAGAACCGCGCCAGGAGAAATTCCAGGACGAAGGTCGGCACGTTTGTTCCCTTCTTGATCCGGTGTAGCAAGTCCTTTCGGACCACCTTGCCGTCGAAGGCGGCCATCAGCTTCTTGTCGAGTTCGTCCAGCTCGTTCATACCGTGTAGTCCGTTTCCAGATTGAGCGCGCAGTAGCTGGCCAGCGTCGTCGGATTGAGCGCCTTCACGCTGAATTTGCCTTCGAAGTCCGGGTCCATGCGTAGCGCAATCTGCTTGCGCTGCCCGGGCATCAGGCTCAGGGTGCGCGTAGCCGGGTTCACCTCGCCGCCGGGTCGTGGCTCTCCAACCACATTACCCTTGCTGTCCTGGGCCTCAAGAAGAATCTCCACACTCATCCCCTGCGAGAACATATCGTCAGAGACCAGTATCACTTCGATGACGGGGACTCGCGTAGTAATTCGTTTCGCCCCGTTCTTGTAGGACAGCTCGATTGCCACCTTCGCCATCTTGGGTTGCTCGGCGGCATCGAGTCTGGCGAGCAGTACCGGCACTACAGCTTCAGTCAGTGATGCGCCGCCGTGGAAATACTGATGTCCTGCGCGGTACGGCGCCATGCTCCGCGGCAGCGCGGCTTGCGCGAAATCACCCCGTATCCCGAGCTTTTCGGATGCCACCACCAGGCTATGGCCGTCGCCCGCACCGTCGCCCAGCATCATGCGGTCATGGGCATTGAAGGGCCACGCACCGCTTGGCTTCTTGCAGACATCGCCGGCCTCGGCCTGGGCATTCAAGAAGAAGCCATGGTCGGTCGCGATCACGGCCTCCTTGAAGCCCATCCCGCGCAGCTTATGCAGTGCGACGCGAATCAGTTTCAGGATTCCAGGAATCAGGCCAAGCGTGGATTCCGGGTTGTTTTCCAACTGGCTGTCGATCTCCGTGGAGCGCAGCACCAGCAAATCGACCGTCTCCGCGACCTTCGGCTTGCCGCGCACGAAGTCGTTGAGCTGCATCTCCGCGAATCGGTCGCCGAAACGCTTCCGAAACGCATCCATGCGCTGGACCACTGTGCCCACTGGCACACCGGCCAGCTTGGGCAGCAGCGCTTCCTTCTCCAGGGCAAGACTGAGCTCCGCGCGTGCACCCGGAAGGAGGCTTGCCATCCCCACGATCGTGATGGAGGGTAACTGGGCGTAGGCCGCTTGAAGCTCCACCGGCCCGTCCTCCGACAGCATCTTCTCCAGCGCCACCCCCAGCTCGTAGCGCAGCGCATCGACCATCAGATAGGCGACCTTCCGGCCTTTTTCCTTCAGGCGGTCGGCGACCAGGCGATCGAATACATCGGCGTTCGCCAGCCGGCCGGCGGGGGGCCAACCGGAGGTTTCGAGATGCTTCACAAACAGGCCCTGCACCCGCTCTGTAAGCCTTCGATAACGTGCGCGGGCCTGCTGGACTACCTCGTTCATGAGGCCGTGCGGATCGAGAAAGTCTCCCACCGCCTGCTCGAACTCTCGTTGCAACCGGTCGGCCTCGCGCAGGCTCCCTAGATAGAAGTCCAGCAACTCGGCCTGCGAGCGTGAGTAATCTGGCAACTGCCGCTCGAAGTCCTCGCACGCCTCCACCAATGCCAGGCCCGAGCGCACCAGATCCCACTGAGCCTGGCTCTCCCCTTTTCCGCGCCACACCGACCCTTTGTGGCTCGCGAGGATTTCACGGGTCGTGTCGGTTTCGCCGGTGCTGATGCCCTTGATGGCAGCACGAAGAAACGTGCGCTCTTCGAACGGGAAGGTGTCGCGTTCGCCCAGGTCGTCAATGGCCTGGCACGCCTGCGCCAGGTTCAGCTCGGACTCGATGGCTTCGGCCCGCTCGATGTATACGGCGCGCGTCTTGGGCCCGTTGCGGAGCTGGTCGCACACGTCCTCGACTACTGGCTTCGCCTCGATCGGCGCATGCGGCACATCCTGGAGCGATTCGGGAAGCGGTTCAGGCAGGTCGAACACGAACTCGCTGAACAGCACGTAGCGCCAAAGCTCGTCGGCTACCGACATCCATGTCTTGCCGCGCGTCTTGAGCGACAGGCCAAGCGAAGCGCGCAAGAAGTCGCGCGCCTCCTGCACCCAACCCTCCTGGCCCTTCAGCGCATCGAGCTGGGATTCGGTCGGCGCCAGCAAAGCGGCGAGAATCTCACGCGCCGAATCGGCCTTGAGCGTGGCACGCAACTGCGGCCAACTGACCCCGCCGCCAATCGCGTCGATCACGGCAAACGAGGGCGCGCCCTCACTTGCCGAGAAGACGCGGCGAATTTCCGTGTGGTGATCCGGCTTCGCCTTCAGGCAAAGGCTCAAGTACTCGTCGCCATCGTCCTGCGGGAAGATTGACCCGCACGCGGCGAATGGGGAGAACGGATCGATCTGCCTTTGCTCGTCGGTCTCAGGCCGTTTGCTTGGCACATAGATCAGCACGCCCTGCAGCTTGGAGCTGGGCTGGCCCACCGTGCGCAATGCGGCAAGGGCCGCCTCCCGGCTTTCGATGCTGCTCTCGGAAGCGTCGACCACCTGGGTCTTCCCGTCTTTCAGATCCAGGCATAGGTCCTTGTACCGTCCCTGGGCGTCATACACGACCAGGCAGCCCGCGGCGGCAAGACGGGGCCGCAGGACCTCCTCACGAATGAAATCGGCGATGGCCATTATCCAGTTTCCCCTTGGCGAGCTGTCATAAATGAATAATCTCCAGGTCACCCCAGCGTGACCGCAAGTACTCGGCCACCAGCCGACGATGGCAATGCTCTGGGGTCGGCTCGCTGCAAAGCAGGCACCCGCCATCAATGAGGTCCTTGGGAACCTTTTCCTCGATTCTTCTTCGAGCCATCAATTCGATGAACTTCCGCTCGTAGGCTGACCAGTCCCCCCCGTTTTTCTTGTACTCGTCAAGAATCTCCTTGGTCGGGGCCAGGTCGGGACGGTGGACGTAATCAATGCCGTTGATCTCGCGCAGGAAGAACCGAAGATCATCCTTTTTCGTGAAGCCCGCGAGCTGAGACACGTTGTTGAGCCGCGCGTCGACCAGCCTGACCAAGCCGGGTTGCTTGAGGCGCGTGAAGAACTGCTCGGCGTTCTTCTTGGTGAAACCGATGGTAAATACCTTCATCCCGGCCTCCTGTCGCCGATCTCTTCCTGCAACATTGCCTCGTCTTCATAAGCGATTTGTTCGCCCCGGATGCGGTAGGCTTCGACGAGAATCTCTCCCCGGCTTCTGAACATGTCCGCATCAGAAATTTTCAGCAGATCGAGCATGCGGGCTTCCATTTCTGCATGCTTCTCCAGGTGGCCATCCGCGTGGATGTGCTCAACGGGGGTGCCGGACTCATAAACCCGACGCGCGACCAGCACGGCCCGATGGCAATCCAAGGGGTCCTTCTCGGCGCACATCAAGGCGATGCGGAACCGCTCCATACCCGTGCGCAAACGTTCCAACCCAACGGCAAATTGCGGCTCCTTGGCCAGGAGCTCGTACTGCACCTTGCCCTGGCGGTAACAGGCCGGGTTTTCGCTCCTGGCTCCCAGCTCCTTGCCGAGGAATACGTAGGCGATCTGCTCTCTGGCAAGTGCAGCCCTCAACGCTTCCTGGGAATACTGCGGAAAGTGTCGGCTGTAGGGGTGCGAGCGCACATCCGCCAGCGCCGTGATGCCGTGCTGCTTGAGCAGCCCGACAAACACCTCAATCGGGTGAGTGGAGTGTCCGACGGTGAAAAGCACACTCATGCACCAGCCCTCTTTGGCGTGATGATGGATGCCACGAGCTTGTAGGCATATCCATCCGTGTGCAGCTCTGCCAGGCTAACGCAGGCGATCACCGACTTGAGATGATACTCGCCAGTCCCCTTTTCCAGGCAGGCCCGCTCATACTCCGGATCGGTGACGTCCAGCTTGTACTCATGCCCACCGTACTCGAAGCTCGCCCGCACGATCGGCTTCATATTGCCGAAATCCGGCGCCTTGGGGCCCGCGTGGAGGACGATCTCGTCCAGTTCGATCAAGCGCAGGGACCCGCCGTCTTCGTCGATGAGCGCCTCCGGCACGCGGTTGTTTCGGTTGTAGTACGCACTGGAACCGTTCGCCCAAAGGTCTGCGTCTTGGTCGACCAGGGCAAGAATGTCCTGCCAGGACGCGCGCCCCTTCTTCTCCCAATAGAACCTGTCGTCGATCAACACGTTCTCGCTCTGGTGCCCGTGGGGCCGTTCCTCGATGCATGGAATCTCGATGACATCGAGCAACTGCGCCGTCTTGCCGTCAGGGTAGCGACGGTCGAACTCGGAAATTTCGTGCCCTGGCCGATCGCTGATCGGGCGGAACCACGACTGGTCGCCCATGCGCTTGCCCGCGACACAGCGGCCCGCGATCTTCCTGGAGTTCGCCAGGCACACGATCCGTTCGACAAAGTTCGGCGCCTCATCGCTCATTTCATCCTCCCTTCTTGCGGCCGTGGGTTTTCTTCGGTTTCGCCTCCGGCTCCTCGTAGAGATCTTCGAGCCCATGGGCGATGGCCAGCGACTTATCGGTCTTGCACTTCTCGCGCACCCGGTCGGGCCAGTAGTTCATGGCCAGGTGCGCCCAGTCGTAGTCGCCTTTCTTGAGCTTCTCCCAGGTGTCCTTGAGCACCTTCTGCCAGGGTTTGTGGCGGAACAGCGGCCACAGCGGCGCGGCGCAAATCTGCACGCCGTCGTCATGGTTGGGTTTGTACGTTGGCGCGAGCTTGAGCAAAGTGTCGCGTAGCTCGATCAGCTCCAGCTCGAAGGCTTGCAGTGCTTCGAACTGCTTTTCGTCGTCGCGGGTGCGGGCCGCGCCCTTGTTACGCAGCGCCGTCACGTCAGCGCCGACTTGTTTGAGCTTGGGTTCGACAAAGTCGTTGATTGCTGTGTAAAGCGTCTGGCTGGTAAGGCTGGGGTAATAGACCCACAGGGTGTAGCTGCCGGACGTTGTGCTCAACGGCCAGTAGATGGGGGCTTTGCGACGGCTCTTGGAGTAGCGCTGCAGATGGAAGGGGAAGAAGTCGCGTTGCAGCCAGCGGCGCACGTCCTCCGGTATTGGCACCTCGACGCGAACGAGAACTTCCTCAATTAAGCGTGCGAGGTCATGCGGGTGCCCCGGGTCGTCCACCAGGATGCCTTCGTGCGCATGGAAGGGCGCGGCCCCGTCGGGCAGCATTCCGGGGCTTTTGGCGGGCAGCGGATCGAAAGGATCGGGCTCTGGAGGTGCCGCGCGCTCTCCCGTGGCCAGGCGCCAGTCGAAACGACCAAATGCCACACCAACTGCCCAGCTCAACAAGCCGGCCGTGTGGTCGATGGGTGAAGCGCTGTCTTCATCGTCGCCTTCGTCATCTGCGCCGTCCTCGGCATCGCCTTCGTTTGCCACACCTTGGGTGCCTTGAACGGCAGCACGGTCGGCTTCATTGAAGCCATAGAGGTCAAAAGCTATTGAGTCGATCTCGATCTGGATGCGTGACAGTTCTGCTTCAATGGCGACAGGGTCGTAATCAGCCAGTCGCGCACGCAAGGCGGCTGGTAGCACGTACGCATGGGAGGTTTCTTCGATGGTATCCAGCGTTCGCTTTAGTGACCAGGCACGACGGGCCAGAGTAGCAAGCCTGGCTTTCTGTTCGGTGCTCAGGTCCGGGAGAGGGGTTTGCTGAATCAGCCCCACTTCGAAAGATTGTGCCAACTCCACGCGTGCCAACTGCACTGATACGAGTAGACCAAAGGCCAGACTATTCACCACCGTGCACAGTGCCAGTAAGGCATCGGGTTCATCATCGTCAACAAAGGCGGCTGGACCTTTGTCAGCGAATATGCAGCCGCGAGGCATTGCGCGAAAGCTGAGTCCATTGGTGCGCCGTGGCCATGTGATGCCAGGGCGGAGGTAGAACTGTGGATTTTTCGCTACAAACTCAGCATTCCCATTCAGGTATGGATACCGCCTGCAAATACCAGCCTTTACCTCCGCACCATCCTTATCCCAGTTCGTCATGAGATAGACGTCTGCGTAAAAAGGGGAAAAAGTGCCACCTTTGGCAAAGCCGTGCCATCCGTCTCCGGGCTGTTCCCACCAAGTCCTAACAAAACGGAAATCTTCTGCAGTCGCTAATCCTTGGCGCGCAGTGCGATCGTCGCATTCAAAGGCAGGAAGTCGCTTGAATACCTGACGAACTGCTTCGCTTACCCAGTACGCAAATGGCGCTCCAGGGACCGCCCGGAATGACTCCGGCTCCACATCAAATACTCGCGTATCTGTTTCCCCTGCACGCAAGGCTGTGCAACTATCCAGCAGATTGCTGGCCTTGTCTTTATCCGTTAGCAGGCGCAAGAAGGTTGTCATGCTTGCTTCTCCAACACATAGGCTGCTGCTTCAACAGCAGCATCGTCCATGACGCCAAAACCAAGATCGGACATCACTTCTGGGCGGCCAATTCGCAACACCACCTCTTCCCGCCACTTCTGAAAGCTTGAAAGGAAAAAGCAAGTGCGTGAGGTGATGGCACCAATGCGGCCACCAGCGCGCAGCAGTTCCAAGCCGCGCTCCACCATAATGGCCAGAAGATCGTTCTTGCTGCGTGGATAGGCTCTGGCGAGCTGATCCTTGGTGTTTGAAGCTAGTGCACCAAAGGGCGGATTCATCACCACCACATCGAACACTTCACGGCACAGATCGATGAGCCGCAGGCCCTGCAGAGCATCCTGGGCAAACAGACGCCCTTGATACGTCGACTTCGCCGCCTGAGCGAATTCAGTGAGTGCTTCGCGCAACCGTGCCTCGGCTTGCTGCCAGCTCTCCTGCTCCTGCTCAGCAAACAGGCCAGTGCCCTTGCCCACATAAACCTGGCGAATCAAATGCGGTAGTTCGCGTTCGACTTGGAGCAGCACTCCGAGCTCCGGCAGGCCCTTGAGCAGTTGCAGGGTCTTCTCGAACAGCTCGGCATCACGTTGGTCGAGGTTGGCGGCAAACTGCTGGCGCAACTCTCGCTCTGCCGGCGGCGCAACGGCGGCGATCACATGACCGCGCCCAATCAAAGGGCGGTCTTTGGCCTTGACGCCGGCATCGTGCCAAGCACGCTGCGCTCGCAGCCACAGTGCCAGGGATGCAATCTGCGCAGCGCGCGGATCGATGTCCACGCCATAGATGTTGTGCTCGATGATCAAACGAGGCAGGTCGCGCAGGAATGCCGCCTCGTCCTCGTAGGTCTGGCTCAGTGGCTTGAATGCAGCCTGGGGCTGGGTCGAGACATCCAGCGAACCGGGCCCGTGCTGCTGCTCCCAAGCCCAGGCCTCGCGATAGATTTCAGCGAACAGATCGAAGGCATATAGGCCGAAGTGCATGGAGCCGCAGGCCGGGTCCAGTAGCTTCAGGGTGCGCGGGTCACGCAGCTTGGTGGCGGCTTGTGGCGTTTCATCCGGCTTGACCAGCAGGTATTGGCAGCGATCGCGCAGGCCGGTGGCTCCGCCCGTGGCGTTGAACCAGAGACGCCCGAGGGTGTTGTCCACTAGGAACTCAACCACGTAGCGCGGCGTGAAGAACTGGTTACGCACCGCCAACTCGCGGCTGTTGCGCGGCGCCTGCGAGGCATCACGCATCGCCTTGCGCTCTTCCTTGGAGTTGAAGTACTGGTAGATCCAGCCGATGGTTTCATCCTCGCTCCACAGCGGGGCAATGTCGGCATCGTTGATCAGGGTCAGCACTTGGAGCAGTGCAGCCTCGCGCGGGAACAGGCGGCCCTGCGGCGAATAGCGGTCGAACAGGCCCGGCAGGTCTTGGGCGAGTTCATCGAACACGCTGAACAGGTACACGCGGTAGGCGTCGCCGGTTTCTCCCAAGCCGGTACCAGCCAGCCGCGCATAGAGCTGAAAGCCCTTGGCCTGGAAACCATTGCCTACCGACTCCACCAGCAGACCACGCGCCTCTGCCATGCGCAGGGCCGCAAGGCGATTGAGCACGGTGAAGGCCTGCTCACGCACGATCCGATCCAGCCCCTGCGTGGCGTTCATGTCGCCGCTGGCGGTGTAGTGCGCTAGGGTGTCGCGCAGAATGCGGGCGGTTTCGCGCTGGGCGTCGTTGATATGCCGCAGGCTGGTCAGATCGGCCACGCTGCCCGAGTTCGGGTCCATGCCGTAGTCGTTCTGCAGCTGGCGGGTGAATTCCTCTTCCAGCACGCGCCGCGCATCGTTGACGAAGCGCTGGAGGCGGTTTCTTGTTGTTTGGTCGAATGCCATCAATCGATTCCTATTGTTCTGTGCCTGCTTGCAGTGAACCGGGCGCTTGCCAATCCTGGCCAAAGTGAGCGCGCAGGCTCTCGATGGCCGCCGGCATTGCTCCCTCGCAGGTCATGCCCAGGTACGTGGCTGCGCGGGTGGTGCCAACGTAGAGGTATTTGTCAAACAGCTCGGGATGCAAGGCGGCGAGCCGGTCAATGGCCACGAAGAACACCGCCTCGAATTCCAGCCCCTTGATGTGCTGGACATCGAAGACCCGGACGTTGCTCTCCTGTCCTACGGCCTGGCCCTCACGGCAGGCGATGACTTGAATGTTGTGCTCGGCCAGGACGGTGTTGAGCGCATCGGCAACCGGGGCGACTTCAGCCTCCGAATTCACGAAGATGGCCGTGGACGGCAGTTGGCCGACAAAGCGCTCGATCTCACGGATGCGGTCGGCAAGCCAGGCCACTACATCTTCACCGGCGGCGTATTCCAGCAAGGCCGGTGCAACGCCATTGCTGTCGACGTGTGCGGGGAGACTGACGTGCTGCTCCGTCCCGCCGACAGCGCGGATCATCGCGCGGGCAAGCTCGTTGAGCTGCTTGCTCTGGCGGTAGGAGACCGTGATCTCCTTGATGTCGAAGTCGGGAAACACCCACTTCAAGTCGTCGGTGGAACGCGCGCCCCAGGTGGTCAACCGCTGGTTGAAGTCGCCGCAGGCGAAAAAAGAGCGCAAACGCGGGTGGGCCAATGCGGCCATGCAGGCCAGCTGAATGGGCGAGAAATCGGTCGCTTCGTCGACCAGGATCTGGTTGCGGAAATGCCCGAGGAAAGGTTGAAGCGAGGACCAGGCCGGGCTGTCGATGTCGCGCAGGACATTCGGCTTGCTGATCAGATCGCCCGCGGCGCGCAGAATGGCCAGTAGCACCAGGTCCAGTTCGAGCGGATGGATGTCGCGGGCCTCGAAGCCATCCTTGACGTACCAGGTGCCATCCTCCTGGCGTTGCCGCCGGAAAGCCCGGTAGCGTTTTGGGATGCCGTCGACATAGCGCTTGACCGGATTCGTAAAGCGGCGCGCACTGGTTTGCACCAGCAGACTGGCGCCCACCTCTGCACGGTCGGCTTCGGTCAGGGTGCGGTCCCCCAGCCATTCGACGATTTTGCCGGTTCGAGAGGTCTTGCTGAGCGAGCGTTTTGCGGCGACCGATCGCGCCTGGACGCGAACGGCTTGCATATAGGCATTGAGCGCTGCGGCCCGGCCGGTCCGCGGTGTTGCGGTTTCCTCTTCCTCATCGGTATCGAGGTCGTCGGCTTCGTCGGTGTCGGTGACCTGGGTCTGCTGTAATCCATCGAGGAAACGCGCCAGCTCATCCAGGAACCCCCTGTTCCGGTTGAGCTGGAGATTCAATGCGCCTTTGATTTTCGCATCAGAGGCCTCCTTCAACTTGCTGACGAGGGCCTGCACCTTGGGGAGCTCTGCAGCAAGCGCCGCAAAGGTAGAGGCCAATGCGCCATCGCTGGCGCGCTCCAGGATGCTCGCCAACCGACTTCCGAGATCCCGGACCTCAGACGACGCAGCCTGGCTGAGTAGGACTGCGGCATCCCGCGACTCCTGGACATAGACGTTGCGCTGCCAGGCATCGAAGTCGCTGTACCACTGCGTGGGCCGTGCCAAGGCCTCCACATTGAGGCTCTGAACTCCATCCTTCAGCACGAAGGTACCCCCGCCGGTGGCTGTTCTCAGTACGCCAAAGGCATTCCTTGCAAGCTCCCTGCGGTAGTCGTGCCAGGTACGAATACGCAGATCAGAGGCCGGTACGCCTTCGCGGGCGAAGGCCTCCTTCAAGTATTGCTTCAACAGCTCCGTGGGTGTGAACATCAACCAGCTGTCGGAGTGCGCAACGCCCTGGGTTGCGCCGAGGCTGCCAACTAGGCGCTTCTCGCCCTCTTCAAGAAAGGCGGTGTCGAGCTTTTGCCCCAAGCGACGGATCAGCGTCGTGGTCTTGCCCGTACCAGGTGGCCCAAGGATCAACAGTCGCTTGTCGAGCGGCAGGCGAAAGATTTCATCCTGGTATTGATCGAGCACGGGCTGATCCCTGAGCCCCATCTTGGTGATGACGCTGCGGCGCACCCCCTCGATGATGTTGGCCTTGACCGTCTCTTCGGCCAGGAGCTGCCCCAAGATGTCTTCAGTGACCTCTTCGCCGGTGACCTCGGTGAGCAAGGCCCTGAGCGACTCGATCGTGATGGGGCCGAAGGCCTCGGCCTCCACGATCGTGTCCCGCGAATCCCACCCCTCGGGCAGCGCCGCAGGACGCAGTTGGGTGCGTTCAAGCACGTGGAGTTCGCGGCCGTCGGGTCGCCTGAACTCTTCGCCAACCGGCAGGGACGCCAGGCGTCCGATCGGCGCCCGGTAACTGATCACGCCGAGGTTGGCCATCCCCTGGTCGCCGCGGCAAAAATAGTAGGTCTCGCGCTCGCCTTCCTCGTCCTCGACCACGACGCGCGCAATTGCTGGCTCCCTTGAAAGCAGCTCGTAGCTTGCGCGGTTCTGGCTGTCGATTTCCCTGAGCCTTTGTATCGCTGAGCCCGAGGTCAGCGTATTGACACCGGCGAGCACATCCGTCGTCAAACTGGCCGTCTCGCCGAGTTTTGCCTTGGCGGCCGAGGCAGTGCGCTCCAACTGGGCAAGGACGTCTTCAGCAACGTCCTCGACGTGTTGCTTGGAATCCGCAGTCAGCGCCATCGTCACTCTCCCCCCGTTCCTGGTTGGCCGCCGACCACAAACGACACCTCAATCTCGGCATAAAGGCCAATCTGAGCTTTGATCTCGTGCAGTTGCTGTATGAGCGCTTCGATATCGGCGGCGGAAGTCATCCTCACCGGCACCGTGATGGACCTGGCGAGCTTGTTTGGACCTTTCTCACCGGTCTTGGCGCGCTCATCCTCCAGGCGCTTGCGCATGCGTTCCTGGCCCTGGCGCTGGATGGATCGCTTGAGATCTTCGAGGGTGCTGTTGATGTCGTAGTCGCGCGCCAGCAGTTTCTTGAGACCGGCCAGATCCTGATCGGCCTCCAGAGCCAAGTCATCGAGACGACTGACCGCATTGCCGCGTTCCTCTTGGGTCAACTCGTCCCATTCCGCGATGCGCTGGAGGTCTTCGGCACCTTCTTTGATCCGTGCCTTCTGCTGATCGACCAGGGTAATCACCGCCTCCCGCACTCGACTCTGCAGGTGTGTCAGCAGCGAGTTGAAATCGGCTACGTGCTTGTAGAACTCCTCCTGCGCCAGGCGCTCCGCAAGCAGCCCGAGCTCTTCAGCCACTTCCCGGCGAAGATCGCCCGGCACGCCCGTGTCTGGCAGGGCCTCGATTTCCCGGCGATGGTTCTGCAAGTCGCGGATGGTTGCCTGGAGGCCGTTGTCGAAGGCGCGGCGAATCTCCTGTGCCCACTTGAGGTCGTCGTAGAGGGCAGAGCTTTCCGCCCCCAGGCGCTGCGGGGCGTCGGACGCATCGGTGAAGAGTACGTCGGCGATGTCTTGGGTGAGCCGGCGCATACGTTCGCCGCCGTGGATGCCCAAGCTGTCCAGCTTCTCGGCCAGGGGACCGCACTCGTGCTGGAAGCGCGGGAAGTGCTTCACGGCCGCCTTGCTGATCTCCTGCTCGAGCGGGATGATCATTTCCCCTGCGAGCTCGGTGAGCCGTTCCGCGGCTCGACCCAACGTATCAATGGACGGGCGTTCGTCGCGTAGGGAGACGCCGATCTGCTTGAATGCGTTGTTGGTCTTGAGCGCGTCGATCGCTTGCTGCCCTGCCGCCGTCACCTCGCGGCCCGAGACCTTGAGCTTGATCTCGCCAGCCATCAGCATGGCGGCGAGAATGTAGCGCGTGGTATCGGCCGACCAGCCGAAGGGCGCATCGGAAAAGTGGTCGAGGAGCCGTTTGCCCTCTACGGTACCGCTGCGTTCGATGTAGTCCCGGATGCTGATCATCGCCTTGTGATCGGTCTTGAACTGGGCGCGACCGGCAACGGTTTGCACGAACCCCAGCGGGTCGAGGCTGCTTCCAATAGCGGCAGGATTGGACGTCTTCAGGAACTTTTCGGCCGTGTCGGTTGCAGCACGCACCGGGGCTTCGGCATAGCGATCGAATACTTGCTCGGCAACGTCGACAAGCAGTTTCTTGGCCGCCTCGAGCAGGTCTGCATCCAGTGCCGTGACGGCCGTGACCTGGCCGCGGAACACGAACGACCCGGCTTGCAGGGTCTGTTTGATCTTGCTCTGAAGCTGGGTGCTGAGTTTCGCGGCACGATCCAACTGACCCGAACAGTAGTCCTTGATCTCCTGGTCGGGTTCGTTGCGATGAAGCTCCGCAATGCGCTGGCAGCGATAGATTTCCCCGGCCAGGTCGTCCAGCTCTGGATTCGTCCTCGCCAAGAGCCCGACCAGGTTCCGGCCAGATCGACTGCGGGAGTCGTCCAGCATTCGGTTCTTGGCGGCCTCGTAGTCGGAGGCCGGCACGAACTCGGCCACGGTCTGGATCGTGTTCTGCTCGCCAGCAAGGCTCGTAAGAGAGCTGCCCGCCTGGATCTTCAAGCCGCTGGCAACTGCCATGGTCCCGTGCAGACTGACCCGTGGGAGAGGATTGAATGCCTCGCGCAAGGCGTCGTTGAAGATGCGCTTTACGTCGACAGAGCGCAGTGGAATGCCACCGCGCTCCTGCTCAATGTCCCGCAGCTTTTCGCTCAGGAAGACCAGATTCCCATCCTTCTCCCCAAGCGGAACAAGTACATCGCCCAACATCTCGTCCACCGCCTTGCGGACGGCATCTGCCTGTGATGCCGCCGTGATCGACGGGTGCATGAGGTTTGCGACGTTCTGCACCGTGACCGGCAAGTTGCCCAGGATCTGCAAAACGGCGATGGTCTTGCCGATGTCTTGATGGAGCGGAGAGTCTGGATACCGAATCTGGACCTTGCCCACTGCCTGATGAATCGAGGGAAAGGCGCGACGGATGTCTTTTTCAAGCTCGTCGTATAGCGTGACGGTAGTGGCAAGCCAGCCGACCGGCTGGTCAGCCATGGCTTTCGAGCCACCTTCGCCACGCAGAACGTCCTGTATGACCTTGATTGCCGAGCGCAGCCCGATGCCACCGGTCGACTTGGCCAGTGCGCCCAGGAGGTGGAGCAGGATGTCAAAGTGCGCCGGCAGGAAGGGATACAGATTGATGAAGCTCTCCCGGCTGAAATCCGCGTCGTAGTACTTGGCGTCCTGCAGCTTGGTGTTGTGCCGCAGAGCCTGGCCATGCGCATCAAACAGCTTGCCAAGCTCAGCGTCGCCGGCAGGCGACTTGCCCAACAGACGGCGGTAGCAGATTTCCTTGATGTCGCTGGACTCGAGGTCAATCTGGATTGGGAAGCGATCCTTGAGCTTGAAGAGCTGCGGCGAGTTGATGCTGGCGCGCGGGTCGTCTTCGGTCAGGGTTTGCTGCGCGGTGGAAATGATCCAGACCTTGCCGTCGCCGAGCCGCTTGAGGTTCTTGGCGAGCCCATCCAGGTTGAGAATGAGGTTGTCGCGCGATGCCACGTACTGCCCGACCTCGTCGATGACGAAGATGATGTGCTGCTTGCCGCTCTTCTCGCGCACGATGTCGATCATTTCCTGTACGCGCTGGTCCTCGAACTGGAAGAAGCCCTCGGTACTGGAAGAAAACGACTTGGCCTCAGGGAAGAGCGCGGGGTACATCTCGTGGGCGATCTTGGGGATCAGACCGTCGATGGCGAGCGGGTTGTTCTGAACGCGCGCCCAGGTGGCTCCGGGCAGCGCTTTGGCGATCTTGTCGTGCAGCTCCGCGGTGCGGCCATCCTTTTCGACCATCCGCTCGAAAGCAGCCACTTTGAGGTTTCGTGAATATCCCGCCCACTGGAGCACTTTGAAGTACAGAACCGTGGAGACGTCTTCCATCGTTGCGCCCGCGAGCATTTCACTCGCGAGGTCCAACATGACGACCGCGGCCGGGAATCGCTGCGCCACCGTAGAAAGCAGCGCCTTTGTCTGGGGCTGATGCAGGCGATTCTGGAGGTGTTTCAGGAACGGCGTCCCGTCGATGACACTACGATCGTCGAACGCCAGACCGAGGTACTTGGTGAAGGAGCTCTTACCAGAGCCATAGAAGCCGGAGACCCAGACACCGACCTCGTTCTCGCCCCCGGATTCCATCGCCAACTGCATCTTGGAGAGCAGGTCGTAGAACTGCTTCTCGATGTGCTCGGTGACGACATACTCCGAGATTTCCGCCTTGAGTCGGTTCTCCTGCGAGACGCCGTAGGCGATGACCTTCTCGATGGTCCTGGAGATGTCTTTACTGGGATCGAAGAGAGAACGGATCGTCATGGTCTTGTCCTTGCAATCTCAAATCGGTTAGCCGCCTACGTGGACGGACCGATAGTTGCCATCCTCCGGGTAGAAGCCCAGGAACTTCAGGCGAGTTGTCCCAGTGCGCACGCCTGGGTACAGAAACACGGTCGGCACATGAAACTTGCCCTGGAGCTGGCTTTCGATGGCACCGATGCGTAGGAAGGGATGAAGTGCCTCCAGGTCGGTGACCAGCAGCAGGGCGTTTCGCTTTCCCTCCAGTGGCTCCAGGGTCGCCTCCAGCCGCTTGAGGAGCGCGTTGTCGGCCATCAGAATGTCGGCAAGTGCCTTGTTGGTCCGGGACCAGTCCAGAGGTGCGGATTTGTCCTCCATGACGCAGAGCGACCAGAAGGGGTCGTCTTTCAGCAGCTGCCAGATTTGCTCGGCGATTGAGAATGTATGTACCTCCCAACCTTCCTGATGAAGCTTGGCAATCCAGGCCGGCGTTTGACGCTTGACCTCGAGAATCAACTTCGGATCGAACACGAGGTAGTAGATCGGCTCGAAGCTCGCATGGCCGAGCTCGCGCCCATGCCGGATGCGCTCCCGCAGTTCATCAAAGTCAGCTTTGAGCGAGGACATCGCAGAGCGCCTCCATGTGAGGGTGTTTCCAACTAATACGCACGACATCGGATGCTGCTTGGACGATCAGCAGCCCCTGCAGTGATAGTCGCTTGATCTCCTCCAATACGTCGTCGCGCGCCAAACCAAACACCTGCCAGTCCTCATGCGACAACAGCGCGTTGTCTCCCACGCCCGCGAAATGCAGTTCGTAAGCGAGGTAGGCAGCGACACTCGGCGAAATCCGGAACGGGACAATGCGGCGGCTCTTTCGTATTCCGCGTTCGAGCAAACCGTAGTCGGCGCAGCAGCCTGTCAAGTAGCCGGAGACACGGCGAATGGTCGTTTCGGACCAGCGCCTCGCGGTCTTGCCGTCATCGATGCCGCGCTCTACGAATGCACGCGCATCTTCATTCGAAATTTCCGTGTATCCGCCTTCGTAGCGACTCCAGTACACCTGCCGAACAAAATCGCCAAGAATCGGGTTGGCTCGGCAGGTGAACAACAGCATGAGCTGGCTGATCTCACTGGCCGACAGGCGCGGCAGAAGCCTCTTCAGATGGTGAGCCGGTGCTCCTTCTCGCACGAGGTACCTAGGGGCAAAGCTCTCGACGATGATGTTCCGAAGGCGTCGCGCCGTGATGGTCGGGAATCGACCCGATTCCAGCGCCTTTTGGAATAGCTCGGTTGTGGACATTCCTGGCGTCCACAGGTCGAGCAGCGTTTTCGTCTCGTCTACAAGGCCGAGACCAGCTTGCAATTGGGTGGTGTAGGGTCTTGTCTCTGCCACGTTCACCCCATGAGATACGGATAAGCGCGGGTCTGGTTGGCGAAGGCAAAGAAATAGCCTGCGGCGATTGCGCTCGAAACTTCGTGCGTTCCAAACTGATCGATTCCACCAACAGAGGCCGGGCCCTCCATCGCGCTCTCCTTGCTATCAACCATCTGGGAGAGCGCCGCAAGTGCTACGTCTTTGCCTTGCACCGCGCTTTGAAGAATCCGTATCCCCTCATCTGTGCCCATCAGCGCGTGCAGGTCTTGCTCCACCTCTTCAGGCAGCCTGAACAGATGGAAACTGCCTACGTTGACCTGCTCGTCGTGAAGCCGTCTCGCCGCCTCAACCACGCCGTGGTACTGAGCAAGTGGGGCTGTTTTCGGCACCACGAATTCGAGCGAGCGCAGGCTGTAGTCGCCAAAGAATGAGGTGTTCCACCAGGCGAACTGAGACCGCTCCCCCAGGAACCCAACAAGCAATCTCAACCTGAGTATCGTTGGGAGATATGCTTCGCTCGTTTTATCAGTCATGGTCGGTTCGTACTCTTCTTGTTAATTGGTCGCTGCTCCGGCGCGGCCGCTCGGCGCTGCCTCTGGGATGCGGTATCCCGGAGCCAGGATGGCGTTCTTCACCCCATAAAGCGCCAAGTGATCCTTGAGCCACAACCGATATTCGTGCCCACGCAGGCTGTGATCGGGCGAGCAGTCCACGCTCCACTTGCGGAGGATGTAACCGGCTGTCGCCGCGCGCAGCTTCATGCGTAACGCGCCACCCTGCATGCCGTAGTCCATCTCGGTGATCTCCGGCCGCGGCTGGTCCGGATGGGGTACGAGCTCCAGCTCGACGATCCGGGTCCACTGGATGTCCTGATCAGGCCGTTCATGTCCTTCGACCCCCGCATCCTTGAGCACCTTCGGTCTCTTGATGCGCGTGATGACGAAGTCGCGAAAATCCTGGGTCTTGCGGTCGAAAGCACGGACGTGCCAGCGCAGACCGTTGTCGATCAGCGCGAAGGGGGCGATTTCCCGCTCCGTGCGGCCGCTGGAGATCGAGTGGTACTCAATTCTGAGCAGGCATTCCTGGTGAATGGCTCGCGTAACACAGGCCAGTATGTCGAGATCCGGATAAGCGAGTCGTGATGGAATCTCGCTGGCTACCCATGGCTTGAGTCGCGTGGGTTCCCCATCCCCAAACCCCTGCGTCAGCCACGACAGCACACGCTCGGGCGGAAAATCGAAGACCGGCTTGAAATCCGGACCCAGGACATAGGACTTGCCCTTGGGGTCGTAGTCGATGTTCCCCGGAGCCAACTCCTTGTAAAGCGCTAAGTCCCTTGTGGCGGCGGCAGACTGGATACCGAACCGCGAAACCAGGTCCTGGCGGCGGATCTCCCCGATGAAGAGCACACGCAGCTCAACGAACGCGAGGCGATCGCGCTGCGGCTGGGTTAGATCGGCAAGCTGTTCGTTCGGCATTCTGGCTCCTTCGGGTTGGCGAAGGCTTGTGGGAATTATTGCGGGAAGTATATGGTCTGCCCTAGAATGTGTCCATAGAATTGTGGTGTTAACTGTGTGCGTTGCATTTTGATTACCGTTGCCGCACCCAACGGAACCTGCTCAGGGCCGTTCGGCACGCCTGGAGGGTGGCTACACCTGCTTGAAGGCAGATCCATATGGGAGAGATCAACTATGAGTAGTGGCCGCTGGGACCAGCCGGGCATACCTCATAAAGGCTGGCACTGCGTGGATGTTGTCGACCTGCGGGCCGATGGGGAGCCTGCCGACGAAGCCGATTACGCGACCTGCCAGATGTGCGGCAACGAGAAGATTCGCTACGTCCACATCATGGAGCACCCGGACCTGGACGAACACTTCGAGGTCGGGTGTGTCTGCGCCGAAAAAATGAGCGACGATTACGAAGGGCCCCGACGGCGTGAGGCCCGACTCAGGAACCGCGCGGCCCGTCGCTCTCGGTGGCTGCACCGTAAATGGCGGATCTCCGCGAAGGGCAACAGCTTCCTCAATCTCGAGGGTTACAACCTTGTGGTGTACCCGACAAAAACACGCCGTTGGGGCTACAAGATTGGCGACCGGTTTGGGCCGAAGACCTATCCGACCGCAGAGGAGGCGAAACTGGCACTGTTCGACGATTTCTGGGCAGCCACTCAGGACGACGACAGGTTATGGGCGAGCGATTGAGCCAGGGAGTCGGTCCGTGTCATCTGAGTTACCCACCAATCCCTCCCGAGACGGCAATTCCCTGCTCAAGGGCAAACGGCCAGAGCTGATCGAACTAATCGCTGACACACTCCATTCCGTGAAGGCCTATGACCTACCGGCGGAATGCGAGCGGCTCGGTTTGACTCCGGGCACCGGGAACGAGGCCCACTCCAGCAAGCGGGTCTACGTGCGAAGTCGCCTGCAAGGATTGAGCAACGATCAGCTTTTACAACTTGCACGCCAAGTCGAGCGGGACCACATCAGCTTTCGCCTGACCGAATTTCTTCGACTGCTCGGCGAGTCAAACGACGGTCAGGCAATCACGGAACTGACGCGCCGCTCCATCATCAAGGCGCTCAACAGTATTGACCTCTTCGGGGAGCTCTCCCTCGTCGATCAACTATCCAAGCTCTGGCCACTGACTGAGATGCCGGGTTGGGAGTTTGAAGTGAACTTGGCGGAGTCCATTCACCAGCATTGCGTGAGGAACGACGACTGGAGCAACGCCGACCTCCTGGAGGCCGTTGGTGCGCTGACGTGTTCACGCACACTGTTTTTCCACCTTCTTGAGTCCATCGTCTCCCCGAACGCACGCCGAGGGAAGGAGCAGACCGATCTCGTTGATGCCCTGAACAGCCTTCTCAAGGCAGACGGTTACCGCCTCCGGCCATCAGGGAACATCTCAGGGCATACCACCTTCTCGGTGGCACGCCTGAGCGATGGTGTTTCCGGTGCCCCAAAGAACCTGATATTCGCGTCGACCGGTCCCAAGCCAGAAATCGTGATTCAGGATGCGATCAACAACGACATCCGGATTGTTCGGCACGGAGAGCATTGTCTCGTCTACGACCGCCCCATCCAGAGCGGTGGCCTCAACAAGGCGGAGATGCTGTCATGGTGGAAGGATGGACAGGGCATCGTGGACGATGCGGAGGCAAGGCGATCGCTCTCTCAAAGACTCATGGCATCGCTCGCGTCGAAAGGTGAGCAGAACGTCTTCGGCGTCTACTACCGCGCCTTCAAAGATCTAGGCGACACACTGCCGGCCCTGATTCCGCAGGTCTACCTGCATTACGACCCGTACACGCTGGCCCAGCTCGGCGGGGTTGGGCGGCTGCCGCGGCAGCGCATGGACTTCTTGCTCCTGTTCAGCGACGCCGGGCGCGTGGTTATTGAGGTCGACGGATCTCAACACTTCGCGGAGGATGGGAAGCCATCTCTCGCCAGGTACTCGGATATGGTGGCGGCAGACCGCGACCTCCGACTTGCGGGATACGAGGTCTATCGCTTCGGCGCCAACGAGCTCACAGGCCAAGGATCAGCAGAGCGAATCGAGGAGTTCTTTCGCCGCCTCCTTCGGAAGCACGGAGTCCTGTCTGGGGCTACCCTGGCTCAGTAACGCCACGCGAGAGGAACCAGATGGGCGGACGCTGGTTCAATTCCGGATTCGGGAATCGAACTGGCGGCCGATTTGAGGCACTTGGCGGATGCCGGCGCTGGCAGGAACTGTTAGGATTGCTGGCAACAAGGGCTGGGATTCCGCTTCTTTCCGCAGGAGTTTGCAGCGGCTCTAAGGCGCTGAGTTACATAGGTTTGGCGCAGGCTGCCGCCCCACCGATTCCCCGCAGGAGTCCGAACCATTCCGCACGAACCCGCAGGAACCCTCGCCAGCCCGCACGGTCTGATGGCAGGTCCTTGATTTTGAACAACCTGCTTGACCAGTCCGCACTTGCGGACTGCGGACTTTCGGTATGCCGGCAATCCGCTTGTAACCGTGGTCGGATGCCGCCGTGTTTCGAAACGTCGGTACTTGTCGACATCTACCGACGAAACGGAACAAGTGCCGACGCGGGAAGACCTTTCTGGATTGCCACTACCATCCACGCCGGCAGGTGAGTCCTGGTTTCGAGCACGGCGTTCCAGTCATCCCGCCCGATGCGCCCAACCAACTTGCCGACCGTGGTTTCGGCGAGGTCCGGGCCAAGCCATTCAAGGGCTCTGACGACATCACCGGCGAGACTATCGCCCAGCACCAACATCCACCTGGGGGCACGGCGGATCTCGATGACCTGCTTGCCGAGATTGAGCGTCCGCGCGCGGCCGTCGGTCAGGTAGATCTGTCGGACGGGGACCTGCGTGGTCAGCCCCAGGGCACTGGCCGCAGCCGCGCCATGACGGACGATGGCGTGCCCCGTGATGCGCGCGAGGGACTGGACCAGTTTGTCGGCGGGCGGCGGGACTGGACCGAAGCGGCTGGCCGTCACGGCGACGTACATGCCGCGCGCCACGCGCCTCAAACGCCCATGCCGTGCCAAGCGAACCAACTGCCGCGACGCTTGATCGCGATTGACCAAGTGCTCCAGGTCCAGGCTCCTGAGCAAGGCGCCCTCCGGCTGCGCATCGATCCAGCGGCTGACGATCTCAGTTTGTTTGGCCATGGGCAACGACCGCAGACTGGCTGGTTGATATCTGCAGGCACGACTCCTCGTAGGCTTCGATGTCGACTTGGCGGTAAATCACCCGACCACAGAGTTTCAGGAATTTCGGCCCAATTCCCACGCTACGCCAGCGTTCGAGGGTGGCTTCGCTGATACTCCAGCGGGC
>Ga0164243_10001828_pt1 | contig 35694 bp, 22 predicted proteins | sample OricompcompostOP_FD_108781 | JGI IMG/M metagenome (GOLD analysis project Ga0164243, IMG submission 108781) | Organic Plus compost microbial communities from Emeryville, California, USA - Original compost - Organic plus compost (OP) | ecosystem: Engineered > Solid waste > Mixed feedstock >...
CTGGCCATGGTGCATGGCCTGGTAGCCAGCGTGGTGCCGGCCGCGGATGTAGCGCTGCTGTACCGGCATTACGGCCGCGCGTACCAGTCGCTGTACAGCAATGCATTTGGCAACAGCCGGCACCCTGTGAACGAGAGCGGATGCTATGCAGCGGTAGCGCTGACCTTTACGCCGCAGCTGAAATGGGAAGGCTATGCGGACCTTTTCCGCTTTCCCTGGTTGAAATACCGCAGCGATGCACCTGCTACTACGGGGCAGGAGCTGCTGATGACACTTACCTACACGCCCGGGAAGCATACTGAAGCCTTTATCCGCTACCGCTACAAGAGCGGGATGGAGAACGGGACCGGCAAGGACAGCTACATAGCGCCGGTAGTGCCCGTATCAAAGCGCAGCTGGCGCTGCCAGTTGAGTATGTCGCCAGGCCCGCAGTGGAAGCTGCGCAGCCGGCTGGAGCTGACCAATTACCGCAAGGAGGCCGTGCATGAGCAGGGCTGGCTGTGCTACCAGGAGCTGCAATACCGGCTGCCTGCCTGCCGGCTGCGGCTGTCCGGCCGGCTTACCTGGTTCAGCACCGGTGGCACAGGCAGCAGCGTATATGCCATGGAAAGCAATATGCTGTACAGCTACAGCGTAATGCAGCTGTACGGAGAAGGCTGGCAGTACAACATCAACCTGAAGTGGAGCATGAGCCGGCGGCTGGCTGTATGGGCGCGATGGAGCCGGGTAGCGTACCGGGATGTGGCCAGCATTGGCAGTGGCTGGGATGAGATAGCAGGTAACCGGAAAAGCATGATTCAGTTGCAGGTGCAACAGTTGTTTTAGCAAAGAAAGCGGGCATTTATCCAATAAGTGTAAAAAATACATATTTGGGCGTTTCTCACTTAATTAGCTGATTTTTAAGTGAAATATGAATTAGATATTAAAATATTCTTAATGATATGTTAATTTTTTCTTGGTTGGAAGTGAAAATTTTATCTAAATTGTGGGCTGTGTCAACCAAAATCTAAATCGTTCATAATGAAAAAGGCGTTACTCCTTTTCACCATGCTTATGGTGATTGTAACACTGGCCTTTGCACAACAACGCCAGGTTACAGGTAAGGTAACAGGAAGCGATGGCGCTCCTATACCGTTTGCTACAATTCAAATTAAGGGGACAAACTCAGGTACCACCACAGACCAGGACGGTAATTTCAAATTAAATGTTACGGGCAACGACGACGTGCTTATTGTAAGAAGCGTAGGCTTTGGTACCAAAGAAGTACCTGTAGGCGCTTCCAGCACGGTCAACGCTGTACTGGAAACCAGCAGCGAAAGCCTCCAGGAAGTGGTAGTAACTGCATTGGGTATCCAGAGAAAGAAAAACGAGCTGCCCTACTCTGCACAGAATGTGGCAGGCGAGGACCTTGTTAAAGTAAGGGAGTCCAATATCTCCAACTCTTTATCCGGTAAGGTAGCCGGCCTGGAAGTGCGCAGGAACAACAGCCTCGGTGGTTCCACCAACGTTGTGCTGCGTGGTAACAAATCCCTGTCAGGCAACAACCAGGCATTGTTTGTAGTGGACGGGGTACCTATTGACAACTCCAATACCAACACCACTGACCAGCGCACAGGACGTGCCGGTTATGATTACGGTAATGCCGCAGCAGATATCAACCCGGACGATATCGAGTCCGTGAACGTGCTGAAAGGCGCTGCTGCTACCGCGTTATACGGTTCCCGCGCTGCCAATGGCGTGATCATGATCACTACCAAGAAAGGCCGCAGAGGCCTGGGCGTAACGGTGAATTCCGGCGTAACTATCGGTAAGGTGGACAAGAGCACCTTTGCCGAGTACCAGAAAAGCTATGGCGCTGGCTATGGACCTTTCTATGCATCACCGGACGGCTATTTCAGCTACCAGGATGTGGATGGCGATGGTACGGATGACCTGATCGTTCCTACCACGGAAGACGCTTCACACGGCGCTCCTTTCGATCCAAACAAAATGGTATATGGCTGGTACTCCTTCGATCCCACCAACCCTTACTTTGGGCAAAAAAGGCCCTGGGTAGCTGCAGCTAATGATCCCACCAAATTCTTCCAGACCGCTGTATCCACTATCAACAGCGTGATGGTAGACGGCGGCGGAGATCAGGGATATTTTAAATTAGGCTATACCAAGAATATTGAAAAAGGCCTGCTGCCTAACAGCAGCATTAAAAAGGACCAGATCAACTTCGGCGCATCCTACAACATTACGCCCAGGCTCACTGCCAGCGCTTCCATCAATGCTACGATCCTCAAAGGCCGGGGCCGCTACGGTACCGGTTATGACTCCAAGAACCTGATGACCAACTTCAGGCAGTGGTGGCAGACCAACGTGGACATTAAAGAGCAGGAGGCTGCGTACAACAGGACCCGGGAAAATATTACCTGGAACCAGTCCAGTGTGGGTGCATTAAATCCTATTTACTGGGATAACCCTTACTGGACCCGCTATGAGAACTACCAGAACGACCAGAGAAACCGCTACTTCGGCAACGTGATGCTGAACTACAAGCTGGCAGACTGGGTTAGTGTAATGGGCCGCGTTTCCCTGGACCGCTATAATGAAATGCAGGAAGAACGGATTGCCATTGGCAGTATCGATCCTTCCGAATATTCCCGGTTTGAGCGTTCCTTCAGCGAGTATAATTACGACCTGATGCTGAACTTCAATAAGCAGCTAAGTGACAACTTCCACCTGGGCGGTGTGCTGGGTGGCAACGTAAGAAGGACCAAGATCGAGTCCATCCGCGCTACTACCAACGGAGGTCTGCTAATTCCCCGTTTATACGCGCTGGTGAATACTGCTAACCCCATGGAGGCTCCGGAAGAGATTGCCTCCCTGGAGGAAGTGGACGGTATTTTTGCAGCCGCCAACCTGGCGTTCAAGGAAATGCTGTTCCTGGACATTACGGCCAGAAGGGACCAGTCTTCCACACTGCCGGACGGCAATAACGCTTACTATTATCCCTCCGTATCACTGGGCTTCCTGTTCTCCAAGCTCACGGAGTCCAGCCTGCCCTGGCTGTCACATGGTAAAATACGGGCCAACTACGCAGAGGTGGGCGCCCCTGCTCCCGTACTGTACACCAGGGACTACTACGATGTGCCTACCGGTATAGATGGCGTGCCCCTGGCTTCCATCAACAATACCAAATATAACCCTGACCTGAAACCGGAACGCACCAAGAGCTGGGAAACCGGCCTGGAAGCTGCTTTCCTGAACAACAGGGTAGGCTTTGACGTTACGTACTACAATACCCGCTCACTGGACCAGATCGTAGCCATGCCCGTTTCCAGGGCTACCGGTTACGACTTTAAAGTGGTAAATGCCGGTGAGATCCAGAACAAGGGTATAGAAGTATCCGCATACGGCACACCGGTGAGAACACCTTCTTTCTCCTGGACCATCAATGTAAACTGGTCAAGGAATCGCAACAAGGTGAAATCACTGCCGGAAGGCGTACAGAACCTGCAGCTGGGCTCCATGCAGGGCGGTGTTTCCGTTAACGCTGCGCTCAACGAGCCTTATGGCACCATCAGGGGCTCTAACTTCGTGTATAATGAGAACGGTGAGAAACTGATAGGCGACAATGGCTTCTACCAGCAATCCGCTACCTCCAACGAGATCATTGGTAATGTAAACCCCGACTGGATCGGTGGTATTTCCAATACCCTTAAATATAAGGACCTGTCCCTGAGCTTTTTGATAGACACGCGCCAGGGCGGCGATGTATTCTCACTGGACCTGTACTATGGCCTGGCTACCGGTATCCTGCCGGAAACCGCTGGCCTGAACGACCTGGGCAACCCGGTAAGGGCTCCCCTGGCTGATGGCGGCGGCGTGATACTGCCCGGCGTAAAAGCAGACGGTAAGCCGAATGATATCCGTGTTGGCGCGGAAGCCTATGGCACCTTCGGCTACCGCCGCAACCCAGCAGCAGCTTTTGTATATGATGCCAGCTATGTAAAGCTGAGGGAAGTGGCCCTGACCTATTCACTGCCCAAAGGCGTTATATCCAGGATCAATCCTATCAAAGGCATCGACTTCTCGCTGATAGGCCGCAACCTGTGGATCATTCATAAAAACCTGCCGTACGCAGACCCTGAAGAAGGTATGAGCTCCGGTAACGTACAAGGCTACCAGTCCGGTGCTTACCCTACCGCAAGGACATTTGGATTTAACGTTAAAGTGAGATTCTAAAAAAAACTGTCAACCATGAAGAAGCTGAAACTAGCATATATACTTTCCACCGCAGTAGCGCTGCTGGCAGTATCCTGTACCAAGGACCTGACCAAGCTGAACGAGAATGAGAAAAAGCCTGCTGCGGTAGTGGCATCCACCCTGTTCGCTAATGCGGAATTGGCTGTAACGGATGTTTTGACCAGCACCAACGTAAACCTGAACATATTCCGGCTGCTGGCCCAGCACTGGACAGAAACAACGTACCCGGACGAAAGCCAGTACGACCTGAGCACCCGCAACATTCCTCAGAATGTATGGCATGCGCTTTACCGCGATGTACTGATAGACCTGGCAGATGCCAAGAGACTGGTAGAGGCCGACGCCACCCTGGATGCCGCTGTTAAACAGAACCAGCTGGCCCAGATAGAAGTAGTGATGGTGTACACCTACAGTGTACTGGTGAATACCTGGGGGGATATTCCCTACACAGAGGCGCTGAACATTGACAATCTGTCTCCTAAATACGATGATGCGCAAACCGTTTACCTGGACCTGTTGGACAGGCTGGACGCTGCCATCGGCAACCTGAACCCGGCCGCTATGGGCTTTGGCTCCAGTGATATACTGTATGAAGGGAACAACAAAAGAACAGGAAGCATAGCCTCCTGGGTGAAATTCGCCAACTCCTTAAAAATGAGATTGGCGATGGTGATAGCCGATGTAGATAACGCCAGGGCGAAGGCCGCCATAGAAGCCGCTTCTCCTAATGCTTTCATGTCAGCTGAGGATGATGCCATCTTTAACTATTCCACTATCCCGCCGAATACCAATCCGCTGTGGGTGGACCTGGTACAGAGCGGCCGCCTGGACTTCGTAGGCGCCAATACGCTGATTGACAGCATGAACCACCTGAATGATCCTCGCAGGCAATATTATTTTGATACCACCAAAACAGGGGTTACAGGAGTATATAGAGGAGGTATCTATGGTACCAGCAATGACTATAGCGCCTTTTCTGCTGTAGGTAATCTGCTGCGTGCCAAGGATTTCCCTGCTGTATGGATAGACTATACGGAAGTAGAATTCCTGCGGGCGGAGGCTGTAGAAAGAGGTTATGCGGTAGGGGGGGCTGCCATGACACACTACAATAACGCCATTACTGCTTCCATTGTTAGTTGGGGAGGTACCCAAGCCCAGGCTGCCACTTACCTGCTGCAGACCGATGTGAATTATCTCACTGCTCAGGGCGGCTGGAAAGGAAAGATCGGCACCCAGAAATGGTTTGCCTTATATAACCGTGGTTTTGAAGCCTGGACAGAATGGAGAAGGCTCGACTACCCGCAGCTGGTAGCTCCCCCGGACGCCTTATCCGACATCCCGGTGCGCTATCCTTACCCGGTAAGTGAGCAGAACCTCAACAAGATTAACTATGATGCTGCTGCCGCTGCCATTGGCGGCGACAATGTGGCTACCAAACTGTTCTGGGATATCAACTAGGCCCGGATAAAGATCGTTGCCAATATACCCGTAATAAAAAAAGAGACCTTGAATCCAAGGTCTCTTTTTTACTTTTGTACCTTATTAAACCTACCATCATGGATAATCAGCATGAAGAGCAGAACCAGTTGAATATAGAACTGAGCGAGGAAATAGCAGACGGTATCTACGCCAATCTGGCCATCATCACGCATTCCAATGCAGAATTTGTAGTGGATTTCGTGAATGTAATGCCCGGCCTGCCCAAGGCCAGAGTCAAGTCCCGCATTATTCTAACGCCTCAGCACGCCAAGCGTTTCATGAAGGCGTTGGCGGATAATATCAAGAAATATGAGTCGGTGCATGGGCCTATACAGGACCAGGACCCTGTTTCACTTCCTATGAATTTTGGCGGACCTACCGCCCAGGCCTGATCAATACTACTGATACAAAAGCATGAGCCATATTCTTTCCTATCCCTTATTAAGGGAATTTACCCAGGAGGTTTTTGTACGGATGGGCTGCTCCCTGGAGCATGCGGACAAGGCCAGCGAAGTATTGCTGTCTGCCGACCTGCGGGGTGTTGACTCACACGGCGTGGCCCGCCTCAGCGGCTATGTGCGCCTGTGGGAAGCCGGCCGTATCAATACCCGGCCCGATATACATATTGCACATGAAACGCCCAGCACGGCCGTGGTGGACGGCGATAGCGGGCTGGGCCTGGTAGTGGCCCCCTTTGCCATGGAAGTGGCCCTGCAGAAAGCGGAAACAGCCGGCAGCGGGTGGGTGAGCGTAAAAAACTCCAATCATTTCGGCATTGCCGGCTATCATGCCATGATGGCCCTGGAAAGGGATATGATAGGCATGGCCATGACCAATGCCAGCCCCCTGGTAGCGCCCACTTTTGCCAAAGAGCGCATGCTGGGCACCAACCCTATTGCCGTGGCCATTCCTGCCGGGGAGCAGCCGGCCTTTGTGGCGGATTTTGCTACCACTACGGCTGCCAACGGCAAGCTGGAGATATTGCAGCGCAAACAGCAGCAGGCGCCCTATGGATGGATACAGGACAAGGAAGGCGCCCCCAGTACAGACCCGCATGAGCTGCGGAACGGAGGAGCTTTGCTGCCGCTGGGCGGCGACCGGGAACATGGAAGTCATAAGGGGTATTGTTTGGGAGCAATTGTTGATATATTTTCGGCCGTTCTTTCGGGGGCCAATTACGGGCCCTGGGCCCCGCCCTTCGTGAGCTTCCTGCCCCTGCCGCCAGACCCTGTAGGAGAGGGCCTGGGCCATTTTTTCGGGGCTATGCGGGTAGATGCGTTCCGCCCGGCAGCGGAGTTCAAGGCGCACATGGACCAGTGGATCGGGCGCTTCCGCTCTGCCCGGCCGGTCAACGGAGAACAGGTGCTTATACCGGGCGATCCCGAACGGGTGATGGAGCAGGAAAGGCGGGAGCAGGGCATTCCGCTGCTGGACCCGGTGGTAGAGGACCTGCAGGAAGTAGCGACGAAGTTTAAATTGAGCTTCGCATAATATAGAACACTCTTACACTTAATATAAAACACTCAAAGAAGTAAAATGAAAGTCTTAAAATTTGGCGGCACCTCAGTAGGCAAGCCGGAACGTATGCACGCTGTGGCCAGGCTGATATCTGCGGATAACGACCCCAAGATCGTGGTACTGTCTGCCCTCTCCGGCACTACCAATGCACTGGTAGAGATCGGGCAGTCACTGGCGGAAGGCAACAAGGAACAGGCTAAGCAGCAGATCGACAAGCTGGAAAAGCATTACCGTACCTTTTGTGAAGAGCTGGTGAAGCAGGAAGCCCCGCGCGCCAAAGCTAAAGCTGTAGTGGATGAGCATTTCGAGTTCCTGAACATTATTCTCAAGATATCTTTCAATGAAGCGCTGAACAAGGACATCCTGGCCCAGGGCGAGCTGCTGAGCACAAAGCTGTTTACCGTGTACCTGGAAGAGGCCGGCATCCCCGCCGTGCTGCTGCCGGCACTGGACTTTATGAGCATAGATGAATTTGAGGAGCCGGAAATACCCAAGATCAAGATCAAGCTGGGCAACCTGCTGGACAAGCAGAAAGGGCAGCACCTGTTCATTACCCAGGGGTATATCTGCCGCAATGCCAAAGGGGAAGTGGATAATTTGAAACGCGGGGGCAGCGATTACTCCGCATCCCTGATCGGGGCCGCCATACAGGCCAGCGAGATACAGATCTGGACGGATATTGACGGCATGCACAACAATGATCCGCGAGTGGTAAAGAAAACCTTCCCGGTAGAGCAGCTCTCTTTTGATGAAGCGGCCGAGCTGGCCTATTTCGGCGCCAAGATATTGCATCCTGCGTCCATCTGGCCGGCCCAGCATTTTAACATACCGGTAAAGCTGTTGAACACGATGCAGCCGGAAGCCAGGGGCACCATCATCACCGAATTGCCCAATGGCGACGGCGTAAAGGCGGTAGCTGCCAAGGACGGCATCATTGCCATCAAGATCAAATCCAGCCGCATGCTGCTGGCCTACGGGTTCCTGAGAAAGATATTCGAGATATTTGAGAAATACCGCACACCCATTGATATGATCACCACTTCCGAAGTGGCGGTATCCCTTACTATCGATAACCAGCAGCAACTGGACCAGATACTGAAGGAGCTGCAGCCTTTCGGCACCGTGGAGCTGGATCATCATCAAACCATTGTATCCATTGTGGGCAATGAGGTGGCCGCCACGCCTTCCATCCTGCACAAGCTGTTTGAAGCGCTGAACGAGGTACCGCTGCGCATGATCTCCTACGGTGGCAGCCGGCACAATATTTCCATCCTGGTAGGCGGCCAGTACAAGGAACGGACCTTACAGCTGCTGAACAGGGGACTGTTTGATCTTGAGTAGTATCTAATGTGCTGATGTGCTAATATGCTGATATGCTGATAAAAATGCAGCGACTCATCCAAGTCATCAGCACATCAGCATATTAGCACATCAGCACATTAACATCACTTTTTCAGTCGCTGGTCAAATGCAAACGGGTGCTGGCTGGCTACTGTGATCCCTTCTGCCTCCGGGTGCAGGGGATTGATCAGGTAGTTGAACTCCTCCGGTATCACCACGGAGGGGATCTTTAATACCGGGTATTTGCCTTCTTCCAGCCAGGCATCGCCTACCTTTTGCAGCTCGGGAAAGGGTGCCAGCGACTGCCAGCCGGAAGGCAGCTCCTTGCGGTGTATGGTTTTGACCGGCACGGTGTCCGGGATGTGGATAGTAGCAATGCAAAAGTCCTGTACAATGTTCTTCAAGGGTACGTGCACCAGCACTTCCAGCGCGGATAAGGCCCGGCTGCCGGCGGTGTATACTACGGGGCGCCCTTTGCTGTTCCAGCGCCCGCCGTACAAACGGGCGCCAACGCCATTAAGATCAGTAATGTAAACGCATTTGCTGATACGGTATACTTCCATTCAAATAGGGTGGGTTATGCAAAAATGCCGTGCGCTATTTTGCCAAGTTCGTCCTGGATCAGTTGAAATCCAAAGGTGGTGTCCAGTAAGGAAATAGGTGGCTGGTAGTTGAAGGCAGGTAATGGCGTGCGCATCCATTCCTTGAAATTTTCCAGGTCGCCAAATACCTGGGTGCCGTGCTGGTAAAGCTGTGAGAGTAATATGGCCCTTTCGGAGGTGTCTGCAGACAGTTTTTCATCGTCTGCGTAACGTTGAAGCGTTCTCTCGGAAATATGCAGTACGCGGGCTATTTCCGAGAGGGAGAAAGATAGCTGCTGGCTCAGGTTCATCAATGCTTTTTTAATGATCCCCTCCCGGGAAAGCTGTATGAAATCAAAGTAGCCTCTTCCTACTCCGTAAGGCATGGCGCTCTCCTGTATTACCAGTAAGGCTTGCTCCTGTACGTGGTATTCCCTGTTTTTGTGTTTCATGATACCTACGACATTTGTCACAAATATACGGCTTTTTGTCCGGTTGAAAAATTTTTGTCCTCAAAATACCCGATTTTCCGCATATAGCTGATTTCCAGTATAATAACTCCATATTCCGCTGCTACCTTTCCTTCCAGGATGTAGAAACCGCTTTTCTGCAAGGGGTATTGCCGGAAGCTTTCGGGAAAATGTACCGTATCCAGGAAGGCGCCGTCCCGGTCCAGGAAAGTGCCGAAGCACATAGGCGCGCCCTGGGCGGTACGTATGAACTTGGTGCATACCAGGTAGCCCAGCGCCCGCACGGTTTGCCCGATATGCCTGTGCAGCTCCTTTACCGGCAGGTAGCTGCTTTGATCATGCTGGAGCACCTCAAAGGGGGAGCAGAGGGGGAAGCCCAGCAGCGCTATTTCATCAAAGGCATCTTCATGGTCGTGGTAGGCCAGCCGGGGCAGCTGGTAATCGGGGGGCGGCTCGCGGAACAGGGGCAGGGCATGCGCTGCACCAGCCTCCCTGCTTTTCAGCAGCAGGCTGCTTTTCCACAGCAGCTCCTTTTTGGTGTGGCCGGTAAAATGAAAGGCGCCTGCCCGTATCAGGATGTCCAGCTGTTCCGGTGGAGGCTGCATACGTTCCGTAAAGTCCTCCAGGCTGGCGTAAGGGCCATATTGCGCCCGTTCTGCCAGCGCCTTCCTGATCCAGGCCTCTTCCAGCCCTTCCACATGGATAAAGCCGGTGTATACATCCATGCCCTGTATGTGCGTAGGGTACCGGCTGTTGTTGATGCAGGGCGGATGCAGGGTAACACCGGTCTTTTGCAGCTCCCGGAAATACAGTTCCCGGTTGTAGAACCCGCCGAAGTTGTTGATTACCGCCACCATGAACTCTGCGGGGAAATAGGTTTTCAGGAACAGGCTCTGGTAGCTTTCCACGGCATAGGTAGCGGAATGGGCTTTGGAAAAGGAGAAGCTGGTAAAGCTGGCTATCTGCCGCCACAGCTCCCTGCTTACATCTTCCGGGCGGCCCAGCCGGCGGCAGTTGCTGAAGAACTGTTCCTGCAGCTGCAGGAAGGCGCCTGGTCCGCGGTATTTGCCGGCCATGCTGCGGCGCAGGATGTCTGCATCGGCCAGGTCCATATCCGCATACTCGTGTATCACCTTGATCACATCCTCCTGGTACACCATGATGCCGAAGGTTTCCTGCAGCACCTTTTCAATGATGGGATGCAGGTAAGTTACCTTGTGCGGGTTCCGGAAATTTTCCACGTATTGCCGCATCATGCCGGACTGGGCTACGCCGGGCCGGATGATGGAGCTGGCAGCTACCAGCGTAAGGTAATCCTCGCATTCCAGCTTTTGCAGCAGCTGGCGCATGGCAGGGGACTCAATGTAAAAGCAGCCGATAGTGTTCACTTTTTTCAGCTGCTGCCGTACGTTGGGGTCTGCCGTGAACTGTTTGATAGCGTGGATATCTATGTCCACGCCCTTGTTGGCCTTGATCAGGTCCAGCGAGTCGCGGATATGCCCCAGGCCGCGCTGGCTCAGGATATCGAACTTGTGCAGGCCAATGGCTTCTGCCTGGTGCATATCCAGCTGGGCGGTGCAAAAGCCCTTGGGAGGCAGGTGGGTGGCGCAGTACTGGTGAATGGGCGCTTCGCTGATGAGGATGCCGCCGGCATGAATGCTCAGGTGGTTGGGAAAGGCTTTGCCGGCAATGGTCATCTGCCGGCTGAAGTGCAGTATCTGGCGCTGTACGCTGTCTTCCTCCAGCTTAATGTCAAAGGGATTGTCCAGTATACGGTCTATTTCCTTTTTAGGCAGACCGTATACCCTGCCCAGCTCGCGGATGATGGCATTTTCCTGGAAGGTGGCCACGGTGCCCAGCAAAGCTGTATAATCGCTGCCATGCGTGGTGAACACATGCCGGATCACGTCATCGCGGTCCCGCCAGGAAAAATCAATATCAAAGTCCGGGGGCGAGCTGCGGTAAGGGTTCAGGAAGCGCTCAAAGTACAGGTTCAGCGCAATGGGGTCTACATCGGTAATACGCAGGCAGTAGGCAATAATGGAGTTGGCCCCGCTGCCCCGGCCTACATAGAAATACCCTTTGTGCAGGGCGTATTCGATAATGTTGTGTGTGATCAGGAAATAGGCGTTAAAGTCCTGCTGCTCTATGATCTGCAGCTCTTTCTCAATGCGCATTTTCGCTTCTGCATTGTCCGGGCCGTAGCGGTACGCCATTCCCTGGTAGGCCAGCTGTCGCAGCCGTTCGCGGTCGGCGGCAGCGCTGCCCAGGAAATATTTTTTGTTGCGGTGGCCCCTGAGATCAAAATGCAGCTCGCAGGCTTCCATTACCTGCAAGGTGTTGCGCACAATGTGCGGATACTGTTCATAGTGCGCCAGCAGCTCTGCCGGCGGTATCCAGCATTCATCGGGCCGGGCGGCGGTGTGGGCCGGCAGCTGGCTGATGAGGAGGTGCTGGTCTACCGCCCGCAGCACGCGGTGCAGCTCGTAATGCCCGGCATCCTGGAAGGTAACGGGCTGCAACACCACCAGCTTTTGCCGGTAGGCCAGCGTGTTTGTACGGAACAGCTTGTTCACCTCGTGGGGCCGGATGCCCACCAGCTCCTGTGCTGCCAGCTGCTCCAGGGAGCGGCTGCCCCAGGCATAGATCGCAAAGGTGCCTGGCAGGAAAGGGGCCTGTTCCGGGAAGGGGCTTTCTTCCTGGAGGTGGGTGGAAAGAAAGCGGTTAATATGGAACCAGCCTTCCATGCTGCGGGCCAGCAGGATATATTTGAAGACATGCCCGTTACGGCATTCCAGGCCGATAATGGGTTTTATGTCCTTTTCCCGGCAGGCCTGTACAAAGGTCCATACATCGGCGGTCATGTTGATGTTGGTGAGCGCCAGGCTGGTAATGCCCATCTGCGCGGCCGCTGCTACCAGGTCTTTGGTGGCAATGGTGCCGTAGCGCAGGCTGAAATATGTTTTGCAGTTGAGATACACTGTGCTAATGTGGTAATGCGCTGATGTGCTAATGTGCTGATGTTTGTGTGCGAATGTTTAAATGTGCTGCCAGGAGGTATTCGCGTTGATCTAATCTGCACATTAGCACATCAGCATATCAGCACATCATTAAACGTTTGTTGCTTTCATCAGATACTGCCATCCAAAGCGCCTTTTAATGTGGTCAATGGCCTGGTATAGCGCGATCATTTCCTGGGTATCGTCAAACAGGCTGATCTGGTAATTGCCTTGCACCAGGTGGCTGAAGCGCACGCCGATCAGGCGTACCAGCAGGCGGCGGTCGTACAGCCGGCGGAACAGGTCTTTCACTTTTTCCAGCAGCACATGGTCACAGCAGGTGTAGGGGATGGTCATTTGTTTGGTAACGGTCTCAAAGTCGGAGTAGCGGATCTTTACTGTTACGCAGCCGGTCAGCTTGTCCTGCTGCCGCAGCTCAAAAGCGATCTTTTCTGTCATGCGCACCAGTTCGGCGTTAAGGAATTGCATGTCAATGGTATCGGCGGCAAAGGTGCTTTCCGTAGAGATGGATTTCTGTTCATGGTAGGGGATCACGGGCGTTTCGTCGATGCCGTTGGCTTTGTTCCAGAGGGCGATGCCGTTCCTGCCCAGCCATGCTTCCAGCAGGGATACGGGTATTTCGCTGAGGGTCTTCACATCTTCCACGCCCCGGCGATGCAGCTGGGCGGCCGTTTCCCGGCCTACCATGGGCAGCTTGTGTACCGGCATGGGGGCCAGGAAGCGCTTTTCGCAGCCAAAGGGCACTTCCCGCTGGCCGTTGGGCTTGGCTTCGTTGGTGGCCACTTTGGATACCATTTTATTGGAGGCCAGTCCCAGGGAAATGGGCAGCCCGGTTTCCCGCATGATCTTTTGCCGCAGCGCGGAGGTCCATTTCAGGGAGCCGAAATACTTTTCCATGCCGGTCAGGTCCAGGTAAAATTCGTCAATGGAGGATTTTTCGTACAGGGGGGCTTCCCCGGCAATAATGTCGGTGACCGTGCGGGACATTTCGCTGTATTTTTCCATGTCCCCGCTGCGTACAATGGCATGGGGGCAGAGCTTGAGCGCTGTTTTCATGGGCATGGCGGAGTGGATGCCGTAACGCCGCGCTTCATAGCTGCAGGCCGCCACCACAGCCCGGTCGCTGTGGCCGCCTACCAGCAGGGGCTCGCCTTTTAACCGGCTGTCCTTCAGGCACTCTACAGATACAAAGAAACAATCCAGGTCAAAGTGCGCAATGGACCGTTGTTGTAAAGAGATCATGGTATGTGTGCTTAATGGAGAAAATTTCCTTATCCAAATATACTAATAAAATTAGTATTGCTAATTAAATTAGCAAATCATTAACGAAACATCCAGAACATATTTGGCCTGGTTACTGTAGTATTTATAGACGTTGATCTATTTCCCATGAAACCGAGCATAATACCTGGTTTTCACACGGGGATGTTAATGCGAGGTTCCATCTGTCAATTAATAACCCACAAAAAATTAGCAGATGAAAAAGCCGGATATTCCAAAAGAGCTGCTGATCCTTTTGCTGCTGCTTATCCCAATGGCTTACCTGGGGATCATCTGGAACGGGCTGCCGGCCGTGATCCCCACCAACTTCAACCTGCGGGGCGAACCGCAACGGATGGGCAATAAAAGCGATTTCCTGCTGCTGATGATATTCCTGTTCCTCACCAACCTGATGCTGTATTTTCTTTTCCGTTACATGCCCAATACCACGGAGGAGGAAACGCCGCCGGATGCTGCGGCGCACCAGCGGGAATATTACCGCATCCGTTTTATGATACACGTGTACCTGGCCATCTTTACCTGCCTGGTAATATTCATGGTAAGTCAGGGGCTGCCCTTCTTTATGGAGCGCTGGACCTTTGCAGGGGTGGGATTGCTGATCGCCTTGCTGGGCGCCTACCTGAAGAAGCTGCAGCCCAACTATTTTGTAGGGGTAAGAACGCCGTGGACCTTACAGAGCAGCGACATCTGGAAGAAAACGCACCGGATGGCGGGGAACCTGTGGTTATGGACGGGGATCATAACAATTGTGGCAGGCTTCTTCCTGCCGCTGGTAACAGGTGTATTCCTGTTGATCTTCATTGGCGCCATACTGGCGGCGCTGCCTTATATTTATTCTTTTAGGTTATCGAATGATGATAAAGGATGAGACAATGTGCTAATATGCTGATATGCTGATGTGCTGATAATCCGGAAGCGAATTGTTATATCTTTCAATCAGCACATCAGCATATCAGCACATCTGCACACTAAAACCAGTCTCTTCCCAGCGCTTCCCTGAACGGCCAGGGGATCAGCAGCAGTATCAGCAGCAGGGCCAGGCCGTAGAAGATCAGCGCGCGCTTGTGCTTGAGTGCGTCGGTGGGAGATTTTTTCACTTTGGAGCGGCCAATGTGCACCAGTACCAGCGCCAGCAGGGCCATGGTAACATGCTCCACGGCAAAGAAGCGCAGCACGCCGTCTTTCATGGCAGCGCCCATGTCGGCCCGGGCGGTTTTTACCAGCGGGCTGATGAAGTAAAGTATCAGGCCTATCAGGAACTGTATGTCAAAACTGATAGAGAAAAAAAGGCCGGCCTTGTTGTCGGCAGCGGTAAACGGTGTTTTGCCGTTCACTCCTTTCCAGGCGCGGATAAATGCCCATATGCCGGTTAATAGAATAGCCCATCTTAATATCGAATGAAGGATCAGCAGGATGCTCATAAGCTTTCGTTTTTTTGAGTTGGATTTTTTTCTCAGGGGCAAAAATAAGTGAAGCGGTTAGAAAATACCGGGAAATATATTTGGTAATTACAAAAAATAATTACTAAATTTGTTAGTATTGTACTAAATTCTTTAGGGATATGTCCGTAGCGTGTCAAAATCTGAAATACCTGCGCAAGCAAAAGGGCTGGACCCAGCAGGAGTTTGCAGATAAATTAGGGATCAAACGCTCCCTGCTGGGAGCTTATGAGGAGGAGCGGGCCGAGCCGCGCACAGAAGTACTGGAACTGGTCAGCGATATGTTTCGCGTGTCCATTGACGACCTGCTGCGCCGTGACCTGGGCTCCCAGAAAGATAACTTCCTGGAAAGGCGGCGACAGCAGAAGCTGGGCAACAGCCGGCAGCAGATAGAGTTTGTACCGGTAAAGGCCGCTGCCGGTTACCTGGCCGGGTATAATGACGATGAGTTCATTGAAGAGCTGAACACTTTTACCCTACCTATGCTGGGGGCCGGCCATTACCGCGCTTTTGAAATAGCCGGCGACTCCATGCTGCCCACGCCTTCCGGCTCCGTGATCGTATGCCATAAAGTAGAGGGATGGGAAGATATCCGGAACAATGAGACCTATATTGTAGTTACCAGCCGTGAAGGCATTGTATACAAACGCCTGCTGAAGAGCAACCGCTCCAAGGGCAAGATCACCCTGGTATCTGATAATCCCCAGTTTGAGCCTTACTCCGTAGGGATGGAAGATGTGCTGGAGCTTTGGCAGTCAGACGCCGTGATCAGCAAAACCGGGCAGCAGAGCCGCCTGAGCGTTAATCACCTGGCCGATATGGTCAGCCATTTACAGGACCAGGTAAGCATGCTGAAGAAAAAAATACGGGATTGATGTGCGGATATGCAAATGTGCAGATGGACTGGAGCGAATAAGTGCAGGTGCCGGATAACAGGTTGCCGCAGGCACCGATGACGGGTAACGGACCGGGGCAGGCAGGAATGGCCTGCGTCCACTTATGCCGATGGAAAAAAGATGCTGATTAATAAGTATTGTATTGTTATCCCCCGCTTTTCTAAAACCGATCCAGGCCGCTTGTGTTTACTGGCGGCATTGTTTCTTTCAACGTTTCAATAGATCGCCGCCGCTGCCTTGAACGTATTGCAGTGCGCATTTACGATATCCCGGATGCCTGCTGAGTAACCGCCGCCCATGGCCACTGTGCAGGGAATATCGTGCTTGCGCAGACAGGCAAATACCATTTCATCCCTTTGCAGGCAGCCCGCCTGCGTTACTTTCAGCTTGCCGAACCTGTCGGTTTCCAGTATGTCCACGCCGGAAAGGTAGAACACCATGTCCGGCCGGGCACGGTCTATCAGCGCCGGCAGCGCGTTTTCCAGCAATTGCAGGTAGGTGCTGTTGTCTGTGCCGTCCTTTAGGGGAATATCCCAGTCCGAGGTTTCTTTATGGAAAGGGTAGTTGTTAGCCCCGTGCATGCTGAAGGTGAAAACACGGTCGTTACCGGCAAACAGCGCTGCCGTACCGTTGCCCTGGTGCACATCCAGGTCAATGATCAGTATGCGCTTTGCCAGCTTTTGCTGCAGCAGGTAATTGGCCGCAATGGCAAAATCGTTCAGCAGGCAAAAGCCTTCGCCCCGGTCCGCATAGGCATGGTGCGTGCCGCCGGCCACGTTCAGGGCCACACCGTGTTGCAAAGCATGCAGGGCACAATCAATCGTGCCCCGGCAAATGGTGATCTCCCGCTGGGTTAGCGCCGCAGACTGCTTGAAGCCGATGCGGCGCTGCTCCCGCTCGCTCAGGGTTTGCTGCTGCAGCTTGCGCCAGTACGCCGTGTCATGCGTGAGCAGGATAATGGCTTCTTCCAGCGGCGCCGGGGCAAAGAGCTGGGCCGGCGCTATCACGCCTTCCCGCAGCAATTGCTGGGGAATCAGCTCATACTTCTCCATCGGGAAGCGGTGGCCTTCGGGCAGGGGATGTACATATATGTCATCAAAAGCGATCTTCATGATATAATTGGTCATTAACAATTGATAATCGTAACGCCGGCGTTCCGACGAAACGCCACCGCTGCGATTATTAACGATTATTAATTGCGTTAATTACTGGACCTGGAAAATACTGCTGTTCGCTATTGCAAACACTGCTTCATCCTCCTCGGGCTGCAGCATGGCCAGTCCGGTAAAACGGCCAAAGGCGGGCAGTATGCCGCAGTGCCGTCCAAAATAGAAGCAGGGCAGGCGCAACCGCTGGCGGCCGCTGCCGGCAATGGCAATACCGGGGTGCAGGTGCCCGGAAAAGATGTAGGCGCCATTCTTCCCCGGGGGGCAGGGCTCATGCATGAAATGAATGTTGCGCAGGGTCAGCGTATCGTGCAGGATGAGCTGCAGGGTCTCATACAGCGCATCCTCCAGTATGTCGTGGTTGCCTTTTACCAGCTCAAAACGGATGTGCGGGAACTGCCCGCGCCACATGCGGAAATATTGTACGTCGTTATTCGCGCTGCTATGAAACAGGTCGCCCACCACAATGATCCGCTCCGGGTAATAATGCGTAATGAGCTGTTGCAGGCGGAACAGGTCTTCCTGTATAATGCCCGCAGGCACGGCGATGCCGGCCTTGCGGAAATGGGCGGACTTGCCCAGGTGCAGGTCAGACAGTACCAGCGCCTTTTCTTCTTCCCAGAACAGCGCCCTGCCTGCAGATAAATGCCATGTTTGCTGCTGAAAATTAAATACCACTTCCTCCACGGGCGCAAAATTAGAAATGTAAGGTGATAAAGCCTAAAATACTATATTTACGGCAGTTGCACTGATCCTTATTCCATGTTGAAGCACTGCCTACAGATTCCACTGTTATTACTGCTATTGCTGCACTATACCTACGCACAGGAGCAGCCTTACCGCTTTTCATCCCTGAACAACAACAACGGCCTTTCCAATAACCAGGTAAACTGCATTTACAAGGATGCCCGGGGCTTTATGTGGTTTGGCACCATGACGGGACTGAACCGTTACGACGGCTACACCTTCAAGGTGTTCCGGCACAGCCAGGGCGATTCGCTTTCCCTGAAAGATGATTATATCAGCGGCATTTTCCCGGCTCCCGGCAATCGCCTGTATATCCAGACCCGGAATGGTGACAACCTCTATGATCCTGCAAAGGAGCAGTTCTCGGACGCAGTGGCCTGGCTGCAGGCGGCCGGCCTGCCGGGTTATGGCGTTAATAGCCTCAGCCGGGCCGGGGGCCGCTGGTGGATAGCCTATGCAGACTCCGGCCTGTACCGGCTGGACAGTACCGGTAAAGCAGCGCAGGTAGTGCCGCCCCGCCGTACGCCCCTGGCGGATATCTGCCCGCTGGCAGACCACCGCCTGGCCATCCTCTATCTCAATGGCGATATTGAAATGCTGGATATGCGCTCCGGCAAGATTCTTTCCCGCACAGGGGCCGTGGCCCGCTTTATTGACAGGCCGCCGCTCACCCTCCGGCTTTTTGTGGATGCGGAACAGGATATATGGGTGTATATGCCCGGTACGGATTTCGGCGTGGTGTACTACGATCCTGCTGCCGGTATGGCCAGGCGGCTGTCCAGCAGGAACGGCGTGCTGAATAATGATATCGTCAACAGCATTGTGCAGGACAACAAGGGCCAGGTATGGATAGGCACGGACCACGGCGGTATCAACGTGATTAACAAGGCCAGCTTCCGCTCCCGCGTGCTCCTGAACAGGGAGCAGGACCCTACCAGCGTGGCGGAAAATGCCATCTATGCCTTATACAAGGATAACCTGGGCATTATCTGGTGCGGCACCTACAAAAGAGGCATCAGCTACTTTACCGGGAACATGATGAAGTTTGGCCTGTACCGCCATAAGCATGCAGACAAAAGCAGCCTGCCTTACAATGACGTGAACTGTTTTGCGGAGGACAAAAAAGGCAATATCTGGATAGGCACCAATGGCGGAGGCCTCCTTTACTTTGACCGCGCCACCGGCGCCTTTACCCGCTTCCGGCACAATCCTGCAGATGATAACAGCATCAGCAGCGATGTGATCCTCAATCTTTTTATTGACAGCTATCATAACCTGTGGATCGGGTATTACTTTGGCGGCATGGATCTTTACAGCAATGGCAAGTTCACGCATTTCCGCCACGATGAAAATGATCCCAACAGCCTGGCCAGCAAATCCGTATGGAAGATATACCGCGACCAGCGCAATAATTTCTGGGTAGGCACCCTGGGCGGCGGCCTGGACCGCTTTGACCCCGGCAACGGCATCTTCTATCATAACAATGTAAGCCTGCCCAACTCCGTGCACAGCAACTTTATCACTTCCTTTGCAGAAGACCGGAACGGCAACCTGTGGATAGGCACGGCCTATGGTATTGACGTGCTGGACAAGGCCAAAGGCATTTTTGTGCATTACCTGCAAGCCACCCACCAGCTGAGCAACGACAATGTAAGCTCCCTGCTGCTGGACAGCCAGGGCAACATGTGGGCCGGCACCCGCGACGGCCTGAACGTGTTTGACCCCCAGGCGCAACGGTTCCGCACCTTCCGCATGGCCGACGGGCTGCCGGATAATAACATCATCAGCATCCTGGAAGATGACCATCATCACCTGTGGGTAAGCACCTACAACGGTCTCAGTAAAATAACCGTGCTGCAGCAGGAGGATGGTATCCGCATCCAGTGCAGGAACTATGATGAGCAGGACGGGCTGCAGGGCAGGGCCTTTAATGTGAATGCCGCCTTCAAGCTACGCTCCGGCGAGCTGGTATTTGGCGGGGCAGACGGGTTTAACATCTTCAACCCGGCCAGCATACGGCAGCTTAAGCAGGCGCCGCCCCTGGTGTTCACCAGCCTGCAGCTGTTCAACCGGACTATTGCCGTCAATGAAAAGCTGCACAACCGGGCGATACTGACCACTGCCCTGCCCGAAGCAGCGGAGATACTGCTCCGGCATCATGAGAACGATTTTTCCATAGACTTTGCAGCCCTGAGCTATATCAATACGGACAAGAACCGGTATGCCTATATGCTGGAAGGATTTAACAAGGACTGGATCACAACGGACAGCAAGAACCGGCGGGCCACCTATACCAATGTGCCTCCCGGCGAGTATACCCTGCGCCTGAAAGCCGCCAATGAGGACGGGGTATGGAACGAGAAAGGCATTGCGATCCGTATTAAGATACTGCCGCCTTTCTGGGAAACGCCCCTGGCTTATGTGATATACGCGCTACTGCTTTTTGCCGTACTGTTCTTTTCCCGCAGGATGGTGATCCGCCGGGCGCACATGCGCTTTGCGCTGCAGCAGGAGCGCCGGGAAGCCCAGCGCCTGCATGAGCTGGACATGATGAAGATAAAGCTGCTCACCAATGTGAGCCACGAGTTCCGGACACCGGTATCACTCATACTGGCGCCTTTGGAAGAGCTGCTGCAGCATACCGGGGAGGGGGACAGCAAGCAGAAGCTCCGCCTCATGCGCAGCAACGCCAAAAGGTTGCTGAACCTGGTGAACCAGCTGATGGATTTCCGGAAGATGGAAATGAAAGAGCTGAAGCCGGACCCCGCCTGGGGCGATGTGGCCGCCTTTGTAAAGGAAGCTGCCTGCTCTTTTACCGACCTGGCGGAAAGAAAACAGGTGACCTTTTCCTACCAGTCCGGCTGCCGGCATCTGTATGCTTACTTTGACCATGACAAGCTGGAGCGCATCCTGTTCAACCTCCTGTCCAATGCCTTCAAGTTTACGCCGCAGGGCGGCGCCGTTACGGTAACGGTGCAGGCGGAGGAAAGCGCCGGCACCGCCTGGATGGAGATCAGGGTGGAGGATACCGGTATCGGCATCCCAAAAGAAAGGCGGGACCGGATCTTTGACCGCTTTTTCCAGAGCGATGCGCCGGGTGGCGTAGCCAGCCAGGGCAGCGGCATAGGGCTGGCCATTACCAAAGAGTTTGTGCGGCTGGCCAATGGTACACTGACGGTGGAAAGCGAGGTGGATAAAGGCAGCTGCTTTATGGTGCGGCTGCCGTTTGAAACAGCGGAAGCACCGCAGGAGCCGCCGGCATCCCTGCTGCACCCGGCTGGCGGGGTCGCGCTTGCTTTCCAGGGCAGCGTGCCAGCTCCCGCCCGCTTGCCGGAAAGGCAACCGTTAGCGGGTGAAAAAAAGCAGACCGTGCTGCTGGTAGAGGACAATGATGATTTCCGTTTTTACCTGAAAGAGAACCTTTCCGCTTTCTATACGATCATTGAAGCGGCAGATGGCCGGGCCGGCTGGCAGAAAGCTCTGTCAGCGCACCCGGACCTGGTGGTAAGCGATATCAACATGCCGTTAATGGACGGCATGGAGCTGTGCCGGAAAATAAAGCACGATAACCGTACCCGCCATATACCAGTCATCCTGCTAACGGCCATGGCAGGAGAGGGGGAACAGCTGCGGGGGCTGGAAGCCGGCGCAGTAGACTACCTGGTGAAGCCCTTCAACTTCGAGATCATGCTGTCCAGGATGCGCAACATCCTGTCCCGCCAGGCGCCGGTAAAGCTCGCCATAGGGCGGCCCGCAGCAGAAGGCGAGGTGCAGGCGCCCTCCGCCGACGAGAAGTTCCTGCAAAGGGCGCTGGAGATCGTGGAAAAGCAGCTGTCCAACGCCGGTTTCTCTGTAGAGGAGCTGAGCCGGGAACTGTGCATGAACCGGGTATCTGTTTACCGGCGCATCTTTTCCATTACCGGGCAAACGCCGGTGGAATTCATACGCGCTGTGCGCCTGCAGCGTGCCGCCCAGCTGCTGGCCAAAACCGAAATGAATGTAACGGAAGTAGCTTACGAGGTGGGATTCAACAACCCGAAATATTTTGCCAAGTACTTCAAGATGGCCTTCAAAATGCTGCCCTCCGCCTATGTGGCCAGCATGAGAAAATAGCGCCCGGCAGCCGGCTGTAACATGCTGCCTCCCTCAAAGTAACATTTCATACCCCCGCCGCAACATTTTGTCCCGGATAATAAACATCGCTATACCCCGGTTTTCAACCGGCAGGGATACTTTTACCCCACGTTATGTAAACAACCAAAGTCCACACATGATCGCTCATTTTTAATTAAATCTTAATGATCCACGCTATGAACAAAACCAGTATTGCAGGAAGATCATACCTGTTGCTATGGGTATTGATCGCTGTCTGGGTATCCGCTATGCCGGCAAAGGCACAGGACCCTTCCGCGGGGGGCGGGGGACGAAAAATTTCCGGTACCGTTACCGCACAGGAATCTGGCAGGCCCATTCCGGGAGCTGCCGTTATTGTAAAAGGGACAAAACATGCAACGGCTACCGACGACCAGGGCCGGTTTACCATCCCGGCAAAGCCGGGGCAGGTGATCCGGGTCACCTCCCTGGGGTTTGCAGCCAAAGAGCTGAGAGCGGGCGCCTCCACTACCATGAACATCAGCCTGGAGGATGATTACCGCTTGCTGAACGAGACCGTGGTAGTAGGCTATGGCCGCATGAAAAAGACGGACCAGAGCAGCGCCCAGGTATCCATCAGCGCGGCGGAGATAAACCGCACGGTGAACACCACTATTGACCAGGCCATCCAGGGCAGGGCTGCCGGCGTGTATGTGACCCAGAACTCCGGGCAGCCGGGCGGCGGTATTTCCGTCAATATCCGCGGGGTGAACACCCTGAGCGGCACCAATGAGCCCTTGTATGTGATTGACGGGGTACAGATACAGCCTGCTACCGTAGAGTACAGCGCTACCAGCTCCACCAACCCGCTGGCCGGTATCAACCCTGCCGATATTGAATCCATCGAGATACTGCAGGGGCCTTCTGCCACGGCAGTATACGGCTCCCGTGCCACCAACGGGGTGGTGCTGATCACCACCAAGCGCGGTAAGGCGGGGAAGATCAAGCTTACCTATAACTACCTGTACTCCCTGCAGGACCGACCGGATGAGCTGGAGACCATGAGCCTGCAGCAGTTCGCGGAAATGAACAACGAGATCGCCACGCTGCTGGACCGCACGCCCACCCCGGAGTTCCAGAACCCTGCGGTGCTGGGCCAGGGCACCAACTGGCAGCACGCCCTGTTCAAAACATCGCCCCTGCAGAAGCACCAGGTAACCGTGAGCGGCGGCGCTGCCAACACCACCTATTATATGTCCGGCGAATACTTCAGCCAGGAGGGCGTAGCAGTAGGATCTGATTTCAACCGCTACTCTTTCCGGCTTAACCTGGACAACCAGGCTTTCAGCTGGCTGAAGCTGAGCGCTTCGCTGAACTTTTACCAGACAAAGGAAAAGCTGGCCTCCACCAGCGAGGACGTGATACGGAACGCCATTAACCTGGCGCCCAACATCCCGGTAAAGAACCCGGACGGCAGCTGGGGCGGCGCTACGGAAAACGAGTATGGCAGCAACGCCCGCTATGCGCCCTTGAACCCCGTGGCTATTGCCAACCTGGTCAGCAACAGCTTTAAGAGGACCGGCGGTCTGGGTGGCGCCAGCGCAGAGGTGAACATCATTAAAGGACTGACTTTCCGCACTACCTTTAACGGCAACTTTGAGTATGCGGATGGCAGCAAGTTCACCCCTACCTACCGGCTGGGCTATGTGGCCAATGAAAAGGCCAGCCTCAGTATCCGCAATAACAAGAACTTTTACTGGAACCTCAACGAACTGCTGCAATACAATACCGAAATAGGCAAACACAGTATAGGCGTAATGGTGAGCCACGAGGCGCAGGCCTGGAACTACCAGAGCTTTACCGCGCAGCGTGTGGGCTTTGCCAGCAACGACATCCCTTCCCTGAACCTGGGCGACGCGCAAGGCCAGACTACCGGCAGCAGTAAGGGCTCCGGCGCCCTGGAATCTTACCTGGGCCGTATCAACTATACCTACAACAATAAATACATCCTGCAGCTGGCCGGCAGGGCGGACGGCTCCTCCAACTTTGGCCCGGAGAACAAATGGGGGTACTTCCCCTCCATATCCGCTGCCTGGCGGGTATCGCAGGAGCCTTTCATGCAGGGCATAGGTTTTATCAATGACCTGAAGATACGCGCGGAATATGGCACCACCGGCAACAACGGCAGCGGCGGCGCCCAGTACGCAGCGCTCAACTCCGTGACCACGCCCTGGGGCGCCGGCTTCCGCACCGGGCAATATGGCAATGCCGGCCTGAAATGGGAATCTACTGAAACCAGGAACATTGGCTTTAACCTGAGCATGTTCAATGACCGGGTGCAGCTGGAAGGCGATTTCTATATCAAGAAAACAGACAACCTGCTGATGCCCAACCCGCTGCCGGCCTACATGGGCACCCAGGGAGAAGGCGGCATTAACCCGCCGGTGGTGAATATCGGCGCCTTGCAGAACAAGGGCTTCGGCTTTACGCTGAACACGGTGAACATTAATAACAGAAGCGGCTTCACCTGGAGGACCAATTTCAACATCTCCTCTTTCAGGACAAAGATCACGAAGTTCTATTCCGATGCGGCCTTCCTGTCCAGGTCCGCCTGGTACATGGATAACTTTACGGCCCGCTCTGTGGTGGGCGGAGCGCCCTGGCAGTTCTACGGCTACATTGCGGAAGGCATCTTCCAGTCCGTGGACGAGATCAACAAAAGCGCCATACCGGCCCAGTCAGACGGTACCCGCCTGCCCGTGGCGGAGAACGGCGGCGTATGGGTGGGCGATATCAAATACCGGGACCTGAACGGCGACGGGATCATTGACTCGCGCGACCAGACCTTTATCGGCAATCCCTGGCCCAAGCTGACCTTTGGCCTGACCAATACCTTTTCCTGGAAAGGCTTTGACCTGAGCGTGCTGGTAACCGGCGCACAGGGCAACAATATCTTCAACTACCTGCGCTTTGAGAACACTGATCCCGGTAATGTGAACCTGGGCCGCAACATGCTGCAGGAAACCTACAACTATGCCCGCGTTATTACGGACGGCAGCGGCAATGCCACGCTGGCCAACCCCGGTACCACGGTGCCCCGGATAGTGGCCACGGATGTGAATGGCAATGGCAACCGCTTTACCGATCTTTTTGTGGAGGACGGCTCCTATATCCGTATCAAGAACGTGCAGCTGGGCTACAACATACCGCCTGGCCTGATCCGGCGCCAGTCTGTGGTGAAAGGCATCCGGCTCACCGCCGGCGTGCAGAACCTGGCTACCTTCACCAGCTATAAAGGCTATGACCCGGAAGTAGGCGCTTACCTGGGGAAAGAGGTGCAGCTCAGCAGCCAGTTCATTGGCGTGGATGCCGGCCGCTATCCTTTAACAAGGCTGTACACTGCCAGCATAGCAGTTGATTTTTAAGTGAAGCGTGAAAACTGAATGGACTGGAAGCACCTTACCATTCGCGCTGCACGCTTCACCTTTCACTAAAACCCAATATCATGAACACCTATCATAAAATTCTCCTCGCCATCCTGGCACTCGGCAGCACCCTGGCCGGCTGCAGCAAGGACTTCCTGAACCGGCCGCCGGAAGATGCTATCGTGGATGCCAACTTCTACCAGTCCACAGAACAGGTGCTGGCCGGCACTGCGCCGCTGTACAACATTGTATGGTTTGCCTATAATGACAAGGCCTCGCATGGTATTGGCGACGGCAGGGGCGGCATACTCATGTCCGGCTCCTACCAGGTAGAGAATATACGCATGCAGACCACCGACGTAACACCGGAAGTATACAGCTCCTGGACCGCCTTCTTTAACGTGGTGGCGCAGTCCAACATGGTCATAGGCAACCTTACAAAATATACCGCGCCTTCTGTGCCGGAGAACATCAAGCAGGCGGGCATTGCAGAGGGCCGCTTTATGCGCGGCGTGGCCTATGCCTACCTGGTGCAGAACTGGGGGCCGGTGCCTGTTATCACGGACAACAATGTGCTGCTGACAGATACCTCCATTACCCGCAACACGGTAGAATCCGTATGGGAGTTTATCATCCGCGACCTCCGCTATGCAGCAGAGCACCTGCCCGCCACGCCCTTGCAGAAAGGGCGCATTACCAAATGGTCTGCAGAAGGTATGCTGGCCAAAATGTACCTTACCCGTGCAGGCGTGGGCGTTAGCGGCACCCGCCGGCAGGTGGACCTGGACAGCGCCGCCTGGTTTGCCCGCAACGTGATCATGAACAGCGGCGCTACCCTCATGAGCAACTACGAGGACCTGTTCCTCATGAAGAACAACAATAATCCCGAAAGCCTGTTTGCCCTGCAATGGAAATACGACGGCGACTGGGGCACGCAGAACAGCGTGCAGGCCTTCCTGGCCTACGGCTCTGAAATAACCGGCTTTGGCGACGGTTGGGGCGGCGACCTGGGCGGATCTTACGACATGCTGAAAATGTATTCCGCCAACGACAAGCGCCGCAAGGCCACGTTCATGTACCCGGGTGATCACTACTCCTATATCCACCAGGCAGTGGACGATCCCAACAATCCTGGCAAGAAGATCATACAGGAGCTGCAGGTGCCCTGGAACTGGGTAGGCACGGAACGGTACAACACCCGCGCCTGGGTGAAAAAGTACGTGGTGGGCCGGCCGGAGGATAATGACGGCAAGGTAACGCAGCAGCATACCGAGATCAATACCTACATGCTGCGCCTGGCAGATGTATACCTCGTATACGCGGAAGCGTTACTGGGCAACAATGCCTCCACCTCCGACGCAGAAGCGCTGAAATACTTCAATGCCGTGCGCGCCAGGGCCGGCCTGGATGCCAAAACCCTCATTACCTGGGACGACATTTACAGGGAGCGGCGGCTGGAGCTGGCCATGGAAGGGCAGGCCTGGTACGATATGGTGCGCCTGCACTATTATGATCCCGCCAAAGCGCTGTCCATACTGAGCAACCAGGACCGGGGCACGTACCGCATTGTGCCAAATGCAGAGACCAACGCCACCTCCTGGACCATTACATCGGACGAGCCGGCATTTTACCCCGTTACGGAAAGCAATTTCCACCTGCCCATCCCGGCAGCGGAGCTAACGGCTGCGCCTAACCTGCGCAAACCGCCCGTGCCTTATGAATTTTAACTCAAAAAAGAGAACGTTATGACCAGACATATTTTGATCGCCGTGATGGCCTGCCTGCTGCTGGTACGCTGCAGCAAGGACGATATCTCCGCCCCGCCGGTCATTACCGGCGTGAGCCTGCTGGACCCTGCCAGCACGGACAGCACGTTTACCGAAGCATTGCCCGGAACGCTGCTGCTTGTTACCGGGCAGCACCTGGACGGTGTGGTGAGCATTGCCTTTAACGGGCTGGATGCCTATTTCAATCCTACCTACAACACCAATACCCATGTGATCGTGACCATTCCTGATGATGCGCCAACAGAGGCCACGGACCCGCAGGTGCCCAACACCATCCGCATGGTGACCACACATGGTGAAACTTCGTATACCTTTACCATCACCATACCGCCGCCGGCTATTACCTCCATCTCCAATGAGAATGCCCTGCCCGGCGATTCCCTGATCATTTACGGCGGCAGCCTGTGGCTGATAGACCGGATCGTTCTTCCCGGCGGGCGGGAAGTAACGGACTTTGTATCCAATGAGGCCGGCACCCGCGTGGGCCTGCTTATGCCTGACCTGGGCGATGATACCGGCCGGCTGGTAATACAGGCCAAGTACGGCAATGCGGTGTCCGACGGGCCGCTGAACGACCACCAGAGCGGCAACGTGATCAGCAACCTTACGAATGACGGAGAGAGCGGGGAGCTGCCGGTATTCAACTGGGCCTGGTGGGGCGCGGTAAGGACCTCGGACGCAGCGCTGTTTCCCGGTACGCGGGGCGCGTACCTGCAGCACATTTTTGGCGGCGTAGGCGCTGATAATGGCGCCTGGTGGGAGGGCAACCGCTCCGGCAATTTCTCGGACGTACCCATGTTCACCGCCGAGGTGATGACCAGGCAGGCATCCGATTACGCGCTGAAGTTCGAGATCAATACCAAAGAGCCCTGGACAGCAGGCATCTGCGTGCTGCGCCTTGGCGATAACTATGCGTACCGCTTTATGCCCTGGACCAATGCGAACGGGCAGGTGTTTGACACGGAAGATAAATGGCAGACCGTGACCGTGCCGCTGTCCGACTTCCGGCTGGCGGATAACGGGGTAGAAGGCACCGGGGCCAATGCCGCCGTTATGGGCGACCTGCTGAAAGCCGGCGGCGTGGTGGCTTTCACCTACCGCTTTATTACAGAGGATGATCCTGTGGATGTGTACAATGCGGCGTTTGACAATTTCCGCATCATTAAGGTAAAATAGCTTTGGTTGTCTTAAATATGTTATGCCCGCAGAAATCTTTTTGCGGGCATAACATATCTGCCGGCAAAGGAGCAAATAAACAGCAAGGAATGAAAAAACTACCCGGTATCTGGCTGCCGTGCATGGCACTGGCAATTGCGGCAGCCTGCAGTAAAAAGAAAGCAGACACCTATTCGGAGAGCAACAACGGTAATGACACCACGGGAACGGTAGTAACGCCCAATGATCCGCCTGTAGCACCCGGCATAGGCTTTTTCATGGACAGATGGGCAGCAAGGCGGTTTACCCCGCCTGCCTTTACGGAAGCGACGGCGCCTGCTGCTGCGGACGATACTGTTCTTGTAGACGCTTCTACCGTGGTCACCAAAATATCGCCCGCGCTGTTTGGCAACAACAGCAACCTGTACATGGGCCAGATGGTGACAGCGCCCGTGCTGCTGAACCATATTACGAACCTGCACCCGGGCATTATCCGTTTTCCCGGCGGCAATTTGAGCAGCATCTTTTTCTGGAATGCCGCACCCGGCCATCATCCTCCCGATGCGCCCCCCCAGCTACGGGACGCCAATGGCAACAACGTAGACGCCGGCTACTGGTACGGCGGCAATACAGCAGACTGGACCCTCTCGCTGGACAACTATTACAGCATGCTGCAGCAAACCGGCAACGAGGGCATGATCACCATCAACTATGGCTATGCCCGCTATGGCACCGGCCCCGACCCCGTGGCTGCTGCCGCACACCTGGCAGCAGAATGGGTACGGTATGACAAGGGGCGCACCCGCTACTGGGAAATTGGCAATGAAAGCAACGGTACCTGGCAGGCAGGCTACCGCATTAACCCCGCGGAGAACAAGGACGGGCAACCGGAAATAGTGACCGGCGACCTGTACGGGCGGCATTTTAAAGTGTTTGCAGACTCCATGCGCAAGGCTGCCGCCGCTATTGGCAGCACCATTTACATAGGCGCACAGCTGCTGGAGCATGAGCCGGCCTACTGGGCTACCGCCACGGACAAGACCTGGAACAACGGCGTACTGCAGCAGGCAGGCAAGGCAGCGGACTTCTTTATTGTGCACAGCTATTACACGCCGTTCAATACCAATTCCAACCCGCCGGAAATACTGGCGTCTGCTTCTGCTGTCACCAAAGCTATCCATGACCATGTGCAAGCCTCTGTCACTGCAGCCGGCGTGGACATGAAGCCGCTGGCGCTTACGGAATGGAACATTTTTGCCGTAGGCTCAAAGCAGATGGTATCGCAGGTGGCCGGCATGCACGCCGTAATGGTGCTGGGCGAGCTGATGAAGAACAAGTTCGGGATGGCCAGCCGCTGGGACCTGGCCAATGCCTGGGACAACGGGAATGACCATGGCCTTTTCAGCCAGGGGGAAGCGGCTTCCGGAGAGGAGAGGTGGACGCCCCGGCCCGCTTTCTACTACCTGTATTTTTTCACTAAAATGCTGGGCGACCGCTATGTACATGCCACCCTGTCCGACAGCTCCGCTCCGGTCCATGCCTATGCGTCTACCTTCAGCTCAGGGGAGGTATCGCTGACGCTGGTGAACCACGGCGCCACGGCAAGGAACGTGCAGCTGGATTTCAGGAACTTCCACCCCGGCAGCCGCTATTACTGGTATGTGCTGACCGGCGGCGATGGCAGCGGCTTTTCCAGGAAGGTGCTGGTGAACGGGAACGGCCCTGCAGGCATAGCCGGCGGGCCGGACAACTATGCCAGCCTGGAAGCCTATGCAGCCGCTGCGCAGCAGGGCGTAAGGGTGGCGCTGCCGCCCATGTCTGTAGTATGTATGGTAGTGGAAAGGTGAAACGTGAAAGGTTCACTTTTTTTTCACACCTGTTTTAGCATTTTTTTAATACGGTCTTCCAGCTTTTCGCTGGTAAGCTGCTCCCGCAGGCTGTCTACCTTGATGGGGAAGCAGAAAGGCGTGAGCCGCGTGGGCTCCGTGATCACGATGCGGCTGTGGTAGATGCGCTCCAGGGCTTCGCGCAGGCGGGCCTCTTCCATCTGGTAAAAAAAGGCCTCATTGAAGGCCTGGCGCAGCAGCAGGTTGTGCGCGTCATAATCCTTGAACACATTGAACAGCAGGGAGGCAGATGATTGCAGGTGACGGCTGGTCTTGTGCTTGCCGGGATAGCCCTGGAACACCAGGCCGGCAATCACCGCGATATCGCGGAACTTGCGCCGCGCCATTTCCGTAGCGTTCACGCTCCGGGGCAGTTCTGTACCGAGGTTTTCCGGGGAGAACAGCTCGTTTGCATTACCTGCATGCACCGGTATGGGCTGGTCGCTGAGCAGCTCAAACCCGTAATCGTTCATGGCAATGGAAAAGGTGATAGGCTGCATGCGGCTGATGCGGAAAGCCAGCAGGGCCGCCATTACCTCATGCACCAGCCTCCCCTCGAAAGGATATACGAAAAGGTGATAACCGTCTTCCGTCTGTATTTTTTCTATCAGCAGCTCTTTGTCGCCCGGTATGTGGGAGAGCTGCTCCTGCAGATCAAACAGCGGTTGCAGGATGCGCAGCTCCGGCTCCTGCGAAGCGCCGGAAAGCGCTTCGTTAAAGGTGCGGCGCAATATCCGGCCCAGGTTGGCGGAAAGGGGCATGCGCCCGCCGCCCCAGCTGGGAATGATGGCGCGTTTGGCTTTGGACCTGCGTACCAGCACGGTCATGTCCCTGATCATTACGAATTCCAGGATATAACCGCTGATGCTGAAGGTATCGCCCGGTTGCAGGCGGGCAATGAACCATTCTTCTATCATGCCAATGTAGCCGCCGGACATGAACTTAACTTTCAGCATGGCATCGCTCACGATCACGCCAATGTGCAGGCGGTGGCGCATGGCGATCATGCGGCTGCGGCAAATGTAGAAGTCGCCTTCCCGCTCCAGCTTGCGGAACTCGTCGTAGCTCTGCAGGGCTTCTCCGCCGGTGGTGAGGAAGGAGAGTATCCACTGCCAGTCGTCTGTGGTCAGGTGGCTGTAGCAGAAGGTGCCGGTCACCTCCTCCCATATCTCGTTTGCATCAAAGCCGTCGGATACGCCCAGCGTCATCAGGTATTGCAGCAGCACGTCGTAGGCCAGCAGCACGGGCAGGCGGCTTTCTATCGTTTCTTCCGCCATGGCGGCCTTGAGGGCGGCTGCTTCCACCAGCTCCAGTGAATGGGTGGGCAGGAAGTAGATCCTGCTTACTGCGCCGGGCTGGTGCCCGCTACGCCCGGCCCTTTGCAGGAAGCGGGCCACGCCTTTGGGACTGCCTACCTGTATCACGGTATCCACGGGGCGAAAGTCCACGCCCAGGTCCAGGCTGGCTGTGCATACCACGGCTTTCAGCACGCCGCTGTGCAGGTGCTCTTCCACCCAGGCGCGCAGCTCTGCATCAATAGAGCCGTGATGCAGGGCAATGGTGCCGGCCAGGTCCGGGCACTGGCGCAGTATTTCCTGGTACCATATTTCGGACTGAGAACGGGTATTGGTAAAGATGAGCGTAGTACGGCTTTCCATGATCACGGGCAGGGCCTTGGGCAGCATGCGCAGGCCCAGGTGCCCGGCCCAGGGATATCGCTCTATCTCGTCCGGCAGCACGCTTTCCAGCGCGATCTTCTTTTTCAGTTGCGCGCGTATGATCACGGCATCGGGGTCCCGGCGGCCCAGCAATACGTCCAGCGCTTCGTCCAGGTTGCCAATGGTGGCGGAGATGCCCCATATTTTCAGGGGCGGGCGGCCGGCTTTGCGGGCCAGCCCCTTGAGGCGGCTCAGGGCCAGCTCCACCATTACGCCGCGCTTGCTGCCCAGCAGCTCATGCCACTCATCCGCTACTACGGTGTGCAGGCTGGTGAAGAGGCGGGCATATTCTTTCTGCGCCATCAGCACATGCATGCTTTCCGGGGTAATGATCAGCACTTCCGGCATCTGCTTTTTCTGCTGCTGCCGTACGGCCACGGGCGTGTCGCCGCTGCGGATGCCTACCTGCCAGGGAATGTCCAGCTCCTGCAATACCTCTTCCATTGCCCGGCCTATATCTTTGGCCAGCGCCCGTAGCGGGGTGACCCACAGCAGCTGCAGGCCGTTCTTCGTTTTATTGTGGTACGTTTCAGGGTGCCGGTCGATCCACGCTATCACCACGCCCAGGAACAGGGCAAAGGTCTTGCCGTACCCGGTAGGGGCATTTACCAGCCCAGACTTCCCCTGCTCGTAGGCGCGCCAGGCCTGCTCCTGAAAGGCAAAAGGCTGCAGCTCCCTGGCCGCCAGCCAGCCTGTGATCACTTTCCATCCTGCGGTCATACTGTGAAAGTAATTAATAATTAGTTTTGCGAATGCCTACATTATTCCGTTTAGCCGAGCATAATACCACGGTAAAGAAAGAGATCCTGGCAGGGCTCACCACCTTTTCCACCATGGCGTACATACTGGCGGTGAACCCCGGTATCCTGTCTGCCACCGGTATGGATTTTCATGCGTTGATCACTGCTACGGCGCTGGCAGCTGCCGCCGGCACCCTGGTAATGGCGCTGTATGCCCGCCTGCCCATAGGCGTAGCGCCGGGCATGGGGCTGAACGCCTTCTTTGCCTACACCATTGTAGCCGGTATGGGCTATCCCTGGCAGTTTGCGCTGACGGCCGTGTTTCTGGAAGGGCTGATCTTTATTGTGCTCTCGCTGTTCCGCATCCGCGAAGCGATCATCAACAGCATCCCGGAGAACCTGAAGCATGCCATATCAGTAGGTATCGGGTTGCTTATTGCACTGGTGGGCATGGCCAATGCCGGCATTATTGAAACCGGTATGCGGCCTGCCAGCGAGGGGCAGCTGGAAGGCGTGGTGCTGAAAATGGGTGACATTACCGCCCCGGGGCCGCTGATAGCGCTCACGGGGCTGATAGTAAGCGCTGTGTTGATGTACCGGCGCGTAAACGCCGCGTTGCTGATAGGCATACTGGCCGCTACGGTGGCCGGCTTCCCGCTGGGGCTTACGCACTGGCCGGAAGGCGGGCAGCTGGTGAGCCTGCCGCCCTCGCTCAGCCCTATTGCTTTCAAGCTGCAGTTTGACCGGATCTTTACGGTGGACATGGCCCTGATACTATTCACCCTGCTGATGGTGAACCTGTTTGACACTGTAGGTACGCTGATAGGGCTTTGCAACAAGGCCGGCCTGCTGGACAGCCAGGGCCGCATACCCCGCGCCAAACAGGCGCTGCTGGCAGATGCCATTGGCACTACTACTGCCGGCCTGCTGGGCACCAGCGTGGTGACCGCTTACGTGGAAAGCGCCAGCGGCATTGCTGCCGGCGGCCGCACCGGGCTCACAGCGCTCACCGTAGCCGTGCTGTTCCTGCTGGCGCTGTTCCTGGCGCCTGTGTTTGCCATGATACCACAAGCTGCTACTGCCCCTGCCCTGATCATTGTAGGCATGCTGATGATGGGGGCTGTAACCCGTATAGATTTTAATGATGTAACGGAAGCCATCCCCGCTTTCCTGGCCATTGTGATGATGCCGTATACCTACAGCATTGCGGAAGGCATTGTATTTGGCATGCTGTCTTACGTGCTGCTGAAACTACTGACGGGCCAGCATAAGGCCCTCAGCCCGGTCATGTATGTGCTGGCGGTGTTGTTTGTGATAGCGCTCCTAATGTGATGTGCGGATGTGCACATCCGCACATCACCTCTTTTCCCTTAACTGCACCCTGCCAGCCTCCACCTCCAGCCGGTGCATCACGCCGCATTTCAGGGCGTAGTTATTGCGCTGGTGGCCTACGGGGAAGTTGAAGCAAACGGGGTAGGACAGGTGGGAGATCCTTTCCATGACCATATCGTATACAGTGCGGCCAAATTCCTCGCCGGGATCATCGGGCCTGATGCGGTTAAAGCCGCCTATGACCAGGCCTGCAAGATCGGTCAGCTTGCGGGAGCGGAACAGGTTGCCCAGCATGCGGTCCAGACTGTACAGGTATTCCCCCGCATCTTCCAGGAAAAGTATTTTGCCGATCGTATCTATCTCCGAGGAGGTAGCGGCTACGCTTTGTATCATGGAGAGGTTGCCGCCTATGAGGATGCCTTCTGCGGCGCCTATACGGTTGCGGGCATCCGGCAGGGCGCTGTATTGCATCTGCCTGCCTGTGAGCGCCTGTTGTATGGAAAGAATGGTGGCCTGCACTTCGGGATCAGCGGCCGCAAGATTGTCCGGGAAGCTGTTGCACATTTTGGAATGCAGGGTGGCAATACCCAGGTGCCGGTTAATGTGGGTATGCAGCACGGTAATGTCGCTAAAGCCTATGATCCATTTAGGGCGCTGGCGGAAGCGGGAAAAGTCCAGTTGGTCCACGATCCTGGCGCAGCCATAGCCGCCGCGCGCGCACATAATGGCCTGGATGTTCTCATTGTCTATCAGCGCCTGCAGATCCTGCCGGCGCTCTTCATCCGTGCCGCCAAAGGTGTAGTCGCGTTTGCCAATGGTTTGCCCAATATGTATCTTAAAGCCCCAGCTTTCCATAATGCGTATGGCAGGCTGTAGCTCCTCCGCCGTAATGTAGCCTGCAGGGCTGGTAATGCCAATGGTATCGCCGGGCTTGAGATAGGGCGGTATAAAAGGGTAGGGTTCCGGGCGGGATCTTTCAGCCGCCCGGGACCAGCGGCCCAGGGCGGGGATACCCAGACCCGCGCCCAGCAGCGCAGACAGGAAATGCTTACGGTTCATGTATTAAATGTAAAATGTAAAAGTCTTTCATTTTTTAGAAATATCTATCAGCACATAAAATACAGTAAACAATTGTTTTTCAGTATTTTATAACAACACTCGGTTTCATTTCTTGCTACCTTTATAAAGGTTGACAACACATTGATAGACTAAAAAATAGAATGTTATGTTGTTGCCAATCAAGTTAATCTGCAAGAAAACCCAGTCCCGGCGGGATGGTACTGCCATTATTAAAATCCAGTATTGTTACACGTCCGAAAAGCGGACGGAGCTTCCCACAGAAATCGCCATCCCGCCGGAATACTGGA
>Ga0164243_10001830_pt1 | contig 35692 bp, 27 predicted proteins | sample OricompcompostOP_FD_108781 | JGI IMG/M metagenome (GOLD analysis project Ga0164243, IMG submission 108781) | Organic Plus compost microbial communities from Emeryville, California, USA - Original compost - Organic plus compost (OP) | ecosystem: Engineered > Solid waste > Mixed feedstock >...
ACTTTCGCCAGCGCCTTGTCGACTTCCTGCAAGGCGAACTGCGGGTTGCCCCCTGCGCGCTGGATCAGCCCGGCCGCCATGCCTTCGTTGTCTTCGAGCAGGGCTTTCAGGATATGTTCGGGGGTGATGCGCTGGTGGTTCAGCCGGATCGCGACCGTCTGCGCCGCTTGCAGGAATCCCTTGGCGCGGTCGGTGAATTTCTCGAGATTCATCGCTGGATTTCCTCCTGTCGGCTAGGAGATAGTGTTGCCGATTAGCAACACAAGGACGATCAGCAATTTTCCCGCCAGAATTCATGACCCGGTAAGGAGCCGCTGCCTAGCGTTCGTCCCAGGACTGACTGGTAGGGGTAGGCTATGCGCTTAGAAACGCTGGTGATTGCAGCGGGTTTCCTGACTTTTCCAGCGATCGCCATGGCGCAGAATGCCCAAGGGGATCTCTCGGTCACGATCTACAACAACAATCTCGCGCTGGTGCAGGATGTAAGGCAGGTGAACCTGCCGACAGGACGTTCGCGCCAGGAATTTCCCGACGTGTCCGCCCAGATCCGGCCCGAGACGGTGACGCTGTCGGGCGAAGGCTTCGGCATCGTCGAGCAGAACTTCGATTACGATCTACTTTCGCCGTCGGCGCTCATGGAAAAAGCAGTGGGGCAGTCGGTGACGCTGCTGCGCACCAATCCCGCGACCGGCGCGGAGACGCGTGAACGAGCGACCGTGCTGGCGGTGAACGGCGGCGTCGTGCTGCGGATCGGGGAGCGCATCGAAATCCTGCGCGACGATGGCCTGCCGGTCCGCGTGATCTTCGATTCCATCCCGCCCAATCTGCGTGCGCGACCAACACTCAGCGTGTCGGTCGATGCGACACGCGCCGGCTCGCGACCATTGACGCTCAGCTATCTGACTCCTGGCATGGGCTGGAAGTCGGACTATGTCGCATTGTTCGACGAGAAGGCCGGCAAGATCGACGTTCAGGGCTGGATCACTCTGACCAACAACACCGGCACGACTTTCAGCAATGCCCGCACATTGCTGGTCGCCGGCGAAGTCGCCTCGGTGCAGCAGTCGCCTCGCTACGGCCGCCTGCGGCCGCGTTCACAGGGCAACACCCCCGGCACGGAAAGCGGCGAAGGCGAGCAGCTGGGCGACTTCCACACCTATGCGGTCGAAGGCCGCACGACGATCGCCAATGCGCAAACCAAGCAAGTAAGCTTCCTCGATGCCTCGGGCGTGCCGGCGCGCAAGGGCTACGAATTCCGCAACGAATGGATGGGGACGGGCAGCGAGCCGCAAAGCGCATCCTCGATTCTCAAGTTCTCCAACGCCCGCGCCTCCGGCATCGGTGAGGCGCTGCCCGCCGGCACGGTGCGGGTCTACATGCGCGACACGCAAGGACAGGCGCAATTCATCGGCGAAAGCGAGATTCCACATACGCCCGGCGGCTCCTCGCTGGCCCTGCGCACAGGCGGCGCCTTCGACGTGAAAGTCCAGCCAGTGGTCGAAAAACGCGAAGTCATCACCACCGACGAATGGGAGAAATACGCGCGCTGGAAGGTCACCTACTCAGACGGACGCAAGGTCGAAGCCAGTGCCGAGCGGCCCAAGACCTATTACCGCACCCAGATGCGCTACATCATCACCAACGCTCGGCCGGTGCCGGTGACGGTCGATGTCGTACAGGCCGGGCTCGGCCAATGGGGGTGGTGGCGCGACCTGCGGGTCGGCGACGAAAGCATAACGGGCGTGCAGGAGAACGCCGATGAACGCCGCTGGGAAGTACCGGTGCCGGCCAACGGCAGGACCGAACTGACGGCAACGTTCCTGACACCCTGGTAGGCGCGTGAACCGCTCAACAAGATCCTCCCCTCTAAGGGGAGGGGGACCGCCCGCGAAGCGGGTGGTGGAGGGGTGTCCCCCTCGCGCGAACGCGGACACTCGCGCTGCCACCTCCCTTTACAGGGGAGGATTGTGTGCGGCGCCCCTCCTGTTGGCGCTCCCCGCAACCGCGCAAGCGGAAACGCCGGTCATATTCTCGGCCGCGCCGGATGCCGTCGCAGTCACGCTCTATCGCGATCCCGATCGCGGCGACGATCCTATCGATCGCGACAATCCCACGTCTTTCGCGCTGATCTCCGAAACGCGCACCGTCACCCTGCCGCCGGGCGAAGTCACCGTCCGCTTCGAAGGCGTCGCTAGCGGCATCGTGCCGCAATCGGCAATCCTGTTCGGCACTTCCCCGCGCGAGCGGAATCGCGATGCGGCGCTGCTCTCGCAGCGCGGACTGGTCGACGCTTTCACCGGCCAGCGCGTGACCCTGCGCCACACCGATCCCGCGACCGGCAAGGCGGTGGAGGAAAGCGCCACCGTCCGTTCCGCCGCCAACAGGCTGGTGGTGACGACGCCGCGCGGGGTGGAAGCGATCTACTGCTCCGGCCTCAACCAGACGCTGCTCTATCCCGGCGCGCCCGCCACTCTTTCGGCCAAGCCGGTGCTGTCGATGCTGACCAAGGATCAGCCCGGCGGCACGATGACCATCACCCTCGCCTATATCGCCACCGGGTTCGACTGGGACGCGACTTATGTCGGCACGCTCGCACCCGACGGAGCGTCGCTGTCGCTGCTGGGCTGGCTGACCATGGCGAGCGGCGACGACACCAGCTTTCCCGACGCGACGGCGTCGGCGGTGGCGGGAACGATCAACCGTTCCCAGGAGACGCGTGACGACACCGGCCGCCGGATTCGTCGGGAAGCCAGCAATCTCCGCCGCGAATTCGCTTGCTGGCCGTCGGGGACGACCAGCGACGTGCGCTCGGCACCGTCGCCTGCTCCACCTCCGCCGCCCATGGCCATGGCGATGGACGCAGCTGACATCACTGTCACCGCGCGCCGGGTCCAGGAAAAGATGATGGCCGCGCCGATCGCCGCGGGGGCCGTCGCCGTCGCAGAGAACCTGGGCGACCTCAAGCTCTACCGCATCCCGCTGCCGGTCACCGTGTCCGCCCGCTCGCAAAAACAGGCCGCCTTCCTGGTCAAGGACCGAGTCAAAGGCGAGTTGCTTTACCGCACGACGATCCACGGCGAGGACGCCGAAGACCCGCGCATGCTGTTCCGTTTCCACAACCGCGAGGCCGATGGCATGGGCGATCCGCTGCCGGCCGGCAAAGTGGTGCTCTATCAGGTCGGCGGGCTTGACCGCATGCTGATCGGTGAGACCAGCACGCCCGACAAGACGATCGACGAGGAAGTGGAGCTCGCGTTCGGAGAGGCCAGCGGCATCACGATCGAAAGCAAAACCCGGGCCGGCAAACCCGGCCGGCCGCGCAACGTCACCGTGACAATCCGCAATGCCAATCCTTTCACCGTGCGTTTCGAAGCCGATTTCCCGAAGATCGGCGGCCAGACTTATCGCGTCCAGGGCAAGACGACCAACAAGCCGGCGAAACGCGTGTGGCAATCGACCATTCCCGCCAACGGAACCACCCGCTTGCGCTATCGGATGGACGACGACGCGAATAAGTAGCTAGAACCCCACCATGTTCGAGCTGCACGACGTCGCGGTTACTTATGGGCAAACCCCTGCTCTCGCTCCGACTACGCTGACGATCGGCGAAGGCGAGACGCTGGTACTGCTTGGCCCATCGGGGTCGGGCAAGTCGACACTGCTGCGCACCTTGGCGGGTCTTACGCCTTTCACCGGCATGCTCCGCTTCGAGGGTGCCGAAGTGACCGACTGGCAGCCCGTGCGCCGCCGCTTGGGCTACGTCATCCAGGACGGCGGCCTGTTTCCGCACCTCACCGCGCGGGGCAACGTAACGTTGATGGCACGTGAGCTGGACTGGCCGGCGGAGCGGATCGAGGCCCGGCTGCACGAATTGGCCGAGCTGGTGGGCCTGGAGGCGGCGCAGCTTGCCCGCTTTCCCGGCGAGCTTTCGGGCGGCCAGCGCCAGCGGGTCGCGATCATGCGGGCGCTGATGCTCGATCCCGCGGTACTGCTGTTGGACGAACCGCTGTCCGCGCTCGATCCGATCACCAAGCTACGGTTGGCTGAAGAACTGCGCACGATCATCGCCAAGCTGGGCAAGACCGTCGTCATGGTCACGCACAACCTGGGCGAAGCGCGCTTCTTCGGGGGACGCGCGGCGCTGATGCGCGACGGGCGGATCGTCCAGCTCGGTCCGATCGAAGACTTGGCAGAGAAGCCCGCGGAGCCTTTCGTCAGCGAGTTCCTCGACGCGGAGGAGGCGCTGTGAAGGGGTTGCTGGCGTTGCTCGCCGCACTGCTGCTGGCCGCGCCCGCACAAGCCGAGACAGTCGGATCGAAGAAATTCACCGAAGGCGTGATCCTGGGCGAAGTGGCGCGGCTCGCGTTGGACCGCGCGGGCGTTCCCGCCACGCACCGGCGCGAGCTAGGCGGCAGCCGCATCCTCTGGGATGCGCTGAAAGCGGGCGATATCGACATCTATCCCGACTACACCGGCACTCTGCGTTTCGAAATCCTTTCGGGTCAGCATCTCGCCGATGACGCGGCCCTTCCCCGTGCGCTCGCCGCACAGGGGCTAGCGATGTCGCAACCGATCGGCTTCAGCAACGGCTATGCCCTGACGATGCGTGCCGATGTCGCGAAGCGGCTGGGGATCACCTCGATCAGCGACCTTGCCACGCACCGCGATCTCAAGATCGCCCTGTCGAACGAATTCGTTGACCGGCAAGACGGCTGGCCGGCACTGTCGCGCGCCTATGGCTTGACCGGGCTTAAAGTCCGGGGGATCGATCACGATCTCGCCTATCGCGCGCTGGCCGCCAACCAGATCGCCGTCACCGACGCCTATACCACCGATGCCGAGATCGCCGCCTACGACCTTGTCGTGCTGCGCGACGACAAGGATTTCTTCCCGCGCTACGATGCGGTTTTCGTCTATCGTGCCGGGCTTTCTTCCCAGGCGGTGACGGCGCTCGACGGGCTCGCCGGGTCGATAGATGAGGCGCACATGCGCGACCTCAATCGCCGGGTGACGATGGATGGGCTCACCGAGACCGCGGCCGCCCGCATCGCGCTTGGCGAAAACGCCGGCCCGGCGGCCGAGCGCAGCGGCGATGGACGCTGGAAACGGATCGCAAGCCGCACCTGGGAGCACCTCTGGCTGGTCGCGGTGGCGCTCGCCGCGGCACTCGTGGTCGCGTTGCCGCTCGGCATCGTCGCCTCGCGCAATCCTCGGCTCGGCGCGCTGGTCGTATCAGCGACCGGGCTGCTGCAGACGATTCCCAGCCTGGCGCTGTTCGTGATCCTCATCCCCCTGCTCGGCATCGGCGCGGCGCCGACGATCGCCGCCCTGTTCCTCTATTCGCTGCTGCCGATCGTGCGGAACACCCATGCAGGGCTGACAGGGGTCGCCCCCGCCCTGCTCGACAGCGCCGATGCGCTGGGCCTGTCGCGCGCGGCGCGCCTCAGGCGCATCGAGCTGCCGCTGGCGCTGCCGACCATCATGGCCGGCATCCGCACCGCCGCAGTGATCGCCGTCGGCCTCGCGACGCTGGGCGCGATCATCGGCGCGGGCGGATATGGCCAGCCGATCCTCACCGGCATCCGCCTCAACGACACCGGCCTGATCCTCGAAGGCGCGATTCCCGCGGCGGTCATGGCGCTCATCATCGAAGGGCTGTTCCACGCGCTGCAGATCGCCGTCACGCCCCAGGGGTTGCGGGCGAAGTCTTCGGACTAGGCTTGGCCCGTCGACCGGTTGCGCATATGGCTCTGGTGGGATCACATCAAGCGGAGAGATGAAGCGTGGCGAAATTCAATGCGGAAGAGGCAGCGGCAGTCGCAGCGATCCAGCAGGTCATCAACGAATGGGGCGACGAGCTAGATCAGAACAGCGGTCGCAAGATCGCCGAGGCGAACGTGCTGACCAAGGATTGCCGCTACTTCGTCGGCGAGCAGTGGCGCGACGGGCTGGCCGAGACCGCACAGTTCTATCACGAACGCTGGGACCGGCTGCAGGCATCCGGCGGCGCGCCGGTGATGCGCCACCTCCATAGCAACTACCGCGTCGACTTCCTCGCGGACGACCACGCCAAGGTCGGCTTTCTGCTGCTGTTCTTCGCCAAAGTCGGCGAGCCGCCCTTCACCGGCTATTGCGACCCGCTGGCAGTGGCTGACGTGCGCATGGAATGCCGGCGCGAAGCCGACGGGCATTGGCGGATTTCGATGTTCGACAGCGGGCAGATCTTCAAGCGGGGCTAGGGCCGGCAAAATCCTTCCCCTGCGGGGGAGGTGGCAGTCGCGATAGCGGCTGACGGAGGGGCGTCACCGCTTGGGGCTACACTCCTCCACCGCCTTTGGCGGTCCCCCTCCCCCGCAGGGGGAGGATTTGATAGGGAAGCTCATGCGCAATCTTTTCACCGTCTCTCTCGCCGCACTTGCCCTTTCCGCCTGTGCGACCACGCCTTCCACGCCGGTCGCCAAGGCTCCGGCGCCTTCGGTCGAAGCGGCACCGGCACCGCTCAGCCAGCTCGTCAAGGCGGTGGACATTCCTTACGAGAGCTTCACCCTGCCCAACGGCCTCACCACCATCGTTCACACCGATCGCAAGACGCCGATCGTGGGCGTGACGCTTTACTATCGTATCGGATCGAAGCACGAACCGCGCGGCCACACCGGCTTCGCCCACCTTTACGAGCATCTGTTCTTCGGCGGCTCGGAAAACGTGCCGAGCTTCGACAAGCCGCTCGAAGCCGCGGGCTCCACCACCACCAACGGCTCCACCTGGTACGACCGCACCAATTATGTCGAGACGGTGCCGACCGGCGCACTGGATCTGGCGCTGTTCATGGAAAGCGACCGCATGGGCCATCTGCTCGGCGCCGTTACCCAGGACAAGCTCGACAAGCAGCGTGAGGTGGTGAAGAACGAGAAGCGCCAGGGCGATAACGAGCCTTACGGCCTGGCCGAATATGCCGTCGGCGAGGGCCTGTTCCCGGTCGGCCACCCGTACCGCCATTCGGCGATCGGCTCGATGGCCGATCTCGACGCCGCCAGCCTTACCGACGTGCGGCAGTGGTTCAAGGATCACTACGGCCCCAACAATGCCGTGCTGGTGCTCGCCGGCGACATCGACGTGGCGACGGCGAAGCCACTGGTCGAAAAATGGTTCGGCGACATTCCGCGCGGGCCCGAGGTGCGCGGCGTCGAAGCTGCACCGGTCACGCTCCCTGCCCCGGCCAAGCGGGAGATGACCGACCAGGTGCCCGTCACCCGCATCACCCGCAACTGGAGCGGCCCCGGGCTCAACGACGCCGATGCGCCGGCGCTTCAGATCGGCCTCCATATCCTCGGCGGCCTCGCCAGCTCGCGGCTCGACAACACGCTGGTGCGGGGCGAGCAACTGGCCGTCGCCGTAACCGCCGGAGCCATGCCTTTCGAGCAGATCAGCTTCCTGCAGGCGAGCATGGACGTGAAGCCCGGCGTGGACCGCGCCGTGGCCGAGAAGCGCTTTGACGAAGTGATCACCCAGCTCGTCACCGAAGGCCCGACCGAGGACGAAGTGCGCCGCGCGACAACAAGCATGGTCTCGGCCGAGATCGGCGCGCTGGAGGACGTGGGCGGTTTCTATGGCAAGGGTGCGACCCTGGCGGAAGGCCAGCTCTATTCGGGCAATCCGGCCAAGTATCGCGAAGAGCTTGAACGCATGGCCGCCCTGACGCCGGCGGATGTTCGTGCAGCCTTGCAGCGCTGGCTGAAACGACCGGTCTTCGCCCTGGCGGTCGTTCCCGGCAAGCGGACCGAAAGCGGGGCTACCATGGGCGGCTGGGGAGACGAGGCCACCACGCCCTCGCCCAAGCCCGATGCACGCAAGCCGGCGCCCAAGCTGGAAGCCGGCGCGAAACGCGCAGCGCCGTCGATCGCGCCGGTCAGCGCTCTCACCTTTCCGACGATCGAGCGCGGTAAGCTGTCGAACGGCATCCCCGTCGCCCTCGCCCGCCGCACTGCCGTGCCCAAGCTGATCGTCTCGCTGAGCTTCGATGCCGGCATCGCCGCCGACGCGCTCGATACGCCGGGCACGCAGTCGCTAATGCTGGAAATGCTCGACGAAGGCACCGCGACCCGCAACGCGACCGAAATCGCCGAGGCGCAGGAGCGGTTGGGTGCAATCATTTCCACCAGCGGCTCGATCGACCGCAGCAGCGGCACGCTTTCCGCGCTCACCGCCAATCTTGGCCCCTCGCTCGAGCTGATGGCCGACGTGGCTCGCAACCCCGCCTTCGCTGACGGTGAGGTGGAGCGTGTGAAAGCCCAGAAACTGGCCGAGCTGGCGCAGACCCTGTCCACGCCCCGCGCGCTGGCCGCGCGAGAGCTTGCCATGCGGCTTTACGGTAGCCATCCCTATGGCCAGCCAGCCGATGGCCTGGGCAACGAGGCCTCGCTCAAGGCATTGACGCCGGCTGCGCTACGCGCCGCGCATGACAAGTGGCTGCGACCGGATCTCGCCCGCATCACGGTGACCGGCGACATCACCATGGAACAGCTGCTGCCGCTGCTCGACCAGGCCTTCGGCGGCTGGAAAGCACCGACGACACCAAAGCCGGTCAAGAACCTGGCCGCCGCAGTGCCCGCGTCGCGTTCGCGCGTGGTCCTGATCGACCGACCCAATTCGCCGCAATCGGTGATCATCGCCGGCCGGGTCCTTCCCATCACCGGCAGGACTCCCAACCTGGAAGCGCTCGACCTCGCCAACGAGGTGCTGGGTGGCGGCTTCCTGTCGCGGCTCAACTCCGACCTGCGCGAGGAAAAGGGTTGGAGCTATGGTTCCTACAGCTCCGTGCGCCGGCCGGTTGGCCCCCGCGGCTTCACTATCGTGGCGCCGGTGCAGGCGGACCGCACGGGGGATTCGATCAAGGCCATCCTCTCCAACATGAAGGCCTTCCCGACGACCAAACCGGTCGACGAGGAGGAGTACAACCGCGCAACCGAAGGCAATATCCGCGCCCTGCCGAACCAGTTCGAAAGCAACGCGGACGTGCTGAACGCCGTCGCCACCAACGACATCCTCGGTCGACCCGATGACTACTACGCCACTCTCGCCACCCGCTACCGCGCGCTCGACGCCAAAGCGCTCGATGCTGCCGCACGAACCTATCTGCGGCCGGAGGATCTGCTTTTTGTCGTGGTGGGCGATCGCAAGGAGGTGGAACCACAGCTCAAGGGCATCGGCCTGCCCGTGGAAATCGCCCCGGCGACTACACCCGGCGGTTGACAGCGGCGCCCGGCCCGTCAGAACTGCCGGGCGCAGCTCAACAGGAGGAATACATGTCCGTTGCCGGCAATTATGACGTGACCATCAAATCCCCGATGGGCGACCAGAAGGGCAAGCTCACCGTCAATCCAACCGGCGACGGCTTCACCGGCAGCGTCTCCAACGACATGATGGGCGCGATGGACGTCATCGACGGCAAGGTGGACGGCAACCGGCTCACCTGGAAGATGGACATGAAAGTGCCGATGCCGATGACCCTCGAGTGCGAGGCGACGGTGGACGGCGACACGATCACCGGCGCAGTAAAGGCTGGCGCCTTCGGATCGATGGAGCTGACGGGCACGCGAGCCTGAAAAGCTGCTGCCGAAGCGCGTAAAAAGGGAGAAGCGCCAGCCGCGCCTCTCCCTTCCCCCGCTTAGAGCGTGATCGTCTTTGCCCAGGTCGTCAAAGACGATCGCCCTCCATTCCGTCAGAACGCGCCCCGCAGGCCGAACACGAAGTTGCGCCCGCGCAGGGGCGACGCATTCTTGATGAACGATGCATGGTTGAATGCGAGCTCGTTGGTCAGATTGGTGCCGCGCACGAACAGTTCGGCGCTGCTGCCTTGGCCCAGGTCGAGACGATAGGACAGCGTGGCGTTGACCATGTCATAGCCCGGCGTGCGGGTCTCGAATGAAGCAACCTTTCCTTGTTCGAAGACATGGTAATATTCGACATCGCCTGACAGCGGCCCCCACTTGCCGTCAGCACGGGCGCCCAGGCGGCCGGCCGGAATGCGCGGCAGGTTGCCCAGGCCGTCTTTCAGCTTGGCCCGCACGTAATCGCCGAAAGCGGACACCGCGAAATCGGGCGTGAACTGGTGCCGAACCTCGCCATCGACGCCCGTGAAGCGCGCGTCAGCGGCCGTGTAGCGGATCAGGCGGAAATCCTCGAACCGATCCAGCGTTTCGGCGAAGATGTAGTTGTCGAAATCCTGATGATAGGCACCGATGGTGAAAGTCGTCGGCCCTGACGTCTTGCGGAAGGTAAGGTCGATGGACTTGCCGGTCTCCTTGCCCAGCGTCGCCGTGCCAAGCTCATAGGTATTGGTCGCCAGGTGAATGCCGCGCGCATAGAGTTCCTGCACATTCGGCGCGCGCTGGGAGCGCGCGAGCGAGAGCGCCAGCGAATAGTCGCCACCGATGTCCCAGATCGCCGCGCCCGAGATCGAGAACGGGCGATGGCTGACCTTGCGATCAGGCGTGGTCTCGACCGTCTGCCATTCGTGCCGTGCGGCAAGTTCGAACCGGACCGGTCCCGCCTGCAAGGTTTCCATCAGGAAAAGCGCCGTGTTGCGCGTCTCGCTTTCCGGCAGGAAGGCTTCCTCGCCCAACGCGCTGAAGTCGCTTTCCGAATGCTGCACGCCGAAGACGCCCTTCAGCCCGCCGATCGGCTTGTGCGCCAGCTCCAGCCGGATGTCCCGGGCCTTGTTTCTGAAAGTCGTGGCGACTTCATCGTCTTCGATTTCCTGATGTCGGTAATTGGTGAACGACATGCGGAAGCGGACCTTTTCGAAGCCCGGCAGCGGATCGCGATATTCGCTGCGGATGTCGAAGCGTTCGCTCCTCAGCTTCACGAACGGCACTTCGTCGTGGTCATGCTCGTCGTGATCATGGTCGTGATCGTGATCATCCTCGTCATGCCCGTGGCTGCCGCAATGCAGGGTGATCCCATGCGGGTGACAGCCTTCATATTCGTGGGCGTGCCCCGGCAGGCCATATTCGCTGCGCTGCCGCGTATAGGCGACACCAAGGTAGCCGCCTTCGCCGATCCAGGAACCGCCGACGCTGATCGTCGACGTATCGTTGTAGGACCCGTCGACATGGCTTTCGCCGAACTTGCGCGGCACGCGATAATCATCGGATTCGCGGTGGACGCCTTCCACACGCAAGGCAAAGGGTCCTACACCGGCCGTCACGCCGCCAACCAGCGATCGTTCGTCGTCAGCGGTGCCGATGCGCCCTTCCGCCGTCGCTGAAATGCCGCCTTCGGGCACGGCGGTCGGAACCTTGTCGTCCAGCAGGTTGATCGCGCCGCCGATCGCGCCGCCGCCATAGAGCAAAGCGGCGGGGCCACGCAGCACCTCGATACCACGCAACAGCAACGGCTCGGTCGTGACGGCATGGTCGGGCGAGATTGTCGAGGCGTCCTGGATATTGGCGCCGTCCGATAGCGCCTGGACGCGCGGCGCAGTCTGCCCGCGGATGACGGGGCGGCTCGCCCCACCACCGAAATTGTCGAAACTGACGCCCGGCTGCCCGGCCAGCGTATCACCCAGCGTCGCCTGGCGACGATGCGCCAGCTCATCGCCGGAAAGGGTGATGACCGGCGTCGCGGTCTCGTCAGCCTCCTGTTCCAGCGGTGTCGCGGCCACGACGATTTCTGAACCGGCGCTACTGCCAGCCTGCGCGGCGACAGCCACCTGCGGTATCGGCGCGGCAAGCGAAGTGGCGGAAACGAGGAAGACACGAATTTTCACGATTGGCCCCTTTTTCTCTTGAGACGGCAGCGCCATTAAGTGATGATATATCATAACGCAAGAGGCGGTGAATTGAAGATGTGCGAAACGAATCCAGGGCGATCCGCCGGCCGGCAAGTCAATGCGATCGAGGGGGCTGCGATATCCGCATCGCTCCTGTGCCTTGTCCATTGCCTCGCGCTGCCGCTTCTGCTGCTCCTGATGCCGGGAGCGCTCGGCCTCTGGGTGCGCTCGCCAGCATTCCATTATGCGGCGCTGCTGCTGCTCGTGCCCCTTGCCCTTGCGTCCTTCTGGATCGGCTACCGAAGGCATCGACGGCTCTGCCCCATCCTGCTGGGCACGACAGGTGTCGCCGGTGTCGGGCTGGCCCTGTTGCCGGTGATCGGTGAACAAGCGGAAACGAGCCTTACGGTAGCCGGCAGCCTGCTGCTGGTCGTCGGCCATACGCAGAACTGGCGGCTGCGGATGGCCACCGGCCGGCCGCACGGATCATGATCACGAAAGGCGCAGCCGCGGGGCCTCGACATGCACTTTGGCTCATGCCTGCCTCGGCCCATCACAACGGATAAGACCATGCGGAACTGCCGTTCGCGCGCTACCGTTAGGATCACGATCGCGGACCACATCGAAGCGAGCCTGCGGATAGCGGGATAGCCTTCACCTCTCCCGTGAAGACGGGTCCATCGGTGTCGGGTCGCGATCATGTTCAGCATCAACGCAAGCCAAACGAGGATGCCATGGCTGCCCGGTCCCTCACCCCCTATCGATCCCAGTCGGTCGAACCCTTCCGCTCGGCCAGTCCGTTCCTGTCCTTCTATCAGCAGGCAAACCGGTTGTTCGAGGACGTGTTCCGCGAATTCGATGATGCCCGCGAGACGCTTAGCGGCATTCTCTCGCCCAGCATCGACGTCGCCCAGAACGAGCACGAAACACGCATCACCGTCGAGCTTCCCGGCGTGAAGGAAGATGACGTCGATCTGTCGGTCGACGCCGACGTGCTCACCATACGAGCCGAGAAGCGCGTCGAGCGCGATGACGGAAATGACACCCGTCATGTTCGGGAACGCGCTTATGGCACATTCCAGCGGTCGCTTCGACTGCCGCAGATGATCGATCCCGAACAGGTGCGCGCGCATTTCGATCGCGGTGTCCTGACCGTGATCCTGCCCCGAACCGAACAGGAAACCAGCCGCAAGAAGATCGCGATCGACAAGAGCCCTCCGCCCGAAACTGCGGCCGAGCCGGAATCGGAAGCCCGGCATTGACGGCTGTCGGACGAAGCGCTGCGCCGCCTGGGAAGCCACCGGCGCAGAGCTTCGTACCTCATTCTTCCCCAGGAGAAGATCGATGACGATCGCGCCCAAACTGCGTCACTATCTCGACGCGCTCGACGCGGATTATGAGCTGATCGAACATACGCCGACCGAAACGGCAACGCAGAATGCGGCCGTCTGCCATGTTCCACCCGATCGCGTCGCCAAGGCAGTGCTGCTCGACATGCCCGAAGAATATCTGCTGGCAGTGCTCCCCTCGGACCGCCGGGTAGGGCTTGGCGACCTCAGAAGCGCGCTAGGCCAGAAGCCGCGCCTTGCCGACGAGGAGGAAGTCGCGCTGATCTTCAGCGACTGCGTCATCGGCGCCGTGCCCGCGCTGGGCTTCGGCTATGGCGTCGCCACGATCGTCGACGATACTCTCGAGGAGAAGCCGGACATCTATTTCGAGGGCGGAGACCACGTTTCGCTCATCCACATGGACCAGGCCGAATTTGCCCGCCTGACCCGCCCCGCGCGCCATGGGCGGTTCAGCGAACCGTCGCAGTAAAGGCGCGCCAAGGGAGGAGCGCTGACGCCGGTCTCTGGGTCAGCGATCGATCTCGCCGAACACAATATCGAGCGAGCCGAGAATGGCTGTGACATCCGCAAGCATATGGCCGCGGGTCATGTAATCTATCGCCTGCAGGTGACTGAAGCCGGTCGGGCGGATCTTGCAGCGATAGGGCGTGTTCGAACCGTCCGAGATCAGATAGACGCCGAATTCGCCCTTGGGGCTTTCGGTCGCGACGTAGACCTCGCCAGCGGGCACGTGGAAGCCCTCGGTATAGAGCTTGAAGTGATGGATCAGCGCTTCCATCGACTGCTTCATCTCGCCTCGCTTGGGCGGCACAACCTTGCGATCCAGACTTGCCACCGGACCATCCGGCATTTCCGCGAGGCATTGCTTCATGATCCGCGCCGACTGGCGGATCTCTTCGTTGCGGACCATGAAGCGATCGTAGCAGTCGCCGCGCGATCCGACCGGAATCTCGAAATCCATGCGGTCATAGACGTCGTAGGGCTGGCTCTTGCGCAGATCCCAGGACAGGCCGGACGCCCGCAGCATCGGCCCCGAGAAGCCCCAGGCGATTGCGTCTTCCTTGCCGACTGAGGAAATGTCGACATTGCGTTCCTTGAAGATGCGGTTGTCGGTCACCAGCGCGATCCCATCCTCGAAGAGATCGAGCGAATGCTCCAGCCATTGGTCAATGTCTTCCAGCAGCTTCAGCGGCACATCCTGATGCACGCCGCCGGGGCGGAACCAATTGGCATGCATGCGCGCGCCCGACGCGCGTTCGTAGAAGGACAGCAATTGTTCGCGCAGCTCGAACAGCCAGAGGTTGGGCGTCATCGCGCCGACATCCATGATCTGGCTGCCGACCGCGAGCAGATGGTTGAGGATGCGCGTCAGCTCGGCGAACAGCACGCGCAGATACTGGCCGCGCAAGGGCACTTCCAGATTGAGCAGCTTTTCGATCGCGAGCACGAAGCTGTGCTCCTCGCTCATCGGCGAAACGTAGTCGAGCCGGTCGAAATAGGGCAATGCCTGGAGATAGGTCTTGTGCTCGATCAGCTTCTCGGTGCCTCGGTGCAGCAGTCCGATATGCGGATCGACGCGCTCGACTATCTCGCCATCGAGTTCGAGGACAAGCCGAAGCACGCCGTGGGCGGCAGGGTGCTGCGGCCCAAAGTTGATCGTGTAGTTTCCCGTGCCGTGATCAACGCCGGCCGGGCCTTCCGACGAAGGCTGGGGAAATGGCGATGATTGATCGTCGGCGATCATCGCAGCGCTTCCTTATGCTGCGGTCATTCACGGGGCTGGCAGACCGCCCATCGGCGCCAATCGCTGCACTAGCGGACAGGAAGCAAACGGATCGCTTTGCAAGGAAGTTCCCGCCTCGCGCCGTAACGGCAAACATCCCAGCCGAACTGGACCCCGGTTCGTCACTTCGCGCGGAACAGCTTGGAACGGGGCTTGGCCCTGCCCGGTTCAATCGATGCCGCAGCCAGCACCCAAGGATCGCGTCCGGAAACGGGCGGCGGCGCCTCAAGCTGTCCTTCCATCGGAGGAAAAGTCATGACCACGAGGACACTCAACAAAGCCGACTGGCAGCCCTATTTCGACCGCATGGGAAGCCTGCTCGAAGGCAAACTGACCTCGGTCGAGATCATGTCGACCCAACTGGGCGACCAATGGGCGGTGCGCCGCCTGCCGCTCAGCGGCATCGCCTACGATCCCAAGGACGACCTCATCGAGCTCGACCTGAGAGGGGTGGATCATCTCATGCACCATCCTCTGGCGGTGACGGTCGAGGAACAGGCCGGCGGCATCGCCAGCATGGAGATCGTGACCGAGGACGGCGTCCGCGAGATCATGACCTTCCACGATCCCTTGATGCTGACGGCGGAGACTATCGGCGACGATGCGGATTCGACGCACCGGCTCATTCTGGCCAGCCGGGTCATAGACACCTCCGTGCTCAGCCCGTCGGGCGAGCGGATTGGCAAGATCGACGATCTCTCGGTGAACCGATTCACCGGAGAAGTGATCTATGCGGTCGTGTCCTTCGGAGGCTTCCTGGGCATGGGTGAGAAATTCCATCCGCTTCCCTGGTCGCTGCTCGACTACAATACTGCATGGCGCGGCTTTGTGGTGCCGCTCGACAGGGAAACGCTGGAAGCGGCACCGACATTCGATCGCGAGGAGCTGGTGGAACTCGGCGGCACCAGACACTTGTCCTACGGGGAGCGCATTTTCGGCTACTATGGCCGTTATGGAGCCTTGCCGTACTGGTGATGGCAAGGCCGGTGGAAAACCTCCACTGATGCCGGCGCTCGATCTCCGGCTCGACACAATCGTGGTATATCTGGTGACGATCTCCTGCGGGTTCGCCAAAAGTTGATGGTCGGCTGAAGCCTTTGCCGCTCTCGCAGGTTTAACCCACCGGAGGCGGAGATGGCCAAATCGAACGAGACTGAAGCGAGCCTGACCGGCGTGCCGGCGCGCAGGATGGCGAAGCGCGACATCCAGGACGTGGGGGGCCGCAAGCTTCAGCCCTCCACCCTGATGATGGGCTACGGCTACGACCCCGTCCTTTCCGAAGGCGCGCTCAAGCCGCCGATCTTTCTGACCTCGACTTTTGCTTTCGAAAGCGCGGCGGCAGGCAAGAGGCATTTCGAAGCGGTGACCGGCATTCGCTCGGGCGAAGCGGAAGGCCTCGTCTATTCGCGGTTCAACGGCCCCAATCAGGAAATCCTGGAAGACCGTTTGAGCATCTGGGACGGCGGCGAGGATGCCCTCTCCTTCTCCTCGGGCATGTCGGCCATCGCAACGCTGCTGCTCACCCATGTGAAGCCGGGCGATACGATCGTCCACTCCGCGCCGCTCTACGCCGCGACCGAGACGCTGATCGGCAAAGTGCTGGGCCGCCTGGGCGTGAACTGGCTGGATTTCCCGGCCGGAGCATCGCAGGCCGAGATCGAGGAGGTGCTGCGCCGGGCCAGCAGCAGCCCGGTGCCGCTGATCTTTCTGGAGAGTCCTTCAAACCCGACCAACACGCTTGTCGACATCGAAGCGGTGCGTGCCGCCTGCGAAGCAGTGTTCCCCACGTCTCGTCCGCTTGTCGCCATCGACAACACCTTCCTAGGCCCGCTCTGGCAGAAGCCGCTTCGCAACGGTGCCGACCTGGTGATCTATAGCCTGACGAAATATGCGGGCGGCCATTCCGACCTTGTCGCCGGCGCCGTGGTGGGCGCGAAAAGCGCGATCACGCCGATCCGGTCGATGCGCAACACGATCGGCACGATCACCGATCCGCACTCCGCCTGGATGCTCCTGCGCAGCCTGGAAACGCTGGAACTTCGCATGAGCCGGGCGGGCGAGAACGCCGCCAAGGTCTGCGCGATGCTGCAGGACCATCCCAAGGTCGAGCGTGTAGGCTATCTGGGTTTCCTTGCCGAAGGCAGCACGCAGGCCGACATCTACCGCAGGCACTGCACGGGCGCCGGATCGACATTCTCGCTCTATCTGAAAGGTGGCGAGACAGAGGCCTTCGCCTTTCTCGACGCGCTCAAGATCGCCAAGCTCGCCGTCAGCCTTGGCGGCACGGAAACCCTCGCCAGCCACCCTGCAGCCATGACGCACCTCTCCGTGCCTGCCGAGCGCAAGGCTGCGCTGAACATCACCGACAACCTCGTGCGAATATCCATCGGCATCGAGGACCCCGACGATCTGATCGCCGATTTCACGCAAGCGCTGGCGTCCGCCTGAAACGCAAAGCTGGAGCGGCGGACATCCTGCGCCCGCCGCTCCGATTTTCCATCTATCTGCCACCTACTGCTGGGCGCTTGCGGCCTGTGCGCTGCCCCCATCCTGCTGATCGGCAAGCTGCTTTATCTGGCTTTGAGTCATGGCCGAGACGATCGCGTTGCCGTTTGCCGTGAAGTTCGTGGCAGGCAGCAGCGCGGTTTCTCCATCGACCTTGACGAGCAATTGCTCGATTTCGCCGCCGGCATTCGTGAATATCTGGCGGACGCTGCCGATACGATCGCCATCAGATGCAACGATGGGTGTTCCACGCGTCACGCTGAACGCGCCTTCACCGCTGCCGGCAGCGCTTCCAGAGCCGGAAAGCGGCCCGGCCGAACCGGAGCCGGATGCTGTGCCCGAACCGGAAAGCGTGCCGCCAAGGCCGCTTGCGCCGCCAGCGACACTACCCGCCGTGGCCAGGCCGGACTGAACCGCACCGCTGGCCGCCCCTTTCAGCGACTGGGCCGCGTTCCCCACGGCATCGGTGCCGATCAATTGAGCATCGACGCTACCCGAGCCGCTGCCCCCGGCATTGCCTGAGGCACTGCCACCGATCATCCGCCCTGGCGTGGCCACGGTCTGCGAAATGTCGCCGCCGGCATTGGCATCGGCGCTGCGATCCGCATGAATCCGGCCGGACTTGCGATCGACCTTCTGGCTGCCCCTGGTGGAGCTCGAACCGCGAAGTGTCCCGCGCGCGGTAGAAGTAACGGTGTCCACGGGCGAGCCGACCGAACCGGCGCCGTTCAAGGTCCCGTTGATCGCTCCGCCGATCGAGCCGCCCAGACCACCGCCAAGCAGCTGAGCATGAGCAGGTACGGCCGAAAGCATCAGGACCGTCGTGAAGGCCAGAAATTTGCGCATGATCGTTTCCTTTCCTCGATCGTGTCGAGAGCGCGCGAGCCGCTCTCACCTCGGGAAAACGATCGGGTTGTTCGGTTTAATCCGCGCGCCTGGAAGAAATCAGCGCTGGGGCCGGCAGGTGTCGCAAAGCAGGCCCCGCCCATAGCTTTCGTCGGGACCCTTCTTGCCGAGATCCACCGCCTCGCGGTCCAGCGCGGCAATCACGCTTCCATCGCCGGACAGAACGGCAGCCGCGCGTGCCGCCACGAGCGGAACCGCATAGGACGTTCCGCGCAGCTTGACCCGCTTTCCCGCGGCATTCGCCGCGAAGATGTCGGCCGCAGGCGCCGCGTAATCGAGATGCAAGGCTCTGCCCGCCTCGATCAGCGCGCGGTTGCGCCGATCGACCCCGGTCACTGCGATCACGCCCGGATAAGATGCCGGATAGGCCGGCGGCGCCGCCGGTCCGTCGTTTCCGACCGCGGCGACGAAGACAGCTCCGCGCCGCCGCGCCGCAGCGATGGCGCGGCCGAGGACAGGATTGCTGGGCCCGGTCAGGCTGATCGAGATCACCCGCACCTTCCGACCGACAAGCCAGTCGATCCCCCGGCTGATAGCAAGCGCATTCCCGCCGGCCGGGTCGGAACCATAGACGTCGGCCACGACAATCCGTCGCACCCCCGCCGTGCCCAGCAGAGAGACAATCGCGCTGCCGTGATTGCTCGACCGGGGTGCACCATTGGCAAAGCCACGGACCGCTTCGACGAGATGGGCCTTGCCGGGCGCACCGTCGATCACTCCGACCGGTGTCGCGATGGGCGCTGACGCCGTGGCGACTGCCCCCACGACTCCGGAGACGCCGGCCGGCAGATGAAGATTGTCGGCAGTCACGGTTGCATCCGGCAAAAGCTTCCTCAGCTCGCCTTCAGCGCGCGAAAGCGACATCCCCTGAGGCACACCCAGGCGAACGACGGTCATACCGAGCTCACCCAGCGTATCGCGACCGACGACGGTGAACCCGGCGTGCTCGGCAATCGCCAGCACAGGTTGCTCCGGATCGAGCAACAGCAACTCCCCCTTGCGCGCCAACTGGTCGGCGGCGTCCAGTTCGATCGTATCGCGATTGCGCTGGAGCAGCGATTGCAGGCGGTCAATGCGCGCTTCGGCTAGGCGGGTCGCGCGGGCGGCGACACCGCCGACCGTCTCTTCTATCGGGTCGAGCGTGTGGTCGACCTGGCCCAGCACATCGCGCACGGCGCCGCCGAGCGGCGGCAACCCCAGCTGCGCCGCAGCAGGAGTAGCGCATGCCAGGCCGATAAGCAGGAAGAGGATGAAGCGGTTTCCCATGGCACCTTGAGACGATAATCTTTCTGAAGCCTGGATGAAACGAGCCGTGCCATCCGTTTAATCCCGATGAAAGGCAAGCAACTGTCACGAGGATTCGAAGAGGGCGTTCTGGCACTGCTGCCGCGGCTGCGGCGGTTTGCCGCCGGTCTCGCCCGCGATCCATCCGACGCGGACGACCTTTGCCAGATAACGATCGAGCGTGCGCTCCGCAGCCGTGACCGGTGGCAGGAAGGCTCGCGCCTCGACAGCTGGATGTATCGGATCATGCGCAATACCTGGATTGACGAGGCAAGAGCCCGAACTCGCCGGCGGCAGACTTTCGTCGACGAAGAGAAGGGCCTGGCGGTGGGCGCCGGCGGAGGGCAGGAGGCCCTCGCAGACCTGCACGATATCGACCGCGCGCTGGCCCGCCTGCCCGACGAACAGCGCGAAGCGGTGCTGCTGGTGATGGTCGAAGGCTATTCCTACAGGGAGGCGGCCGAAATTGTCGGCTGTCCGGTCGGCACGCTCAATTCCCGCCTGGTGCGCGGCCGCGACGCACTGCTCGCGCTGCTGGGAGAAGACGCATGAGCATCACCCCCGAACAGCTGGCCGCTTACGCTGACGGTGAACTCGACGAAGCCATGGCGCGCCGCGTCGAAGCCGAGATCGAGGCGGCCCCTGCACTGCAGGCGCAACTCGATCGGCATCAGGCACTGAAAGCGAAGCTCACCGCCCATTTTGCGCCGATCGCCGAACAACCGGTGCCCGAGCGCCTGAGACGCCCCCTGCTCGACGACACGAGGGCGGAGAAGGTGGTAGACATCTCCACCGCCAGGCATGCACCGCGCGAACGTCGTTTACCGCTTCGCTGGGCCTGGCTCGCCGGTCCCGCCCTTGCGGCGATGCTGGTCTTCGCGGTTCTGGGTTTCGGCACTCGATCGTCGCAGCCTTATGCCGAGGGCTATCTGGCCAATGCGCTCGAGACTCAGCTCGTGGCCACGCAAGGCCGCGAAGCGCCCGTTCACATTCTCCTGAGCTTTCAGAACGACGACGGACAGTTCTGCCGAGGGTTCTCCCAGCCGCCACACGCCGGCATCGCCTGTCGCGACGATCGCGGCTGGAGGATACACACGCTCCTCCGTGGCTCACCCCCGCAAACCGGGGAGTATCGTCAGGCCGACAGCGCCGATGCCAAAGTGCTGGCGATTGCCCAGGACATGGCAAAAGGGGGCGCGCTCGATAGCGCTAGAGAGAAAGAGGCAGTCCGCGAACGCTGGCAACGGCCGGAGTGATCCAACGCCGGTGTCGCCGCATTCTACCAACATTTTATCGGCGAGGTGCGCTACACAAGCGGCCTGGTGTGCGGGCCAGTATCGCCCCACCTGGCTTCGTTGCCTATAGCTCCTCAATCAAGCCCGAACTGGTGGCAATTCCAGGCAAATTCCACCGATAACGAAAGAAAAATTGCCGAAAGACGATATGGTCGAAGAACAATTGAAGAGCGGTGACCTTGTGCGCCGGGACAACAACGATATCTGGCGCGTCATCAGCATTCCCGAGGTCTACGACCCCTTCAAGGATCGGGCCCGCTGCGTATGCGCTCGCGCGCCACTGGGCTGGCTCAGGCCGGATGGATCGCGCAGCAAGCCCTGGGCGAAAGTGGGGGATGAGGACACCTTCACCATTGCAGATCTGGAACTGCTGCCGTCGGATGCGCTTTCAGCAATGGAGCCTGCCGACTACGCCAATCCGGACAAGCCGGTGCGGTTCGCCGGCGCAAGCCCCGCGATCCTCGACCTGAAGGATTTCTCGATCGGCAGCGGAGAGGCCGAAGATGCGGAATGCCGCCGCATCGAGATCGAGCAGAACCGTGGTCCAACGATTGAGTTCACAGGAAGGCTGCTCTGCACGTGCAAGGCCGAGGATGCCGAACCAGGCTCACCGGCGGAAATGACGATCTATCAGACGGCGGGAGGAACGCTCATCGCGGTCAGCACCGACCAGATGGATGAATATGATCGGCCCGGGAATGTGCGAGCTTTGGTGATCGAGATTGGCGATGAGCCACAGGCCGCCCACTTCGCGGTGCTCGACCATTTCGATTGGAACCAGAGCGCCCAGGCCATGATCACGCAAGAACTCGGATGGTCTCTGCGGTTGAAAGTGGAGTGAAGCCTGAGCGCGGCTTCGTCATGAAAGGGCCCGCCGCAGCCAATGGCCGGGCGGGCAGGGGGTAGACCAAGCAAAGACCGGGACCCAGCACCGGCCCTGCTTGGCAATCTGCAATCGACTTATTGAGGCGCGCCCTGCGTGGCAGGATAGGCCGACGTGCCGGTCGAAGTTTCAGCGCCGGTTCCGGAAGTAGTATCAGTAGTTGACGCATCGGAAGAGGTGCTATTTGCGCCCCCTTCGGCCGCGCCTGCCGCGCAGCCTGCAACACTTAGACCCAATACGGCAAGAGATGCAATAATGTGAAGCTTGTTAGATTTAAATGTCATGAACCATCCTCTTCCTTGACTACGCTCTTTGCAGTCATAGTTTGGTTAAGGTGACTTTAAAACATTTTGCCCATTCAGCTCATCATAAACGGGTCACCGCTAAGCGTCAGAGGTTATTCCACTGCGGCAAGGCGAGTCGTCTTTCCAGGTCAGCTCCGCGCGCGGCCTGAAGCCTGCAAGGTCTTGCCCCACAAGCATTTGGCGTTCACACAAGCGACATGGCGGGCACAGTCGAACGTGGAGCCACATGACTCGTTTACGCCTCGCTGCCGCGCTCCTGTCATGCGCCGCGCTATGGAGCATGCCGGCCGCGTCCCGGACCCCAGACCGCCCTGCAAAGCCCTGCCTCGCTTCCATAGCCTCCATGACAGCAGGTCTCGACAAGACCCTGGCCGTCGACGAGTTCCGCATCCACTACGCGACGAAAGGCCGCGATGCGCTCACGCATCAGGCGGACGGGAACAGGAACGGCCGCCCCGACGCGATCGAAGATCTGGCGGCCCAATTGACGGCCGCGCGCGACTATTACGTTTCCCTCGGATTGAAGCCCCCGCTAAGCCAGAAGCGCTACAGGCAAGCGCAGTCCATCAATGTCCTGGTGCGGCGGCTGCCGACGGGGAATGGCCTAGCTTTCGATGAGACGACACGGGACGCCAGCAACTCAGGCTGCGCGCTCGCCATGGTCGTAGGCGCTGATATCCAATTCGACCGCAACGTCACGGCAGCTCACGAACTTTTCCATCTTTTTCAATACGGTTACGCGATGTTCAAAAGCGCCTGGTATCTCGAGGGAATGGCACGGTGGATGGAGGGAGCCTTCACTGGCCGTGGTACGTCAGGCTCGGCTTCCGCTCCATCGGCAGCCCGCTGTACCGACGTGCTAGGCGACAGCTATTCGGCCTCTCGCTTCTGGCGATCGACAACACAGACCAAGGCAAGCCCCCTACCCTCGCGCTTACGGTCGACAACTTATTCCGACGGTCGGGCGGTGGTCGGTAATCCGGCTTTTGCTGCAGGAGCCGTGCGGCCAATGCTTGAAGCGCTACAGCGTCTCAGCACAGAAGTATCGATAAGGAACAGCGTACCGCCCCATGAATGGCCGGAGAGCCTGCAGAAGTCGAACCGCTTCGACAAGGATATCTGCCAGGCCATCGAAAACTCGATCGGCAAATCACAATAAACATCCTCGCCTGGCAACGAGGATCTGAGATATTAAGAATTAAGAACCGAAATCGAATAAAATTAACAACATTTTCGGAACAATCTCCTGCTTCCCAGGATCAAAAGCAGAAGATAGCGTGCGGCATTCGTGGAATATCCGCATGGGGGCAAACAAACAGCGTCACGATGATCGATCTTCCGGGAGGCATCCGCGCCCACGGAGAGCATCACGATTTCGTACGCTAACAGGGAGCGGTGCCACAACTTTTTACAGCGCGCTCACTTACGAGTGTGGGACAACGATAATCGTTGCTTCCCAACTGGTATGTGGGCCGGCTCCGGCGCATTTGCCGCCCCCCGATTGCGCCGGAGCCACCAGTTTCGTCTTCTCCTACAATGAAATATGAAGCCACGATTGTCCTTTTTGTGGGACCTGCATTGAATCTGAACCGTCTGCCCCAAGCTTGTCGAAGGGCTGCCTTTCGTTGCGGCGCCGCAGAGGAAAAACGGTGCTTCGGCAAGCTCAGCACAAACGGCTTGGGGATGATCCCGATAAACGCGCGCTGTCCTAGCGAGGCGAAAGCATTCCGCAGCTCACCGGCCGAACCGCCTGAAGCGGACACGTTCCCGGTCCGCCGCCAACCAGGCTTCGAATCCGGCTTCCAGCCATGCTCGCGCCTGGAGATTGCCTCTGTCCGGCACCGACTGATTGCTCCACCAACCGGGTTCCAGCGCCTGCTTGGGCAGCAACGCACGAATGATGCTCTCGATCTGCATGAGACTGAGTTCCAGCTCGCAGGCTTCATTGCGTGCGGCCCATCGCCGCAGGAAGATCCCCAGTCGATCGTATTTACCCACAAGCCGACGACCAGCGCAAAAGCGCAGCCGCAGGGGAACGGACGTTGGCCGGGCGCCAAGCTGACACGACCTTTCCCGAACCAAGACGGAACGATGACATCGTCAACGCCGCGGCTTGTAGGACACCGGAACTTTGGCAGGCTGCGGCTCCGGATCGAAGATGTGCTGCAGCATGGCAATCATAGCGCTGCGGCCGCGGTCCGTCAGCCGCACAATGACACGGCGATGATCGAGAGGATCGGGAATTCTCTCGATCAAGTCCGCATTCTCGAGCCGATCGATCCGCCGCATTGCCGCGCCGGAGGACTCTCCGGAAGCAATCATCAGCTGCTTCACGAAAAGAATGCCTCCTTCCTCGCCGCTGATGAATAGCTCAAGCATCATGTCCCAGGCGGGATCGCGGAACAGACCTTTCGGCACCAGTTCCGCCATCTTGATTCGGGCCTGCAGAAGCTGCCGGGCACCTTCCACAAGCTGCCTTTCTGCGACCGTTCCACTCTCAGCGGCGCGAGCCAGCGAGCGCACGGTGCGCAATGCAGCCGGCGAAGCGTCGAGCTCGAAGCCATTCAACTTGGTTGGACGCTGTTGCATCAGCTTTCTCGCTCGGTCACCACAGTACCCCCTTCCATAGCGCTTCATATTAATATCAATATTATCAATAATTTATATAATCACCCATATTCAAGCAGGGATCTCACGGCCTCGTCGCGTTCCGCTTTGGATTGCGTACCCAGGACAATGGCCAACCGTCGTCTTCCGGGCTGGGCAACCGACAGGATGAGATTGAAGCAATCGTTCAATCGGCCTGTCTTGAAGCCGTCGGCGCCCTCGATTTGCGTGAGCAGGCTGTTCGTATTGCTCTGCGTCTTGCCCTTCCAGGTAAACTCCCTGGTGGCGGCAAGCGCGGCTACCTGGGGATGTCGTGCCTGCACATGGCGCGCCAAGGCCAGCGCATCGCTCACGGTGATCCGCTGACCGCGACCGAGGCCGCTGGGGGAACCGAAACGCGTATTTGTCAGGCCTAATTCGACTGCACGGCGATTGAGCACTTGCGTGAATGCCGCTTGCGAACCGCTGTGCCATTCGGCGAGCGCATTGGCGGCTTCGTTTGCGCTTACCGTCATCGCGGCGCGCATCAGATCACCGATCGGCGCGCGATCGCCGGCTGCGAAGCCCCAGCGGCTGTTCACCTCCGCTGCCTGGGCGGAAACAGTGATCACCTTCTCTCGACTCTCGCCAAGTTCGTGCAGACGCTCTTCGATCAGGCAAAGAGTCAGCAACTTGGTGAGGGAAGCCGGCGGATACGAGACGCCCTCGCCTTGCGCGTGGATCACTCGATCGGCATCGACATCGTAAAGCAAAGCGCCAACGTGCTGCCCAAGCGGATCGGTGCCAGCCTTCAGCCAGTCGACCAGCTCATGCACCTTGGTGCTATGCGACCCCTTGAGGAGCAGCACGTCACCGTCGCGCAGCTCTGCCCGCAAGATCGGCTTGAGCGCATCGAGGGAAGCCGGCCGAACCCCGCGGCAGTCCTCCGGCAGCGCATCCCAGAACCCGCCATAGAGGTCCCCTAGGGCGTGCACCCGATCGATGCCATGGCGCGCGATCAGCGGAGCAAGCCGGGCATGATAGTCTTCCGCGCCGTCGCCCAGCTCCAGCATCTCGCCAAGGACGGCTATCCGCCGCCCCGTGCATTGCCTGGCGCCAAGCTGAACGAGCGCGGCCTCCATCGAGCCGGGATTGGCGTTGTAAGCCTCATCGAGAACGGTCAACCGCTGCCCGTCCAGGACCACCTGCAGTTCCTCGCCGCGTCCGGGCAAGGGCGCAAAATCGCGCAACCGCTCGATCGCGACGTCGAGCTCATGGCCGAGCGCCGACAGCGTAGCCAGCGCGGCCAGGCTGTTGAGCGCCATATGCTCGCCCGCAGCCCCGATCCGATAGCGCATCTCTCGCGTACCGGCCCGCGCGGTCACTTCGTGCGTCGCCGCATCGTAGTGGAGCAGCTGAAAGTCGCAGTCGGGAGACCGGCCATACCGGATGACCTTCAGGCGGCGTGCCAGTGCAGCGGCGCGAACACGATCCCATTCGGCCATGTCGCGGTTGAGCACGACCGCGCTTCCAGGCTCCATTCCTCCGAATATCGCGCTCTTGCGCTCGGCCACGGTCGCAAGATCACGATGATATTCGAGGTGCGCGGGGAGGATATTGGTGAAGACCGCGACGTGCGGTCGCGTCAGAGCAGCGTTTCGCGCCATGCTGCCGATCGCCAGCTCCAGCACGATGTGCGGAGCATCCCAGGGAATCGAGGCGAGATTCCAGGCAATGCCGTGTGGCAAGTTGGCGTTTTCGCGCGTTTGGCCGACTTCACCGAACGCCTCGAGCACATGGGCAAGCATGGCAACGACGGTCGTCTTGCCGGCACTGCCGGTAACGCCGATGAGCCGCCCTGCCATTCGATCACGCGCATAGCGGCCCAGGGCGAGGATCGATGCTCCCACGTCGTCGACACGCAAGGTCGGAACGTCCGCCGGCACGAGCTTGCTGGCTCGGCTGGCGATGACCGCCTGGGGCCTGTGAGGCAGGCTAGGAATGCGTCTTGCCGGCACGCCCTTCTCGCCTTCGGCCAGCCGCATTGCGACCATATCGCCCTGCCGCATGGTCGGCGCAAAAATGCAAAGGCCGCTCGCTGACCAGTCGGGTGACATCGGCGTGGCCCACCGCCCACCGGTCGCGCGTTCGACATCGGGTGCCGTCCAGTGACGGGCGGGCTCCACCATTGCCGGCCCCTCGTAATCGGAATCCGGATCAGCTTTGCGCGCGAGCAGGTACTTCCGATAGGCGACGAACCCCGAAAGGTAATGCTCGACGTCGTCGATCCGGACGCGGAAGGCGTGGTGCCGGATGAAGAAGCTGCCGGCGATCTTCGCTGGATTGGCGTAGAACATCGCCAGTTCGGGCCAGAAATGGCCGTTGAGCAGATAGTGCGCGCGGAAATGCAGGGCCTTGTAAAAGCGGCGAAGATCGACTCCGGCCAACAGATGATGCAAGGTTGGATCGGCGCGCAGCCGCGCGACCATTTTCTCCGCCGCCATCATCAGTTCGAGCAGTGTCGGGAACGTGGTGATCCGCTGCAGAACGAAGCCGAGATAGTCTTTGAAGTTGTCCAATCCGAAACGGTAATAACGTTCCTCCGGCCGATGCATCGTCAACTCATTGACGCAATAGCTCAACCAGTGGTCGTGGGATTTCCAGTGCTGCTGACGGATGAAGTGACCGAAAGCCTTTTCGACCGCAGCCAGCCAGCGCGGATCGCCGGTCAGCCCATAGAGCCGCATCAGCCCGAAAGCGGCCTCGCCTTCATAATAGATGATGCGGAAGGCCTGCTTCAGATCCAGCGCCGGATAGTTCAAGACGTGCCGGAAGCGCCCGGTTCCCGGATTCTGCATATAGACGATGCCGGTCGCCAGCCCTTCGAGCAGATCAAGGTGGCGACGGTCCCCCGTCAGCTCTGTGTACTTGACGAGAGCGAGGATAGAGACAGCATTGCCGCCCAGCTTGATCTCGGCTCCCGGGTCGACGAGGAACGTCGCTTCGCCTCCCTCGGGAAGCGGCATTGTCCGTATCAATTCGGTGGTCAGGTAGGACAGCGCGCGGTCGATTGCCGCCTTCAGTCCGTCGTCGCGCGTGATTTCCCACGCTTCGAGCATTGCGTAGAGCGAGCTTGCGTGGCGCAGGCTGTTGTACGAATTAATCGGCCGGTCGAAGCATGGGTGCCAGCCATAGTGGAAGCGGCCGTTCTCAAGCACTTGCGAGGCGAGATAGCGGCTTCCGGAATCGATCAGGCCCAACACGTCATCCGGGCCGAGGCGATCGATGGAGCGGCGGCCCGTGTCGAGGCCGCTGCCATTCAGCCGATGAACCGTCGCACCGTCGTCGCCGACGAAAGCGCCCTTTGTCGTGAACAGCCAGACAGGGCTCTCGTCGGCAAAGTCGATGCTCTTCAGCCCGTGGCGCCTGCCGGCATAGATAGCGAAATTCTTTTCGTTGAGGACGGCGTGGACTTCCTTCGGCCCGCCATACAGCATCGCATTGGCATTGAGCTCGGTTTCCAGAAAGGCGTGAGCGAAGGCCGGGTCCAGCGAAATGCCCAGGCGGAAATAGTTCCGCTTGATCTTGCCGAACTCCGTACGCAAGGCTTTCCAGGTCTTGCGCTCGACGGCATCGACCCAGTCGATCCGTAGCCAATGCACAGCGACGCCGCACTCGACCACCTGCTTTATGCCAAGCCGCCAGGCCTCCTCGACCGTGGCGCCGACTGCCGTCTGCACGATCGCGCGGCTCTTCCCATCGGTGAAGGAGAAGAACAGGACGAAGCGAGGCTCTCCCTCGATCACGACAGGCGCGATATCCTGCAGATACGGGCGAAGGCTCGCCAGGTGAGGAGGGAGCCGGCCGCTCATCGTTCACGCAGCGCTTCGCGCGCCCGGTTCAGCGGTTTGAGCAGATATTGCAGAACGGTCTTCTGTCCCGTGTGGACATCCACCGTAGCGATCATGCCCGGAACGATCGGAAAGCGCTTGCCCGTCTTGTTCACCAGGGCATCGGATGTCGTCCGGATGAAGACCCGATAATAGTAGATTTCAGGCTTCACTTCATCGCGGATCGTATCGGGGGAGATGGTCGTCACCTTGCCATCGAGGCCGCCGTAGATCGAATAATCATAGGCCGTGACCTTCACGGTGGCGCGCTGGCCTGGATGAATGAAAGCGATGTCGCGCGGCGACATGCGCGCTTCGATCATCAACTGGTCGTCAAGCGGGATGATCTCCATGATCTTTCCGTTGGGCGGGATGACACCGCCCACGGTGGATACCTCGATGCTTTTCACGATACCGCGCACGGGCGAGCGAAGAGTGAGCCGCTTCAGCGTATCCGAGCGGCCGCGCACCACAGGAGCAAGCGCTTTCACTTCCTCGTCCGCCTTGGCGAGATCCTGGCGCGCTTCGACAATGTATTGCGAACGCAGATCGGCCTTCTTGAGCTCCAGATCGGCGCGCTGCCGTTTCAGGCGAAGCACTTCCACATTGCTCGCGGCGCCGACTTCGATGAGCGATTCACCGATCTCCACTTCCTTGCGAATAAGCGACAGGGACTCATCGATCAGCGAGATCGAACTGCTGAGGCTGCTTCGACGATCCTCGTAAAGGCGGGTCTCGGCCGCTTTGAGGTCGGCATAACCTTCCAGCTCGGCCGGGAAAGCTAGCGGCGTCTGGTTCACTTCCGCACGCAAGCGCGCCGAAGAAGCGAGCGCAGCCCGATATTTGGCAGCACTTTCCTCGACAGTGGAGCCCGCCTGGGTCGGATCAAGCTGCGCTAGTATCTGGCCCGGCTGAACGATGCTGTCCTGCCGCACGAAAAGCTTGGCGATGATGCCGCCTTCCAGAGACTGGATAACCTGCTCGCGCGAAGTCGGCACCACACGACCATTGCCGGTTGCGACCTCATCGAGCTCCGCGAACCATGCCCAGACGAAGGCGACGACGAAAAGCGCAGCCACGATCCAGATCAGCCGCTTCGACGGCGTCAGGCGCGAGTCCCCTTTCTCGCCAAAAAACCTCCAGTCTGCGGGAGCCCAGGTACTCATGCCGCTTTACTCTTGCCTTGCATGGTACGCAGCGCATCGTCCTTGCTGGCGTCGAGCGTCACCACGCCGTTGTGAATGACGATGACGCGATCCACGAGATCGAGCACCCGCATGCGATGCGTTGCGATCACCACTGTTCTCGACTTGCTCCACGCCTTGAAGCGCTGGATGAACAGCCGCTCGGTCGCCTCGTCCATGGACGCAGTCGGTTCGTCGAGCAGGACGACGTTGGGCTGGCGTATCAGCAGTCGGGCCAGCAGAAGCGCCTGCACTTGTCCACCGGACAGTCCCTGTCCCCCCTCCAGGACCACGTGCTCCAGTCCGGCACGCGTGCGGCGGATGAAGTCATCCGCACCCGCCATCTCCAGGGCGCGCACGATTTCCTCGTTTGAGGCATGCGGCGCGCCGAGCGTGAGATTGTCGCGAATGGTGCCGTAGAACAGGCGGCTGTTCTGCGTCAGCAGGCCGATATCACGGCGCACGTCGGCCGGGTCGATCTGGTGAAGCGCCAGATCGTCCAGCAGGACCTCGCCCGATGCTGGATCCAGCATTCCCGACAGGCCCTGCAGCAAAGTAGACTTGCCCGCGCCGTTGCGGCCCAGCACCGCAATCTTCTCGCCGGCGGCGATGCCCAGCTCACGAACGGAAAGCGCCGGCGGCAGATTGGGGTCGCCGTAACGGAACACCGCCGAATGAAGCGCAAAACGGCCGACGATCGTCGGCACCTGGATGCGATGCTCGTCGTCCGGAGTATCGACCGGCAATGCCATGATCTGATCAATGCTTCTCGCGCCGATCTTGGCGTGCTGCAGCTTGTTCAGAACCTGGGTGATCTGGGAGATCGGCGCGATCATCCGCGAACCCAGGATCGACGCCGCGACCAGCGCGCCGGTCGTCATGTCCCCGCCCATCACCATGGGCGCGCCGAAGAACACGATGGTGGCATAGACCGCATTCTGGACATTCTGCGTCCAGACGGTGAGGCTGTTGGTGACTCCGCGCAGCCGCAGCTGCGCTTCCCCAGCCACCTCGTTGAAATGGTTCCACTGCTGCTGAAAGCGGTTTTCGGCCTGAAGCGTCTTTATGTCCTCGATACCCTGCACCGCCTCGACGAGCATGGCGTTGCGCAGCGAGGATTCGCGCATCGATTCATTAGCATAGGCGCGCAGCCGGCGCTGGAAGAGCAAGCCGGGCAGGATCAGCAAGAGCAACGCGCCCAGCGGCACGAGCGCCAGCGGGCCCGCAATGAACCAGAAGATCATCAGGAACAGCAAGAAGAAGGGGATGTCCACCACCGCCGCGACAGTCGTCGACGTAAGCAGCTCGCGCACCTGCTCGAGATCGCGCAGCTGGGCGATGAAGGAGCCGGTCGACGCGGGCCGCTCACGGTTACGCACGCGCAAGGCGTGGCCGAACACCCGGTCCGACATGCGCATGTCGGCGCGCTTGCCCAACACGTCGATGATGTTCATCCGCAGCCGCCGCAGCAGGAAATCGAACCCAACCGCGAGCAGCACGCCGATGAAAAGGATGTAGAGCGTGGGAAAGGATTCGGCCGGAACCACGCGGTCATAGACCTGCATGGAAAACAGCACGCTTGCCATGGCCAGGACGTTGGTGATGAGCGAGGCTACGAGGACATTGCTGTAGGACTTCAGATCCTTGAGCAGGATCCGACGCAGCCAATGTTCTTCGTATGGGCGGATGTACGAATCAACACGCGCGTCCGGTACGGAGCGTGCAGGCCGTGGAATGACGAACCCCACCGTTTCACGGATAAGGTCTTCCAGCGCGACGGCGTTGTGCAACCCGCCCTCGCCCATCATCACCACGTTCGCTTCGCCGGTGGCGCTGATCGCGGTGATTATCGCCAGTTCGCCCCCCCGATGCTCGGCGATGAGCGGCAAGCGTTCGCTCGTCGGCGTAAAAGCCTCGGGCGTGACGAAATGCAGGCTCAGCCCGGTGCAGCGCGCCAGAGTGCGGATGCGATCCGCATCGCTCCTTTCGTTCTGCCAAAGGCTGGCGAGCTTCGTATTCTCGGCAGACACCGGCAGGCGATAATGTTGCGCGACATGGCGGAAAGCCTCGATCCAGGGTTCGGGGCGAAAGCCGACCAGTGCAGCGGCGCCGGTCACAGCTCCACCCCCCGGACCATCGTCCCGCTCAACCCGAACGCTTCACGTTCAGCACCCGAGTTGAAGAGACAATCCACCTGAAGCCGGCGGATGTCGTGCCTCGTATTGACGAGATCGAAACGCGCCTGATGCAACTCCTGCTCGGCGTTAAGCAGGTCGACCAGAGTCCGCGTCCCCATGTCGAGGTATTGCCGGCGATAGAGCATGCCGGTCTCGCGCATGCTTTCCTGGCGGGCGTCCAACGTCTGCAATGCGTCGGTGAGGCTCGCCACCTGGCGCTGTGCTTCAGCCAGCAGACGACTCACTTCATTGCGCACGCTGGCTTCGGCAGCATCAGCCGCGCCCAGCGCGAAAGTCGCGCTGCGCGTGCGCGCACGATTGCCTCCACCGTTGTAGAGGTTGCTCGAAACGTTGATGCCGAAATTGTAATCAGTGCGACGGGCAAAGGGCCTGTCGATGTCCGTCGCCGCGCCTGCCCCCAGCGAAACGGTGGGCAGACCGAACGCCTTGCTCTCGTCAAGCTCGGCCAGGGCCTGATCGCGTTGTGCCTTGACCTGCATTATCGCCGGAATGTTGGCCCATCTCGGCTCTCCCCGCGCGCAGGATGCAAGAAGCCAGTCCGGAATGTCGGAGGAGATCTCCGGTGCAATCTGCCGGCCCAGCAGGTGCGCAAGGTTGCTTTTCCAGCGCTGCTGCTCGGCCTCGATCTCCTGGATCGCCACTTCGGCGGCCTGCACACGGGCCTGTGCCTGCAGCGCATCGGAACGCGTGGCCGCACCACGACGGTAGCGATGATCGACCAGTTCGTTGATGCTGCTGATGCTTTCGAGTTGATCGAGCGCAACCTGGTGAAGCGCGGCGGTGCGCTGGATCTCGATCATCGCATAGCTGGTATCACGGATAAGGCCGTCGACCGCGAGCAGCAGTTGCGCGCGGCCGATCTTCGTACCCGCTTCTGCAATGGCCACGGAGCTGGAGACTTTGCCGAAATCATAAAGCATCTGCGAAGCGGAAATGTTCGCCCGCGGACGCCAACGGGTTCGCATGGTATTGTCGTAGCTGGAACCGATCCCCCCGCTGATCTGCGGAAGATAGCCCGCTTCGGCCACCTCGATCTGCTCGGCGCGTGCGTTCAGCCGGCCGATCGCTTCGACGATAGACGGGTGCCAGCCTACCGCCTCCCGCGCGGCACTTTCCAGCGTGACAATCTCGTTGCTTTCGGTCGCCCCATCCGCCGAACCGGGGGTGAAGAGCGCTAAGGCGATATAGCAGAAGACATCGAAATATTTAGAACGTCCATACACCCCGTTTCCCAACATTTTGCCCCGAGACGATCTTTAGTGATTGCCGAAAGGAAGAAAGGATAGGCGCCGGGTCGACAGCTGGCGCCTATCCTTGTCAATCAATCGAAAACCTAAATTAATGAATGGTTACCGTCATTTGCGTCATCCAACGTATTGATGGTCAGATATCCAAGCGGATCGTCGACCGGTGCCGGAGATGCGACTACCTGAGTGTCGTCGCCACCGCTGTCAGACGCTGTGGCGAACTCTCCACCCGCCTCCTCTTCCGTCTGAGGCGCCTCGTTCAGGTAATTCTCGAGGACATTCTCGAGATCGCCCTGCCCTTCGAACATATCGTATTCGAAGATACCGGTTTGCGTGGATGCACCCCCGTCATCCTCGCCCGAGGCAATGACGCTTTCGAGCGGGATCACGTCAGAGGCGTCGACCTCGAAGTCCGCAGCCAGTGCCACAGCTTCAGCGCCGGCCCCCGGATCGGAGACATCCACCGTCACTGCCAGCTCCGCCGTGACGATTTCACCGTTCGGATGCTGAATCTGATAGGTGAACGTATCGACCTGATCGGTTGTGGAGTGCGGCAGGTCCGCGTTGGGCTCGTATTGGTAGTTACCCGCCGCATCGACTGTCAGCGTGCCGTAGCTTCCGACAAGCGTCGCCGGCGTAGCGCCAACCTCTGTGAAGCCGCCTCCGGTATCGACCAGCACCGTTGTGAAGAGCGATCCGGACACGTCGTTTGCCAAGAGGTTACCTTCTGCCCCGGTCACGGTATCCACCTGGAACTCGGTGAGGTTGGTGACGGTCTGCTCCAACGAGACGACGGAGTCGTAGCCCAGCCCCAACGTGTTGGTGCTGGTCACTTCCACCGAATAATTGCCAGCCGGCAGGTCGCTGAAGTCGATGACCGCGCCTGCCCCGAGCCCGAGCACGTTGGCAATGGCCTGGACCGTCTGCGGCGAACCCACGACCTCACCAGCGCTATCGCGGAGTGTGACCGTATAGCTCGGCAGCACCGCCAGGCTGAGCCCTTCGCTAGCATCGATGATGACCCTGGCATCGGATTGGGTATCGGCGGCGACCGTGAAGTCAGCCGTATCGGTATCAGTATTCGGGATGATTATCCCGATACCGTTGCTCAAGGTGAACAGATCCGCCGTGCTGGTGTCGACCGTATTCTCGTAGAGAACACCGGCGGTTGCCGCGTCGTTCACCGCTGCAAGGCCCGTTGTCGCAGCCGAGCCAGGGTCACCCCACACCAACTCGGCGTCGGGGCTGTCGACCTGGATGTAGAGCGTTGCAGTCTCCTGGGCACCGCTCGGGTCCTGCAGCGTGTAGGTGAAGGTTTCCGCCGCACCGATGTTCGCGGCGTCCTCGTCCGGCGTATAAGTATAGCTGCCGTCGAGGTCGATCACGAGCGTTCCATGCTCACCGTCGATCACCGTGCCATCGACCGTGACCTCCGTGGTCGTGCCGTTCACTGTCACGCTGTGAACCACAGTACCTTCTGGTACTGTATCGGCCTCACCGCTGCCGTTGGCGTCGGTGATGACATTGCCTTCGGCCGGAGTGACGACAGTGTCGACAATCTCGGTGAAGTCAGTGTCGACGCCCGTGACATCGAGAGTACCGAGGATACCGCCGCCCACGAGGCCCTCGAAGGTCACGAAAGCGCGGTATTCACCAGCATCCAGGTTCTGCTCTACCGCAAGATCGCCGTTGAGCAGGTTGAGGTCGAGCAGCGTCGACTCTCCCTCGCCATTGATGTCGCTCCATACACCGTCGACCAGCTTCTGCAGGACGAGTGTGTAATCAGCCGCCAGCCCGATGTCGAGCACACCGCCGTAGGCGAACGTCGCATCAAGGCTATGCCCTGGTTCGACCGAGAAGGAGACCGGTTCGATGCCAAGGAGCTGTAGCCCCGCGATATCGAGACCGAAATCCACATTGGCCAGCGATATAAGCGCCAGATAATTGGCTTCACCAACATCGACAGCTGTCGAGGCAGCGACGAGATCGATTTCAGCAGTACCGACGTTGTCGAAACTTTCGAACAAGTCAGGCGCCGTCACGTTCGTCGGTTCGGATTCGTTACCTGCGGTATCGGTCAGCGTGACCGTTAGTTCCTGGCCGTTGAGCTGGGCCGGGATCGTCACGGTGTAGCTACCACCTGGCTCGACGAGAGCTGTACCAAGCACCGTGGTGCCGTCGGGTGCATAAACGGTCGCCGTAGCACCAGGCTCACCAGTGCCCGTCACCGTCGTGCCGGTGGCATCATCGACATCGGCGGTGGGCGCATCAGGTGCGTCAGCGTCAGCGTCAGCGTCAGCGTCAGCGTCGGCATCCGCGTCAGCATCCGCATCGGCGTCAGCGTCCGCATCGGCGTCAGCGTCCGCATCCGCGTCAGCATCCGCATCGGCGTCAGCATCCGCGTCGGCGTCAGCATCCGCGTCGGCGTCAGCATCCGCGTCGGCGTCAGCATCCGCGTCGGCGTCAGCATCCGCGTCGGCGTCAGCATCCGCGTCGGCGTCAGCATC
>Ga0164243_10001831_pt1 | contig 35665 bp, 36 predicted proteins | sample OricompcompostOP_FD_108781 | JGI IMG/M metagenome (GOLD analysis project Ga0164243, IMG submission 108781) | Organic Plus compost microbial communities from Emeryville, California, USA - Original compost - Organic plus compost (OP) | ecosystem: Engineered > Solid waste > Mixed feedstock >...
GAGGAACTGAGCCAGGAATATGGCGTCAGCCGCGAGCGCGTGCGCCAGATCGAGGCGCGGGCCTTCGAGAAATTGCAGAAGCGCATGACCAGCCTCGCCAGCGAACGCAATCTCGACTGATCGCTTGCCCGGAGTCGCGCGCGTTCTGGCACGCTGAGAGCCCGTCCGAAAATGAACGCGATGCTTTCAAAGGGGCGTTTAGAGTGCCAGCGTTTAATCTGCATTCCTTCTTTTCCCGAAAGGAAACAATTGGTCCAGATTCATCGCTCGACGCCCTAGGTTGTGTGGACAGTTGGCTTTTCTGCCTATTCCGTCGTCATGCTGAATACCCGCCTTCGCGGGCACAGGCCCGGTTCAGCATCCAATCCTGAGACTCTCCGTCTGGGGCAGCGATCCCGGCTGCACACAGGAATGGACCCTGAATCAAGCCTGTGCCCGCGAAGGCGGGTATTCAGGGTGACGCAGAAAAGACCCGGCCAGAGCCAAAGTCTTCCTCATGCCAAATGTCCACAGACCCTAGTCGTCATTGCGAGGAGGCGGAGCCGACGTGGCAATCCAGCCACTCCCTGCCGACCGTAGAGACTGGATTGCCGCGCCCCCATGGGGCTCGCAATGACAGAGATGGCGATATCAGGCCATTCATCCAGAATCGGGCTCTGAATGCCGGCCTATAGCGTGTCGGGTTTTTCCTTGGCCGGCTCGGCGGTGAGGGCGTCGCCCCAGTCTTCCAGAAGCTGCGTCTTCTGCTTTTCGTAGTAATGGATGGCACGGGCCGCCTTGAAATCCAGGTAGGAGGCGGCGAGGTAGGGGCCGATCCACAGATAGATGATGGCGGAGAAGGCGGCGCCGTACATGGTCGCCCAGGTATAGACGCTGCTGGCCATGTCCATCAGCTGGCCGAACGATCCGCCGCTGCTCCACAATTCGGTGACGAAAGGCAGGACGCCGGCCAGATTCAGCGTGGCGGTCACCTGCACCCGCCCCAGCCCGTGCCGCTCCACGAAGCCGGCGACCAGGGTGGGCAGCATCCCGACCAGCACCAGGATCAGGAGGGCGGGCATGAGGAACACCAGGAAGCAGCTCGTCAGTATGACGAAAATCCAGAACCTGCCCTTGCCCTTCCCCGTCTCCGACGCGACTGCTTTCGTCATCGTCACAGCCCCGGAAGGAATGTCAGCAGGCCCGTGACCAGCAGGGTCAGATACCCCGCGCAAACGGCCACGCGCTGGCCCATATAGGCCGCCAGAGGATCGGTCGGCTTGAAGCCGCGTTCGATGGCGCCGAGCTGGCGCTCGATCCTGGCCAGCTGTTCCCTGGCCGCCTTGTAGCGCTGCCGGTCGCGGTTGCGCACGCTGAGGAAATTCACGTCGTCATGCAGCTTCAGGAGATTGCCGGTCTCCGCCAGCTCGTCGATCTTCCGGTTCACGAGCGTAACCGTGCGGGGGTGATGTAGCTCCTTGACCGCGGCCCTCATCTTGCCGGCGAAGTGCCGGCAGAGATGGGGCAGGGGACCGACCTCGAACTGGGCCTGGGCGAGGCCATAGAGCTTCAGCGTCCTGAGCGCCTTTTCCAGATGACGGTTCTCGCATTTGGCGAGCTCGGCCACCATCCCCGAGCAATCGCTCCAGCGGACAGCGGCGAAAGCGGCGATATGCCGGTCGATCAGCAGGTCTCGATCCGCCCTCTCACCGGCCAGCGCCTCCAGGGCGACGAGAAGCTGCGGCACGTTGGCCACCTGGCACTGCTCGAAGAGCGGACTCAGGCAAACGAGGGCGCGGTTGAGATAATAGAGCACATGCTCGATGCCGGTGCCGAGGCCCTTGGCATCCACATGCTGCTCGATATCCGCGAGCTCCATGGCGATCCAGCGCAGCCGCGTGGAATCGCCGGCCGCCAGCACCGCGAGGTCGCGGCCATAGCCCGCCCGGAAGAAATCCTCCAGGTCGCGCAGGACGGTCTTGTTCTCCGTGACCACCGCATGGGCCACGAAGCCGTCCAGCCCGTCCGGCATGTAAGAGAGCGAGCGGAAGCGGATGGGACCCTCATGATCGAGAAGCTGGATCACCTTGCTCAGCGTGCCGCCGTTCAGCTTGAGCGCCGCGCGGTCGCGGCTGCCGTGGTCGAAGAGCCGTTCCACCACCACGCTGCCCACCTGGTCCTTCACGGCGCTCCTGATCCAGCCCTGGAAGCTGGGGTTGGACAGCTCGCCGATGGCGGCCTCGAAACTGGTGTGCAGGGCCTGCGCCAGCAGGCGGCGGTTGGTATAGTTGCGGCTCTGGAAACGGTAATGGCTGGCGGTGATGTAGTTCTGCACCGACATGGGATCGCCCGGCATCGACCCTTCGAGCCAGCGGAGCACCTTGTCGAGGCCCCAGCGCTGCCGCGGGTCGTCGCACAAAAGACCGCGCAGCAGGGCGCCGAACGCGCCGCGCGGCGCCACGTCCTTGATGTAGGTATTGTAGGAGCCGCGGGCGATGCGTGAGTTCAGGATGTCCTGATCGTCCATCCCCTCGCAAGGCATGGCGCCGGCCAGCAGGGCGAGGATGGTGACGCCGAGGGCGAACATGTCGTCGGTCGTCTCCCCGCTGCCGCGGCCCGCCGGATGGGCCAGCGCCCGCTCGATCGGCTCGAAGGCCAGCGGCTGGCTCTGGCCCGGCAGTTCCGAAAAGCATTCCGACAATGTGACATGGGCCTTGCTGCCATCGGTATAGAACAGATGATCTGGCCGGATGCTGCGGTGCGCCAGGTCATGGGTGGTCAGGGCCTGGATGCCGGCCACCACGTCGGGCAGCACCTTGCTCCGCAGGTCGCTTTCCGAATATCGCGTCGGCGACTTGGTGTTGAAGAGCGCGCCCCCCGACGGGAAGGGCACGATCACCGCCTGGACCCAGCCGCCGGATTCGGTCTCTATGGGCGTGGCGTCCAGCGGGCAGGCCACATTGGCGACGCTTCGGCCCAGCATCTGCTGAAGGACGGCGTGACGGAAGGCGGCGCCGTCCTTCGGCACCATGGCATAGACGGCATTCGACGGGTCCCTGCTGTCCACGCACGCGTAAGCGGCCCCGCCCAGAGTGTCCAGGTGGGGGAGGGTAAGACTGAAATTCACCTCATACCGGCTCTTCTGCAATCGGCCCGTTTCCTCTGCGTTGGCTGCCGTTCGGTCCGCCGGCAGCAGCCTGAGCGCTCGTATGCTCCGGCATCATCGCGCGGTTCTGTTTAAGGCCGCGTTAACCGCGAGGGGGATGTGCAAGGGGCGATTTGCATAAATTGTCGAATTTGACTATTTTCAACAAAAGCGCTGGCGAGGAAGCCAGTCTCATCGCAACGCACTCCAGGAGCCCCCAATGGATCGGAAATTTGTGACATCGACCGAATTCCGGAACAAGGCCGGCCGCTACCTCGACGAGGCGGCGAAGGCGCCTGTCTTCATCACAAAGCATGACCGGCCCGCCCGGGTCCTCATCGATATCGACGAATATGAACGGTTGAGTGCCCTTGATGCACGGCAGACGAAGCTGGACCGGCTGCGCCAGGAGAGTCACGAGCAGTTCGCTCCGCTCTATGAGAAACTGGCGCGGTGAGCCGCGATTATCTCACCGTCGAAGACGTTCTCGATATCCATGCCGACCAGATTGCCCGCTATGGCGGCGCATCCGGCGTCAGGGACAAGGCCGGTCTGGAAGCGGCCGTGGCCCGTCCCCGCTCCGGCTATGAAGCCTGGCTTCGGGAGAACTCTGCCCCTCGATAGACCGGGACCCTCAGTCCGCGAACGGGTCTTGCACCAGGATGGTGTCCTGGCGCTGCGGGCTGGTGGAGAGCAGGGCCACCGGGGCGCCGATCAGCTCCTCGATGCGGCGGATATATTTGATGGCGGTGGCCGGCAGGTCGGCCCAGCTGCGCGCGCCCTGGGTGCTTTCATGCCAGCCTTCGATCTCCTCGAAGACGGGCTGCACCTGCGCCTGCAGATGCGTGGCCGCCGGGAAATAGTCCAGCGTGCGGCCGTCGAGCGTGTAGCCGGTGCAGATCTTCAGCGTATCAAAGCCGTCCAGCACGTCGAGCTTGGTGAGCGCGATGCCGGTAATGCCCCCCACCTTGATGGCCTGGCGCACCATCACGGCGTCGAACCAGCCGCAGCGGCGGGCCCGCCCGGTCACCGTGCCGAACTCGCGGCCACGCTCCCCGAGCCGACGGCCGATCTCGTTGTCCTGCTCGGTGGGGAAGGGGCCGGCGCCCACGCGGGTGGTATAGGCCTTGGTGATGCCCAACACATAATCCACCGCGCCGACGCCCAGGCCGCTGCCGCTGGCCGCCTGGCCGCTCACCGTGTTGGAGGAGGTGACGAACGGATAAGTGCCATGGTCGATATCCAGCATGATGCCCTGCGCGCCCTCGAACAGGATGCGCGAGCCCTTGCGCCGCGCCTCGTCCAGCACGCGCCAGGTGGTGTCGATATAGGGCAGCAGCCTGGGGGCGATCTCGGTGAGTTTGGCGAGCAAGGCATCGCCATCCACCGGCGGCGCGCCGAAGCCGGCGCGCAAGGCGTTGTGGTGGCCCAGCAGGCCGGCGATGCGCTCCTTCAGCGCCGCCTCGTCCGCCAGATCGGCCATGCGGATGGCGCGGCGGCCCACCTTGTCCTCATAGGCCGGGCCGATGCCGCGCCGCGTGGTGCCGATCTTGCCGCCCAGCGCCGCCGCGTCCTCGCGCAGACCGTCCAGCTCGCTGTGGATGGGGAGGATCAGCGTGGCATTCTCGGCGATGCGCAGCACCTGTGGGCTCACGTTCACGCCCGCCTTGCCCACGCGCTCGATTTCCTCCAGGAGCGCCCAGGGGTCCACCACCACGCCGTTGCCGATGATGGACAGGCGCTCGCGCACCACGCCGGACGGCAGCAGGCTCAGCTTGTAGGTGTTGTTGTCCACCACCAGCGTATGGCCGGCATTATGGCCCCCTTGGAAGCGCACCACCACGTCCGCGCGCTCGGAGAGCCAGTCAACAATCTTGCCTTTGCCTTCGTCACCCCACTGGGTGCCGACCACGGTTACATTGGCCATTCTGCAGTCCTATTTTGAGAGATCGTGGATGGCGCCATGCCGGATGACATAGCTGCACCCATGCTTGCGGGCGCCGGTGTCGGGGTCGTCTTCCGGCTCCAGCGCCTCGATGACGCGCCAGCCCTCGCCGCGCAGGCGGGCCGCGGCGCTGCGGTCCTCGTTCCTGGGCAGGTAGGCGCGCTTTTCGGCGCCGGCGGCGGGCGCGGCGCGCATGACGGTGTCCAGGAAGGCGGTGAATCCCACGGCGTCTTCCGACCATTCGGCGCCGGCGGTGGCGGTGTAACGGCCACCCCGTCCCAGCTCGCCCCGCACCTTGCGGGCGAAGACGGAGAAGGCGATGCCGCTGTGATATTCAAAGCTCAGATATTCGCCCGGATCGACGGTCAGCACCACGTCGTCCAGACGGTCGGTCAACTGCCCGACCAGTTCGGCCAGGTCGTTGGCGATACCCTGGGCGGCGGCCGGCAGTTCGAGCCGGGCCAGATGGCCGATGGCCTCGCCCGCGGGGCCCGCCACGTCGAGCAACCGGCGCAGCACGCCGGCGGCCGGCCCGCCCATGCCCTTCAGCGCGCCCGCATCCTTGGCCTGCAGGGCCTCGCGGGCCATGGCCGCCTCCTCGGGCGCAACACCCAGGCTGTCGCAGATGGCGGGCACCAGCGTCGGGGTCACCAGGTCGATGGTCAGGCCGGTGACGCCCACGCCCTTGAGCGCCCCGGCGGCCAGCAGGATGATCTCCATCTCCGCCGCCACGCTGGCGGAGCCGAAAAGCTCGCAGCCCACCTGGGTGAATTCCCGCTCGGGCCGCAACTGCGAGCCGCGGGCCCGCACCACCGGGCCGGAATAGCACAGGCGCAGGGGCCGCGCCTCGGCCTGCAGGCGGGTGGTGGCGATGCGCGCCACCTGCGGCGTGAAATCGGAGCGGATGGCCAGCATGCGCTGGGAGATGGGGTCCACCGCGCGCACCATGGCCGGGGACTTCTGCTTGATGGCGCCGCCGACGAAATTCTCCTCGAACTCGATCAGGGGCGGCGAGACGCGCTCATAGCCGTAGCTGGCGAAGCTGTCCAGAAGGCTGCGCGCCACCGCCGCCTCGCGCTGGGCGTCGGGCGGTAGGGTATCCTGCAAGCCTTCTGGCAGCAGGGCCTGCTCAAGCGATGGCGCCATGTGTCTTTGATATCCCCGGTCAGAAGCGCAAGAACTTGGCCTGGATGACGTTCGGCAAGCCCTTGACCTGGGCCAGTATATCAGCCGGGATCGGCTCATCAACCGCCACCAGAGACAGGGCGAAGTTGCTGTCGTCGGTCTTGGGTGTGCGGCCCAGGTAGAAGGTGGCGATGTTGATGCCGGCGTCGCCGAAGATCTGACCCAGGCGGCCGATGAAGCCCGGACGGTCCTCATTGATGACATAGAGCATGTTGGGGCTCAGCTCCGCCTCGAAATCGATGCCGAGGATATTGACGATGCGGGGCTTGTTGTCGGCGAAGAGGGTGCCGGAGACCACGCGGGACTGGCGCTCGGTGGTCACGGTCAGCGTCACCTGCGTGTGGTAGTCGCACTCGCGGTCATGCTTGATCTCGCTCACCTCGATATCGCGCTCCTTGGCGACCACGGGGGCGTTGACCATGTTGACCGAGGCATCCATGAGCGGGGCCAGCAGGCTCTGCAGGATGACGGCGGTGACGGGGCGTGTATTGATGCCCGTCGCCGTGCCCTCATATTCGATGGTGATCTTCTCGATGCCGGTTTCCGTCGTCTGGCCGGCGAAGCTGCCCAGCAGCTCGGCGAGGCGCATATAGGGGCGGATGCGCGGCGCTTCCTCGGCGGTGATGGAGGGCATGTTGAGGGCATTGGCAACCGCGCCGTCCATCAGATAGTCGGAAATCTGTTCCGCCACCTGCAGGGCCACATTCTCCTGCGCCTCGGCGGTGGAGGCGCCCAGATGCGGCGTGGCGATGACGTTCTCGCGGCCGAAGAGCACGTTCTCCCTGGCGGGTTCCACCTCGAAGACGTCGAGCGCCGCGCCCTTCACCTTTCCGCTGTCCAGAGCGTCTGCCAGATCCTTCTCGACCACCAGGCCGCCGCGCGCGCAGTTGATGATGTAGACCCCGTCCTTCATCAGCGAGAAGGCGCGCGCATCGAGGATGCCGCGTGTGCCGTCGGTGAGCGGCGTGTGCAGGGTGATGAAGTCGGCACGTCTCAGGAGCTCGTCCAGTTCCACCTTGGTGACGCCCAGGTCCATGGCGCGCTCAGGGCTGAGGAAGGGGTCAAAGGCGATGACCTTCATCTTCAGGCCGACGGCACGCTCGGCCACGATGGCACCGATATTGCCGCAGCCGATGATGCCCAGGGTCTTGGCCGTCACCTCCGTGCCCATGAAGCGGGACTTCTCCCATTTGCCATCCTGGGTGGAGCGGTCGGCGGCGGGGATCTGGCGGGCCAGGGCCATCATCATGGAGATGGCGTGCTCGGCGGTGGTGATGGAATTGCCGAAGGGCGTATTCATGACCACGATGCCGGCGGCGGTGGCGGCCGGAATATCCACATTGTCGACGCCGATGCCGGCGCGGCCGATGACCTTCAGCCCCTCGGCCTTGGCCAGCACATCCGCGGTCAGCTTGGTGGCGGAGCGGATGGCGATGCCGTCATACTGGCCGATGATCTCTTTCAGCTCGTCGGGCTTGAGGCCGACCTTCACGTCCACGTCCACACCACGGTCCCTGAAAATCTGTTCGGCGGCGGGGCTCAATTTGTCGGAAATCAGCACCTTGGGCATGTCGAGTGTCCTCGTTTTTCGATTGGCGTCTGCTGGGGTGGGTGCGGTCAGTCTTGTCAGGCGGTCACTTCAGCGTAGGCCCAGTCCAGCCATTCCAGAAGCGCCTTTATGTCGGAGGCTTCCACCGTGGCGCCGGCCCAGATCCTGAGACCGGCCGGGGCGTCGCGGTAGGCGCCGATGTCATAGGCCACGCCTTCCTTCTCCAGGAGCTTCACCATGTCGGCGGCGGGGCCATTGATGGTCAGGCACACCGAGGCGTTGGAGCGCGTCTCGGGAACTTCCGCCAGGAAGCCCGCCCAGTCGCGCGCCGCCACCCATTCGTCGATCAGGCGGTAATTCTCCATGGACCGGGCGATCAGCCCTGTCAGCCCGCCGATGGACTGCGCCCATTTGAGGGCGTCGATATAATCCTCCACGCACAGGAGCGAGGGCGTGTTGATGGGCTTGGCGTCGAAGACATCCTTGAGAATCTCCCCGCCCTTGGTGAGGCGCAGGATCTTGGGCATGGGCCAGGGCGGCGTATAGCTGTTGAGGCGGTTCACGGCGCGGGGGCTCAGCACCATCATGCCGTGTGCGGCCTCGCCGCCCATCACCTTCTGCCAGGACCAGGTGATGACATCCAGCTTCGTCCACGGCAGGTCCATGGCGAAGGCGGCGGAGGTGGCGTCGCAGATGGTGAGGCCCTCGCGGTCATCGCTGATCCAGTCGCCGTCCGGCACCTTCACGCCCGAGGTGGTGCCGTTCCAGGTGAAGACGATATCGTGGCGCATGTCGACCTTGGAGAGGTCCGGCAGCTTGCCGTAATCGGCGGTGATGGCCCGCGATTCGCTGATCTTGAGCTGTTTGAGGACGTCCGAGACCCAGCCATTGCCGAAACTCTCCCAGCCCAGGACATCCACCTTGCGCGGGCCGAGCAGGTTCCACAGCGCCATCTCCACGGCCCCGGTATCGGAGCCGGGCACGATGCCGATCAGGTAATCGTCGGGGATGCCCAGCACCGCGCGGGAGAGGTCCGCCGCCTCCTGCAGCTTGGCGCGCCCGGCCTTGGAGCGGTGGGAGCGGCCGAGAAGGGCGCCGTTGAGGCAATCGGTGGACCAGCCCGGGCGCTTGGGGCAGGGGCCGCTTGAAAAACTGGGGTCCTTGGGGCGAGCGCTGGGTTGCGCGTTGGGGCGTGACATTTATTGTTCTCGCGGAATTCGGTGGGTTCGGGGGCGATACTAGTAGGGTATGTAACCATGTCAATCGCCTATTCCAGGCCGCGACATCGCAGCGCACCCAAAATTGTTGCGATGCAGTATTGGTGTTTCCAGTTGGGAGCGTTACCACATGGCGGCAAGCTATTTCCGGCGATGACCTCACCAGTTGTATGTTATATTACACCGTGAGTATGACATCTGGTGTAGGAGTGGGTGCCCATGTCCGCCGTGAGAAAGACCATCACCTTGACAAAGGCGCAGGATAACTGGCTGAAATCCCAGATCGAATCCGGTCATTACATGAATGACAGCGAGATTATCCGGGATCTTATCCGAGAGGCGTCAGCCAGGGATGATTTGCGGATCATCCGGGCCGCCCTGGTTGAGGGGGAACAGAGTGGCTTCAGCGATGAAACGCCCCAGTCGATCCGGGAAGACGTGAAGAAAGCACGCCGCGGTTCGGGGTCCGATGCGATATAGGCTCAGCCGGGCGGCTGCCGCCGATTACCGGGGCCTCTACATATATGGCCTGGAGATGTTCGGTGAGGAGCAGGCCGACAGATATTGCGACGGTCTCGACAATCTTTTTGACGAACTCGTGCGTCACCCGAAGCTGGGTGTGGCGGTGGATGACATACGCAGGGGGTACCGTCGTGCCGTCTATCAAAGTCACAGCGTCTATTACATCGTTACGGGGGACCATATCCTGATCGTTCGCATTCTGGGCCGCCAGAATGCTGCGGACCATCTGCCGGAATGATCAACTCAGGAAGTGGAACGGCTCCACCGTGATGAGGTGGTTGAGGGGGCCGTGGCCTCGGCCGAGGCCTGGGGCGGCCTCGATGGCGGCGCGGACATAATCGTGGGCGCGGGCGGCGGCGTCGATGAGGTCCATGCCCTGGGCGATGCCGGCGGCGATGGCGGACGCCAGGGTGCAGCCGGTGCCGTGGGTGTGCGGCGTGTCGATGCGGGGGGACTGGAACACCGTCTCCTCGTCTTCGCCCACCAGCACGTCCATGACGTCCGGTCCCTCCATATGGCCGCCCTTCATGTAAACGGTCCGGGGGCCCATCCCGCGCAGCGTTTCACCCAGGCGGGCCATGTCGTCCAGATCGCGGATGGCGGACCCGGTCAGCGCCTCGGCCTCGGGGATATTGGGCGTGAGTACGGTGGACCGTGGGAGAAGGCGGGTCTTGAGGGCGTCAACGGCGGCCTCTTCCAGGAGATGCGCGCCGCCCTTGGCCACCATCACCGGGTCCAGCACCAGCGGCACGCCGGGGGCGCAGGCGTCCAGCGCGTCGGCCACCGCATGGATGATCTCCCCGTTGCCCAGCATGCCGATCTTGATGCAGTCGGCGCCGATATCCTCCATCACCGCGGTGATCTGCCCGGTGACGATCCGGGGCGGGACGACATGGATGCCGGTGACGCCCTGCGTGTTCTGCACGGTCACGGCGGTGATGGCCGTGGCGGCGTAGGCGCCGAGCGCCGAGATGGTCTTGATATCCGCCTGGATGCCGGCACCGCCGCCCGAATCCGATCCCGCGATGACCAGCACTCTGGCGAGTGCGCTCACGAAGCGCTCACTTGCTCGATAACCGTGCAGATGTCGTTCACCACCGTGCCCACCAGCGCCTTGTCCTCGCCTTCGGCCATGACGCGGATCTTGGGCTCGGTGCCGGACTTGCGGATGAGCAGGCGGCCGCACTGGGCCAGGCGCGACTCGCCGTCGGCGATGGCGTCCTTCACCGCCTTGTTGTCGAGAGGAGACGTGCCGTTGAAGACGACATTGCGCAGGATCTGCGGCAGCGGCGTGAAGATGTTGCAGGCTTCCGACGCCGTCTTGCCGGTGCGCACCAGCTCGCCCAGGATCTGCAGCGCCGCCATCAGCCCGTCGCCGGTCTGGGCATAGTCGCCGAGCACCATATGGCCCGACTGCTCGCCCCCCAGGTTGAAGCCGTGCAGGCGCATATATTCCACCACATAGCGGTCGCCCACCTGGGTGCGGTGCAGCTTCAGGCCGCGGCCGGCCAGATAGCGCTCCAGCCCGAGATTGGACATGACGGTGGCCACCACCCCCTCGCCGCGCAGGCACTTCGTATCCTGCCAGGAGGAAGCGATGAGGCCCATCAGCTGGTCGCCGTCCACCTCCACGCCGCGTTCGTCGGCGATGATGACGCGGTCGGCGTCGCCGTCGAGGGCGATGCCCAGATCGGCCTTTTCCTCGATCACCGTCTGGCGCATCAGCGCCGTGTCGGTGGAGCCGCAGCCCTGGTTGATGTTGAGGCCATTGGGCTTGTTGCCGATGGCCACCACCTCGGCGCCCAGTTCCCAGAGCACGGTGGGCGCCACCTTGTAGGCCGCGCCGTTGGCGCAATCCACCACGATCTTGAGGCCTTCCAGCGTGAAGCCCTTGGGGAAGGTGGCCTTGACGAATTCGGTATAGCGGCCTTCCACGTCGTCCAGCCGCATGGCGCGGCCCAGCTTCTCCGACTCCGCCAGATAGTCGTTGAGGCCGTTGTCCAGCCGCTCCTCGATGCGCGCCTCGATCTCGTCCGAGAGCTTGTAGCCGTCGGGGCCGAAGAGCTTGATGCCATTGTCCTGGAACGGATTGTGGGAGGCGGTGAGCATCACCCCGATGTCGCAGCGGAGCGACCTTGTCAGCATGGAAATGGCGGGGGTGGGCAGGGGGCCGGCCAGGATCACGTCCATGCCGACCGAGATGAAGCCCGCGGTGAGCGCCGGTTCCAGCATATAGCCGGAGAGGCGGGTGTCCTTGCCGATGACGACGCGGTGTCGATGGTCCCCCCGGCGGAATTCGCTGCCGGCGGCCATGCCGATCTTCATGGCGACTTCGGGGGTCATGGGGTAGACGTTGGCGCGCCCGCGCACGCCATCCGTACCGAAATACTTCCGTCCCATCTGCTGACCTGCCTCTTTTGTCCGGGGTTTGTCATCGCTGGAAAATCCGGCGATCAGGCTATCCGAGTAGAGTTAAGACAAAGTGTCACGGATCACAAGATGCGCTCTCGCCAGCCCTGCTCTTTTGTCGGCCATCTGTGGCATTGCGGCTTCTGCTCAAGCGTCCGTTTCCGCCTGTCTCCTGGTTTCCGCCTCGTCACCGGCGAAGAGGGATTCCAGCTCGGCGGCATAATGCTGGGCCGAGGCGCGGAGCTTTTCCGGGTCATCGAAAATGGCGAAGTCCTCGTTGAGTCGCTTGATGTCGTGCGCCTTGAAGGTCTCCACGGTCCTCGTCGCCTCGGCCTGCGGCATGCCGAGGCCGATCAGCAGTTCGTGGCTGAGATCGAGGGCGGAGCCGAAGGTCTCGCGCCGCACGGTGGTGACGCCCAGCTGGCGCAGCCGGTGCACATGCTCGCGGTTGCGCGCCCGGGCGAACACCGGCACATGCGGGAAATTGCGCCGCACAAGGGCTGCTGTCCTGAGTGAGGCCGCCATGTCGTCGATGGCGAGGACGAAGGCACGGGCCTCGCCCACCCGCGCGGCCTCCAGAATGTCCAGCCGGGAGGCGTCGCCATAATAGATCTGGTTGCCGAAACGGCGGACGAAATCCACCTGCTCGGAGCTGATGTCCAGCGCCGTGAAAGGGACGCTCCGGGCTCGGAGAATCCGCGCGGCGATCTGGCCGAAGCGCCCGAACCCGGCGATGACCACGAAGCCCGTATCCTCGGGCATGGAATCGTAGGCGGGCTCGCCGTCCTTTGGCTTGAAGAGCAGGCTGTCCAGCTTCAGGAGCACGGGGGTGGCGATCATGGAGAGCGTCACCACCACGGTCAGCAGGGCGGAAAGCTCCTTTGAAATCACGCCCTGCGCCAGCCCGGCCGAGAAGATGACGAAGGCGAATTCGCCGCCCTGGGAAATGGTGAGCGCCAGGCGGCGGGACGGGCGGTTGCCCAGCCCCGACCAGCGGCCCACCCCATAGAGCACCAGTCCCTTGACCAGGAGAAGGAGCACCACCAGCCCGAGGACGAGGGCCGGCCGTTCCAGAAGCAATGTGAGGTCCAGCGACATGCCGATGGCCGTGAAGAAGAGGCCGAGCAGCAGGCCCTCGAAGGGCGCGATATCGGCCTCCAGCTCGTGCCGGTAATCGGACTCGGAGAGAAGCGCCCCGGCGATGAAGGCACCGAGCCCGGCGGAGAGGCCGCCCAGCTCCATGAGAAGCGCCGCCCCGACGACGGTGAGCAGGGCGCTGGCGGTCATGGCTTCCCGCACCCCGGAGGCGGCGACCAGCGGGAACAGGCGGTGCAGCAGCAGCCGGCCGCCCACCACCACCGCGGCGATGAACCCCAGTGCCTTCAGGGCGCCCCAGAGGCTCATGCCGTCCATGCTGCCGGCCACGGCGAAGAGCGGCACCAGGGCGATGAGCGGGATGGCCGCCAGGTCCTGGAAGAGCAGGATGGAGAAGCCGGTGCGCCCGTGCTGGGTATTGAGTTCGCCCGTTTCCTGCATCACCTGCAGGGCGAAGGCGGTGGAGGAGAGGCTGAGCGTCAGCCCGATGAGCAGAGCCGTCTGCCAGGCGGCGCCCATGGCCATGCCGATGAGGGCGGCCAGCGCCCCTGTCGCCAGCACCTGCGCCGTGCCTGCGCCGAAGATGCCGGAGCGCATGGTCTTCAGCCGCGTGGGCCGCATCTCCAGGCCGATGAGGAAGAGGAGCAGCACCACGCCGAATTCGGCGAAATGCAGGATGGTCTCCACCCGGTAGACCGAATAGATGAAGCCGAGGCCGAAGGGGCCGATGATAACGCCCGCCGCCAGATAGCCGAGCACCGAGCCGATGCCGAGCCTCCTGGCGAGTGGTGCTGCGAAGACGGCGGCCATCAGGAATATGGCGACTTCCAGCAGGGTGGGATCCATTGCGAACTCTCGAAAATGACGGGCGTGTCCATGGGTCAGGATTTTGTGATATCCTCACCCTTGTCGGATGTGAAGAACAGCTTAATCTGTCAAGGCAATAGACGTCCCGCCTGACCCATTGAAGGAGAGCGATGGTATGAGCTGGCAAGCCTGCCCCGAGCCGGTGGACCTGGAGGGCGCGGGCGGCCCGCGTGCCGTCGAGATGGAGATCGTGCCCCGCTCCCGCGACATCGGCGCCTTCGAGGTGGGCCGGGTGCTGCCCTTCGCCAAGCGCCGCATGGTGGGGCCGTTCATCTTCTTCGACCAGATGGGGCCCGCCGTCCTGGCGCCCGGCATCGGCATGGATGTGCGGCCGCATCCGCATATCGGGCTTTCCACCGTCACCTATCTCTTCGAGGGCAGCATATTGCACCGGGACAGCCTGGGCAGCGTGCAGCTCATCCGGCCCGGCGACATGAACTGGATGACCGCGGGGCGCGGCATCGTGCATTCCGAACGCTCGGACCCCGAAATCCGCAAAGGGCCGGAGCGCCTGCACGGCCTGCAGCTCTGGGTCGCCCTGCCCAAGGCCCATGAGGAAACGGACCCGGCCTTCATCCATTATCCGCAGGCGGACCTGCCCTCCCTTGCCGGCGAGGGGGTGAACGCCAGGGTGATCGCCGGGCGGCAGTTCGGCCGGACCTCCCCGGTAAAGACCCATTCCGAGCTGTTCTATGTCGATATCGCGCTGGACGTGGGGGCGCGGATCGCGCTGGAGCCGGAATATGAGGAGCGCGCCATTTATCTGGTCTCCGGCCGCCTGAAGGTGGAGGGGCGCGAATATGCGCCGGGGCGCATGCTCGTCCTCAAACCGGGAGCGCCCGTCATGCTGCAGGCGGTGGAGGCCTGCCGGCTGGTGGCACTGGGCGGGGAACCGCTGGACGGGCCGCGCCATATCTGGTGGAATTTCGTCTCCAGCAGCGCGGACCGTATCGAGGCCGCCAAGGCCGAGTGGCGCAAGACGCGGTTCAACGCGCCCATCGCGGGAGACGACGAGTTCATTCCACTGCCGGAAGCCATCTGATCCATTCGACAATCCCAGGAGAGTCTATGCGGTTCATCGCCATATCGGGAAGCCTGCGCAAGGGCTCCTTCAACACCATGCTCATGCGCGCGGCCGTGGGCCTGGCGCCCGAGGGCGTGACCATCCAGCCCGAGACGCTGCACGGCATCCCGCTCTATAATGGCGACGACGAGGAGGCGACGGGCCTGCCGCCCCGTGTGGCGGACCTGAAGGAGGCCATCGCTCAGGCGGACGGCGTGATCCTCTTCACCCCGGAATACAACAGCTCGGTGCCCGGCGTCCTCAAAAACGCCATGGACTGGCTGTCGCGCCCGCCGCAGGACGTGCCGCGCGTCTGGCGCCACAAGCCGGTGGCGCTGGCCGGCGCGACACCCGGCGGCTTCGGCACCGCCATGTCGCAGGTCCACTGGCTGCCCAGCCTGCGCAATATCGGCGCCGTGCCGTATTTCGGCGCCAAGGTGCACGTGGCCAAGGCCATGACGGTGTTCGACGAGAACGGCAACCTGACCGACGGCGCGGTAGAGAAGCACCTCAAGGCCTTTCTCGAGGGCTTCGCCGAGTTCTGTATGAAATAGGCGCGCCAGGGGCGGCCTGCGAAAGACTCTCCAGCTCTCATTCGAGGGGCAGGGTGTCACGCTGGATTGCCACGTCGGCCTGCGGCCTCCTCGCAATGACGGGTCTGGGACTTTGCAGCGGCCTCTATGCCGCATCCAGCATGAAATCGACATGCACGCGATCATAGGGGAACTCGACTTTCCCCGTGTCCGCGCGCTCGATAACACCGGCATCGAGCAGCAGATGAATATCCCTGTGAACCGCCTTGATATCGCGGTTCACGAGACGCGCGACCTTCCGAATGCTCAACGGGCCAGCGCCCGTCATGGCTTTCAGGATATCCCATCTTTTCGGGGCCAGGATTTTCCAGAGGGTGCCGACGGATGCAAAGGATACCTGCGCGCCCTGCGCCTGGCCGGAAAAAGCCTCAAGCGCGCGGGCCGTGACCGCATCACGATCCGCTACGGAAAGGGTAACAGTCTTCATGGTCTCCTCCAGTCTCCGATATCCCGCCAGAACATCTCCAGCAATTCGGTCGGTGATGAAAAGGTAACGGGCTCCTCCAGCAATCCACAATGGCGGTGATCGCCCTTTCCCGCTTCGTTGTCGTAGCGCAGAACGCATTCACCATCGACGACATAGGCCAAACGATACTTGTAATCGTGGATTGACCCTGGAACGGGCTCCGGAACACGCCAGATCAGGATTTCGACGAACGACGTCTCACTCAAGACATGACGTTCCTTCAACACGAGCGCCGCTTTCATGTTGGATATTGTAACAACACTCTCAAGGTGTTGTCAATCTATCCAACAGTGTCTTGGTGGGCGAAGATCCGTCCCTTTCCCTCACCGTGAGTTGATCCGGCGACCGCTTTCCAAGCGGCCTGCGCTTTGCTCTAATCGGGTCAATTACAACCATAAGTACTCAGGGTCATCAATGGCGAAGCTCCGGGTCAACGGCGCCGAGCGTGAGGTGGTGTCCTCCGCCGATACGCCGCTTCTCTATGTCTTGAGCGATGAGCTGGGCCTCAAGGGGCCGCGCTTCGGGTGCGGCCTGGCGCAATGCGGCTCCTGTTCGGTGCTGCTGGACGGCGCGGAGGTCCGCTCCTGCGTCACACCGCTGGAGGCCGTCCAGGGCAGGAGCGTCACCACGCTGGAAGGCCTGCCGGCCCTCTATGCCGCTGAAAGCGGCAGGCGGGACGCGGAGCTGCATCCCGTGCAGCAGGCCATGATCGACGTCGAGGCCATGCAGTGCGGCTATTGCTATAACGGCATGATCATCAAGGCGGTGGAGCTGCTCTCCCATACGCCCGATCCGGCGGACGAGCAGATTGTCCGCGCCATGAACGGGCATATCTGCCGCTGCGGCACCTATCCGCGCATCAAGAGCGCCATAAGGCGCGCCGCCCGCGCCATGAGAGGCGCGTGATGAACGGGCCCCTCTCCATCGGCCGGCGCGACTTCATCAAGGCCGGCGGCGCGCTGGTCATCAGCTTTTCCCTCGCCAAACCGCTCCTCGCTGACGAGAGGGGCCGGGGCCGGACGCCCGGCCCGCCCGACGCCAAGAGCATCGACACCTGGCTGGCCATTCACGAGGACAATACGGCCACGCTCTATATCGGCTTCGCCGAGCTCGGCCAGGGCTGCACCACCGCGCTGCCGCAGGTGGCAGCGGAAGAGCTGGATTTGCCTGTCGATGCCATCGCCACCGTGCGGCTGGACACCAATGTCACCCCCAACCAGGGCGGCACCTATTCCAGCTCGGCCATCCATCGCGGCGCCCCGCAGGTGCGCGCGGCAGCGGCGGAAGCCCGGCAGGCCTTGCTGGACATGGCCGCCAGGCGGCTGGGCGTGCCGGTGAGCGGCCTGTCCGTCCGCAACGGTGTGGTCTCCGGCGGCGGACAGTCGGTGCGCTATGGAGAACTCGTGGGCGGCAAGCGTTTCAATCTGGCCTTCACCGGGACCGCCCCTGTCAAGGACCCCGGCCAGTACCATACGGTCGGCCGCAGCCTGCCACGCAAGGACATGCGCGCCAAGGCCGACGGCAGCTACACCTATATCCAGCATGTGAGACTCCCCGGCATGCTGCATGGCCGCATCGTCCGGCCCCGGGGGCAGCGGGCCTACCAGGCCGGCGCCAAGCCGATCCGGGTGGATGAGGATTCCATCCGCCATATCAAGAACGCCACGGTGATAAGGCAGGGGGATTTCATCGGCGTGGTGGCGGAACGCGAATGGGACGCCGTGCAGGCCGCGCAGCAGTTGAATGTGGTGTGGGATGAGGCCGAGACGCTGCCGGCCTATGACAAGCTGTTCGACGCCATGCGCGCCTCGGATACCGAAGACCGCGTGGTGAAGGAGGAGGGCGATTTCGCCCAGGCCTTCGAAGCGGCGGCGCACCGGGCGACCTCCATCTGCTACGGGCCCTATCAGTCCCATGCTCTCTTTGCGCCCAACTGCGCCCTGGCGGACGTGCGCGACGAGGAGGCGCTCGTCATCTGCACGTCGCAGGACATCTACAATACGCGCAACGGCGTGGCCGCCGTGCTGGGCCGGACGCCGGAGAACGTGCGGGTGCAATATGTCCCCGCCTCGGGCACCTATGGCAAGAGCTGCTATGACGATGCGGCGCAGGCGGCGGCCGTCATGTCCCGGATGACGGGCCGGCCGGTGCGGCTGCAACTGATGCGCTGGGACGAGCTGGGGTGGGACCTCTACGGCCCCGCCCATATCGGCGAGGCCCGCGCCGCGGCAAATGCCGACGGCAGGATCACGGCTTATGAATATCACGGCTGGGCCCACCATTGGAGCCTCATCGAGACCACGCAGCAACTGGCCATGGAAACGCCCGTCGCCGAATGGCCCTTTCCCGTTTCCCAGGAGGTGAACCCGCTGGCCTGCGGCGGCATGTACGCCATTGCCAACCAGTCTCTGGTGAACCACCGTGTTCCGGGCGGCGGGTTTCTGAGAGCCGGCTGGCTGCGCTCGCCGCTCGATCTCGCCTTCGCCTTCACGTCCGAGCAGGCCATTGACGACCTGGCCCGCTCGCTCGGACGGGACCCGTATCTCTTCCGCAAGGCCAACATGGCGGACGAGCGCTGGGAGGGCGTGCTCGACGCCGTGGCCAAAGCCTCCGGCTGGGAGGAGGGGCGCAATGTCCGGTCCGGGGATGGGGATATCGTCCGGGGCCGGGGCATCGGGCTCGGCACCCATCTCGCCTCGCGCGGCGGGGCGGTGGCCGAGGTGGAGGTGAACCGGCGCACCGGCACGGTGCGCGCCACCCGACTCTACGGCGCCATAGACGCCGGCCTGGTGGTCAATCCCGGCATCGTGGAAAGCCAGATCATCGGCCAGCTTGTGCAGACGGCCAGCCGCATGCTGCATGAGGAAGTGCGGTTCAACGAGATCGGGGTGACCAGCCTCGACTGGAATTCCTACCCCGTGCTGCGCTTCGAGGACTGCCCGGAGGTGACGCCCATCGTCGTGCAGCACCTTGATGAACCGTCCACCGGCGCCGGCGAGGAAGCCATGGCCGCCACCGCCGCCGCCATGGCCAATGCCTTTTTCGACGCCACGGGCAAGCGCATGCGCATTTTCCCGTTCACGCCGGAGCGCGTGCTGGAGGCTCTTGCCGCCTGATCACGAATTGTTGCGTCCTCAACATGGACAGGCAGCGCCCGCGGGGATAGCATTCCAGCGGGGACAAATCAGGGAGACATCCATGAAATTCGCGACTTTGACAGCCATGGTCCTGGCCATGGGGATTGCCGCTTCGGCACCGGTCTCGGCGCAGACGCTGGCGGGCGAGCAGGAAGCGGATATCAGCGCCATCGACGGCGTGATTTCGGGGGACGCCGAATGGGAACTGGCCTGGGCCGGCTTCATGACGGCGGACGGCATGGCGGGGACGCCGGACGGCGGCCTGCTGTTCGCCCAGGAGCAGAGCAATTCCATCCGCAAGCTGGGGCCGGATGGTCAGGAATATGTCTATGACGCCCATGTGGCGGGGCCGGGTGCCGTGTCGATGGACGCCAAGGGGCGGGTGTTCACGGTGGAGCGCACCTGCACCGACCCCGGCCTGCATATGGAATCCTGCAACGAACTCACCCGCGTGACTCAGATTCGCCCCGAGCATCGTATCCTTGCCAGCAGCTTCGCCGACGGCCGGCCGTTCGGCCGCCTCAACGACGTGATGGCGGACGGCCTGGGCGGCGCCTATTTCACGGTGGGCGGCATCTATCACGCGGCGGCGGACGGCACGGTGTCCGTGGTGGCGGAGGACGATATCCGCACCAACGGCCTGATGCTCAGCCCCGACGGCAAGACGCTCTATGTCACCAACGGAACCAAGGTCGAAGCCTTCGACGTGAAGAAGGATGGCTCCACCTCCAACCGCCGCACCTTCGCCACGCTCGATCATGAGAACGGCGGCTTCGGCGGTGACGGCATGGCGGTGGACAGCGAAGGCCGGCTCTATGTGACCGGCGGTGCCGGCCTCTATGTCTTCTCACCCAAGGGCGAGGAACTGGGGGTCATCCCGACGAAGCGCCATCCCATCACCGTGGCCTTCTCGGGACCCGACAAGAAGACACTGTTCATCGGCACCATGGGCGCCGTGGGCCCGGACGGCAAGCCGTGGGAAACGCCCAAGGGCGTGCGCAACGTGGCCATGACCGTCTACAAGGTGAAGACCGAGGCCACGGGCTACAAGGGCCGGCCGAAGTAGGGCCGTGGGCGGGCTTCTACAGGCGCAGCCCGAATGGTGGATGTGCGGGACGGGAGCGTTTCCATAGACTTTGCAAGCCGTGATAAGTGGATTGCCCTATCCGGCGCGAATTGATAGCTTCCGCGCCAACTGAAACCATCACGGACAGCTTCCATGAAGATTAACGGCAACGCCATTCGTCCCGGCAATGTGATCGAGCACAAGGGCGGCCTGTGGGTGGCGGTGAAGATCCAGCATACCCAGCCCGGCAAGGGCGGCGCCTACCTGCAGGTGGAACTCAAGAACCTGCGCGACGGCACCAAGCTCAACGAGCGCTTCCGCTCGTCGGAGACCGTGGAACGCGTGCGCCTGGAGCAGAAGGATCACCAGTTCCTCTTCGCGGACGGGGAGATGCTGACCTTCATGGATACCGAAACCTATGAGCAGGTGGCGCTTCTGAAAGAACTGATGGACGGCCAGGACGTTTACCTGAAGGAAGGCATGGACGTCACCATCGAGTTCTACGAGGAAGAGCCGCTGCATGTGCAGCTGCCGGAACATGTGGAGCTGGAGGTGAGCGAAACCGAGCCGGTGATCAAGGGCCAGACCGCCACCGGCTCCTACAAGCCGGCGAAGCTGGACAACGGCGTGCGGACCATGGTGCCGCCCTTCATCAATATCGGCGACAGGATCGTGGTGAACACCGAAGACAGCACCTACGTGCGCCGCGCCGACTGAGCATTTTCCGTTCGGGCTGAGCCTGTCGAAGCCCGGCAACAGCCTGAGCGCCTGCCGCCCTTCGACAGGCTCAGGGCGAACGGTGATCAGACAGTAACACGAACGAAGGAACACCATGAGCCATTCTCCCCTCATCACCATCATGGCGCGCGCCGCCCGCAAGGCGGGCAGCAAGCTGGCGCGCGACTTCGGCGAGGTGGAGAACCTGCAGATTTCGCGTAAAGGTCCGGCGGATTTCGTCACCCATGCCGACCTGAAGGCCGAGGCGACCATCCGTGAAGAGCTGATGAACGCCCGCCCGGATTTCGGCTTCCTGATGGAGGAATCGGGCGAAACCCAGGGCCGCGACAAGACCCAGCGCTGGATTGTCGATCCGCTGGACGGCACCATCAATTTCATGCACGGCATCCCGCATTTCGCCATCTCCATCGCGCTGGAGCAGAACGGGACCATCGTCGCGGGGCTGATCTACGAGCCGGCCAACGGCAATCTGTGGCATGCGGAGAAGGGGCGCGGCGCCTTCCTGAACGAACGGCGTTTGCGCGTCTCGGCCCGCAAGCAGCTTCTCGACGCCGTGCTGGCCACGGGCATTCCGCACCACGGCCGCCACGGGCAGGAGCAGTTCTTCACCATCCTCTCCCACATCACGCCCAAGGTCTGCGGTATCCGCCGCTTCGGCTCCGCCGCCCTGGACCTGGCCTATGTGGCCGCCGGGCGCTGCGAGGGCTTCTGGGAAACCGGGCTTGCCCCCTGGGACGTGGCGGCGGGCATCCTGATGGTGAAGGAAGCCGGGGGATTCGTGACCGAGCTCGACGGCCGCGAACACACGCTCAAGTCCGTCGGCCTGCTGGCCTCCAACGACAACCTGCATTCCACGCTGACGCGGGAAATCGGCGGCGCGGCCAAGCGGTTCCAGGCGGCGGCCAAGGCCTGAGCCGGCGGCTGCCCGTCCCCTACAGTCCCGGTTGCCGGTCTCCCGAGGGTGGGCTATCGTGTCGGTTATGCAACTTCTCCGTTCCTGTGCGGTCTATCTCATCGCCCTTACTGGGCTTTTCCTTCCGATCCATGGGCAGGCCCAGGAGACCCAGGAGCAGGATGACGGTGTCATCCTCGACCTGGACGCCCTGAAGTCCCTGGAGAAGGAGAAGGCGGAACGGTCTGCCGACGAAACCATTTATGTGGTGAACTATGAGCCGGCGGCTACGGAGCCGTCCAACAACGATGACCCGGCCATCCGCAAGGCGACGGACGCCGCCCGGGACGAGAGGGTGCGGCTGACCATCGTGGCCTTCGCCTCCATGGCGGAAGGGCAGAGCGAGAACGATGCGCGGCGTCTGGCCTTGCGCCGGGCCATCGCCTTGCGGCAGATTCTGGTGGCGGCCGGGGTGGACGGCTCGCGGGTGAACCTGCAGCCCAAGGGCTTGAACCCCGAGGGGGGTGAGAAGAACGACCAGGCGCAGATCATCGTGCAGCGGCCCTGAGGCCCTGCCGGCATGTAGGCAATATTGAGGGGAATGAGTATGCGGCGGCCCAGGCGTTTCATCACACGAATGGCGATCTTCCTCGCCGGGGTGGCCATTGTCTGTGCCTTCCTGTTTCCAGCCATCCTGCCGGCCTTCCTGACCAATGTCATGCTCAACGGCCTCATCATCGTGGTGCTGCTGATCGGCATCGTCTACACCGTACGCCAGGTGGTGATGCTGGATGCGGAGGTGGTGTGGCTGGTCAATTACCGCTCCAGCCGGGGCGAGCCCGCGGGCAAGGAGCCGCAACTCCTGGCCCCCATGGCCACCCTGCTGCGCGCGCGCCGGGCCAACATGTCGCTGTCCACCGTCTCCATGCGCTCGATCCTGGACACCATCGGCTCCAGGCTCGACGAATCCCGCGAGATCACGCGCTATCTCATCAGCCTCCTGGTCTTCCTCGGGCTTCTCGGCACCTTCTGGGGGCTGCTCGGCACCATCGGCGGTATCACCGGCGCCATCAACGGGCTCAGCGTCTCCTCCTCCGACTTCGCGGCCATGTTCGAGGAACTGAAGCAGGGCCTGTCCGAGCCGCTGTCGGGCATGGGCACGGCCTTTTCCTCATCGCTTTTCGGCCTGGCCGGCTCGGTGATCCTCGGCTTCATCGACCTGCAGGCGGGCCAGGCGCAGAACCGGTTCTACAACGATCTGGAGGAATGGCTGTCCTCCGTCACCCGTCTCTCGTCCGGCTCCATCGTGGCGGAGGGCGAGGGCGGCTCGGCCCCGGCCTATCTCTCCGCCCTCCTGGAGCAGACGGCGGAGGGCATCGGCGAACTGCAGCGCATCATGGAGCAGGCGGAGCAGAACCGCACCCAGGTCAATTCCACGCTGGTGCAGCTCTCGGAAAAGCTGGCCACGCTGACCGATCATCTGCGCGGCGAGCGCAACGCCTTTAGAGAGGCGCTGGCCCAGGCGCGGCCCAATGGCGGCGACGATATCGCCCGCGAGCACCTGGCCAGCATCGACGTGCAGATCGGCCGGCTGGTCAAGGAGGCCGAGGCCAGCCGCGAGCAGATGTCCCGCGACCTGCGCACCGAAATCAAGCTGCTGGCCCGCACCATCGGCGCCAGGCTGGAGGAACGGGATGCCGGCGAATAGGCCAGGGGGCATGCCATGATCGGCCGTAGCCGCAGGCGGCCGGAGGGGCTGAACAGCTGGCCCGGCTTTGTGGACGCCCTGTCGTCCCTGCTGCTGGTGTTCATCTTCCTCCTGTCCGTCTTCGCGCTCGCCCAGTTCTTCCTCGGCAAGGCCCTTTCCGGCCGGGACGAGGCGCTGGCCCGCCTCAACCAGCAGGTCAGGGAACTGGGGGACCTTCTCTCCCTGGAGCAGGCGGCCAATGCCGATCTGCGCTCGCAGGTGAGTCAGCTCAGCGCCTCGCTGAGAAGTGCTGAAGAGGATCGCGACACGCTGCAGGACCGGGTGGCCGGCCTGGAGGCCGATCTCTCCCAGGCGCGGGAGCGGGCGCGCGCCGCCGAAGCGAGGACCGAGGAAACCGCCGGCCAGCTTGAGGAGCGCCAGCGCGCGCTCACCTCCGCCCAGGAGGAAGTGGCGCTCCTCAACGACCAGTTGGCCGAACTGCGCCAGCAATTGGCGGACATCAAGGTGGCGCTGGAAGCCTCGGAGCAGAAGGACGTGGAGCAGCAGGCCATCATCAAGGACCTGGGCCGCCGCCTCAACACGGCCCTGGCCGCCAAGGTGCAGGAACTGGCCAGCTACCGCTCGGAATTCTTCGGCCGGCTGAGGGAAGCGTTGGGCAACCGTCAGGACATCCGCATCGAGGGGGACCGCTTCGTCTTTCAGTCGGAGCTTCTCTTCCCCAGCGGCTCGGCCACGCTGCAGCCCCAGGGCAAGGCGGAGCTGGACAAGCTGGCAAGAACGCTTCTCGACATCGCGCAGCAGATCCCGGGCGATATCCCCTGGATCCTGCGGGTTGACGGCCATACGGACGTGCGGCCCATCAACACGCCGGAATTCCCCTCCAACTGGGAGCTGTCCACGGCGCGCGCCCTCTCGGTGGTGCGCTACCTGGTGGCCCAGGGTGTGCCCTCCAACCGGCTGGCGGCGACCGGCTTCGGCCCCTACCAGCCCATCGCCCAGGGCAGCGGCCCCGACGTCTGGGCCAAGAACCGCCGCATCGAGTTCAAGCTGACGGAGCGGTGATCTCCCGCTCCGTCGTCATTGCGAGCCCTGCCAGAGGCGTGGCAATCCAGAGTCCTTGCGGCCCGCTTCCCTCCGGTGGGCCGGCATGTGCTGGACTGCCGCGTCGCTGCGCTTCTCGCCATGACGATGGATAGCCGTCAGGCTTTGGAATTCCTTGCCTTGTAGGCCGCCAGGGCCTTCTGCACGAAGTCCGTCACCTGCTGCGGCATTTCGGGTTCCGGCTGGATGGGCCAGTTGGCGCGGTCCGCCATCATGTCCTGCAGGCTTCGCATGAGGGCGGGGTCTCCCTGGGTGAAGGCGTGGATGCGCTCCGTCCATTCCCGCGCGCCCTGCTGGGCTTCAGGACCTTCCGGGTCGGCGCCGGCGTCCGCCAGTTTCGCCATGCGGAGCTTCAGGTTGCGCCAGCCGGCGGCGATATCCGCCTGCTCCCGCGGGCCTGGCGCGCGCTTGGCCAGCTCTTTCAACTGCTCCTCGGTGTAGTATCTGCCGACGATATCCTTCCAGTCCTGTTCCATCTTCAGTCTCCCGGTGGATTTGATGAGTTCGCACAGGGAGGAGATGTCCAGCGACTGGCCGGCGCTGATGGCCGTCCTGGCGGCTTGCAACTGCCCCAGAACGACATCGATGCGCTGCTTCTGCTCGGCGAGTGCTCCCATCTGCATGTCGAGGAACCGGCCGGCCTCCACACCGCCCCGGGCAAAGAGGGCCGCGATATCCTCAAGCGAAAGGCCCACCGACTTCAAGAGCAGAATCTCCTGAAGCCGTTGCACCTGGGCGGCGCCGTAGAAGCGCTGGCCGCCGGCGCTGCGGATGGATGTGAGAAGGCCCTTCTGCTCATAGAAGCGCAGAGTCCGGACGCTCACGCCGGCCTGCCGCGCCAGTTCGCCGATGGATAGAACGTCGCTCAACAATCGTCTCCCTTCAGAGACCGGGTCTAAGGGATGACGTTACGTCAGCCGCAAGCATTTTTGAGAGGTTTATGCGCCGGCGCTCGCCTGGCGGATGCGGTCTTCCGTGTCGAACTGGAGGCGTGCCAGTTCGGCATAGAGCCCGCCCTGGGCGATGAGCTCGGTATGGGTGCCGATGTCGTTGATGCGCCCGTTCTCCATGACCACGATGCGGTCGCAGGTCAAGACGGTGGAGAGCCGGTGGGCGATGATCAGGCTGGTGCGGCCCTGCATGAGGCGGTCCAGCGCCTTCTGCACGCGCTGCTCGTTATGGGCGTCCAGCGCCGAGGTGGCCTCGTCCAGCAGCAGCACGGGCGGGTCGCGCAGGATGGCGCGGGCGATGGCGATGCGCTGGCGCTCGCCGCCCGAGAGCAGCACGCCGCGCTCACCCAGCTCGGTATCCAGGCCCTGCGGCAGCTTGCGGATGAATTCCATGGCCGCCGCGGCCTCGGCGGCGGCGATCACCTCCTCGTCCGTGGCTTCCGGGCGGCCGTAGAGGATGTTGTCGCGCACGCTGGCGGCGAAGATGACCGGGTCTTGGGAAACCAAGGCGATGCGGCTGCGGACTTCCGCCCCCGCCGCGTCCTTCAAAGGCAGGCCGTCCATCAGCACCTCGCCGGATTGCGGCATGTAGAACTTGAGGAGAAGCTGGAAGACGGTGGACTTGCCCGCCCCCGAAGGGCCGACCAGCGCCACGCGCTCGCCCGGCCGGATGGCGAGCGAGAAGTCGCTGAGCGCCGCCTCCTTGGGGCGGGAGGGGTAATGGAACACCACATGGCGGTATTCCACCCGGCCCTCCGGCTGGGGTAGGGGGGTGGGATCGTCGGGGTCCACCACGGTGGGCGGCGTCTGCGCCAACTCGATGAGGCGCGCCGTGGCGCCGCCTGCGCGCTGGACGTCGCCATACACTTCGGAAAGCGCGCCGGCGGAGGAGGCCGAGATGATGGCGAAGAACACGAACTGGGTGAGAAGCCCCGACGACATGTCGCCCGAGACCACGTCCCTGGCACCCATCCAGAGGATGAGGTCCACGCCGCCGAACACCAGGCAGATGACGAGCCCGGTGAGCACCGCGCGCATGAGGATGCGCCGCTTGGCGATATCGAGCGCGTTGCGGACCACCGACTTGAACGCCGCTTTCTCCCGCTCCTCGGCGGTGAAGGCGAGCACGGTTTGGATGGCGCCCAGCGCTTCGTCCGCCCGCGTGCCGAGCGCTGCGATGCGGTCCTGGCTCTCTCTGGACAGGCGGCGCACGCGGCGGCCCAGGAAGATGATGGGAATGATGACGATGGGAATGGCCAGCAGCACGAGGCCGGTCAGCTTCCAGCTCGTGACCAGCAGGCCGATGACCCCGCCGATCAGCAGCAGCACGTTGCGCAGCGCCACCGACATGCTGGAGCCCACGAGCGTCTGGATGACACTGGTGTCGGCCGTCAGCCGGGAGGCGATTTCCGAGGCGCGGTTGGTCTCGAAGAATTCGGGGGTGAGCGTCACCAGGTTGGAGAAGACATCCGAGCGCAGGTCGGCGACCACCATCTCCCCCAGGCTGGAGACCAGGTAATAGCGAAAGACTGTGGCAATGCCGAGCACCACCACCACGCCGCCCAGCGCCAGGAAATAATGGTCGATATCGTGGCCGCTGGCGGCATCGAAGCCGTGGTCCACCAGCATGCGTAGCGCCGGGCCGATGATCAGCGTGGCGCCGGCCGCGCAGATGAGCGCCAGCACCGCCCCCCACACCTTGCCCCGGTAGGGCTTGAGATAAGGCAGCAGCAGGGAGACGCGCTCAAGAGCCCCCGCATCTTCCGACTTGGCGGTCTTCAGGGCTTCGCTTTCTTGCGACGGGGTGTTGCTCATGCGGGTCACGCTACATGGTTACGTCTTCCGGCCCCTCTATAGCAGGTCGACCCCGATGAGAGAAGCGGACGGTCTGACGCAGCGGGCGGCGCTTCTTGAGCCGATGCCCATACCGGGCTTGTGTTTGCCGGCCGCTTTGGGTATACAGTCGCGCCTGAACGATCACCTGAGACCAGAATTGCCCCGTGGATGGCGCGCCCCATGATGATGGCGCCCCCGCCGCGAACCGGAGTTGAGCGATGAAAGCCGATATTCACCCCGATTACCACACCATCACGGTGGAAATGACCGACGGCACCACCTACCAGACCCGCTCCACCTGGGGTAAGGAGGGGGACCGCATGAAGCTGGAAATCGACCCCAAGAGCCATCCGGCCTGGACGGGCGGCACCCGCGTCGTGCAGGAAGGCGGCCGCGTCGCCAAGTTCAAGGACCGCTACAAGAACCTCGGCCTTTAACAAAAAGCCCGGCTTTGGCCGGTTTTTTTGATTCTCTTTTGTTTTGCCCCTCAAGCGCCGGGCGGGGCACCTCCGTGCCCCTTGGCTTCCCTCGCAAAGGCTCGGCGCGCCGCTTGGCGCTACTCAGGGCTTCGCCCTTCGGGTCCTTGGCCTTATCCGTAGGGCTGAACGCTCGCCGGCATCTTCTTCGCGTCATGCTGAACTTGGATATCAGCATCCATGCCTGAGCCTGTCCGTCTGGAACAGTGGCGCCGACAGGCCCAATGGACCCTCGCCTGCGCGAGGGTGACGGGGGAAGGGGGTGGTGTCACCCACCCCGTCGTCATTCCCGCGTAGGCGGGAATCCATACTCCCCCATCCGTCTGGCGGAAACGCTCAGGACTGGATGCTGAATCGAGTTCAGCATGACACCGGCGTAGCGGAAAGGGCGCGGAGCGCAGCGACTATGCGCCGACCGGCGCCTGAGGGACATAACAAAAGAAGGAGATGAAAAGCCCCTCAGGGCTTTTTCATCTCCGACTCGATGCGGTCGATCATGGATTGGACCGGATTGTCGGGCGTGCCGGCGAAGAACTGTTTTTCCAGGCGTTCCACGCGCTTGTAGAGCCGGGAACTGCGCTCTACCAGGTCGGTCAGCCGCTCGGGCAGCATGCCGCGGGTGATGCTGTCCAGCTCGACGCCGCGGGGCTGGCGGCGCAGCCGGTGCTCGGGCTTGCGCGCTTCGTCGGCAGTGATCTCGCCGTCGGCCACGGCGCGCTGCAGCATGAGCCAGGACATCATGGTGGTGAGCCGCGTCGTCAGGCGCATGCTCTCCGACATGAAGGCGGTGAGCGCCAGGGGCGGCATGGCCTCCTTTTCCGTCTCGCCCTCGTGGGCCAGATAGTCGGCCGATTCCTCAACCAGGGAGAGCCCCTCGTTGTAGACCTCCATCAGCTTGGCCCAATCGGTGTAAATCTGGCCGCCCTCTCGGCTGCTGTCCGGGGTTTCTGGATTGTCGCCGTCGGTCATACCTGGTCCTCGAAAGGGCACCGGGCGATCCGGCGCATGTCCATTCCTGGTCCCAACTTATGCCGGAGACCGTCCTGAATTCAAGTGAACGCGCATGGGCCCCGCCGCCTTTGCACCTGCACCGGGCAGGGACTTGAGAAATGCGGATCGCCTTCCCACATGAAAGTGGCCGAAAGCCTGAATGGTTTCGGTCCGCCCGGCCACATGGCGGGCGGTGGATCAAAATCTTATTGCTTATGAAGGAGAATAAGATGGTTCGCAGGTTTGACTTTTCGCCCCTGACCCGCTCTGCGATCGGGTTTGACCATTTAAACCGCCTCTTTGAGGCCGCGGCCCGGCAGGACACCCCCGCAACCTCGTTCCCGCCCTACGATATCGAGAAGCTGGGTGACGACGATTACCGCATCACCATGGCGGTGGCCGGCTTCAAGCCGGAGGAGCTCGAGGTGGTGACCCGGGAGAACGTGCTCTATGTGAGCGGCCGCTCCGAGCAGCAGGAGAAGGAGGAGGACCGCCAATATCTCCATCGCGGCATCGCCAAGCGCGCGTTCGAGCGCCGGTTCGAACTCGCCGACACCATCAAGGTGACCGGCGCCCGCATCGAGGACGGCCTTCTGCATGTGGACCTTGTGCGCGAGGTGCCCGAGGCCAAGAAGCCCCGCGTGATCGAGATCGCCACCGGCGACAACAGCGCCAAGACCGTCGGCCAGCAGGCCGCATAAAACTCGGTCTTACCGGAGAAAACGAGAGGAGCTGCCAAACGGCAGCTCCTTTTGCTTTGGACGCCGTGCCGGAATGGCAAACCCTTGCCAGATTTTTTCACCGCGTCATTGCGAGCCCCGCCAGGGGCGCGGCAATCCAGGCCCTGAGCGGATGAGCAAGTGCTGGATCGCCACGTCGCTCCGCTCCTCGCGATGACGATTCCACAAAAAAATTGGACCGCAGAACGCGGCCCAAGTTGACAGGGAGGCGTCAATCGAGAAAGGAGACAATCCGTTCCTTTTGACACCTTCAATATGTCAAATCGGGATTAATGGCCGGTTAAGGCCAGCCGCGTTCGTTACCTGAAGAATTTTTCAGCGGACAGGCGGGAGGACTGCTTGCTCTCGATCGCCTCTTGCGTGCGCTTTATCTCCCGTTTCAGAACCTCTATGCGGTCCCGCAGTTCTTCCTGAGACAGCGGGTCCAGGTCCTGGGCCATCAACTGTTTCAGGAGGGGCGCCGCCGGCCGGGCGTCATCTTCGTCCATGTGCCTGTTCCCTTGTCCATCCTTGATCCGCTAAAAGCATAAGACAGCCGATGAATCATTGCCAAGGCCTGCATCATGTCCCAGCACCCGTCCACCATGACCGCCATCACCTTGCCCCGCTTCGGCGGGCCCGAGGTGCTGCAGCCGGCCACGCTGCCAGTGCCCACGCCCCGAGAGGGCGAAGTGCTCATCAAGGTGGCGGCGGCGGGCGTGAACCGCCCGGACGTCATCCAGCGCCAGGGCCATTATCCGCCCCCTCCCGGCGCGCCGGACTGGCCGGGCCTGGAAGTCTCCGGCACCATAGCGGCCTTAGGCGGCGGCACGCTGGACTGGCGGGTGGGGGAGGAGGTCTGTGCGCTGCTGGCCGGAGGCGGCTATGCCGAATATTGTGCGGTGCCGGCAGAGCAGGTGCTGCCCGTGCCCAAGGGCCTCTCCATGCTGGAGGCGGCGGCGATCCCCGAGACGGTTTTCACCGTCTATGCTAATGTGATGGAGATCGGCCGGTTGCGGGAAAGGGAACGCCTGCTGGTGCATGGCGGCTCGTCCGGCATCGGCACCACGGCCATCCAGATGGCCAAGGCCTTCGGGGCGGAGGTCTTCACCACCGCCGGCAGTGATGAGAAATGCGCTTTCTGCGAGACGCTGGGCGCCACCGCCATCAACTACCGCAAGGTGGACTTCGTGGACGAGATAAAGCGCCTGACGGACGGCGAGGGCGTGGACCTGGTGCTCGACATGGTGGGCGGCAGCTATATCCCGCGTAACGTCTCGCTGCTGCGCCAGGACGGGCGGCATGTCAGCATCGCGTTTCTGGAAGGGCCGAAGGTGGAGATGTCGTTCCTGCCCCTTCTCCTCAAGCGCATCACGCTCACGGGCTCGGTGCTCCGCCCCCGCAGCCCGACGGAAAAGGGAGAGTTGGCGTTAAAGCTGCGCCAGCGCGTCTGGCCCCTCATCGAGGCGTGCGCCATCCGCCCCGTCATCGATTCCGAATTCCCGCTCGCCGAAGCCGCAAGCGCCCATGCCCGCATGGAGACATCGGCCCATATCGGCAAGATCGTATTGAGGGTGTAAATTCGGGCCGCAGCCCCCATATTCTTCATTACAAAGCCTGATCTCTATGATAGGCGTAAAGGAATGGCGCTCGCGGCGCCGTCGGCTTTCACAACCCTGGGAGGCGTGAACCGGCAGGACGGCGCGGAGTACGCCCCGGATTCTCTAGGAGGTAGAAGTGACTTTACCGCTGATGCCCAAGGCCACGGCCATGTGGCTTGTGGACAACACGTCTTTGACGTTCGAACAGATTGCCGAATTCTGCGGGATTCATCCGCTGGAGGTGCAGGGCATGGCCGACGGCGAAGTGGCGCAGAACATCGTCGGCATGGACCCGATCAAGACCGGCCAGCTGACGCAGGAGGAGCTGAACCGCGCGCAGAAGGACCCCAAGGCCAGGCTGCGCCTGAGAACATCCACCCTGCCGGAGCCCAAGCGCCGGCGCGGCCCGCGCTATACGCCGCTTTCCAAGCGGCATGAGCGGCCGGACGCCATCGCCTGGCTGGTGCGCTATCATCCCGAACTGAGCGATCCGCAGATCTGCAAGCTGGTGGGCACCACCAAGCCGACCATCGCCGCCGTGCGCGAGCGCACCCACTGGAACTCGGCCAACATCAAGCCGCGCGATCCCGTGGTGCTGGGACTGTGCAAGCAGATCGAGCTGGACGAAGCGGTGGCCGCCGCCGCCAAGCGGGCCGGCCAGCGGGAAGACGGGCCGGAAGGTATCGAGCCGCCCTCGGCGGAAACCTACGTGAATATGGATACCTACGAGTCCTGATTGTTCGCGGCATCGTAGCCGGAAACAAGTTCGGCGGCCCTTAGGCCGCCGTTTCTTGTCTGTGAGCCCCTAATGGCTCGTCAATCTTCGGATCTCTTCCTTGATCCTGAGCTTCTCGCGCTTCAATTCGGTCATTCGCAGAGAGTCCGGCACGGGCCGGGCGGCTTCCATTTCAACCAAACGATCCAGATCGGCGTGTTTGCGTTCCAAGGAAGTCACATGCGTCTCTACTGACATGCCTGTTTCTCCTGTGCGTGATTGCTTTGTCGAAATGACAGTTTTATTTAATCATGAAAGCGGCAAATTGTCAGTAAGGTTGGGGCATCGGAGCAACCCTCTGAGGCAGCAACGGAAAGGAAAATGAGTGCCGGAATCCCGCCTCATCGTCGGCATCTCCGGGGCCTCCGGGGTGCGTCTCGGCGTGCGTCTCCTGGAATATCTGCGCACGCGCGACGACCTGGAGAGCCACCTGGTCATCAGCAAGGCCGCGGAGCGCACGATCCTCCTGGAGACGGATTATGCCATTGATGCGGTTTATGAACTGGCGGACGTCCATTACCCGGTGAAGGACATCGGCGCCGCCATCGCCAGCGGCTCCTTTTGCACCAAGGGCATGATCATCGCCCCCACCTCGATTCGCACCATGAGCGAGATCGCCACCGGGGTCACCACGAGTCTGCTCACCCGCGCCGCGGACGTGACGCTGAAGGAGCGGCGGCCGCTGGTACTCATGCTGCGCGAAAGCCCGCTGCATCTGGGGCATATCCGCTCCATGGCCGCCGTCACCGAAATGGGCGCCATCGTGGCGCCGCCGGTACCCGCCTTCTATACCCGACCCGCATCCATCGAGGAGATCCTGGACAACATAATCGGCCGGGCGCTGGACCTCGTTGGGATCGACAACGACCTGGCCTTCCGCTGGCGGGAGAGCGATTAGGGACTCTGTGCCATGCCCATATGGATATCGGCGGCAGCGTGGGCCATGAGATCAAGCGCCGTCCTTGCCGTCTCGCTGAGATCGATACCGCGATGTGCGAGATAAAGCCGCATGTTGGCCCTGGCCGCCGCGTCTATGACTGCCGCTCCCGTCAGGGGCGGCGCGTCCGTTTCCCACAGGCTTTCCAGGAGGTCCAGTTCGGCTTTCTCCGCCGCCAGTTCCAGATCCAGCAATCGCCGGCGTTCCTCGGCATGCTCGCTATCCTTGGGGATGGCCCGGCGCTCGGCCCGCAGGGGCCTCACGGTATCCTGCTGCAGGGATGAGGTGGCGTCGATGGCCGCGTCGATTTCCGCGCAAGACAGCACGCCTCTTTCCCAACCCGCCGCCCAGCAGGCAAAAAGCAGCATGTTGACATCGACCGCATGACGATCTTGGAGCATAATGGCCGCCTCGGATACGCCCGGCGCGGCATAGAGCGCGCAGGCGAACGGCCAGAGAGCCGGCGTGTCATCCAGAAAAGGGCGCGGGGCTGTCATGCGTACATGATAGTCCCGCAGCCGGTGATACGGAAATCATGCTCTCAGAGTAATTTTGGGGTCTGTTGATGGACATCGAGGAACTGCAGCATCGGCTGGCTCAGCTGAGGGTCGAGCACGGCGATCTGGATGCCGCCATTGCCACGATGAGCGAGAAGACGCCTTATGCCTCCGTGCAGCTGCAGCGCCTGAAAAAACGCAAGCTCGCCATCAAGGACGAGATCGCCCGCATTTTGGACAAACTGACCCCGGATATTATCGCCTGAGGATGTGCTCCGGCGGACGAGTCGGGCAAGGGAAAAAAGGGGAGGGAGGGGCAGAATACGCCAGTCTTTCTTGTCAGAGGCCGCCCCAACCCCTATCTATTGTTAGGATTGAGTTCCGGCACGTTTTGGCAAGGACTCCCGAGAGGGTTCAAGGGCCTCGGAGCGACCGGCAGGAAAGGACTGACATTCAGTGAATAATCTCGGCAGAAATATCGTCCTCTGGGGCATCATTCTGGTCCTGCTGTTCGTGCTGTTCAACCTCTTCCAGGGTGGGCAGACACAGAGCAATGTTCAGGAGCTGACATTCTCCGCCTTCCTGGACGAGGTGGAGCAGGGTGATGTGCGCGAGGTCACCATCCAGGGCCAGGACATCACCGGCACGCTGGATGACAACCGGCCCTTCCGCACCTATGCGCCGGACGATCCGTCGCTGGTGGAGCGCCTCTACAAGCATGGCGTGAACATCCGCTCCGCGCCGGAGCAGGAGAACATCCTGGGCTCCATCATCATCACCATGCTGCCCATGCTCCTCATCCTGGGTCTCTGGATCTTCCTCATGCGGCAGATGCAGTCCGGCAGCGGCCGGGCCATGGGCTTCGGCAAGTCCAAGGCCAGGCTTTTGACCGAGAAGGCCGGCCGCGTGACCTTCCAGGACGTGGCGGGCGTGGACGAAGCCAAGGAGGAGGTCGAGGAGATCGTCGACTTCCTGCGCGATCCGCAGAAGTTCCAGCGCCTTGGCGGCCGCATCCCCAAGGGGGCTCTGCTGGTGGGCCCGCCGGGCACGGGTAAGACCCTGCTCGCCCGCGCCATCGCCGGCGAGGCCAATGTGCCCTTCTTCACCATTTCCGGTTCCGATTTCGTGGAGATGTTCGTCGGCGTGGGTGCGTCCCGCGTGCGCGATATGTTCGAGCAGGCCAAGAAGAATGCGCCCTGCATCGTCTTCATCGACGAGATCGACGCGGTGGGCCGCCATCGTGGCGCCGGCCTCGGCGGCGGCAACGACGAACGCGAGCAGACGCTGAACCAGCTGCTGGTCGAGATGGACGGTTTCGAGGAGAATGACGGCGTCATCATCATCGCCGCCACCAACCGTCCCGATGTGCTGGACCCAGCACTGCTGCGCCCTGGCCGGTTCGACCGCCAGGTGGTGGTGCCGAACCCCGATATCCTGGGCCGCGAGAAGATTTTGAGTGTGCATCTGCGCAAGGTGCCGCTGGCACCCGACGTGGACCCGCGCATCATCGCCCGCGGCACGCCCGGTTTCTCCGGCGCCGACCTGGCCAATCTCGTCAACGAGGCGGCGCTGCTGGCCGCGCGCAAGGGCAAGCGGCTGGTCTCCCTCCAGGAGCTGGAGGACGCCAAGGACAAGGTGATGATGGGGGCGGAACGCCGCTCCATGGTCATGTCCGAGGAGGAAAAGACGCTGACCGCCTATCACGAGGGCGGCCACGCCCTGGTGGCGCTGCACTGCCCGGCTTCCGATCCGGTGCACAAGGCGACCATCATCCCGCGCGGCCGGGCGCTCGGCATGGTGATGCGCCTGCCGGAGCGCGACCAGTATTCGGTGACCCGCGAGAAGATGCACGCCAACCTGGCCATCGCCATGGGCGGGCGCGTGGCGGAGGAGATCATCTTCGGCTACGACAAGGTGACGAGCGGTGCCTCGAGCGACATCAGCTACGCCACCCGCATGGCGCGGTCCATGGTCACCAAGTATGGCCTGTCCGACAGGCTGGGCCCGCTGGAATATGGCGAGGACCAGGAAGAGGTCTTCCTGGGCCATTCCGTCGCCCGCTCCAACACCGTGAGCAGCAGCACCGCGGCCATGATCGAGGAGGAGGTGAAGCGCTTCGTGGAAGACGCCCACAAGCGCGCCAAGGACATCCTGGAGACGCATATCGACGACCTGCACACGCTGGCCAAGGCGCTCCTGGAATACGA
>Ga0164243_10001832_pt1 | contig 35665 bp, 37 predicted proteins | sample OricompcompostOP_FD_108781 | JGI IMG/M metagenome (GOLD analysis project Ga0164243, IMG submission 108781) | Organic Plus compost microbial communities from Emeryville, California, USA - Original compost - Organic plus compost (OP) | ecosystem: Engineered > Solid waste > Mixed feedstock >...
ACGATGCCGATACAAAACTGGGGATTGGTTTTAAACCAATTTATGCTTATTTTTGAAAAAAGGATCAGATTATAAAATCTAAGCCCTAACTTTTTAACTTACACACTTTATAGGATAGTGTCAAAAAGTACGAAAGTTGAATTTTGCTTTTCATCCCTAATTTCTCCAAACCGTTTTTTACAACATTTTTTTATTCAATTTTCACCCAATTATTTGGCAATTGTTCAGCCTCAACATGATATTCAAGATAATTTCTAAATGGTCCAATATCAAAAACTTTGTTATTCACAATATTTTTTTGATTGTTTTTCCAGTTAATGTAATATTGTTGTTCAATTTTTTCAAACTTATTTTCCTTATTCCAATAAAGTGTCTTTATATCATAATATTGAGTTTGAGGATCAATTTTCATCAGGTAAATTGGAAAATTAAATAAAGTAATTATTAGGAATATTGGATTTACCAAAATCAAAGAATACTTTAAAACCTTGTTCTTTAATTTTTTTAAACGAAAGAAAAGTAGGATTGCAATGTAGAAACAAAATATATTAAATGATATTCCGAAGATTCTATTTGCCTTTGGTAATTTGAATTCAAGGTTTGGAAAAATAAAATATATGACAAAAATTATTATTAAAACACTTAGAGTTAGAGTTAGATTAATGTCGGTCTTCCTTTTTTGCATTGTGTTTGGATAAAATGTTGTACAACACTCGGATTTATTCTCACAATCGTTTTCTAACGTATCTAATTGCCCCGATGATTCCGGAAAATGTTTAGAATCATCGTTTTTGTTATCTGTGCTTTTTGCTCCTGTAGGTTCGTTATTTTCAAAATACTTTTCAAATAACTTTTTTAGGAAATACATTCATAAAACTAGTGTTTTTAAATCTTATGAAAAACCGTATCAATTTTTACATCGGAAAAACTGCGGAACATGTGCATTACGCCGCAATATTTTTCAACCGAAAGTTCAACGGCACGGTTTAATTTTTCTTCGTTTAAATTACTTCCGTAAAAATGGTAGGTAACCGTAACTTTGTCGTAAACCTGCGGTTCGGTATCGGTTAAAAAGCCTTCGGTTTCAATGTTAAAGTCGGTTACTTCTAAACGCATTTTTTTTATCAGCGATGCAACATCCAAGCCCGAACAGCCAGCTAAAGCCGATAACATTAACGCTTTTGGACGCAGTCCGTTGTTTGTTCCGCCTACTTCTTCGGCAGCATCAATAGTTAGCGAACCGCCCGGATTGGTCGATTCAAACTGCATATTTCCTTTCCACGTAGTGGTTATTTTATGGCTACTCATTTTTATTCTTTTTTTCTTTTTGTTTACCTGCTACAATTACAACTATTTCGCCTTTTGGTGGTTTGGTTTCAAAATGTTTCAACACTTCTTCTACCGATCCGCGGACGGTTTCTTCGTGCAGTTTTGACAACTCGCGCGACACCGAAACCAGGCGTTCTTTACCAAAATAGGTTTCAAACTCCGCCAATGTTTTTATCAGTTTATGTGGCGATACATACAAAATCATGGTTCGGGTTTCGTCTGCCAATGCCAAAAAACGGGTTTGTCGTCCTTTTTTATCAGGCAAAAATCCTTCGAACACAAATTTATCGTTTGGCAAGCCGCTGTTTATCAACGCTGGTACAAAAGCGGTTGCACCCGGCAGACATTCCACAGGAATATCGTTTTCTACACAGGCACGTGTTAACAAAAATCCGGGATCGGAAATTGCGGGCGTTCCGGCATCGGAAATCAAGGCTATTGTTTGTCCGTTTTTTAATTTCTGTACCGTATGTTCCACCGTTTGATGTTCGTTGTGCATGTGGTGGCTGTGCATTTGCGTACCAATTTCAAAATGTTTCAGCAATTTGCTGCTGGTACGGGTATCTTCTGCCAAAATTAAATCGACTTCTTTTAAAACCTTAATGGCTCTAAACGTCATATCTTCTAAATTGCCAATGGGCGTTGGCACAATGTATAATTTACTCATTTTTTGAGTTTCTTTTTTATTTTTTTACCACAGATTATTTATCCGTGTTTAGAGTTAAAAAATAGAGAGTTCACAAAATTAGTTTTGTTCTTCTTCTTCTAACTCATCAAGCCTTTTATTTTCTTTATATGTTTTATCTTTAATAATGTAAAGTAAAAATATTAACACTAAAGGAGTATATGTTAAATAATCAACATTCGAATCTATATCTTCTTGAATTTGATAGATCTCAAGTTCACTTTTAAGAACCTCTATTTCATTATTACTTTTTTCTTGAGTTTTTACTTTTATAATATCGTCTATCTTATCATCTATTTCACTTCGAAAATAATAATTAGAAAATCCAAAAGCTATAATTAACAACATCTTAATTATAAATAACAAACTAAGTTTTGGGTATTTTTGAAAACTATTCATGTATATTTTTCTTTAAACCTTACGTCCGTGTATCTGTGGCATTTCAAACTTACTACAAAAATCGTTTTTCAACCAACTGCATAAAACGGTTTTCGTAATCTTCTTTACCGTTCCAGTTGTTAAATTCGGGTTTTACCAGATCATCAATAAAATCTTTGGCTTCTTCGTAACTTTCAATAGTATTTAATTGCGAAATTACCCGGTTTAAATCGTCGCTGTTACCATTGAACAGATTTTTTTCAAAAGCAATACGGTCGTTCAAACCAATCGAAATTTTGTTAGCAAAAGCATCGTTTATAGATTTGTTTAAAGGAATCTGACGATAGTTTTCAGCAGGCTTTTCAACCGATTGAGTAGATACGAAATGCTGCGGTGCTTTAAAGTCTTCTTCCTTGTCTGTTTCTTTACTGAACAATTCGGTATGAGGCAATGAAAAAACAGGATCGATTTCTATAGTGGCACGTTCTACCGCTTCTTTAGCATCTTCAACGGGATCTTTCCCTTCGATTTCTTCGATTTCCTCGTCTATTTCTTCGATTGTTTTTTGGGTTTCCTCGATAGACGGAGTAAATTCAATAGTATCTGTTTCCGGTGCTGTTTCACTTTCTACTGTATCATCAACCAATGTTTCTGTGGTTTCTTCCAAATCAACTTCATTGTTTTCTTCTGCAATTGCTTCATCAATCGCCGCTGCTTCTGTAACGTTTAATTCAATAGGCGTGATTAGTTCTTCTTCGAAAGTAACTACATCATCTTTCTTTTCTTCGGTTAAAAAAACACTTGAGGCTTCGTCTTCTTTAGGCGTCTTCTCTTTCGTTTCTGTCTGGTCTGGTTCTTCAATCAATTTTTCTTCGGTAATCGATGGATCTAAACGGTATTTATTGTCTTCATAAAACTGAAGTAAGAGTAGTTTATTATGTAATTCTTCGGTTTCTTTCAACAAAGAAGCTATTTCAGATTTGTCTTTTAATTTTAAAATCCGGTGGGCAATGCTTATTAAATCGGATTCAATGATTTTTTTCATAACTTTTAAAGGTTTTAAGTTTAACCAATTTATTTTGATAAATTTGTAGGATACAAAGTAACAGAAAAAACTGTTTTAAACAATTTTATAATTGCTAAAATGTTTCTTGAAAATCCTGTAAATCATAAAGAACAATTTGGATGGATCGAAGTAATTTGCGGTTCAATGTTTTCGGGCAAAACCGAAGAATTAATACGTAGATTGCGGCGTGCACAGTTTGCCAAACAACGCGTGGAGATTTTTAAACCCGCTGTTGACACCCGTTATGACGAAGACAACGTGGTATCGCATCAGGGCAACGAAATACGATCTACGCCTGTACCCGCTGCCGCAAACATCAGACTTTTGGCAGATGGCTGCGATGTGGTAGGAATTGACGAAGCACAGTTTTTCGACGATGAAATTGTTGCCGTATGTAATGATTTGGCAAATGCAGGTATCCGTGTAATTGTTGCCGGACTGGATATGGATTTTAAAGGGCAACCCTTTGGTCCAATGCCCGCTTTAATGGCAACTGCTGAATATGTTACCAAAGTACACGCTGTTTGTACACGCACCGGAAATTTAGCCAATTACAGTTTTAGGAAAGCTGCAAACGACAACCTGGTAATGTTGGGTGAAACCGAAGAATATGAACCATTAAGCCGAGCTGCTTATTACAAGGCGATGCATAAAAACACAGATTAAGTTTTCATTAAAAGATAAAATCTCTTTTGTTAATAAACCTAAAAATAGAAGTGTTTTCACTATATTTGTAAGCAAAAATTTATTTCGATTTAAACAAATCTTATCATAATGTCAAAATCAAAAATTATTTACACATTGACAGATGAGGCGCCGATGTTGGCTACTTACTCTTTTTTACCTATTGTTAAAGCTTTTACTGCACCCGCAAATATTCAAATGGAAACACGCGATATTTCTTTGGCAGGAAGAATCTTAGCAAACTTTCCACAATTCTTAAAAGAAGATCAAAAAATAGGTGATGCCTTAGCAGAATTAGGAGAATTGGCAAATACTCCGGAAGCTAATATTATTAAATTACCAAATATTTCTGCATCTATCCCACAGCTGGCTGCTGCCATTGCCGAATTACAGGCACACGGTTACGCAGTACCAAACTATCCGGCAGATCCAACAAACGATGAAGAAAAAACAATAAAAGCTGCTTACGCAAAAGTATTGGGATCGGCAGTAAATCCGGTTTTACGCGAAGGAAACTCTGACCGCCGTGCCCCTAAAGCTGTTAAAAATTACGCGAAAGCAAATCCACATTCAATGGGTACCTGGTCTGCAGATTCTAAAACAAAAGTAGTATCAATGACACACGGTGATTTTTATGCTACAGAAAAATCGGTTACGGTTGAAAATGCTTCACAATTTAAAATTGAATTTGTTGGAAAAGATGGTTCGGTAAAAGAATTAAAAGGTTTATCGCCCTTAAAGGCTGGCGAAGTTATCGATTCATCGGTAATGAGCTTAAACGCCCTAAAAGGTTTTGTGGCAGATGCAGTTGCAGAAGCAAAAGCAGCAGGCGTTTTATTATCGGCACACTTAAAAGCTACAATGATGAAGGTTTCGGATCCTATTATTTTCGGAGCTATTGTTGAAGTTTATTTTAAAGATGTCTTTGCAAAATTCGCCGATTTATTCAATCAGTTAAACATTAACCCAAACAACGGTTTAGGAGAATTATACGCTAAAATTGCAGGAAACGCACAAGAAGCAGAAGTAAAAGCGGCTATTGATGCGGCTATTGCAAACGGTCCGGCACTTGCTATGGTAAATTCTGACAAAGGAATTACCAATTTACACGTTCCGTCTGATGTGATTGTTGATGCTTCTATGCCGGCAATGATCCGCACATCAGGTCAAATGTGGAATAAAGAAGGAAAACAACAGGATACTTTCGCATTAATCCCTGATCGTTGTTATGCTGGTATTTACACTGCGGTAATTGACGATTGTAAAGCTAACGGAGCCCTAGATCCTAAAACCATGGGGTCTGTTCCAAATGTTGGGTTAATGGCACAAAAAGCAGAGGAATACGGTTCGCACGATAAAACATTCCAGGCAGAGGCAGAGGGAACAATCCAAGTAGTTGATGCAGAAGGTAATGTGTTTATGACACAAGATGTTGAAACCGGAGATATTTTCCGTATGTGCCAAACTAAAGATGCACCTATTCAAGACTGGGTGAAACTGGCAGTAAACCGTGCACGCTTGTCAAATACACCGGCAGTTTTCTGGTTAGATGAAAACCGTGCCCACGACAGAGAGATTATTAAAAAAGTAAACAAATATTTACCTGATTTTGATACCACAGGATTAGATATTCGCATTTTAAGTCCGATTGATGCTTGTAAATTCTCTTTAGACAGAATTCGTAAGGGCGAGGATACCATTTCCGTATCAGGAAATGTTTTACGTGATTATTTAACCGATTTATTCCCTATTTTAGAAGTAGGAACATCAGCAAAAATGTTGTCAATCGTTCCGTTAATGAATGGTGGCGGATTGTTTGAAACCGGTGCAGGTGGATCGGCTCCAAAACACATCGAACAGTTTATCGAAGAAGGTTATTTACGTTGGGATTCATTAGGGGAGTTTTTGGCATTAGGTGCATCGTTAGAGCATTTATCGCAAACACAAAACAACCCGAAAGCAATGGTATTAGCAGATACATTAGATATTGCTACAGAAAAATTCTTAGCAACGGATAAATCACCGGGAAGAAAATTAGGAACTATAGACAACCGCGGTTCTCATTTTTACTTAGCGATGTATTGGGCTGAAGCATTGGTAGCACAAACAAAAGATGCAGATTTAGCTGCTTTATTTGCTCCAATTGCTGAAGAAATGAAAGCTAATGAGACAAAAATTAATGAAGAATTAATCGGATCACAAGGTAAACCGCAAGATATTAAAGGTTATTACCAACCTGATTTTGACTTAACATCAAAAGCTATGCGTCCATCAGCAACGTTAAATGCCATTGTTGAAAAGTTAGGATAATTATAGAATTTGTATAAAAAAACCGTCGAATTACGACGGTTTTTTTTATGATCTCATTTTTTGGAATAATGATTAAACCATAAGTTATGAAAACCCTACAACTTTCATCAGTAGCTATCCTAAATTCTTAAAATGAATTACTGTTAGTCCGAAAAAAAGGATCAGAATATTTTCAGTTAACCGGTGGCAAAATTCAAAATGCAGAGAATGATATCGAAACGATTATTCGTGAAGTTAAAGAAGAAATTAGTCTGCAAATCCAACTGCATCAGCTTACCTTTTTAGGATCACATCAAACAAAAGCCGTAAACGAACACAATACAATGGTGCATGGCTGCGTTTATTGGTTACAGTTACCCCTGTTGTTCAACCGTGGTGGTTACAATTAATTTCATAACTTTATAAACTAATTCCTTTTTATGCAAAAAACACTTTTAACCACAATGGTTTTCTTTTGGTTCACAGGCGTATGGGCTCAACAAAACGACACCATTAACAGTGAGGATTTAGATGAGATCATTATTGACGCATCGGTTAACAAAATCAACATCCGCAAACCCGAAATGTCTGTCAATAAACTTACATCAGAAGAAATAAAGAAAATGCCTGTGGTTTTAGGTGAAACCGATATTTTAAAATCTATTCTGTTATTGCCCGGCGTGGTTAATTCTGGTGAAGGAACTTCCGGGTTTAATGTTCGCGGTGGCGGATCCGATCAAAATTTGTTACTGTTAGACCAAACTGCGGTTTACGGTTCATCGCATCTATATGGTTTCTTTTCGATTTTTAACAATGATGCTGTAAGTAATATTAAATTATACAAAGGTGGAATTCCAGCACGGTATGGAGGCAGGGCTTCCTCTGTTTTAGAAATCAATCAAAAAAATGGAGATTTCCAACAATTTAAAGCAACAGGCGGCATTGGTCTTTTATCGAGCAGATTAATGGTCGAAGGACCTGTTATTAAAGACAAACTATCTTATTTATTTGCCGGCCGTGCATCGTATGCTCATTTGTTTTTAAAGCTTACAGATATTAAAAGTTCCGCCTATTTCTACGATCTAAATACCAAATGGAGTTATTTAATGAACGATAAAAACCAACTATACTTTACTGGATATTTTGGAAGGGATATTTTTAAATTCAATGATAGTTTTGATAATAAATTTGGTAATACTGTTGCAAATTTAACTTGGAACAGTAAATATTCATCAAAAATAAACAGCGAAGCTTCGGTAAGATATTCTGATTATTACTACGGATTGACATTAAATTTTGTCGGTTTCAGTTGGGATTCGGGTATTAAAAATTACGATTTCAATTATAAAATCAATCATCAAATCAACGATGAATTTTCTTTAAAATACGGAATCAGCAGCCTGTATTATGATTTCAACCCAGGGTTGATCGAACCAGACGTACCAGGCTCACAGGTTAATGCTTATCAAATCCCTCACAAATACGCATGGGAAAACGCTTTATTTTTAGAAGCCGAACAGGAAATTAATTCTTTTTTATCGGTTAATTACGGATTGCGCTACAGCATGTTTCACAGATTGGGCGAAGAAAACATTAATTTATACGAAAACAACAAGCCGGTGATTTATAACGAACAAACCGATACTTATGAAAAAGCCACACCTATTGGTACGCAATATTACGGTAAAAATAAAAGTATAAGTAAGTTTGATAATTTTGAGCCACGCTTGGCTGTTTCGGTAAAATTAACCGACGACCGTTCGATAAAAATGAGTTACAACCGTATGACACAATATGTACATTTAATATCAAACACCACATCGGCAACTCCGTTAGATATTTGGGAACCAAGCGGACCGTATGTTAAACCGCAAATTGTAGATCAGTATGCAGTTGGATTTTTTCAAAACTTAAACCACAATAAATATTCGTTAGAAATTGAATCGTATTTTAAATTAGGAAAAAATCGTTTGGATTATATCGATGGTGCCGATTTAATAGGAAACCGCGCCATTGAACAAGTGCTTTTAAACGGAAAAACCGAGGCTTACGGTTTGGAATTTTTATTCAGAAAAAACGAAGGTAAATTGACAGGTTGGGTTGCTTACACTATTGCTAAAAGTATGCAGCAAACTGCTGGTAGAACAGCAAACGAAACAGGTATAAACAACGGCGAATGGTACAGAACTCCGCACGATCGTTTACACGATTTATCAATTGTTGCCAGTTATGATTTCAGCAAAAAATGGAGTTTTAACGCAAGTTTCACCCTTCAATCGGGAAGACCGGTAACGTACCCCGACGGTAAATACGAATTTTTAGACTTACAAGTTCCAAATTACAACAACCGCAACAATTACAGCATGCCTGCTTTTCATCACTTAGACCTATCGGCAACTTATTCATCATCTAAAAACGAAAACCGAAAATGGAAAGGCGAATGGGTATTTGGAATTTACAATGTTTACAATCGAAAAAATGCAGCATCGATTAATTTTAAATCGGTTGAAGGATCAGATAATTTAACCGAAACTTCTAAACTTTCAATTTTTGGTATTGTGCCAAGTGTTACCTATAATTTTAAATTTTAAGATGAAAAAATTACTATATATATTCGGTATTTTTTGCAGTTTGTTTTTTGTAAGCTGTGAAGAGGAAATTATTTTGGATTTTGATAAGAACATACCTCGATTGGTTATCGATGGCAACCTTTTTATTGGCGAGCCTGAATTTAACAAGATACATCTATCAACAACTACCGATTTTTATTCCGGTGTTTTCCCTGCGATTGATGATGCTCAGGTTTCAATAAAAGACATTGATACCGATTATATTTATGAGTTCATAAATACCGGCAGTGGTGATTTTGCCAACAATGCTTTTATACCTGAAATGAGCAAGGTGTACGAATTAACAGTTGTTTACAATAACGAAACCTACAAGGCAACTTCTACCCTTTTAACACCGCCCGAAATTATAAATGTTGATCAGGCAAATGATGGCGGTTTTACAGGAGATTCTTATGAATTTCGTTTTAATTTTCAGGATAATGCCAACGAAGAAAATTACTATCTGGTACAAATGGTTTCTCCTGTTGATAAATATTTTGGAGTAACCGATGATATGTTTACCAACGGAAACATCATGAACGATATGTATTTTTACGATAAAGACGATTTAAAAACCGGCGACAAATTAAATCATTCCATTACATCAATCAGTAAGGGATATTTCAATTACCTATCTAAATTATTGGCTATTTCAGGCGAAAACGGCAATCCATTTGCCAGTCCTATGGGAACAGTTAAAGGAAACATTGTCAACCAAACCAAAGAAGACAATTACGCATTAGGATACTTTCACATTGCAAAAAGAAATCATTATACCCATATTGTAAAATAATTCAATTCTAACCTAAAAATAAAAACTTTTCAATTTTTTTTTGTTTAATTTGTGTAAACGATAATTTTATGCAAATTTCAATAAAAGAAACTGATTCAGCAACGTTATATAAATTACTCACAGGCTTAGTCATTCCACGTCCTATCGGGTGGATTTCTACAATTGATGAAAACGGCATCAACAATCTTGCTCCTTTTTCTTTTTTCAATGTAGTGGGCGAAGATCCTCCGCACGTGATGTTTTCTACCGTTCGCACCGGAAACAAAAACAAAGACACACTCAAGAATGTTTTGAGTAACAAGCAATTTGCCGTCAATCTGGTTACGGAAGATTTGGTCGAACAGGTAAATACAACCTCCGAAATGGTTGATAGCCAAGTTGATGAATTTGAGTTAGCAAACCTCACTCCTATCTCTTGTAAGGTGATAAAACCCAAACGAGTTAAAGAAGCCAAAGCTCATTTTGAATGCGAAATGGTTCATCATTATTTTCTGGAAGACCATAAAAACGGAGGTGCCTGCATTGTAATAGGAAAAGTCGTGATGATGCACATTTCCGATGAAATCCTTATGGAAAATTACCGGATCAATTTAGACACATACAAACCAGTTGCCCGACTGGCAGGATCTAATTACAGTAAAATGGGTGAAATATTCTCTATTAAAAGAAAGATATGAAAATAACAGTTATAGGTGGCGGTCCGGGCGGACTCTACTTTTCGATATTAACAAAAAAAGCAAGACCCGATTGGGAAATAGATGTATATGAACGGAATAAACCTGATGACAGTTTTGGTTTCGGAGTAGTTTTTTCTGATGAAACTTTAGGCGAATTTCTGAAAAGGGATATGCAGTCTTATGAGCTGATACGGAGTAAATTTGCCTATTGGGACGATATTATCGTAGCTCGTGACGGAGAACAAGTGAGCATTGCCGGAAACGGCTTTTGTGGTTGTTCACGGAAAACATTGCTCCAATTGCTTCATCAAAGATGTCGGGAAGAAGGCGTTGGTCTTCATTTTGAACAGAATATTGATGATGTATCACAATTTAAAGATTCCGATATGATTGTGGCTTCGGATGGGATTGCGAGCACAATCCGAACGAAATTCCAAAGCGAATTCGGAACCAATATTGAGCTGAAATCCAATCGTTTTGTATGGCTGGGCTCTACCAAACCATTGGACGCTTTTACCTATTTTTTCCGAACCACACCACACGGAACTATCGTGGCCCACACCTATCAGTACGAAGAAGGAATGAGCACGTGGATTTTTGAATGCAGTAATGAAACTTGGGGAAAACTCGGATTTGAAATCGTAGACGAAGAAGATACCGTTGCCAAATTAGCCGAAATTTTCAAAGAAGAATTAGACGGACACCCGCTTATTACCAATAAATCGCATTGGAGGCAGTTTCCCCACGTAACCAACAAGAATTGGTATCACAACAATATCGTTTTATTGGGAGATGCCAAAGCAACAGCCCATTTTTCGATTGGTTCGGGAACAAAACTGGCAATGGACTGTGCCATAGGGCTTTTCGATGCGTTGATGGCAAATCCTGACGATATGCAAAAAGCGTTCAGACAATACGAAAATACCCGAAGAAATCCCGTCGAAATGATTCAGTATGCAGCTTCGGTTTCTTTGGATTGGTTCGAAAATATAAACAGGAACAATCAGCACCCGTTCTATCAGTTTGCATTTGGTTGTATGACCCGTTCCAAAAAAGTTACTTACGAAAACTTACGTTTAAGAGATAAGTCGTTTACAGACAAAGTGTCGAATGAGTTTATAAACAATCTTCTAACATCCAACACCGAACATCCAGCATCCAACATCCCTGCTTTTTCTTCTTTTAAATTAAGAGAGTTACAGCTTTCCAACCGGATTATGATGTCCTCAATGGGACAATATTCTGCCGAAAACGGTTTGGTTAATGACTGGCATTTTCAGCATTATACTTCGAGGGCTATCGGAGGAATCGGACTGATTATGACTGAAATGACGGCTGTCTCTGAAACAGGCAGAATTACTTTGGGTTGTGCAGGAATTTATAACGAAAATCAGGTAAACGAATGGAAAAAAATCACGGATTTTATCCATAAGAATACCTCAACTAAAATCGGAATCCAATTAGGACATTCAGGAAGAAAAGGCGCTGTTAAAAAACCTTGGGAAGGCACTAACGAACCTTTGGAAAAACAATGGGAATTACTTTCCGCTTCTGCCATTCCGTTTAACGAAAAAACAACTGTTCCAAAAGAAATGACCGTTCACGATATAGACGAAATCGTAAATCAATTTGTATCGGCAACCCAAAATGCCGAAAAAGCAGGTTTCGATATGATTGAATTACAGGTTCATCACGGATTTCTGTTAGCCTCTTTCCTGTCGCCTTTAACCAATACGAGAGCTGATGAATACGGAGGGAACATCGAAAACAGGTTGCGTTTTCCGCTTCGGGTTTTCAAGGAAATACGGAATGTTTTTCCAAAGCATAAACCGATTTCCGTAAGGGTTTCGGCTTGTGATTGGGCAGAAAACGGGATAACACAGGAGGACGTTATCACGATGGCGAAGGAGTTTAAAAATGCAGGAGCTGATATCCTCAATGTTTCCACAGGAAATACGGTAGAAAACCAAAAACCGCAAATGGGAAGAATGTGGCAGGTTCCTTTCTCGGATATGGTTCGCAATACGGTTCACATACCTACGATTACAGCAGGAAATATTACCGATATTGACCAGATCAATACCATAATTTTAAGCGGAAAAGCCGATTTGGTAGCACTTGGAAAACCACTTTTGCTTGACCCTTATTTTGTGAGAAAAGCACAGGCATACGAACAGTTTGAAGTAAATGATATTCCTTATCAATATGAAAAATCTGTACCAAGCCTTTACGGTTCAACCGCTTCGGAACGCAAGCAAACCGAAAATATGAAACGGGCTTTAAAGCCGAAAAGCAACAAGAAATAATTACGAATTTCAAATTACGAATTATTTAATTGTAATTTATTACCAAAAGCAATGCAAAAATTCAAATCAAAAGAAGTTAAGTTAAAAAATGGAAAGTCTGTTTTAATAAGACAAACTAAAATTTCTGATGCAGAAAAATTACTTAACTGTATAAAAACATACATACCACAAAGCCAATATATTCCAAAACTTGAGCAAGAAATTAAATTAACAATTGAACAAGAGGAAGATTGGATAAATTCATTTTTAGTAAATGACAACTCTTTGCTTTTAGTCGCTGAATATGAAAATCAAATAATTGGCAATATAGATTTAACGGCAAATCGCAGAAAAGTTATGGAACATACAGCCGTAATTGGAATGGGAATGTTGAAACAATATCGAAATTCAGGACTTGGAACAGAATTATTGTTATCAGTTATTGAATGGGCTAAACAAAATCCAATATTGGAACTGATTTGGTTACAAGTATATACAGAAAATGAATTAGCACTAAATCTTTATCGAAAAATGGGATTTGAAGAAAACGGAATTATTAAAAACTTCTTCAAACACAATGGAAAATATTTTGACAACTTGACAATGGTACTGAATGTTAAATAAATATAAGTTACCAAATCGTAATTCGTAATTAAAATGAAAGACAATTTTGCTCATAACAGCTTACCGAGTTTGGATTTACAACCCGAATATACTTTTTCGGACTTGCCTCAATTTCATCGTCCTGAAAACCTGAATTGTGTTGAACGGCTTTTGGATTATCATATCGAAAATGGCAGAGGAAACCAAATCTGTATCCGCACGTTTGAAGAAACGTGGACATATCGGGAGCTATTCGAGAAGACCAATCAGATTGCTCACGTTTTGGTGGAAGATTTAGGTTTACAATCGGGAAATCGGGTTTTATTACGTTCTGCCAATAACCCGATGATGGTTGCCTGCTGGTATGCGGTTTTGAAAGCAGGCGGAATTGTTGTGGCTACAATGCCTTTGCTTCGCTCAAAAGAGCTTACGACTCTGATTGATTGTGCCGAAATTTCGCACGTAATTTGCGATGCCGATTTGGCTGACGAAATGACCCTCGTACAATCGGAATTCTTAAAAACAACCTGTTTTTACGGCAACGGAGCATTGGAAAACTTAATGGCTTCCAAACCTAAAACTTTTGAAAATTACAAATCAAAAGCTGATGATATTGCTATAATCGGATTCACATCAGGAACTACCGGAAATCCGAAAATGACGGCTCATTACCACAAAGACATTCTGAATATTTGTGAGGCTTTCCCAGTTTATTCACTTCAACCAACTGAAAATGATATTTTTACAGGAAGCCCACCTATCGGGTTTACTTTTGGTTTGGGTGGGTTGGTTTTGTTTCCAATGTATTTTGGGGCATCTACTTTTCTGATAGAAAAACCAAGTCCCGATTTGCTTTTGGAGGCGATTCAAAACCATAAAATAACGATTTGTTTTACCGCTCCAACCGCTTGGAGAGTGCTTACGGAAAAAGCCAAAGATTACGATTTATCGAGCTTGCGGAAATGTGTTTCCGCAGGAGAAACACTTCCCGCTAAAATCTGGGAAGACTGGCACAAAGCCACAGGACTGAAAATCATTGACGGCATAGGAGCAACGGAAATGTTGCATATTTTTATTTCTTCCAACGAAAACAATATGCGTGTGGGAGCAACAGGTGTTGCCATAACGGGATACGAGGCAAAAATCATTGACGAAAACGGAAATGAAGTTCCACCAAACCAACATGGAAGACTGGCAGTACGGGGAATTACAGGCTGTAAATACCTAAACCGAACCGAAAAGCAGGAAGAATATGTGCAGGACGGCTGGAATATCACAGGCGATATTTTCAGACAAGACGAAGACGGTTATTTCTGGTTTGTGGCACGTGGCGATGATATGATTATTTCTTCGGGATATAACATTGCGGCTATTGAGGTGGAAAGCGTACTTTTAACACACGAAGAAATTCTGGAATGTGCTGTTGTCGGGCTTCCCGATGAAGAACGTGGAATGCTGGTTTGTGCCAATATCGTTCTGAAAAACAGGGAAAATGCTTCGGACGAGCTGTCAAAAACCATTCAGAGCTGGTTTAAAGAAAATGCGGCTCCGTATAAATATCCACGGGTAATTAATTTTCTTGACAAGTTGCCAAAAACCGAAACAGGTAAAATTCAGCGTTTTAAATTAAAACAATAAATGAACAAACTCCCAAATTTTAATATAGAATCAAAAGGAGAAATATCAGAAGAATTTCTGAAAAAATCTATTTTGACATATAACGATGCTTCAAAATATGTTCAAAATTTAACTTATGGGAGAAATTTAGATAAAGATGATTTAAAGTCAGTTTTTAAAGACAACAAAGGTACTTGCAGTACCAAACATGCTGTTTTAAAGCAATTAGCAAATGAAAACGGATTGAAAAATGTAAAGTTGATGCTTGGGATTTTTAAAATGAATGGTTTTAATACACCAAAAATTTATAAAACATTAAAAAGTTATAATTTAGACTATATTCCAGAAGCTCATAATTATTTAAAATATAACAATAGAATTTATGATTTCACAAAGATTAATTCCTCACCATCAAATTTTGAAAGCGATTTGCTTTATGAAATCGAAATCAAGTCAAGTGAAATAAATCAGACTAAAATTCAAATACATAAAAACTTTTTGATAGATTGGTTACAACAAAATCCTACAATAAATTATTCAATTGAAGAATTATGGTCGATTAGAGAACAGTGTATTCAAGATTTATCAGAATAAAAAATATTATAATGAGTTATTTTATAAAAGAAGAACAAATACGTTTTAGACATACCGATTTTGCAGGAATTGTTTTTTACCCAAGATTTTTAGAAATGCTGAACGATTTGGTGGAAGACTGGTTTGACGAAGCTTTAGACCGACCTTTTTCTAAAATCCACGAAACCAACGGAATTCCTACGGTTGATTTAAGAGTTCAGTTTAAAAATGCAGCCCGAATAGGAGAAATTCTTACCAAAAAATTATGGGTTAAAGAATTAAAAAGTTCATCGGTAGTTTGCAGTTTTCAGTTTATCAATCAGCAAGACAAAACGGTTTTGGAAGGCGAAGTTACATTGGTAAATGTTGCCATTGCCGAAGACAGAAAAACGATAAAATCTGAAGCTTTTAACGAGGAAGTGAGAAACAAAATAAATAAATTTATAATCTAACAACTCCGACAGAGTTTAAAACTCTGTTGGAGTTATAAAAATAAAATTATGTCAATATCAAAAGAATCCGAACTATTAGGAATGCAAAAAGCAAGTAACGCAGTTGCATATACACTAAAACAAATGATAAATTACGCTCAACCTGGAATGACCACAAAAGAATTAGACAATTACGGAGCTAAAATTTTATCAGATTTTGGTGCAAAATCAGCACCTTATTTAACTTATGGATTTCCCGGTTGGAACTGCATAAGCGTCAACAATGAATTTTGCCACGGGATTCCATCCGAAAAAAGAATACTACAAGAAGGCGATTTAATAAACGTTGATGTTTCAGCCGAACTTAACGGATTTTGGTCAGACAACGGAGCCTCATTCGTTCTGGGAAAAGACATTAATCAACATCAAAAATTAGTTGATGCTTCAAAAGAAATTTTACGAAAAGCCATCAGTAATATCAAAGGTGGTATAAAAATATCGGATATTGGACATATAATGGAAACCGAAGCCAAAAAGAGAGGTTTTAAAGTTATAAAAAATCTTGGTGGTCACGGAATTGGAAGAAGTCTTCACGAACAACCCGATGAAATTATGAATTATAAAAACCGATTTGACCAAAGACGTTTTAAGAAAAATTCGGTAGTTGCTATTGAAACTTTTATCTCGACAACTTCAACCTATGCAACAGAACTTAATGACGGTTGGACAATGGTTGGAAATAAAGGTGGTTATATGGCTCAACACGAACATACAATTATCGTAACAGACGGTGAACCAATAATTCTTACCAAAGCAAACAAAATATTAAACTAAAAAACAATTTTATGGAAATATTGTCAAAAATATTAGTCGGTTTTATTGCTCTTGAACATTTATACATTATGTATTTTGAAATGTTTGCCTGGGAAACAATTGGCAAAAAAACATTCAAATCTTTACCCGAAAATCTTTTTACACCTACCCAATCTTTAGCTGCAAATCAGGGTTTGTACAATGGTTTTTTAGCTGCCGGATTAATTTGGTCGTTATTTATTTGCGATAAACAATGGTCTGCCAATGTTGCTGTTTTCTTTTTATGTTGTGTTATTGTTGCCGGAATTTACGGTGCAGTTACAGCCTCAAAAAGAATATTTTTTGTGCAGGCATTACCGGCTATTATCGCTTTGGTTATAATATTATTTCCAAAATAATTAATTTAAAAAATACATTATGGATTTCAAAAAATTTAAATCAGCCACAGTTCAGACTTCACCTGTTTTTCTTGATGTAGAAAAAACGATTGACAAGGCTGTTTCGTTTATAAAAGAAGCTGCTCAAAACGGGGCAAAACTCATTGCTTTCCCTGAAGTTTTTATAGCAGGCTATCCGTACTGGAACTGGATTATGACTCCTGTTCAGGGGAGCAAATGGTACGAAGAACTGTATAAAAATTCCGTTTCGGTTGACGATACGGTAATGCAAAAGCTCTATAAAGCAGCTAAAGAGTATGATATTCATATTGTTATCGGAATTAACGAAAGAGGACAGAGCTACGGAGAAATTTACAATACCAACCTTATCATTGACAACAAAGGAAACCTGATTGGAAAACACCGAAAATTAGTTCCCACTTGGGCTGAAAAACTCACGTGGACTTCGGGTGACGGTTCGTCTTTAAAAGTTTACGATACCGAAGTCGGTCCAATCGGAACATTGGCTTGCGGGGAAAACACCAATACATTGGCTCGTTTTACCTTGCTTTCACAAGGAGAATTGATTCATATTGCCAATTATATTTCGCTTCCTGTTGCTCCTCCCGATTATGATATGGCAGAAGCTATAAAAATCAGAGCTGCAGCCCATTCGTTTGAAGGAAAATTGTTTACGATTGTTTCGTGTTCAACTATTTCAAAAGAAATTATGGATATTTTAAAACCCGAAGTTCCAAATGTAGAAGAATTACTTTCTCGCAAAAGCAGTGCTTTTTCAGGTTTTATAGGTCCTAACGGAGCAGTTATCGGACAGCCTCTTATTGACGACGAGGGAATTATCTATGCGGAAATTGACCTTGCCAAATGTATTCAGCCAAAACAAATGCACGATATATTAGGACATTACAACCGTTTTGATATTTTTGATTTACGGGTAAATATCGCTCCGACAAAAAGGATTACTTTTATTGATGATTCCCAAGAGTAGATTTTGGCTAAAGCCAATAAATACTCATTTTAATCTTCTCCAGATAAATCTGGAGGCAATTAAAAATCAATCTGAAAACAATTTGATATTAATAGAATTAAAAAAGATATGTAGATTGTTACAAAATTGAATTGTCATAGCTTTGAATTGTCACAGGCTTTAGTCTGTGGAACAAATAAAGAAAAGTCAATTGGCTTTAGCCAAATAAATTATAAAGTATGCCATTTATAAAAGTTTATATTCATTTTGTTTGGAGTACAAAAAACAGGATACCTTATTTGAAAACACCCGAAATCAGGAAGACGATGTGGCAGCATATAAAAGAGAATGCAAATGAAAAAGGTATTTTCATTGATTTTATAAACGGGTATAGCGACCATTGCCATTGTTTGATTTCACTAGGTTCAGAACAAACCATCAGTAAAATAATGCAATTGATAAAGGGCGAATCAGCTTTTTGGTTTAACAAACAGAGTTTTATTACTGAAAAATTAGAATGGCAAGATGAATATTTTGCAGTATCTGTCTCGGAGTCTGTGGTTGATAAAGTTCGAAATTACATTAAAAATCAGGAAATTCATCATACTAAAAAGTCATTTCAGGAGGAATATACAGAGTTAATTGAGAAATTTGGGTTTAAAAAATTTAACGATACTAAATAATTTGACTTAAAAAAATAAAAAATTATGCACGAACAACATTCAGACGACATTTACGGACGGGCTCGGGTACAAGACACACCCGAACTCGAAGCGTATTACAAGGAATTGGAAAATTTAGGAGCTGGAGCTTTATGGACAGTTGCCAACGACATTGAACCTTGGGAACCAAGAAGTTCTTCTATCCCAATGCTGTGGAAATATGAAGATTTAAGGCATTTGGTTTTAAAATCCTCAGAACTCGTAACACCCGAACAGGCGGGACGAAGAGTGGTTTATCTGGTAAACGACAAGCGAAGAGATGTAAGTGCTGCGGTAGGCTGGCTTTATACGGGAATTCAGGTTACACGTCCCGGGGAGTTTACTTCGGCTCACAGGCACAAAGCCTCTGCCCTACGCTTTATTATGGAAGGAGAAGGAGGTTACACAGTTGTTGATGGAAATAAAATTATGTTGGAAGTAAACGATTTTGTGATTACTCCCAACTCCACGTGGCACGAACACGGAGTGGAAGCAGGAGGAAAAACCTGTATCTGGCAGGACGGATTGGATATTCCTTTGGTTAATGCTCTCGAAGCTAATGATTATGCGGTTCTGGACGGAACACAGGAACTTGTGGCCCCATTAAATTATTCCCCGATGACTTACGGAGGAACAGGGCTTATTCCGCCTGATAAGGAGTGGGACAAACCTTATTCGCCTTTGTTCAAATATTCGTGGAAAACGGTTTATCCTGCATTATTGGAAGCCGAAAAAGTCAATACTCCCAACCCTTTTGACGGAATCATTATGCAGTACAGCAACCCGCTTACGGGCGGACACGTAATGCAGACTATGGGAGCATCCATACAGCTTTTACCGAAAGGATTTAAAGGAAAAGCCCACAGGCATACGGGTTCGTTTGTGTACCAATGTGTCAAAGGAAAAGGCTATTCCATAATTGACGGAAAACGCTACAACTGGAAAGAACGAGATATTTTTTGTGTGCCGTCTTGGGCTTGGCACGAACATCACAATCTGTCTGATACCGAAGATGCCTGTTTGTTTTCGTTTAATGATTTACCTGTTATGGAAAAATTAGGACTGTATCAGGAAAAAGAATATATGGAGAATGGAGGGTATCAGAAAATTGTTGAATAACGAGTTTTTATATTTGAGATTTAAGAAATATTATGAAATTTGAAATTAATAGACTTTCATTTGATGTTTCTGACGAAGAAATCAAGAATGAAATAAAACGTGTGGCAGAATTAATTTCTGACACAATTATTCCAAGAAGAAAATTTGATGAATTGTCTAAAATTTCAACTTGGCGACTTTGTAAGAAATATGGTTCTTGGGAAAATGTTTTAAAACTATGTGGATTAGAGCATAGATATAGTGGTATTATTGTTACACAAAAAATGAGAAATAATATTACAAGAAAAATATCTGACATAGAGCTTATTGATGAACTAAAACGAGTATCAAAACAAATTGGAAAAATTGAATTATCTCAACCTGAATTCAAAGAAAACTCCAAAATCCACCCTACTACTATTAGTCGGCGATTTGGGAGTTGGTCAAAAGGATTAAAAGTTGCAGGTCTTAAGGAAGTTAGACACGGAAGACGACATACGGAATTCGAATATTTCGAAAATCTATTAAATGTGTGGACTCATTATGGTAAACAACCGTCTTATGGAGAAATGAGTATTGCTCCCTCTAAAATCTCAGCTAATACATATAGGAAAAGATTTGGAACTTGGTATTTGTCCTTACAAGCATTTATAATATATAAATACTGACAAACCTAATGTTGAACAACAAATAAGCAAAGTGCAAATTCTTGAAAAGAAAAAAACAATAACTGCAAAGGAAAAGCGTGATATATCACTTGGTCTTAGATATAAAGTGCTTTCAAGAGACAGGTTTAAATGTGTAAAATGCGGCAACAGTCCTTCGACTGATATAACCTGTAAATTACATATAGACCATATCCTTCCATTTTCCAAAGGAGGATTGACAACATTTGAAAACTTACAGACTATGTGTAATAATTGTAATCTTGGAAAAGGAAATAGACATAATGAATAATAAACTTCCGCCAACGACGGATTGTCGTCAGACGAGGTTTAGTAATATTAAAAGTTTTAGAAATCAAAAATATTCCGATTTTAACCCCTCGAATTCGAGGGGGTTAGAAAGCAGGAAAACAGAAAACGCTATGGCAAAAAACAAGAAAATAGAAGTACAAGGTATTGAAATTGTTTTGTATGAAGATAATAGCAATGACTTTATCTCGCTGACTGATATAGCCCGACATAAAGACACATCTCATACAGATGACATTATCAAAAATTGGTTAAGAAACCGAAATACCATTGAGCTTTTAGGTTTTTGGGAAATGATATATAATCCCGATTTTAAACCCGTCGAATTCGACGGGTTTAGAAAACAGGCAGGGTTGAATAGTTTTGTAATGACCCCAAAACGCTGGATAGAAAGCACCAATGCTATTGGTATTGTTTCAAAAGCAGGGAGATACGGAGGAACTTTTGCACACAAAGACATTGCTTTGGAATTTGCCTCGTGGATTTCGATTGAGTTTAAACTTTATATTATCAAAGAATTCCAACGCTTAAAAGAGGACGAAAACAACCGTCTGAATTTAGAGTGGAACTTACAACGTACTATTTCAAAAATCAATTACCAAATCCATACAAACGCTATTAAGGAAAACCTTGTCCCGAAAGAAATCAGCCAACAACAAACCTCTTTTGTATATGCTAACGAAGCCGATTTGTTGAATGTAGCTTTATTCGGAATTACAGCCAAAGAATGGAGAGAAAATAATCCCAACGAAAAAGGAAATATCAGAGATTTTGCCACTTTAGAGCAATTGGTTGTGTTAAGCAATATGGAGAGCATTAATGCTTTACTGATATAACAAGGCTTATCGCAAAGCGAAAGGCTTATTCATCTCAACAAAGTTGCTATTACCCAAATGAAATCACTGATTAAAAGCAAGACAATTAAAAAATTAAAATAACAAATGAAACTATTAACTTATCTAACATCAGATAACCAGCAAAGAGCAGGATTTATCCATAACGACAAAGCAGTAGATTTAGCCGATTTTGGCGATGTGGCAAACTTTCCGCTACCTTCAACCATTTTGGAATTGATTGATATGGGCTTTGAGATTATTGCCGAAATCAACACGCTTTTAGAAGATATTTCGGAAGCAGAATTGGCTGAAATAAGCTATGATTTAAGTGAAATCCAAATCCTTGCCCCTATTCCGAAACCACGAAAAAACATCATCGGAATTGGGTTGAATTATACCGAACACGTTGCAGAAAGTGCCCGAACATTAGACACAACAGGAAAACTACCTCAAAAACCGATTATTTTCTCGAAACCGCCTACAACCGTTACAGGACCAAACACGAATATTCTCCTAAACCCTAAACTGACTCAACAACTCGATTGGGAAGTGGAACTGGCAGTTGTAATGGGTAAAAAAGGAAAATATGTTCCTAAAGAAAAGGCGTTGGATTATGTTTTCGGATATACGGTAATCAATGATATTTCGGCTCGTGATTGCCGTCGGGAAGGACAATGGATTGTATCAAAAGGACAGGATACTTTTGCTCCTATGGGACCTTTTTTGGTAACCAAAGACGAAATCGAAAATCCGCATAAATTAAACCTCTCATTAAAGCTCAACGGAATTGAAAAACAAAACTCCAACACTCAATTTATGTTGTTTAACATCAATGATTTGGTAGAGGATTTAAGTACGGTTTTTACACTTGAAGCAGGAGATATTATTGCTACGGGAACTCCTGCAGGAGTCGGAGCAGGAAGAACTCCTCAGGAATGGATGAAAGACGGAGATGTAGTAGAATGTTATGTGGAAAATATCGGAACGTTGACCAATACTGTGAAAGAAATATAGTTTTCAGTCACAGTTTTCAGTAAGCAGTACGTCAGTTCGAGTGTTTTTACGGAACGTAGTGTAGTAAAAATGTATCGAGAACAATCTTAAACTTTAAATAAAATGAACAAGAAATATAGAATAGGACAAATAGTTCCGTCATCAAATATCACTATGGAAACGGAAATCCCTGCTATTTTCAGGGCAAGGGAAACCATTTTACCAGAGCGTTTTACTTTCCATTCGAGCAGGATGCGAATGAAAAAAGTAACCAAGGAAGAGCTCGAAGCTATGGACGCTATGAGTCTCAAATGTGCTTTGGAGCTTTCGGATGCTCACGTGGACGTTATGGGTTATGCCTGTCTGGTTGCCATTATGAGTATGGGACGTGGTTATCATTGCGTTTCGGAAGTGAACCTGCATAAGGAAACGATTGCTAACGGATTCCCGACACCTATCGTAACTTCGGCAGGTGCACTTATCAATGGATTGAATGTTTTGGGAGCTAAAACCATTTCAGTCATTACGCCTTATATGCGACCGCTTACGGATATGGTGGTAGATTATATCGAACATCAGGGAATCAAAGTAAAAGAAAGCATTGCTTTGGAAATTCCCGATAATTTGGAAGTTGCTGCACAAAACCCTATGAATCTTCTGGAGATTTATAAACAATTAGATTTAACAGGAGTTGATGTTTTGGTTGCTTCGGCTTGCGTGCAAATGCCTTCATTGGAAGCTATTGATAAAATCGAACAGGAAATCGGTATTCCCGTAACTTCTGCTGCAGTCTGTACTACCTACGAAATGATGAAAAAAATCGGGATTGAAGCTCAATCAACTATTGGGGGAAGTTTGTTAAACGGAAAATATTAACTTATCCTGCAAGGTCTTACCGACCTTGTAGGTTTATAAACTTATCTTTAATTCAACAATTGCTTTGCGTGTTGCAAAGCGGCATCGGTAATTATATTTCCTGAAAGCATTTGGGCAATTTCTTGTATGCGTTCTTCTGTGCTCAGCAATTTAATTTCAGAAACTGTTATTTGATCGTTGTCGTATTTGGTTACTTTAAAATGTTGGCTTCCTTTTGAAGCCACTTGTGGTAAATGCGTTATGGCAAAAACCTGCATATAATTGCCCATTTCTTTCATGATGCTTCCCATTTTATCGGCAACATCACCTGAAACTCCGGTGTCAATCTCATCAAAAATAATCGTTGGCAAATTACTTTTTGCAGCTAAAATTGATTTTACAGCCAGCATAATTCGTGATAATTCGCCACCCGAAGCATTTTTTTTCAGCAATCCGGACTGCATTCCTTTGTTCGCCGAAAACAACCAGCTTACTTCGTCTTTTCCGTTGCTTAAAAACACATCTTTTAATTGCAGTTGAATATTAAACTGTGCGTTTGGCATTCCCAAAGGTTTTACCAATTTGCTGATTTCGTCACTCAATTTTTGTACAATATTTAATCGTTTAGCATGAAGTTTAGCCGCCTGTTCATTAAGGTTTTCTTCTGCTTTTTTGATTAAATGTTCAATCGTTTGAATTTCTTCATCGATAAATTCTAAACCAGCTACTTTTTGCGATAATTCATTCTGAATCAACAATAATTCTTCAATGGTTGATACATTGTGCTTTTTCTGTAACTGATAAATTGATTGTAATTTTTGATTGACCAATTCTAATTGTTGCGGATCAACAACCAACTGTTGTATTTCGTTTTGCAATTCGTCAGCCACATCTTCCAATTCAATAAAGCTGCTTTCTAACCGTTGAGACAATCCTTCATATTTAGAACTTACCTGAGCCAGCTTTTGCAATTGTGCTTTTACTTCATACAGCTGTTTGTTCACGCCAAATTCCTCATTGCTTAAAATAGCGTAGCTTTCCTCTAAAAATCCGCCTACTTTTTCTACGTTCGCCAATACTTCATACTGACTTTCCAATTCTTCCTGCTCTCCGGTTTTTAAATTCGCCTGAATCAGTTCATCTAACAAAAAGGCATTGTAATCTTGTTCTTTGGCTGCGTGCGACTGTTTTTCTTTTAAAGAATTTAGTTGCTGATGGTATTTTTTAAATTGCTGTAATTGTTGTTGGTATTCTTTCAACAAATCGGTGGTTCCGGCATATACATCAAGTAAATTTAACTGGTAAGACTCGCTGAATAGATCCTGCGTTTGATGCTGGGTATGGATATCGATTAAAACACTACCTAACTGTTGTAAGTTTTGCAAAGTAGTGGGCACATCGTTTACAAAAGCACGCGATTTGCCCGATGGCAAGATTTCCCGACGAATGATTGTTTCCGCTTCATAATCCAAATCTAATTCGTTGAAAAGCGACTGCATTTGATAGCTTTCAATAGAAAAATACGCTTCAATGACACATTTTTCTTCTTTATCCCGCAACGCATTCAAATCTGCACGTTTTCCTAAAATCAATCCCAAAGCATCTAATAGGATTGATTTTCCCGCACCGGTTTCGCCCGTTATAATAGATAAATTATCCGTAAAATCAATAACTGTATGCGTTATTAAGGCATAATTTTTAATCGATAAATGTGTTAACATAATGTTGAATTACATTCTATTCCACTTGATTCCGTTTGAGGAATTTATACGTGTTAAAGTTTCAACCAACTGTGTTTTGTCGTAAGTTGGTCCTGCACTGAATACCTGAACAATTTCGTCTGCTTTGGCATCGAAGAAAATGCGTGTGGGAAAAGCGTTTGGTTTGGTTTTATGAATATTTGCCAAAGTATTAATTGCATCGGCAATACCTTTTTTACCCTCTTCAGGATTGCTGTTCATTAAGTCTAAACCCTTGATATGATAGTTGTACAAAGCTTCGCGATACGATGAATAGGTGTTTGATAAAATATCGTTTATTAACGCATATCTGTTATTTTGATCACCCATTACCCAACCTTTATCCCCGTTTTGTTGCATCATTGACACCACATTCGTTGCTTTCTGAAAGTTTGTCGAACCGCCGTACAATGCAAATGAATCTGCATCAAGACCAATCATTAAATGGGCATAAAAACTTAACAAACCAACCAATTCTGAACCTATGTTATTTTCAGAATAAGTTAATGGTTCAAATTCGATATAATTAAAAGAGATGTTTCGGTCGTTAAAATTAAAAAGCGTTGTGCTGTATCCCGAATTAAAAACCGGACGCGACGACTGAATCTGTAAGGTTCCGGTAAAAGCATTGGTATTGGGGTCGTAATCATTTACAATTAAAAGCAAATTACAATCAATTAATTCATTGCGTTTTACGTTTAGATTCGTAAATTTCGTGTTATTTAAAAAATCGCGTATAGATGTTTGAAGCGTTGTAAAAACCTGTTTGTTTGATTGCTGAATACGCTCTGAATTAATTACAACATTGGCATTCAACTCTTGTGCAACACCTGAATATCCCATTAAGAACACAAAAAACAACACGATTTTATTTAGCATAACTCTTCACAATTTGGTCAATAATATCTTTAGCAACAGCTTCTTTCGATTTTAATTCTTGTGGAAAAACATTAAAATCTTTGTCAATAAAGGTAACTTTATTTGTTGGTTTTCCAAAACCTGCCCCTTTATCATTTAACGAATTTAATACAATTAAATCTAAATTCTTCTTTTTCAATTTAGATTTTGCATATTCTATTTCGTTTTCGGTTTCTAATGCAAACCCCACTAAAAACTGATGTGATTTTACAGCTCCTAATGATGCCAGAATATCAGGGTTTTTCTCCAAAGCAATTACAAATTCTTCATCGTTTTTTTTGATTTTTTGATCTGCAACAACTTTTGGTCGATAATCTGCAACCGCCGCTGCACCAATCACAATATCTGTCGATGAAAAAAACTTATGGCATTGCTGGTACATTTCATTTGCTGTGGTAACGCGTACCATTTTAATTGCCGGATGCGTTATTTTTAAAAACGTTGGTCCGGTAATTAAGACCACCTCCGCACCACGACTGGCAGCTTCAACAGCAATATCAAACCCCATTTTTCCTGTGGAATGATTTCCGATAAAACGTACAGGATCTAACGGTTCATACGTAGGTCCGGCGGTAATGACCACTTTTTTATCTTTTAAATCAGGTGTTGTTTGATTATTGAAAAAGCCTGTCATTTTTTGGATGATTGTTTCAGGCTCTGCCATTCTGCCTTGCCCGACTAAACCCGATGCCAGCTCGCCAAATTCAGATTCGACTTCAATGTTTCCGTAGCTCTTTAATTTGCTGATATTTTCTTTTGTAGAAGGATGTGCAAACATATCCAAATCCATAGCCGGAGCAAAAAACACCGGGCATTTTGCTGAAAGATATGTTGCCAATAAAAGATTATCGCATAATCCGTTTGCCATTTTAGCAAGTGTGTTTGCCGAAGCCGGTGCAACAATCATTGCATCTGCCCACAACCCTAATTCTACATGGTTGGTCCATTCGCCAAAATCTTTTTCAAATTGGGTATAAACCGGTCGTTTTGATAAGGTGGCTAATGTTAACGGGGTGATAAAAGCACAAGAAGCAGGTGACATGATTACCTGAACCTGTGCACCTGCTTTTATTAATAAACGTACAAGATTTGCCGTCTTATAAGCGGCAATTCCACCGGAAATTCCCAGAATTATTTTTTTACCGCTTAATACAGACATGTATCTATTCTTTATATGTTATGTCACCATTTAACCACTCTTCAACTGCTAAAGCATGTGGTTTTGGTAATCTTTCGTAGTATTTTGAAACTTCGATTTGCTCTTTGTTTTCAAAAACCTCGTCTAAACTATCGTTGTAAGTAGCAAACTCGTCTAATTTATCGATTAATTCCTTTTTAATTTCGGTATTGATCTGGTTTGCTCTTTTTGCAATAATTGTAATAGCTTCGTAAATATTACCTGTTGGTTTTTCAATCTCGGCTTTATTGTAGGTAATTGTATTTACCGCAGCTTGGGAATTTTTTAAATCCATTTTCGCTTATTTTGATGAAAATTGTTGTAATTCTTTTTTTAATCGTTCAAGCATTCTGTCTGCTTCTTCTTTGTATTTTGTATCAGGATCGTAACTGATTAAATCGTCATGTAGGCTGATGGCATTTTTCAAACGGTCTTCCATTTTTGAATAAACACTGTTTATTGCCAATTTGTATGCCGAATCGAATTTATAAAACAATGCATCGGTTTTATAAACTGTTCCCGGATAATCTAACAAAAAGTTGTCTAAAGCAACAATTGCAGCATTGTAATCGCGGGTGTATTCTCCAATTTTATTGTATAAACGTGCCGATTCATACGCTTTGCGTTCAATTTTTTCTTGTAGCTCACGCATTTTGGCGTTGGCATCGTCTTTATATTGTGACTCTGGATATGATGTTAAAAAGTTTTCAAATTTTTGAATCCCTTCATAGGTCACATGTTGGTCTAACGAGAAAACTTCAGACATTTCATAAGCCGACATTGCTTCTAAATACATGGTTTCTTCACGGTTTGGACTTGTTAAGTAAGTGAAGTTAAACTTTTGAAACATTGGTTTCGCGGCTTCCCATTTTCTTGCATTGTAATATGCTTTACTGTATCTGTAATACATTGCCTGATAATTAGGCATCCAGCCGTCTTTGGCTTCTATTTGTTCGTATAAACGAATGGCTTGTTTATATTTTCCTTTTTCGTATAATTGGTCGGCAACTTCGTTTTTATAAGCAGTATCGTCTGCCTTTAAAGCTTTTTGAAGTGGCGAACAACTTGCAAACACTAAAGCGGTTAAAACTATATACGAAATTTGTTTCATAAAATGGTGTTGTTTATACAAAAGCTATAATTCTAATAGCAAATGCAAAGTTACTATTTATCTTGTTATTGAACAATACCTTTTCTAAATAAAAAAAGATGCCCTAAAATAAGACATCTTTTATGACATTTAAACTTAACGATTCGTTAAATTATATATTTTGATTCGCTTGTTGTTGCGGAAAATTTTTAATATCGTTATCAAACAAATACAATCCGCCTTTATCGTCGCCAATTAAATTGATCTTATCTAAGATAGTGCGTGCTGTTGCTTCTTCTTCAATTTGCTCGGCAACATACCATTGTAAGAAATTGTGTGTGGCATAATCGCGCTCTTGTAAAGAAATATGTACCAATTCATTAATACTTTTCGATACAAAAACTTCGTGTTCAAACAGCTGATTAAACAATGTTTTAAAAGATGTGTGATCTAAAGTTGGTTGTTCTACATGAGGTACAATTGCTTCACCTCCACGCTGATTGATGTATTTTATCAATTTTAGCATGTGCATACGCTCTTCGTCTGATTGGGCATACATAAAAGTAGCAATCCCCTCAAAGCCCTGGTTTTCTGCCCAGGAAGCCATTGCTAAATAAATTTGTGACGAATCGCCCTCTATTTTCACCTGCCTGTTTAAAGCAGCCTGTAATTCTTGTGATAACATATTTCTTTTTTTATGGTTAGAATTTTTTTACAAAATCAGCCAATCGGTCTGATAACCCTTGATTTACATTTACTAAAGGTAGTCTTAAATTATTTTCGCACAAACCTAAATGTTTAAAAATTTCTTTGATACCACCAGGATTTCCCTGCTCAAAAATCATATTGATCGCATCGGTTAACTTGTAATGGATTTTATAAGCTTCATCTGCTTTTCTGTTTAATCCTAAACGAACCATTTCTGAAAATTCTTTTGGAAAACCTTCGCCGATAACCGAAATTACTCCGGCACCGCCTGCCAAAACCATTGGCAGCGTAATGATATCATCACCCGAAATAACCAAAAAATCTTTAGGCGCTTTACGGATTAATTCCATTGCCTGCACAATGTCTCCTGCCGCTTCTTTAATCCCTATGATGTTTTTAAAGTCATTTGCCAAACGAATCACGGTACCCGGCAACATATTGCTCGCCGTACGCCCCGGAACGTTATAAACAATAACAGGCAAAGGGGATTTTTCTGCAATCATTTTAAAATGCTGGTAAATACCTTCCTGCGTGGGTTTGTTATAATAAGGCGATACCGATAAAACAGCATCAAATCCCTTTAAATTATCTGTATTTAACTGACTAACAACATCCATTGTATTGTTACCGCCCACACCTAAAACCAAAGGTAATTTTCCGTTGTTTGCCTCAATAATAGTTTGCTTTACCAAGGCTTGTTCTTCTTTTGTCAATGTTGCTGTTTCGGCAGTTGTTCCCAACACTACTAGATATTCCACACCACCATCTATATTGTATTGCACTATTTTTTTTAATGCATCAACATCTACCGATAAATCTTTTTTAAAAGGCGTAATTAAAGCAACACCAGTACCTATGAATGATTTCATTTTAATAAATTAGTAAGTTAAAAGTAACTTTATCATAATAAGTTACAAATTATTCGTCGTAATTTTGTTGAACAAAGTTAAACTTTTTCATTAAAACAACTATGAAATACAAAAACTATTCTTCTGTATTTATATTGTGTTTTACCGTTTTTTTAATGGTAAGCTGCGGACACAAACAATATACGAATACAAAAGTGGATACAGCTTACATAGAAATATCAGATACAGTTGCAGCCAATAATGAAATTGATTCTTTTTTAAAGCCTTACAGTGATCACATCACAGCCGATTTGTCAAAAATTCTGGCATATAATCCACAGGATCTGGATAAAAATAACGGAAAATGGCAAAACCCAATGACTAATTTTTATGCCGATGCCATTTTTGAAATTGCAGCCCCCGTTTTTGAACAACGAACCGGAAAAAAAATTGATTTTTGCTTGTTAAATTTTGGCGGAATCCGTGCAACCATTGCCAAAGGTGCTATTACCACACGAACCGCCTATGACATTATGCCGTTTGAAAACAGCGCAGTGGTACTGGCTTTAAAAGGAGATGTAGTGTACGAAATGGCAGATTATTTCTTTAAATACAAAGTAGCACATCCTTTAAGCAGAATTGAAATTATTGCAGATAAAAATGATTTTTCGATAAAGGACATTAAACTTAACCAACAATCTGTTGATAAAAACGCTACCTATTATGTGGTAACGAACGATTATCTGGCAAAAGGCGGCGACAGAATGGATTTCTTTTTAAAAGCTACCGAAACCCACACGTTAGATTATAAACTAAGAAATATGTTTATCGCTTATTTTACAAAAACCGATACTTTAAAACCTTCTGTTCAACAAAGAATAATTTTTGAATAATGAAACGTCGCGACTTTATCATACAAACATCTGCTGTAACCGCCTTAACATTAACAGGGTTTGGATTAAGCAGTTTGGGAAAACCAAATACTAAACGAATCACCATTCTTCATACCAACGACACGCACAGCCATTTAGATACATTTCCGCAAACCGATGCAAAATTTCCAAATCAGGGCGGTGCAGCAAAACGTGCAACAATTTTTAACAAAATTAAAGCCGAAAATCCAAATACACTCATTCTTGATGCAGGCGATATGTTTCAGGGCACGCCCTATTTTAATTATTACGGTGGCGAACTGGAAATTAAGATAATGAATATGTTGCAGTACGATGCCGGAACCATTGGCAATCACGAATTTGACAACGGTGTGAACGGTTTGGCGGAACAAATTGCAAAAGCCGACTTTGACATGATCAATGCCAATTACGATTTCACAAACACTTTAATGAACGGGTTGACCAAGCCTTACAAAGTTTTTATTAAAGACGGAATTAAAATAGGTATTTTTGGTTTAGGCGTTAAGTTAGATGGTTTGGTAAATAAAAGTGAATACGGCGAAACGGTTTGGAACCATCCCGTAGAAATTGCTCAGGATATGACACGGATTTTGAAAAACGATTTAAAATGCAATGTAATTATTTGTCTCTCGCACCTTGGCTATAACTACGGAGAACAATCGCAAATGGTTTCAGACTTAGATCTGGCTGCCAAAACAAAAAACATCGACTTAATTATCGGCGGACACACACATACTTTTTTAGAAAAACCTACCGTTGTATTGAATGCCGAAGGAAAAGAAGTCATCATAAACCAAGTAGGTTGCTACGGCGTACGCGTAGGTCAGATTGATTTTTATTTTGACGAATTGAATAATAAAACCACAACTTCACGGGTTATAAACGTAAAATAATGCCAACACAAATATGTCCAAAATGTAAAGAAGATAGTTTTTTTTGGATCATTAATGATGAAAATCCTGCTTATACTACTTTGGTTTTGTCTTGAATGTAAATATCAAACTGAAGAAGATGAAAATCTGGAAACATTCTGTCCCAACTGTCACACTAAAAGTAAATCAAAATTACAAAATAAAAATAAAAGCTATTGGTGGTGTTTTAATTGTAATTCAATAGTAAAGTAAAAACGTTTGATAAATTTTATCAAACGTTTTTATATTTTAACAAACTAATTCAAATTTAAGAATGATTGTTTGCACAATCATTTAACCATCAGCTTAATGAAAAATCAAGCTTACCTACATCTGCAATTACACATTTGAAAAAACCAAAAGCATAAAGACAATGTACACCAACAGGCTCATAATTCCTTTAAGTACAGATTTCATTTCGATAGATTTCATATTGTTTTATTTTTTACAGTACAAAACTACCAACACCGTGTTATTTACATATTTAATAAATATTAAGTAATTATTACTTCTTTTTTTGAAAAATAATTAATTATTAAGCTGATTTATAAAATCTTCTTCAGTCCAGATAGGAATACCCAATTTTGTTGCTTTTTCTAATTTCGCCGGTCCCATATCGGCTCCTGCAACTACCACAGATGTTTTCCCGGTAATTGAACTACCATTTTTTCCGCCGTAATCTTCAATTTTTTGTTTGATTTCATCGCGCGAAAAATGTTCAAACTTTCCGGAAACAACCATCGTCATCCCTTCAAATTTATTTGAAACTTTAGTGCTTTCTTTAGCTTCGGTCTCAAACTGTAAACCATATCCTTTTAATCGGTTGATCAGTTGTAAATTTGCTTCGTCTTTAAAAAAGGCACGAATACTTAAAGCTATTTTATCACCAATTTCATCAACATTTATCAATTCATTATAATCGGCAAGCATTAAAGCATCAATGTTCTTATAGTGTTTTGCTAACTTTTTTGCCACGGTTTCGCCTACATAACGGATTCCTAAAGCAAAAAGCACGCGCTCAAACGGAATTTGAACAGACAGATCAATACTTTTTATCAGGTTATCTGCCGATTTTTCAGCCATTCGTTCTAAAGGAAGAATTTGTTCCTTTTTCAATTCATACAAATCAGCATAATTTTGCACTAACCCGTTTTTATAAAGCAACGTTACGGTTTCTCCTCCCAATCCATCAATATTCATTGCTTTCCGACTGATAAAATGCTCGATACGACCAACAATCTGTGGTGGACATTCATAAAAATTGGGGCAATAATGCTGGGCTTCTCCCAGTTTGCGTACTAATGTTGTTCCACATTCGGGACAATTTGTGATATATTGCGTGGGTACACTGCCAATAGGTCTTTGATTAAAATCTACCCCTACAATTTTTGGAATAATCTCCCCTCCTTTTTCCACATACACCCAATCGTTCACACGCACGTCTAACTTTTCAATTTGATCTGCATTGTGCAACGAAGCCCTTTTAACAATGGTTCCTGCCAACTGAACAGGCTGTAAATTGGCAACAGGCGTTATGGCACCGGTTCTGCCCACCTGATAGGTAATATTTTGTAACAACGTAACGGCTTGCTCTGCCTTAAATTTGTAGGCAATTGCCCAGCGAGGATTTTTTGCCGTATAGCCTAACTCTTCTTGTTGATCTAAATCATTTACTTTAATTACAACTCCGTCAGTTTCGTAAGGCAAATGGTGTCGGTGAGTGTCCCAATAATCAATAAATTCAAAAACTTCGTTTAAATTTTTCACCAGCTTTGATTGATTAGGAACTTTGAATCCGTACGAACGTGCTGCTTCTAATGAGTTTTCATGCGTTTTAAAAAATTGGTTCGCACCAACAATCGTATATAGCAAACATTCTAACGGGCGTTTGGCAACCTCGGAACTGTCTTGTAATTTTAAACTGCCCGAAGCAGTATTTCTGGGATTAGAATACGGCGTTTCGCCAATATCGATCAACTCTTTATTCATTTTTTCAAATCCGGCAAACGGAAGGATAATTTCGCCACGAATATCGAATTTAGGCGGATAATTTCCTTTTAATTGTAAAGGTACCGATTTAATGGTTTTGATATTGTTCGTTACGTCATCACCCTGAAAACCATCGCCACGAGTTACCGCTCTAAGCAATTTTCCGTTTTGATATGTTATAGAAATCGATGCGCCGTCGTATTTTAATTCGCAAACATATTCCACATCAACATTGCCCAAAACTCGTTGAATGCGGTTTTCCCATTCGGTCAGATCTTCTTTAGAATATGAATTTTCTAATGAAAACATTCTGTTTTGGTGAACAACTGTTTCAAAATTTTTAGTGATGCTTCCACCAACACGCTGCGTAGGAGAATTTAGATCAAAAAATTCGGGGTGCTGAGTTTCTAATTCCTGCAATTGCTTTAATTTTTGATCGAACTCAAAATCAGAAATCGTAGGATTATCCAAAACATAATAATTGTAATTATGCTCATTTAATTCATTTCGCAACGAAGTTATTAAAGCTAAAACATCCATAGAATAATTTATATCGGAATTATTTTTTTAAAATTGACTTTATTTGCTGATACAATTCACCCTGACTTAAAATACCGCCTTGCTGAATAATTTCAAAGATTTCTCCATTCCTATCGCCACCAAACGTTTTAGCTCCATAACGAATCTCAACCAAGTCTGTTTCTATGTGGTTGCCCAGCCATTTTAAACCCTGATTTGTTAAGAAATCGACCTCTGTATCCAGTGTTTTTAAAACAATTGTATCTATATTTTTATCATCAAACTGAAACAAAAATATATGATTTTTAGAAAAGTGCTCAATATATCGGGCGCTTTTTAGAACACCTTCCCATACCAAATCCGAAAAAATATCGATTTCTTGCTCTGCAACTTCCGGTTTTGTTCTTTTAAGTGTATCCCATTCTGTTTTATCTATTTGTTGCGAAGCTAAAAAATTGGTAAATTCAACATGTAGTTCTTCCAATTGCTCTTTTGTCAACCTTGCGTATTTCATATAATAAACATTTTTACAAAAATACAATCTAAAAACGATACCAAAAAGGTAATTTAAATGTGTTTAAATACTTTCGAATTTATATTCAAATCTTTTTAGCTTGAAGAAAATGCCTGAAACTATTGCTACGCCACAATAGGATTGAATTAAAAGGTTATTAATAATTGTTTCTTCTTCAGTTACCAAATAAAAAGTAATAGTTACACTTGCAACGATTGTAGTTATTAAAAAACCTTTTGCTATTCTAAAATCAACCTTAAGTAACTTTAAAACAAAAAAAACGGCAATGTAAATAATTATAGGAATGATTGAAGATATAGCGGCAATGTAAAAATAAATGAAAAAACCAAATATAGACAAAGCTCCGAGCATTGTTCCCACTCCTACAACTTGGTTTATATCGGTGTCAGCAAAAGTGGTTGTTCCTCCTGATTCCAAAATGTTAGAAATAATTTTTAACAAAAAAGCAACGAAAGAGACAGTATAAAAGTAGTTAAAATATGCCCGACTAAATAACTCCATCTCATAATTAAACATTTTATATTCTTACCAAATATAACGAAAAAACCCTATCCATTTATTTGGATAGGGTTTCAAAAAAAAAGGCGGCGACATACTCTCCCACATGAAGATGCAGTACCATCTGCGCAATCGGGCTTAACTTCTCTGTTCGGAATGGAAAGA
>Ga0164243_10001833_pt1 | contig 35653 bp, 38 predicted proteins | sample OricompcompostOP_FD_108781 | JGI IMG/M metagenome (GOLD analysis project Ga0164243, IMG submission 108781) | Organic Plus compost microbial communities from Emeryville, California, USA - Original compost - Organic plus compost (OP) | ecosystem: Engineered > Solid waste > Mixed feedstock >...
GAGCCCGGCCGACGCGAGGTGCTCGATCGACGCGAACACCTCGACCAGCTCCACCGCCTCGCGGGCCGACACCACCGCCGGGTCGAACGACTCCACGAACGCAGCGACCGCGTCACGAGCCGCCCGAGCGGCCCGCACCGGCGCCACCCGCCGCTGCGGAACCTTCAGCTGATCGTGCGATCCCACCTCGCTCGATGCCATGAACCCACCCTACGCAGGGGGTACGACAGTGGCCCCGGGGCGCCGCCCTCCAGGAACCCTCAGACAACCCCTGCGACTCTGGCGAGCAGAGGAGGGGCCGACGAGCTCTCGCACAGCCAGGGGCCGCCGCCGAACTGGTGGGGCCCAGGGTGTCGGTGGAGAGCAGACTGCGGAGGTGCTGCCGATCGTGGGCGTCCGGGCGCTGTCGGGGAGGACCGGCACCACGCTGCTGATGAACCTGCTCGGCACGTCGCCCGAGATCGCCTTCGATCGGCGCTACCCGGCGGAGTACCGGGTGGCTTCCTACCTCGCTCGCACGGCGACGGGCATGACCGAACCGTTCGACGACCAACGACATCAGGGGGTCACCGACTTCTTCTTCGGTGGAGAACCGTCGTGGGGCCCGATGCCGTTCACCAGTGACGCGCTCGACGTCATCGCCTGGCGCCCGCACCTCCTGGCAGCGATGTGGGCGTCGGCGTCGGACGTGATGCTCGCCGGCCGGCCCGAGGCGAGGTGGTACGCCGAGAAGCTGGCGGTCGATGAGGCCGTGCTGCGGGGCGCGGGCATCGAGGTGCTCCGCATCGACCTGGTCCGCGACCCGCGCGATGTCCTCGCCTCCCGCCGAGCGTTCCGCGTCGGCGGCACCGAGCACTGGGCCCTCGATGCTCGGGCGGTGGCGCAGGAACTGCAGGCCCGGGCCGACGCGCTCGACGCCGACCCGGGGGAGATCCGTCTCCGCTACGAGGACCTGGCCGGCGATCCCGCGGGCACCGCCCGGACCCTGGCGGCGCGGCTCGGGGTCACCCTCGATCCGGCCGGGATCGACCGACCGGCCCACCACGTCACCACCCCTACCGTCGTCGCCAGCATCGGCCGCTGGCGGACGGACCTCACACCCGCCGAGGCCCAGGCTCTCGAACCCCTCGCCTCCCGCCTCGGCTACACCTGAGCTGCGGCTCCCGGGCGGCGCTCGCGGTCCGAACCTCGTCCTGGTGGAGGTCCGGCCCCGGATCGGGCGGACACCCAACATCAGAACGGGGCATCGGAACCAGGGCGGGGTACGGGCGTCCCGACGAGTGGGGAGCGTCGGCGGGGGCTACGGGATGGGGACGCGCCAGGTGAGGCTGGTCCCGCCGCCGGGGGCCTTCTCCACCACCATCTCGCCGCCGAGGCGCTCGGCGCGGGCGGCCAGGTTGCGCAGCCCGTGGCCGTCGCCGTCGCGGACCTCGGGGAGGCCGACGCCGTCGTCGACGACCGTGAGCTGGAGGTGGTCCTCGGTCAGCACCAGCTCGACGTTCACCGTGGTGGCGGAGGCGTGCTTCACCACGTTGGTGACCGCTTCGCGGACCACCGCCACCAGCTGGTCGGCGACGTCGTCGGGCACGGCGAGGTCTATGGGGCCGTCGAAGCGCACCACGTGCTGGATGCCCGCCGGTTCGGCCGCCTCGCCGATGAGGTCGAGGACCTCCTGTCGGATGCTGCGGCCGGGGATGCGCTGGCGCTGCAGCTCGAAGATGGTGGTGCGGATGTGGCGCACGGTGTCGTCGAGGTCCTCGACTGCCTGCTGGAGGCGCTCGACCATCTCCGGGTCGCCGGCGCGGGCCGCCGCACCCTGGAGCGCGAGGCCGGTGGCGAAGAGGCGCTGGATGACCGTGTCGTGGAGATCGCGGGCGATGCGCTCACGGTCCTCGACCACCCGTAGCTCGCCCACCCGCGCATGCAGGCGGGCGTTCTCGACGGCGACTCCCGCGGCGGCGGCCAGGCCGCTGGCGAGCTCCTCGTCGGTGTCGGTGAACTCGGCGCCCCCCTCCTTCTCGGTGAGGTAGAGGTTGCCGAACACCTGGCCGCGCACGTGGATCGGCACGCCGAGGAACGTGGTCATGGGCGGGTGGTTCGGCGGGAAACCGAAGCTGTCGGGGTGGGCGGTGAGGTCGGGCAGGCGGATCGGCCGGGGGTCGACGATGAGCAGGCCGAGGATGCCGTGGCCCGACGGCGGTGGGCCGATGGCCCGGGCGGACTCCTCGTCGACCCCGATGGTGAGGAACTCGGAGAGGGAGGTGCCGGTCTCGTCGAGGATGCCGAGAGCGCCGTAGCGGGCGTGGACGAGCTCGGTGGCGGTCTCGACGATGCGCCGGAGCACCACCGGGAGGCTCAGCTCGGAGCCGACGGTGATGATCGCCTCGAGGAGGTGCTGGAGGTCCTTCGGGGCGACCCCGGGCTCGGCCATGACGGGATCGTACCGGGCAGGGCAGGACCGCCTTCTGTGAACGGTCAGGGGCGGAGGGGTAACAATGGCGGGCGTGACGATCAAGGTGTTCCTCCTCGACGACCACGAGATCGTCCGCCGTGGGCTGCGCGAGCTGCTCGAGGCCGCGGGGGACATGGAGGTCGTGGCCGAGGCCGGCACGGCCGAGGAGGCCCTGCGTCGGGTGCCCGCCACCAACCCCGACGTGGCGGTGCTCGACGTGCGCCTGCCGGACGGCGACGGCGTGCAGGTGTGCCGCGACATCCGGTCGAAGATCCCGCAGGTCCAGTGCCTGATGCTCACGTCGTACGCCGACGACGAGGCCCTCTTCGACGCCATCATGGCGGGGGCGTCGGGCTACGTCCTGAAGCAGATCCGGGGCACCGAGCTGGTGGACGCCATCCGCAAGGTCGCCGCCGGGCAGTCGCTGCTCGACCCCAGCGTCACCGCCCGGGTGCTCGAGCGGCTGCGCACCGGGTCGGCCGAGGACAAGAAGCTCGAGGGGCTCACCGACCAGGAGCGGCGGATCCTCGACCTGCTGGCGGAGGGGCTCACGAACCGTGAGATCGCCGACCGCATGTACCTCGCCGAGAAGACGGTGAAGAACTACGTCTCGAACCTGCTGTCCAAGATGGGCATGCAGCGGCGCACCGAGGCCGCGGTCTACGCCGCCCGCCTCAACGAGCGGCACCGCCGCATCGCCGAGTAGCCGACCCGCCTCCTCCCGTCCCGCGAGGCGGGGTCCGGACCCGGAGCGATCCGTCGGTCAGTCGTCGTCCTCGGGGGCCAGCACCCGGTTCCACCCGGCGAGGCGCCAGCCGAGCTCGAGCACGCCGGCACCGATCGCGGCGATCCCGACGGCGGCCTCGACCACCACCGTCGCTGGCAGGTCCAGGTCGAAGTAGTCCGACACCCACGGGATGGTGAGCGCCCCGACGAAGGCGGCCGCCATGGCGACGATGAGCCCGGTCTTCCAGAGGTTCAGGGGCCGGGAGAGGATCACCAGGACCCAGAGGGCCACCAGGAACAGGGTGAGCACGGCGATGGTGCGGGCCTCGGCGGAGGACACGTCGTCCTGGGACCGGGCCATCTGGAACGAGGCGAACGTGGTCGCCGACGCCACCACGCCAGCGGGGATGGCGAAGCGCAGGACCCGCCCCAGGAAGCCCGAGCGGGCCCGGCGAGGGTTGGGGGCGAGGGCGAGGAAGAACCCCGGGATGCCGATGGTCAGCGCCGAGATGAGGGTGAAGTGCCGGGGGATGAACGGGAACGGGAGGCGGCCCACGCCCGTGGCCAGGGCCAGGAGCATGGCGTAGAAGGTCTTGGTGAGGAACAGGTTGGCGACCCGCTCCACGTTGGCGATCACCCGGCGACCCTCGGCCACCACCGACGGGAACACCGAGAAGTCGTTGGCGAGCAGCACGAACCGGGCCACCGCCCGGGCCGCCGCCGAGCCCGACCCCATCGCCACGCCGATGTCGGCGTCCTTGAGGGCCAGCGTGTCGTTCACACCGTCGCCGGTCATGGCCACGGTGTGGCCCTTCGACTGGAGGGCGTGGACCATCGCCCGCTTCTGGTGCGGGGTGACCCGACCGAACACCGAGTGCTCCTCGAGCACCTCGGCCAGCTCGTCGATGTCCTCGGGGAGGGTGCGGGCGTCGATGGGGTGATCGGCGCCGGGCACGCCCACGCGCCGGGCGACGGCCCCGACGGTGACGGGGCTGTCGCCGGAGATGATCTTGACCGCCACGCCCTGCTGGCCGAAGTACTCGATCGTGCCCGGCGCGGCGTCGCGCACCTGCTCGTCGAGCACCACCAGGGCGACGGGGGTCAGGCCGTCGGGCAGCTCCTCGCCCTTCAGCCCCGCCGGGGCGGCGGCCAGCAGCAGCACGCGGCGGCCCCGCTCGGCGTAGTGGGCCATGCGGGTGCGGGCGGCGTCGGCGACGGAGGCCGGGCCGGACCTGTCGAGGAGGATGTCCGGGGCGCCGAGGTACCAGCTGCCGTGGCCGTCGAAGCTGGCCGCGCTCCACTTGCGGGCCGAGGAGAAGGGCACGGCGTCGGTGAGGTTCCACCCCTCGGGGGCGTCGAGCTCGGCCACGATCGCCGCGAGCGACGGGTTGGGGTGGTCGTCGGCCGCACCCATGGCGCCGAGCACGGCGACCGCGTCGTCGGGCGTGGGGCTGCCGTCGGCGTCGAGGTGCTCGATGTTGCCGAGGGTGAGGGAGCCCTCGGTGAGGGTGCCGGTCTTGTCGAGGCACACCACGTCGACCCGGGCCAGGCCCTCGATCGCCGCCAGCTCCTGGGTGAGGACCTTCTTGGAGGCGAGGCGGGTGGCGCCGACCGCGAAGGCGATGCTGGTGAGCAGCACCAGGCCCTCGGGCACCATGGCGACCAGGCCCGCGACCGAGGCCTGCATGGCCTCGACCACGGTGTCGTTGGTGTCGAGCTGGGCGGTGACGAGCAGCACCGCGGTCGGGATCATCAGCCAGCTCACCAGCTTGATGACCTTGTCGATGCCGGTGCGCAGCTCGCTCTTCACCAGCGAGAACCGGCGGGCGTCGCTCGAGAGGCGGTAGGCGTAGGCCTCCGCGCCCACGGCGGTGGCCCGGATCGTGCCGCTGCCCGCCACGACGAAGCTGCCGGACATCACCGTGTCGCCGGGGTCCTTGGCGACGGGATCGGCCTCTCCGGTGAGGAGCGACTCGTCGACCTCCAGGCCGGCCTCGTGGAGGACCTCGCCGTCGACCGCGATCTGGTCGCCGAGGGTGAGGACGATCACGTCGTCGGCCACCAGCTCGGTGGAGGCGACCTCGATCTCCTGGCCGTCGCGCCGCACCCGGGAGCGGGGCTGGTTGAGGACGGCGAGGCGGTCGAGGGACCGCTTGGCCCGCAGCTCCTGCACGATGCCGATCAGCGCGTTGGCCACCAGCACGATGCCGAAGAGGGCGTCGCGGAACTCCCGGATGGCGAACACCACCAGCAGGAGCACGCCGAGCAGGGCGTTGAAGGGGGTGAAGACGTTCGCCCGGACGATCTGGCCGACGGTGCGGCTGGTCGGGTCGGGGACGTCGTTGGTGCGACCGTCGGCCCGCCGCTCGGCGACCTCGGCGCTGGTCAGTCCTGGTTCGAGCTCTCGGGGCGGCACCCGCCCGGTTCTAGTCGGAACGGACCACCACGACGGGGCACGTGGCGTGCGACGCGCACTGATGGCTCACCGAACCGAGCAGGAGGCCGGTGAAGCCGCCGTGGCCGCGAGAGCCCACCACGAGCAGGTCGGCGTCCTTCGCCGCCTCGAGGAGGCCGGCCGCAGCGGCGCCTTCGGTGACCACGGTGGAGACCGGGACGTCGTCAGAGGCGGCGATGCCCTCCTCGGAGAGCACGGCGAGCAGGGTGCGCTCCGCGTCGGCGCCGAGGTCCTCGGGCGGCGGCACGGCCCCGAAGGCGGGGAGGCTGGTCATGACCGGGAACTGCCAGACGGTGACGATCTCCAGGGTGGCGCCGCGCAGCTTCGCCTCCTCGTGGGCCCAGTGCAGCGCGGCCCGCGACCCGGGGGAGCCATCGACCCCCACGACGATCTTGCCCATCGGATCTCCTTCCTTCAGTGCGTCCCGCGCACCGGCACGAGGACCACGGGAACGGTGGCCCGGCGAACGACCTCTTCGGCGACGCTGCCCACGAGCAGGTGGTGGAGGCCGCCGCGGCCGTGGGAACCCAGCACGAGGTGCGAGGCCCCGACGTGCTCCACCGCCTCGAGGATCTTCTGCGCGGTCGGGCCCATCACCACGAGGGCCCGGGCATCGACGCCGCCGGCGCCGAGCTGCTCGGCCGTCTCGCGGAGGCGCCGGTGCTCGTCGGTCAGCTCCCCGGCCCGGGCCTCGCGGGTGAAGGCGCTGATCTCGTCCTTGTCGTAGCCCGCCAGCACCGGCTCGCCGGCCGCGACGTGGAGGAGGTGCAGGGTGCTCCCCGCCGCCCGCGCCAGCGCGACGCCCTCGGCGATGACGGCGTCGGTGCGGTCGGAGAAGTCGATGGCCACCACCACGTCGCCCACGATGCGTCCCTCGGTCATGGTCGAGACACTACGGGCTGGGCGGGGTGGGACGGGGTGGACCTTGGTCCCTTCCTGTCGGGGCCCATCGGGGGCACGCTGAGGGTGCGGCGCGCCCGCGCCCTGCGAGGAGGAACCATGCGACTGATCGACGGTCGGACCGGCATCGAGGTGATCGAGCGAGAGCAGTGCCTCGACCTGCTGCGAGCGGGCGACGTGGGACGGGTGGCGGTTGTCGACTCCGGGCACCCGGTGATCTTCCCGGTCAACTACGCCATGGACGGCGAGACCATCGTGTTCCTCACCGCGGAGGGCACCAAGCTGGACGCCTCGCTCCGCGGTGGGCCGGTGTCGTTCGAGATCGACGAGACCGATCGCGGTGCCCGCACCGGCTGGAGCGTGATCGTCACCGGCTGGGCCCGGGTGGTCACCGCACCCGACCACGTCGCCCGGCTCCAGGGCCTGGGCCTGCAGCCGTGGTCCGAGCACCGCAAGGACAACTGGGTGGCCATCCAGCCCGAGCGGATCACCGGGCGCCGGGTCGTCGCCGTCGAGGGCGCCGGGTAGCGGAGGTGCGCCACCGGGCCGAGGACGCGAGGAGGGCCGGGCCCATCGGGCCCGGCCCTCCTCTGCTGCGCTCGTGGAGCGGCCCGTCAGGCGGCGCTCTCGCCCGGGTCGGGCACCGGCGGCACCACCAGGACGGTGACCATGTACCTCAGGCCTTCCTCCGTCTCGGCGTGGGTGAGGATGTGGCAGTGCCAGGCCCAGATGCCGGTCTCCTCGGCGGTCGGGCTGACCAGGACCGTGTAGCGGTCACCGGGGCACACCGTCAGGGTGTCGGCGAAGTAGGGCTGGTCGAGCGCCCAGTCGTCCTTCGCCACCACCAGCTGCTTCACCCGGTGGAGGTGCATCGGGTGACAGGTCAGGCCCTCGTTGTGGTACACGACCTTGAGGGTCTCGCCCGGGTTGACCACGACCGGGTCGGTGGCCGGGAACGACTTTCCGTTCAGGCTCAGGCCGATCGTGCCGGCGTCGTTCAGCACCATCGGCATCTCCTGGTCGACCGTGATCTGGTCGGGGAGCTTGATGCCGCTGACGGTCTTGCCGTGGGGGAGGGGCAGGTCGCCGACCTGGAACTGCCCGTAGGCGCCGCTGATCACCGACACCGAGCCGCCGTTGTGCGGGTGGTACATGCCCATCTCGGGGGTCGAGGGGGCGGTGAACTCGTAGGTGTAGGTCCCACCCGGCTCCACCATGGGCTGGGTGATGGGCGCCACGCCGTCCTGGCCGAACGGGGTGGAGATGCCGTGCCAGTGGATGTCCTGGCCCATCGGGGTGTCGTTGGTGAGGTTGACCCGCACCCGGTCACCGGGCTGGACCTTGATCCAGGGGCCGGGGACCTGGTCGTTGTAGGCCCAGGCCTCGACGACCTTCCCGGGCTCGACCTCCCAGTCGATGATCGAGAGGGTCAGGTCGATCTCCTTGACGCCGTCGGCACCGGCCACCGGCTCCAGCAGCTGGTTGCCCCGGCCCTCGGTCGGGACGCCGGTGCCGAACTGGGTGAAGGCGTCGAGGTACGCGGCGACGCCCTCCTCCATGGCCAGGTCCATGGCCTGGAAGTCGATCTCACCGCCATGGCCGCTGGTGCTCGTCGCCGCGGCGCTGGCGGTGTCGGAGCCCTCGGCGCCGATCACCAGCGTCGCCGTCATGCCGGCGGCGGCGTGCCCGGCGATCGTGCAGGTCACCTCGTAGGTGCCCGGTTCGAGGCCGGTGAGGTCGAGGATCGCCGAGTTCCCGGCGGTGATGTCGGGCGTGGTCGGACCGCCGGTGACGGCCAGGTTGTGGGCCATCGTGCCGTCGTTGACCACGTTCAGCGAGCCGCCGACCGGGACGTTGATCGTGCCGGGGGCGATCTTGAACTCCGTCAGCGTGACCGTCACGGGCGCGGCCGCCGTGCTGGTGGTGCTCGACCCGTCGTCGTTGACCACGACGATGATGCCGACAGCGGCCAGCAGGAACGCGGCCACCGCTGTCAGCGAACCGAACACGGCGAGCATGCCTCGGTCTTGTGTGGGTGCCATCTGTCTCCTCGGGGTGATGTCCGGCCGATCGCAGGTGGGGGGTATGGGGGGAACGCGCCACCGGACCCCTTCAGGCTGCGGGAACCGCCCCGCGACGACGAGGGGACGTGGGCGGTACCTCGTGGGACTTCCGACCCGACCCGGGGGTGCCGCCGTCCCCTTTCTGCGTCCCTGCCGCCCGAGGAGGCTGGTGCGGGTGGCCCCGACCACCGACGACCCTCCCGCCCTCACCCGTGCCAGGATGGCCGGGCCATGAGGGACCTCCTGCCCGTGGAGACCATGTCGGTCTTCTTCGCCGTCCTCGCCCTGCTCTGCTGGGTGATCGTCGTGGCCCTCGTGGCGGGAGCCCTCGTCCGCCGGTCCCGCCGCGGCCGACCGGGCCGCCTGGAGCCGTTGCGCGACGACATCGGTCGCATGGCGCTGCCCCTGGCGTGGGTGATCGCCGTGGTCACCACGCTGGGCTCGCTCTACTACTCCAAGGTCATGGAGTACGTGCCGTGCGAGCTGTGCTGGTACCAGCGCATCGTGATCTACCCGTTCGCGGTGATCCTCGGGATCGCCGCCTGGAGGCGGGACGCCGGCATCCGCGTCTACGCCGTCCCGGTGCTCGCCATCGGCATGGTGATCTCGGCGTACCACACGTGGATCCAGGCGTATCCGCCGTCCGACGGCACCTCGTTCTGCACGGCCGACGCGCCGTGCACCACCCGCTACGTGTGGGAGTTCGGGTTCGTCTCGCTGCCGTTCATGGCCCTGTCGGCCATGGTGGCGATGACCGCGCTCCTGCTCGTGGCCCGGCCCGCCGCCGGACGGGCCGCCATCCAGGAGTGAGTCGTGAGCAACAAGCCGTCCCGGAAGACCTCGCCCTCGGCCAAGGTCCGTGCCGCGTCCGCCAGCGGGCGGAGCTCCACCGTGTGGTGGTGGGTCGGCCTCGGGGTGCTCGTGGTGGTCATCGCCGTGGTGGCGGTCGCCGTCGGGCGGTCCTCCGACAGCGGTTCCGACGCCGGGGGCTCTGCGTCTCCGAGCGGCGGCACGGTCGTTCCCAACGGTGACCTGAAGTACGGCACGGTCACGGTCTCGGGCACGCCCCTGCCCAAAGCGGGCGGTGCTGGCGCCGATCCCGCCGTCGGCGACACCCTGCCCACCATCACCGGTGAGACCTTCGACGGCAGCCCCATCACCATCGGGCCCGACGGCAAGCCCCAGGTCGTGATGGTCGTCGCCCACTGGTGCCCGCACTGCGGCCGCGAGGTGCCGAAGCTCCAGAAGTGGCTCGACGAGAACGGCATGCCCACCGACGTGGAGCTCGTGACCCTCGCCACCGCCAACGACAACACCGCCCCGAAGTTCCCGGCCGGCGACTGGCTCCGGAAGGAGAAGTGGTCCGTGCCGACCCTGCTCGACGACGAGCAGAGCACCGGCGGCCAGGCCCTGGGCGTGAGCGGCTACCCGTACTTCATCGTCGTGGACGCTGAGGGCAAGGTCGTGTTCCGGACGAGCGGGGAGCTCACCACCGAGCAGTTCGAGCTGCTGCTCGAGGCCGCCCGCACCGGCGTCGCCCCCACCTGAGCTCGTTCTGGCATGCGTTCTGCACCCCTGGGGGTGCGCAACGCATGCCAGAACCGGTGAGGGCCGTGGGTCGAGGGCGCCAGGGCGCCAGGGGGTCAGCAGGTCAGCAGGTCAGCAGGTCAGCAGGTCAGGGTCAGCGGGTGGGGCCCTCGTAGCGGCAGCCCGAGGTGCAGGTCTCGTGCACGTCGACGCGGGCCAGGCCGGGGAGCGACCTGGCGAGGCGGTCCCACACCCACGTGGCCAGCACCTCGCTGGTGGGGTTCTCCAGGCCCTCGACCTCGTTGAGGTAGCGGTGGTCGAGGGCGTCGTGCAGAGGCGCCCACGCCTCGCTCAGGTCGGCGAAGTCCATCACCCAGCCCGACTCGGCGCCGACCTCGCCCTCCACCCACACGGTCACCCGGAACGAATGGCCGTGCAGGCGCGCGCACTTGTGGCCCTCGGGCACGTGGGGCAGGCGGTGGGCCGCCTCGAACCGGAACTGCTTGTGGATCAACATCGCCCGGCCAGGGTCCCACACGCCTCCCGTCCCCCGACAGTCCGCCCCCCACCTCGGGAAACGGTGCGCTCTTCGCGCGCTGGGGCGCGCGTTCTGCGCACCGTTTCGGGGGAGGGGGTGGACGGCGACAAGAGATGGCGTGCCCCCGCTGGGGATCGAACCCAGGATCGTCGGATTAAAAGTCCGCTGCCTTAACCAGCTTGGCCACAGGGGCGTGGACGAGGCGCCGACCGGATCGGGGCGGCGCCTCCCGGCTCCAGCATGCCCCAGGGGCCCTCGGCCGGCGTGCCCGCGCCGGCGGGCCCGCCCGCGCCTGCTACACCCCGGGGGGTGGATCCCGCCCCCACCTCCGCTCCCGAGCCGGTCGAGGCCGTCCCCCGCCGCTGGTCGGCCGGGCCCATCGGCCTCGTCTTCGCCCTGCTCTTCCTGGCCGGTGCCGTCGGCTACTTCGTGGGGGTGCGCACCACCGAGCCCGGCCTGGGCGCGGTCGACGAGGGGTTCCTGGTCGACATGAGCGACCACCACGACCAGGCCGTGCTGCTCGCCCAGCTCGAGCTGGCCAACGGCTGCGACCCGGTGGCCCTCGACTTCGCCACCGAGGTGATCATGCAGCAGCGCCAGGAGCTCGGGCAGATGGCCATGCTCATGGCCCAGCACGGCGTCGCCCGACCGGAGTTCGACCTCGACCGCCCGGCCATGGAGTGGATGGACATGACCTCCACCCTCGGCACCATGCCCGGGTGGGCCAGCGAGGCCGAGATCGAGCAGCTCCGCGCCAGCAGCTGCACCGAGGCCGACCTGCTGTTCCTGCGCCTCATGCAGGCCCACCACCGGGGCGGGGTCCACATGGCCGATCAGGCGGCCACCGACGCCGACGCTCCGGAGCTGCGGGAGCTGGCCGAGCGCATGGCCCGGTTCCAGACCACGGAGATCGCCGAGTACCAGCAGGTGATCGACCGGATCACCGCGGCCCAGGCGAACGGCTCCGCGCCGAGCTGAGCCCGGCCTCGGCGGGGGCGGCTAGGGCGTCGACGCCCGGTCGGCCGACGGGCTCCCCGGGGACGGCTCGTCGTGCGGGTGCTTCGCGGTGGTGACGATCCACTCCTCGGTGGCGGGCCGGCCCCGCAGCCAGCGGGTGAGCGGAGAGACGGCGTGGTCGCTGTCGCCCCAGTCGTACAGCACCTGGGTGCGGGCCACCTTGTCGTGGAGGGCGCGGTGGGAGCGCGCGGTGACGATGGGGACGAGGCCGAGCCCGAGGACGAAGCTGAACGGGTACACGAGCACCCGCACGAGGGCCTGGCGCCCCATGAGCGGGGTGCCGTCCATGCGCACCACCCGGAGCCCGACGAGGGCCTTGCCGAGGGAGCTGCCGGCGATGGTGAGGCCGACCATCCAGTAGAGGAAGGCGAAGACCATCCAGCCGGCGCCGAAGGCGGCGCCCCAGCCGTTGCCGCCGACATCGGTGTCGTCCCCGAAGAACAGCTGCACGAGGTAGGAGAGGATGGCGGCGGAGATGCTGTAGCCGGCGGTGAGGACGGCGAAGTCGACGAAGTACGCCAGCAGCCGGCTCACCGGCCCCGCCACCGCACCGGTGGCCGAGGTGCCGTGCGGCGGCGCCGGTCGGGGGCGGCGGACGAGCTTCGCCCAGATGCTCGACACGATGAGGTCGAGGCCCACGATCTGGCGGCGGGCCAGCTCCAGGAGGCGGGCGGAGACGCCCCGGGTCGCCTCGGACACGATGTCGTCGATGCCGGCCCGGCGAGCCAGGGCGGCCACGTCGACCCGGGACAGCACGGTGTCGAGGTCCACCCGGTCGACCACGGACTGCACGTCCAGCCGCTCGGTCAGGCGGTCGACGTCGACCCGCGCCACCAGCTCGTTGACGTCGATGCGGTCGACGAGGGCGTCGACGTCGATGCGGGCGAGCAGGGCGTCGACGTCGATCCGGGCCAGGAGGGCGTCGAGGTCGACCTTCTCCAGCAGGGCGTCGAGGTCCACCTCGTTCACCAGCCGGTCGACGTCGACCTTGGACACCACGCCGTCGACGTCCACCGCGTCGACCACCGGGTTGATGACGGCGCCGAGGAGGCGTTCGACCGGGTTCACGGGCCAATCCTGACAGGTCCCGCGCCGGGGCCGCCCGTGCCTCCGGCGGCCCGGTCTGCGCCGGTTAGCGTCGGGAGCCATGCCCGCCCCGTCCCCCGCCGCGCCACCTCACCGGGGGCGCGCCGCCGAGGGGTCCGGGCGGCCGGGCTGGGTCGAGGCCCTCGCCACGTTCGCCGTGGTGGCCGCCGCGGTGACGTTCGCCGTCTGGTTGGGGGCACGGGGCTCCGTCGCCAACGCCGCCAGCCACGACCTGCGTGCCTACCCGGGCTCGGGGCTCTTCGGGGGCTGGTTCCGGTTCGACGCCCGCTGGTACGAGCAGATCGCCACCCACGGCTATTCGTTCAACGGGCCCAACGTGCAGTCGTCGGTGGCGTTCTTCCCCGCCTACCCGGGCCTGCTGTGGGTGCTGCACGGGATCACCGGGGTGTCGGTGAAGCTGCTCGGCACCCTCGTCACCCTCGCCTGCGGTGCCGGCGTGGCGGTGTTGTTCCGGCGCTGGTGCGACGACCGCGTCGACCCGACCGTCGCCCGCATCGCGACCGTCACCCTGCTGCTCTACCCGTACGCCTACTACCTGATGGGGGCGATCTACGCCGACGCCCTCTTCCTGCTCGCCACCCTCGCCGCCTTCCTGCTCCTCGAGCGGGGCCACCCCGTGCTGGCCGGCCTGGCCGGCATCGTCGCGACCGCGGCCCGGCCGGTGGGCATCGCGGTGGTGGTCGGCCTCGTCGCCGTCACCCTCTGGCGCAAGGGCACCTTCTCGCGCCGCGGCGGGCGGCTCCGGTTCGACCTGCGCACGCTGCGGCCGGCCGATGCCGGGGTGCTGCTCTCCGTCCTGGGCCTGGTCGGGTGGATGGTGTACCTCGGGGCCCGCTTCGACCGGCCCATCGCGTTCGAGGAGGTGCAGCAGGCCCCCGGATGGGACCAGGGGTCCGGTCCCCGCACGTGGTTCAAGGTGACGTGGTTCCAGCAGCTGAAGAACCTGCCCGGGTGGTTCTTCGAGTGGCTCGACCACGGCGACGACGCCACGTTCGTGAAGGTCCAGTACGCGTCCACGGTGCTGCTCCAGGGCCTCCTCGTCGCCGCGTTCGTGGTGCTGGCGTGGCTGGCGTGGCGCCGCCTCGGTTGGGGCTACGGCGTCTACGCGTTCGCCCTGCTGACCATCCCGCTGCTCGGCACCAAGGACTTCATGGGTACGGGCCGCTACCTGCTCGCCGCGTTCCCCTGCTTCGTCGTGCTCGCCCAGCTGCTCTCGGAGAGGCGGGTGTGGCGGGTCGCCACCTGGGTGCTCTCCGGTGCTCTCCTGCTGACGTGGGCCTTCGCCTTCGGTCGCGGCTACTACGTTGCCTGAGGCCATGGCCCACTTCGAGAGCCTCACGATCTTCTACCCGATGTGGAACGAGGAGGCGACGATCGAGCGCGCCGTCGGCGCCGCGTTCGAAGCCGGCGACCTGCTGGTCGAGCGCGGCGAGGTCGGGCGCTACGACGTGCTCATCGTCGACGACGCCTCCACCGACGCCACCGGCGTGATCGCCGACTCGCTGGCCGAGTCCGACGAGCGGGTGTCGGTCGTGCACCACGCGACCAACCGCAAGCTCGGCGGGGCGCTCAAGACCGGCTTCGCCAACGCCACCGGCGAGCTCATCCTCTACACCGACGCCGACCTGCCCTTCGACATGGCCGAGGCCGCCAAGGCCGTGCGCCTGATGCGCATCTACGAGGCCGACATCGTGTCCGCCTACCGGTTCGACCGCACCGGCGAGGGCGCCCGTCGCCTCGTCTACAGCTACGTCTACAACCAGCTCGTGCAGGCCCTCTTCGGCCTCCGGCTGCGGGACATGAACTTCGCCTTCAAGCTGGTCCGGCGCTCGGTCTTCGACCACGTCGAGCTCCGCAGCGAGGGCTCCTTCATCGACGTCGAGCTGCTCGCCCGGGCGCAGCGCCTCGGGCTGCGCATCGTGCAGTTCGGCGTCGACTACTTCCCCCGCACCCGTGGCATCTCCACCCTCTCGTCGAACGCGGTGATCGCCAAGATCGTGAGGGAGATGCTGGCGCTGCGCTCGGAGCTCCAGGCCATCCAACCCCTGCCAGAGCACCTGCGCACGCACCCCGAGGCGTTCACCGGCGAGCTGCCGCCGCACCTCGCGCCGCCGGCGCCCGATCCGTCGGAGGCGTCGTGACCGGCGCCGGGGACGGGCGGGCGTTGCTGGTGGTGAACGCCGACGACTACGGCCTCACCGAGGGCGTGTCCCGGGCGATCCTCGGTGCCCACCGCGACGGGGTGGTGACCTCCACCTCGGTGCTGGCCCTGGCCCCCGGCTTCGCCACCTCGGTGGGCTGGCTGCAGGACGCCCCCGGCCTCGGCACCGGCGCCCACCTCGCCGCCGTCGGGGAGGACCCGCCCCTCCTCTCGGCCCGCGAGGTGCCCACCCTCGTCGACAGGCGGGGCCGGATGTGGTCGTCGTGGCGGGTGTTCCTGCCCCTCGCCGCGGCCGGCCGGATCGACCCGGACGACCTCCGTCGGGAGTTCGGCGCCCAGATCGACGCCATCGCCGGCGCCGGGGTGCGGATCGACCACCTCGACACCCACCAGAACCTCCACCTCTGGCCGATGGTGAGCGACGTCGTGCTCGACCTCGGCGAGCAGCACGGCGTGCGCACCGTCCGGGTCACCCGTTCGACCGCTCGCGGCCCGGTCGGGGTCACGGTCCGGCGCCTGGCCGCCCGGCTCGAGCAGCAGCTCCGGCAGCGGGGGTGGCGGTGGCCGGAGGCCTCCACCGGCCTCGACGAGGCGGGCTGCCTCGAGATGGGCGCCATGGTCGGAGCGCTCACCCGGCTCGCCGCCACCGGCGCCCGCTCCGCCGAGCTGGCCACCCACCCGGGCGGGGCCGACGACCCCGACCGCGAGCGCTACCGGTGGTCGTACCGCTGGGAGGACGAGCTCGCCGCCCTCCGCTCGGCCACGGTCCGCACCGCGATCGACGAGCTCGGCTTCCGGCTGGGCACGTTCTCCGACCTGGAGCGGGAGGCGGCGTGAAGCCGCCCCGCTCGGCGGCCGCCCGCCGGGCGCTCGCGCTGTGGGACGACGCCCCCCTCGGCGACCGCTTCCACACCCGGGCCCGCTGGTGGAGCGCGCCCTTCGCGGCGCTCGAGCGCGAGGTGCCCCTCTCCGGCGACGTCCTGGAGGTCGGGTGCGGCCACGGGGTCTTCACCACCTACCTGGCCCTGTCGTCGAGGGCGCGTCGGGTGGTGGGCGTCGACATCGACGCGGCGAAGATCGAGCGGGGCCAGCGGGCGCTGGGCCACCTCGCCCCGGGCGAGGCGTCGGCGGAGCTGCGGGTGTCCCCGTCGGGGGAGGTGCCCCGGGTCGCCGGCGGGTGGCGGGCCATCGTGTTCGCCGACGTGCTCTACCTCCTGCCGCGCGAGCGCCGTGAGGCGCTGCTCGCCGAGTGCGCCGGCGCTCTCGCTCCCGGCGGGCTCCTCGTGGTGAAGGAGGTCGACACCTCGCCGCCGGTGAAGGCCCGGATCGCCCAGCTCCAGGAGGTGCTGGCCACCCGGGTGCTGCGCATCACCGACGGCGACACCCTCGACTTCCCGTCGGCCGGCGAGCTGCACGACGTGCTCGACGGCCTCGGTCTCGCCCCCCTCTCGAAGCGCCTCGACCAGGGGTACCTCCACCCCCACTGCGTCGTCATCGGCACACGGTCCGCCGCGCCGGTGGCCGGCTGAGCGAGGGTCGGGAGGCGCAGCGCGGTGGCCGTCTCCGGACGATCCCGACCGCGGGGTGAGCGGTGGGAGGCGTGGCGGCGCCAGGCCCGGGTGTGGCGGCTCACGGCCCGCCGAGGCCTCCACTGGGTCGTCACCAAGGTCCGGGGCCGGGCGGTCGGGGCCCGGCGGCGGGCCGAGCTGGAGGAGGCCTTCGCCATCCGCACCGCCGAGGACGTCGCCGCCGAGCTCGGCGAGATGAAGGGGGCGGCGATGAAGCTGGGTCAGATGGTCGGCTTCGTGGCCGACGGCCTCCCGCCCGCCGCCCAGGCGGCCTTCGCCCAGCTCCAGCAGGACGTGCCGCCGATGGCGCCGAGCCTCGCCGAGCAGGTCGTGGTCGAGGAGCTCGGCGCGCCCCCGGAGCGCCTCTTCCTCGACTGGGACCCGGTGCCGGTCGCCGCCGCCTCGATCGGCCAGGTGCACCGGGCCGTGCTCCCCGACGGCCGCCAGGTGGCGGTGAAGGTGCAGTACCCCGGGGTCGACCGGGCCATCCGCAACGACCTCGACCACGCCGAGCGGCTCTACGGCCTGTTCTCCGCGTTCACCCTCTCCGGCATCGACGCCCACGCCCTCGTCGACGAGCTGCGGGCCCGCATGGCCGACGAGCTCGACTACCGGCACGAGGCCGCCGCCCAGCAGGCCTTCGCCGAGCGCTACCGCGGCCACCCCTTCGTGCGGATCCCGGCGGTGGTGCCCGAGCGGTCCGGGCGGCGCGTCCTCACCAGCGAGTGGGTGGACGGCCTGACCTTCTCCGAACTGCTCGCCTCGGGCAGCCCCGAGGAGCACCAGCACGTGGGGGAGGTGCTGTTCCGGTTCGCACAGGGCTCGCTGCACGAGCACCGCACGTTCAACGGCGACCCCCACCCCGGCAACTACCGCTTCCACCCCGACGGCACGGTGACGTTCCTCGACTTCGGTCTGGTCAAGCACGTCACCGACGAGGAGTACGACCGCCTGGTCCCGACCATCGACCACGTCCTCTCCTCCGACGCGCCGGGGCTGGTGGCGGCCATGGAGCGGGCGGGGTTCCTGCACCCGGGCCACGGCCTCGATCCCGAGCGGGTGTTCCAGACGGTGAGCGCGCCCTACCGCGCCTACCTGCCCGAGGAGTACACGTTCACCCCGGAGTACACCCGCGACGCCATGACGTCGCTGCTCGACGTGAGGGGGCCCAACGCCGACGTGCTCGCCGCCCTCGACATGCCACCGTCGTTCGTGCTGCTCGACCGGGTCGTGTGGGGACTCAGCTCGATGCTCGGCCGCCTGCGGGCCCGCAACCGGTGGCGGGGCATCCTCGTCGAGTACCTGCACGGCACCCCGCCGGTCACCCGGCTCGGCCGGGCCGAGGCCTCGTGGCGCCGGCAGCGGTCAGCCGAGGGGTCGGGCTAGAAGAGCCGACCCTCCTCGGCACCCGGCTCGAGCGAGGGCGCCTCGTCCGCGGCGGGCCCGTGCCCGGGCGGTCGGTCGGTGTCGGCGGCCTCGTCGGCGTCGAGCCCGCCGTTCCCGTTGGTGTCCGGTGCGGGTGTGCCGTCGGCGTCGACGTAGGACTGGGCGAACAGGAACCCCCGCGCCCGTTCCGCCTTGGGGTAGCGGTCGACCAGGGCGCGGAAGGCGGGGGAGTGGTCGGCGTGCACGAGGTGGGCGAGCTCGTGCACCAGCACGTAGTCGAGCACCCACGGGGGCCACGCCGCGAGACGGGTGGAGATGCGGATGTGGCCGGTGGACGGCGTGCACGAGCCCCAACGGGACCGCTGCTCGGCCCAGGTGACCCGCGTGGGAAGGGGGAGGTCGTAGCGCCGGGCCAGGAGCGCGGCCCGCTCGTCGAGGTCGACCCCTGACGCCTGGTAGCGGCGTTCGAGCCGGTCGACGAGGTGCTCGATCGTGCGCTCCAGCTCGTCGGGGTCCATCCCCGCCGGGGCCTGCACCCGGATCACCCCGTCGACCACCGCGGCCTGCACCGTCTTGCGGCGGCGCCGGCTGTAGACGACCTCCACGGGGAGCCGGGGGGCGCGGTGGGGGACCGACACGTCAGATCTGGGTCGGGATCGTGAGCTCGTCGTCGTCGACGAGCACCAGGCGCTCGCCGAGCACGAGCCGGTCGCCGTGGTGGGTGACCCGCCGGCCACCGAGGTTGGGCATGCGCTCCCAGGGGAGCCCCGCGTCGCGCTCGACCGCGCCGATCAGGCCGCCGTGGGTGACGACCAGGACCTCGGCGCCGGCGTACTCGGCGTGCACCCGGTCGAGCGCGGCGTGGGCGCGGAGCACGAGGGTGGCGTGGTCCTCGTAGCCGGGCGGACGGCGGTCGGTGGCGAGGTAGCCGGGCCAGCCGGCCTCGATCCCGGCCCGGGTGAGGCCCTCCCACTCGCCGGCGTCGCGCTCGGCGAGGTCGGGCTCCACCACCACCGGCCCGACGCCGATCTCGGCGCTGATGATGCGGGCCGTGTCGAGCGCCCGCTGGAGGGGCGAGGCGACGATGACGTCGACCGAGCCGACCCGGGACGCCGCGTGCCGGGCCTGGAGGCGGCCCAGCTCGGTGAGAGCGGGGTCGGCGGTGCCCTGCCATCGGCCGAGGGCGTTCCACTCCGACTGGCCGTGGCGGACGAGCAGCATCTCGGTCACGGCGCCGAAGGTACCCGCCCCCGGTGACAACGCCCGACCTCCTGTCGGCCGGGGAGGGCCCCGGGGCCCGGAACTACGCTGCTGCGCCGTGGCCACCCTCCGACTGTTCGCCGCGGCCCGTGACACGGCCGGCACCGGGCGCGACACCGTCCCGGGCGCGACCGTCGCCGAGGTGCTGGCCGAGGCCACCCGCCGCTACGGGCCCGAGTTCGGTGAGGTGGTGGCCAACAGCCGGGTGTGGCTGAACGGGGAGCCGGCCGAGGGGTCCGAGCCCGCCACCGACGCCGACGAGGTCGCGGTGCTGCCGCCGGTCTCGGGCGGGTGCCGGTGACGGCGCCGGCGTCGCGGACCTCCTCGCCGACGGTCCACCGCTACGCCTACGTCCCCGTCGTCGACGGCCCCCACGGCCGCCTTGGCGTGCTGTGGTTCCTCGTGGCGATCGGCGCCGCGTTCCTCGGTGAGGTCGCGGTGGGCGTGCTGTTCGCCGCCCTCGCCTCGGTGGCGGCCCTGCAGACCTCGGTGGCGTGGCGCCAGGCCGGGTTCCCCGACGACCGGATCGTGGCCGGCGCGATCGCGCTGCTCGTGGGCCTCCTGGCCGTCGTCGGCACCGCCCTCGCCGGCGCCGCCATCGTGCTGGGCGCGGTCGTCTCGGTGGTCGCGGCCGTCGTCGCCCCCGGGCGTCGCGAGGCGGTGACCGCCCGCGCCGGGCGCACCATCCGCACCTGGCTGGTGCCGGCGGTGGCGGCCGTGGCCGTCACCGCCATCGCCCGCCTCGACATCGGCGCGTTCGTGATCCTGCTGGTGCTGGTCAGCGGTTACGAGGTCGGTGACTACCTGGTCGGCACCGGCGCCAACGGCATCGTCGAGGGCCCCATCGCGGGGATCGCCGCGGTGTTCGTGCTCACCTTCACCGAGGCCGTGTTCCAACTCGGCCCCTTCGACAGCCGGGCCGCCTGGGTCTACGGCGGCCTGGTCGCCGCCCTCGCGCCGCTCGGAGCTCCGCTGGCCTCCGCCCTGGCGCCGTCCGCGTCGGCGAAGGTGCCGTTCCTGCGCCGGCTCGACGCGTGGCTGCTCGTGGCCCCCGTGTGGTGCATCCTGCTCTGGGACTACCTCTCGTAGCTGCGCCACCCCGCCGGGTAGGCTCTCGCTGTTCCGCAGGATCCGAGGACGCAGGCGAGGAGGCCGAGGGCCTGATGAGCGACGACGGCACCATCGACGACCGCAGCGCGCTGGAGCTGGTCGGCCTGTCGGCCGACGGCCTCGCCGATGTCGCCCTCCCCGACCTGCGGGTCGCCCGCGACAGCGCGGTGGCGACCGAGACGGGCCTCTCCTACCTGCGGCGCCTGGTGCAGGCCCCGCTCGACATGGTGCGGGGTGAGCTGGAGCGGCGGGCCTCCGGTGAGCGTGGCGACCTGGCGGCGCTGGTCGACGACCTGCCGCGGATCCTCTCCGAGCACAGCGGCGGCGGCGGTGGCCGCCTTCCGCAGTCCCTCGAGCCGAGCACGGTCGACCCCGTGCTGAAGGCCGAGCTCGACGTCATCACCGACGGCGGCATGAAGGTCGCCCTGCTCCCGAACGCCAGCGACGACGAGCTGGTGGCGCTCGCCGGCGAGCTCGACGGGCTCGAGCGGCGGGTGTCGCTCCGACGCCGCACGCTGCACCGCACCATCGACCTGCTCAACGCCGAGCTCGCCCGGCGCTACGGCAGCGGAGAGCTCACCCCTGAGGGCGCACTGGCCGACGCCACCCCCGACAGCGCCGACTGAGCCTGGCCGTGCGCACCGCATGGCTCCGGAGGGTGGCGACGCGATGGGGCTCCCGTAGCGTGGGGGCGCCATGAGATCCCTCGCCGTGCTGTCGCTGCACACCTCCCCGCTGGTCCAGCCGGGCAGCGGCGATTCCGGCGGGATGAACGTGTACGTGCGCGAGCTGGTGGCCGCCCTGGCTCAGGCCGGGGTGCGTTCCGAGGTCTACGTGCGGCGCTGGGCCGACGATCTCCCCGAGGTGGTCGACGTGGAGCCCGGCTTCCGGGTGGTGCACGTGCCCGCCGGCCCGGTCGACCTCGCCAAGGAGGACCTCCCCGAGGTGATGGACGAGTTCACCGATCGGGTGGGCCGCCACCTGCGCCGCCAGGGCGGTCCCGACGCCATCCACGCCAACTACTGGCTGTCGGGGCTGGCCGGGCACCACCTGAAGCACGAGCTGTCGCTCCCGCTGGTGTCCACCTTCCACACCCTCGCCCGGGTCAAGGCGGTCACGGGCGATCCCGAGCCCGACCGCCGGGTCGACGCCGAGACCGAGGTCATCGCCTGCTCGGACGCCATCCTCGCCAACTGCGCCGACGAGGTCACCCAGCTCGTGGAGCTCTACGGCGCCGACCCGTCGAGGGTGGAGATCGTGCCCCCGGGCGTCGACCACGCGTTCTTCTCGCCGGGCCACCGCGGCGGGGCCCGGTCGGCGCTCGGCCTCGGCGACCACCCGGTCCTGCTGTTCGCCGGGCGCATCCAGCCGCTGAAGGGCCTCACCGTGGCCATCGGTGCCCTCGCCGAGCTGTCTGTCCACCACGGCGACGCGGTGCTGGTGGTGGTCGGCGGCCAGAGCGGGGCGGGCGGTGCCGAGGAGATGGCCGCCGCCCAGGCGCTGATCGCCGAGCACGACCTCGCCGACCGGGTGCGGTTCGTGCCGCCCCAGCCGCACCACCTGCTGTCGACCTACTACCGCGCCGCCGACGTCTGCATCGTCCCGAGCCGGTCGGAGTCGTTCGGCCTGGTGGCGCTCGAGGCCGCGGCGTGCGGCACCCCGGTGGTGGCGGCGGCGGTGGGCGGGCTGCGCACGCTGGTCGACGACGGTGTCACCGGGTTCCTGGTCGACAGCCGCGACCCGGCCGACTACGCGGCTGCGGTCGCCACCCTGCTCGACGATCCCGCCCTCGCCGAGAAGCTGGCCGAGGCCGGGGCCGAGCGGGCCCGGGGCTACACCTGGTCCACCACCGCGGCCCGCCTGCGTCGCCTCTACGTCGACCTCACCTCGCGCCAGCCCCTCTCCTGCAGCTGAGACCACCGGGCACCGAGGAGCGACCGACCATGGCCGACGACTACGCGGACGAACCCACCCTGGAGGCGCTCGAGTCGGTGATCGACGCCTGGCTGGCCGAGCAGCTCGAGGAGAACCCGGTGGTCGCCGCGGTCGAGCGGGGCGAGCCCGGCGAGCGCCGCTGGTACGTGCGGGTGCACGGCGAGACCAAGGACGTCTACACGATCTGGTTCACCCTCCGGCAGCGCTCCCTCTTCTACGAGACCTACGTGGTGCCGGCGCCCGAGGAGAACCACGAGCAGTTCTGGGAGCACCTCCTGCGCCGGAACCGCAAGCTGCACGGCATGGCGTTCTGCATCGGCGAGGAGGACTCGGTGTTCCTGGCCGGCGCGCTGCCGTTCCACGCCGTCGACGCCGGCGAGCTCGACCGCATCCTGGGGTCGTTCTACGCGTACGTGGAGCAGTGCTTCCGCCCCGCGCTGCGCATCGGCTTCGCGTCGCGCTTCCCCTCCGCCTGACCGGGCTCATCCCCCGACCCAGCGAAACGGTGCGCTTTTCGCGCGCTGGAGCGCGTGAGAAGCGCACCGTTTTCGGAGGGGAGTGATTTTCATTGCTTTTCATGCTGTCGCATGACAGAGTGGGCACCGGCCCGGGCGGTCGGCGGGCGGTGGGACCCATCGGGGAAGTGGGACCACCGGACATCGAGCGCCCGGGCCGTCCCGATCCCGGGCTCGGCCGAGGGCCCGGACCACTAGCGTCGCCCCCATGGTGCGACTGCTGATCGTCGGTGGCGGGAAGATGGGGGAGGCCCTGCTGGAGGGCCTGCTCACGTCGGGGTGGGCGACGCCCGACGAGGTCGTGGTGGTCGAGAAGCTGGCCCCCCGGCGCCGGTCCCTCGCCCGGAGCTTCAAGGGGGTGAAGGTGGTGGCCGAACCGGTCGCCGCCGACGGCGCCCTCATCGCGGTGAAGCCGGGCGACGTGGCCGACACCGTGCGGGCGGTCGTGGCCCTCGGCGTGCCCCGCATCCTCTCGATCGCCGCCGGGATCACCATCGCCACCCTCCAGGAGGCGGCCGGGCCGGACGTCGCGGTGGTGCGGGCCATGCCGAACACCCCCGCCGTGGTGGGTGCCGGCGCCTCGGCCATCGCTCCCGGCCCCACCGCCGGCGCCGCCGACCTGGACTGGGCCCAGTCGCTGCTCGAGGCCGTCGGCCTGGTGGTGCGGGTGACCGAGCCCCAGCTCGACGCCGTCACCGGGCTCTCGGGGTCAGGCCCGGCCTACGTCTTCCTCGTGGCCGAGAGCCTCATCGAGGCCGGGGTGCTCGTGGGGCTGCCGCGGGAGGTCGCCGAGGTCCTCGCCGTGCAGACCATCCTCGGGTCGGCCCGGTTGCTGGAGTCGAGCGACGAGCACGCCGCCGCCCTGCGGGCCGCGGTCACCTCGCCCGGCGGCACCACCGCGGCCGGCCTCCACGCCCTCGAGGCCGGTGGCCTGCGGGCGGCCCTGCTCGACGCGGTGAAGGCGGCCACCGAGCGCTCGCGGGAGCTCGGACGGGCCTGAGGGCCGGGTACCCTGCGCCTGTCATGCCGCTCCGCTACGACACCATCACCTTCCTGTCGGACTACGGCCTCGTCGACGAGTTCGTCGGCGTCGTGCACTCCGTGATCCGCTCCATCGCCCCCGAGGTGAAGGTCGTCGACCTGACCCACGGCATCACGCCCTACGACGTCCGCGGTGGCGGCCTCGCCCTCGCCCGCAGCACCCCGTACCTCTGCCCCGGCGTGGTGCTGGCGGTGGTCGACCCCGCCGTGGGCACCTCCCGCCGCCCCATCGCGGTGGAGGTCGGCGACGGCGCCTCGGTGCTGGTGGGCCCGGACAACGGCGTGCTCGCTCCGGCCGTGGCCCTCTGCGGTGGTGCCAGCCGCGCGGTCGAGATCACCAACCCCGACGTCGTGCTCCAGACCGAGGCCTCCACCTTCGACGGGCGCGACGTGTTCGCGCCGGCGGCCGCCCACCTGTGCCTCGGGCTCGACCTGGCCGAGCTGGGCCCGCCCATCGACCCCATCTCGCTCTTCCCGGCGATGGTCCCGCTCACCCGGGAGGACGAGGGCCGGCTCCACGCCGAGGTCCTCTGGGTCGACCGCTACGGCAACGCCCAGCTCAACGTCGACCCCGAGGAGCTCCTCGACCACGAGGAGCACGTGCTCCTGGTCACCGACGAGGGGCAGCGGTCGGCCCGCCGGGTCACCGCCTTCGCCGAGCTCGACCAGAACGAGGTCGGGTTGGTCGTCGACGCCTACGGGCTCGTGTCGGTGGTGCTCGACCGCCGCTCGGCCGCCGTGGAGCTGGGCCTGGCCGCCGGCTCGTCGGTCGTCATCCAGGCCCTCGACGAGGACCGGCCCCCCGGCATCGTCACCCCCGTCAACCTCGGCCCCCGCCGCTGACCAGCACAGGAGGCCACCGTGCGCCCCGGAACCGTCATCGCCCTCGGCCTGCTCCTCCTCATCATCCTCGGAGCGGCGTTCCTCCAGCTGTTCATCCTCGCCAACTAGGGCGAGGCCCGGGCGGGGATCAGCCCGCCGAGGCCAGCCGGTCGCGGGTGAAGCGCCGGCCGTTGAACCACAGCAGGGCCAGGCCCACCGCCCACACCAGCGCGCCCACGGCCAGCACGCTCACGACCGGCAGCAGCATGAGTGCCGAGGTCTGCGCGGCGGCCACGAAGATCAACGGGAGGATCACCGCGCCGCCGAGCTGGTTGGCCTCCTGGGTCGTGCGCGCCCGCGACGACACGACCACCAGCAGACCCAGCGCGAGCAGCGCCACGGCCGGGGCGATCCAGAGCACGGTGACGGCGAACTGCGAGAACGGCAGGAAGAGCCGTCCGGTCACCGGCCACGCGACCACGTTGCACACCACGGTGTAGAGCAGCGCGCCGATCCAGGTGAGGGCCACCGCGGGCAGGAAGGCGGTGAGCACCTTGGCGGCGAAGAGGTCGCGGTCGGAGATGGGGAGGTGGAGGACCACCTCGAGGGTGCGGCGCTCCTTCTCTCCGGCGAAGGCGTCGGCGGCGAGCACGGCCGACACCATCAGCGGGAGCACGAGCAGCAGCGGCGACAGCAGGTAGCCGAGCACCAGCACCACCAGCCGCTCGCGCTCGGGCAGGCCGAGGATCGGGTCGGCCAGGTTCTTCAGCAGCGACGAGCCGAGGGCGCTCTGCACCTGGTCGGTGGGGGCGTTGCGGGCGATCAACCCGATGCCGAACGGCAGCGCCACGAGCAGCACCGCCGGCACCAGCGCCATCGGCAGGACGATGGCCTTCGAGCGGCGCACGGCGCGGATGTCGCGCCCGACGATCGTGCGGATCGCCGACCAGTCGACCGACCGGGGGGACGGGTGGCTCACGAGGGCCTCCCGGGCTCGGCCGTCGGGGCCGGCGCAGGCCCGGAGGCGGGGACGGGCGCGGCACCAGATGCGGTGTCGGGTGCCGCGTAGAGGTCGTCGTGCGGGGTGGGCAGGCCGGCGAAGCCGTCGGTGCCGATCTCGCCCTCCTCGGCCGCGATGCGCCGCTCGATGGCGAAGTAGACGTCCTCGAGGGTCGGGCGCCGGGTGACGGCGCCGTAGACGGGCAGGCCACGGCCGACCGCAGCCTCCACCACCCGGGGGAGCACCTCCCGGTCGTCGAGGACGAGCCGGACGCCCGTGAGGTGCACCTGGGCGGTGCGGACGCCGCGGACGGCCCCGAGGGCGGCGACGGTGGCGGCATCGCCGGGCGCGCCGAGGTCCACCTCGGCTCCCACACCGGACCACAGCTGGGCGGCGAGCTCGTCGGGGGCGCCGAACGCCCGCAGCCGGCCTTTGTGCAGCACCGCCATGCGGTCGGCCAGACGGCCCGCCTCCCCGAGGAAGTGGGTGGCCAGCACCACGGTGCGGCCCTCGGCAGCCAGCTCGTCGATCAGGGCGATCACGTCGCGGGTGCCGGCCGGGTCGAGGCCCGAGGTGGGCTCGTCGAGGAACAGCAGCTCCGGATCGTGGATGAGGGCGCGGGCGAGGGCGACCCGCTTGCGCTGCCCGGTGGAGAACCCTCCGGTGAGGTCGTCGGCCCTCTCGAGCATGCCGAATCGCTCGAGGAGCTCGTCGACCCGACGGCCGGCGGCGGCCTTGTCGAAGCCGCGCAGGCGGGCCACGTAGAGCAGGTTCTCCCGCGAGGTCAGGCGGTCGTCGAGGCCGGCGTTCTCGGTGAGCACGCCGGTGCGGCGGCGCACGGCGTCGCCCTCGGTGACGGGGTCGTGGCCCAGCACCACCGAGCGGCCGGCGTGGGGCACGAGGACCCCGTCGAGGAGGCGGACGGTGGTGGTCTTGCCGGCCCCGTTGGGGCCGAGCAGGGCGAGCACCTGGCCGGGCTCCAGGCGCATGGTCAGTCCGTCCACCGCCAGGCCCGACCGGAAGCCGCGGGTGAGCCCTTCGGTCTCGATCGCGGCCGTCACCGGCCCGGTCCCGCCACGCCCTCCAGCATGAGGAGGGTCATCGGCTCATCCGCCGTAGCGCTGGAGCGCGTCGACCACGACCGCGGCGCGGGTGGGGTCCCCGGGGCCGGGGGGTTCGGGTGGCGGGGGAGCGGTCGTGGTGGTGGTCGGGGCCGGCGCCGAGCCACCGCCGCCGCCTCCACCGCCGGAGGCGCTGCCGCCGCCGCCACCAGAGGTGCCGCCACCGCCGCCGCCCCCACCGCCGCCACCACCGGGCGGGGCGAGGTAGCGCTGCACGGTGTACTGGGCGCCGTCCGCGCCGTAGACCACGCCGATGCCGATCCGGGTGAAGGCCGGGTCGACGATGTTCTGGTAGTGGGTCGGGCTGGCCACGAAGGCGTTGTAGATCGACGCCGTCGAGCCGCCGCGGCCCACGTTCTCACCCAGCTTCCGCCAGGGCTGGCTGACGCCCACCGAGAGGTCGGAGGCGTGCTGGAGGCGCTGCCAGTCGGCGAGCTGCTGGGCCCACCCCTGGGCGAGCGAGCTCAGCTGGCCGTCGAGCTGCAGGGGCGCCACCCCGGCCGCGGCCCGGGTGGCGTTGATGCGCCCGAGGTAGTCGCTCACCTCGCTGCCGGCGGCGATCGCCGAGGGGGGCGCCACCAGCGCCGGCGCCGCGGTGAGCGAGACGGCCAGCAGCACGGCGGCGGCGACCTGCGCCGGCCGGGCCCGCCACGGCACGGGCTCCGGGACCGCTCTCGCCGCCGTGGCCCCCGAGGGGTTGGTGATCAGGAACCCGATGAAGATGATCGAGATGCCGACGACGAGGGAGATGGCGAAGCCGTCCATCTCGTCGACCACGGAGTTGAGCAGGCCGCCCGCGCTGAGCACGAGCGTGCCGGCGGCGATGAAGAGGTTGGCGAGAGCGAGCCGCCCGGCGGGCACGCCCGAGCTGGCGCGCCGGCCCCGGATCAGGCGGACCGCGCTCCACACGGCGCCCGCGAAGATCACCATGGCGGCCACCCCCGAGGCGACGGCCGCGGCCGCCCTCGGCCCGGGCCCGAACACGTCCTTGCCCTGCGGCAGCACGTCGGGGTCGATGGGGGCCAGGAGGGGGGCAGAGACCACCAGCCCGGTGCAGAACGCCGAGAGCAGCGAGACGATCGCTGTCCACCGCCGACCCTGCCTCGGTCCGGCGAGCAGCTCGACCGTGCCGAGGGCCAGGAACGGGACGTTCAGGATGGCGCCGAACAGGTAGAAGGCCTTGAACGACCACTCGCCCCACCCGAGGGCGGCGCCGGCCCACAGGGCGGCGGAGCCGGCGGCGAAGAAGAACAGCGAGATGGTCCACGCCCCCTCGTGGGGCTTGCGGCGGGCCAGCCACCGGTCGAGCGTGGACAGGGCGAACGCCAACGACACCAGGGTGGCCGCGGCGGCCAGGGCGACGTGCAGCGTCATGGGACCAGCGTAGGGCGAGCGTCGGGCGGCCTCGGCCGCGGTGGGGCGAGCGTGCCCGATGCCGCTCCGTGGGACTTTGTGAACAAACGAACGTGCTCGGTAGCGTGGGGTGATGGAGCGGTCCCGCCGACGCATCCCCGAGGCCACGGTCGCCCGGCTGCCGGTGTACCTGCGCACGCTCGTCGAGGTCCACGCCGAGCAGACGGCCACCATCTCGTCGGAGCGGCTGGCCGAGCTGGCCGGCGTGAACGCGGCCAAGGTGCGCAAGGACCTCTCCTACCTCGGCTCCTACGGCACCCGGGGCGTGGGCTACGACGTGGAGTACCTGCTCTTCCAGATGAGCCGGGAGCTGGGCCTCACCAAGGACTGGCCGGTCGTCATCGTCGGCATCGGCAACCTGGGCGCCGCTCTCGCCAACTACGGCGGGTTCGGTGAGCGTGGCTTCCCCGTGGCCGCCCTGGTCGACGCCGACCGGGACAAGGTGGGCTCGATGGTCGGCGAGCACGTGGTGCGCCACGTCGACGAGCTGCCCCAGCTGGTCGAGGAGCTCGGCATCTCCATCGGCATCATCGCCACCCCCGCGGCCGGGGCCCAGGAGGTCGCCGACCGCCTGGTGGCCGCCGGGGTGCCGTCGATCCTGAACTTCGCCCCTGCGGTGCTCTCGGTGCCGCCCGGGGCGTCGCTGCGCAAGGTCGACCTCGCTCTCGAGCTCCAGATCCTCAGCTTCTACCGCCAGCGCGACTCCGTGGCCGACTCGGTCCCCGACTCGGCACCCGCCGGCCGGCGCCGCAACGGCTCGAACGGCGACGGCGGTGACGGCGGTGACGGCGGCGGCGGCGCCCACGGGAGCTCCGCCGAGGGAGGGGCCGACGCCTCGTCCGGGCGGGCCCTCGACACCGTGGACCCGGTGGTCTGATGCCGGTCGACGCCCCCCTCTACCCGGTCAACCTGGTGGTCGCGGGGCGACCCTGCCTGGTGGTCGGCGGCGGCCGGGTGGCGGGACAGAAGGTCGCCGAGCTCCTGCGGTGCGGCGCCGACGTCCACGTGGTCGCCCCCGAGATCGACCCGGAGCTGGCCGCGCTCGACGGTGTCGTCGCCGAGCACCGTCCGTACCGCCCGGGTGAGGTCTCGGGCTACCGGCTCGTCGTGGCCGCCACCGACGATCCCCAGGTGAACCGCCAGGTCTTCCTCGACGGCGAGGAGGCCGGGGTGTGGGTGAACAGCGCCGACGACCCTGCCAACTGCTCCTTCACCCTTCCCTCCCGGGTCCGCCAGGGCCCGCTCCTCGTCACCTTCTCCACGGGGGGCACCTCGCCCGCCCTCGCCACCTGGCTCCGCCGCCGGTACACCGCGGAGTTCGGGCCGGAGTACCTCGCCCTCATCGAGCTGCTCGCCGACGAGCGGGCCCGGCTCCAGGGCGAGGGGGTCCCCACCGAGTCGCTCGACTGGCAGGGCGCGCTCGATTCGGGGATGCTTGATCTCGTCCGCGAGGGTCGCCTCGCCGAAGCCAAGGAGCGCCTGCAGGCGTGTCTGTCGTCGTCCTCGGACTGAACCATCGAACGGTGCCCCTCGACCTGCTCGAGCGGGTCACCATCGACGACTCCCGCCTCCCGAAGGCGCTGCACGACGTCGTCGGCCGCGACCACGTCAGCGAGGCCGTGGTGCTGTCCACGTGCAACCGCTCCGAGGTCTACGTGGTGGCCGAGAAGTTCCACCCGGCCTACGCCGACCTGCGCACCTTCTTCTCCGAGCTGGCCTTCGTGCCGCCCGAGGAGCTGGCCGAGCACCTCTACGTCCACGACGGCGCCGACGCCGCCGCCCACCTCTTCGAGGTGGCCGCCGGTCTGGACTCCGCCGTGGTGGGCGAGGCCGAGATCCTCGGCCAGGTGCGCGCCGCGTGGGAGCGGGCCCAGGGTGAGCACGCCTCGGGCTCCCAGCTGAACCTGCTGTTCCGCCACGCCCTCGAGGTCGGCAAGCGGGCCCGCACGGAGACCGCCATCGGCCGCCACGTGGCCTCGGTCTCCACCGCGGCCGTGGCCATGGCGGCCGACCACCTCGGCAGCCTCGAGGGCCGCAGCATCCTGGTGATGGGTGCGGGCGAGATGGGCGAGGGCATGGTGCGGGCGCTCGCCACCAACGGCGTCCGCGACATCCGGGTGGCCAACCGCACCTGGGAGCGGGCGCACGAGCTCGCCGCCCGGGTCGACGGTCGGGCCATCCGCCTGGCCGATCTCGACCGGTCTCTCGCCGAGGTCGACCTGCTGCTCACCGGCACCGGCGCCTCGTCCATGCTCATCGAGCACGCCGACATCGCGAGGGTCATGACCGTCCGCGACGGGCGACCGCTGCTCGTCGTCGACGTGGCCGTGCCCCGCGACGTCGACCCGACCGCCGCCGACCTGCCGGGCGTGACCCTGCTCGACATGGACGACCTCCGGGCGTTCGCCGAGGCCGGCCAGGCCGAGCGCCGCCGCGAGGTCGACGCGGTGCGGGCCATGGTGGCCGAGGAGCTCGAGCGCTACCTCGCCGTCAGCTCCGCCCGTGAGGTCGCTCCGCTGGTGGCCGCCCTGCGCGACCGGGCCGAGGAGGTCCGCCAGGCCGAGCTCGACCGCCACCGCGCCAAGCTCGCCGACCTCGACCCCCGCGAACTGGAGGCCGTGGAGGCCCTCACCCGCGGCATCGTGGCGAAGCTGCTCCACCAGCCCACGATCGGGCTGAAGGACGCGGCGGGCACGCCCAAGGGCGAGCGGCTGGCCGAGGCGCTGCGCGACCTCTTCGACCTCTAGCACCCGACGACGTGGCCGACCAGGCGGTTCACCTCCGGGCCGCGACCCGTGGCAGCGCGTTGGCCCTGTGGCAGACCGACCACGTGGCGGGCCTGCTCGCCGCGGCCGGGCGCCAGCGGGGTGTCGAGGTCACCGTCGAGAAGGTGGTGGTGGAGACCGTCGCCGACGCCCGCCTCGACATCCCCATCTGGGAGATGGGTGGCAAGGGCGTGTTCGTGAAGGAGGTGCAGGCCGCGGTGCTCGACGGCCGGGCCGACCTGGCCGTGCACTCCGGCAAGGATCTCCCGGCGCTCACCCCCGACGACCTGGTGGTGGCCGCCGTGCCCGAGCGGGCCGACCCGCGCGACCTGCTGGTGGGCTCAACCCTCGACGGCCTGCCTGTCGGGGGCCTGGTCGCCACCGGCTCGGTGCGCCGCCGGGCGCAGCTCGCCTGGCGTCGCCCCGACCTCACCTTCACCGGTCTCCGGGGCAACATCGCCACCCGGCTGGCCAAGGCCGGCGACTTCGACGCCATCGTCATGGCCGCCGCCGCGGTGGAACGCCTCGCGCTCGACATGTCCGACCGGGTGGTGGAGGTGCTGGAGCCCTCGGTGATGCTCCCACAGGTCGCCCAGGGCGCGCTCGCGGTCGAGTGCCGTGGCGGCGACGACGTCGCCCGCGAGCTGCTCGGTGCCATCGAGCACCCGCCCAGCCGCCTCGCGGTCGATGCCGAGCGGGCGTTCCTCGCCGAGCTGGGCGGCGACTGCGACCTGCCGGCCGGGGCCTTCGCCACGGTCGACGGGGACGAGCTCGCGGTGGAGGGGCTGCTGGCGTCGATGGACGGCCACGTGGTGCTGCGCGAGCGGCGCCGGGTGCCGGTGGCCGACGCCGAGGAGGCCGGTCGGGCGCTCGCCCGCTTCCTCCTCGACGACGCCGGCGGGGCCTCCCTGCTCGACCGCTGACCGAGCGGCGGGTCGGCCGGACTCAGTCGGGAGGGCGGCGGAGGGCTGCGGAGGTGAGCTGCGCCAGCACCGACGACGCCGCCACCACGTCGGCGAGCGGGTGGGCACGGTCCTCCACCACCACGATCCCCCACGCTCCGCGGGCGTCGTCGACGAACGGGTACAGCCCCCAGCGGTTGGGTGCCGAGACCACCGACGCCGCGTCGTCGCCGCGCAGGCGGTCGCGCCACACCCCGAAGCCGTAGGTGGGCACACCTGTGGCCGCCACCCACGGCTCGGTGTGGGTGTCGAGGCGCGCGGTCTGGTCGAGGAGCATCTGTTCCAGCGAGGTCTCGGACAGCACCACCCGGTCGTCGGCTCGGCCACCGTCTCGGATCATCGAGAGGAACCGACCCAGATCGCCGACCGTGGTGGCCCCGTCGACGGCCAGCAGGCCGCCGGTGGTGTCGGGAGCCGCGTAGGCGGTGGCCTCAAGGCCCGTCGGCGCCGCGATGCGCTCGGCGAAGAGCTCCGGCCACGTTCGACCGGTGACGGCCTCGGCGAGCCGGGCTGCCACGTGGGCGTCGGCGTCGGTGACGGCGAAGGCCTCCCCCGGGGGGTCGGTCAGGGGGGTGGTGGCCAACGCGGCATCGCACGCGGCGACCGTCGCCTCGGGGCAGGCCAGGTCACGGGGGAGGCCCGACGTGTGCGACAGGAGCTGGCGGAGGGTGATCGCTCCCACGGCCGCTCCGAGGTCGGGGAGCCGGTCGCCGATCGCCTGGTCGAGGACGAGTGTGCCGTCGTCCACCAGGGTCAGGAGGGTGGAAGCGGTGAACCAGAACGACGTCTCGCCCAGAGAGACCGTCGTGGCCGGGCCCACCTCCCCCATGCCGTAGGTGGCCGTCGAGTCCGAGGTCGCCGGGTCGGTGCCGACGACCAGGGCGGCGGTGGTCAGCCCGTCGGTCTCGGCCCGCTGCCGCAGCCGCTCGTCGATGCGGTCCCAGGTCACCCCGAGGAAGAGCTCCTGGCGGGCCTCGACGAGCTCGTCCCCGAAGGCTGCGCCGGAGGGATCGTCACGGACCTCGCTGTCCTCGGTGGCCCGGCCCACGCCGCACGCCCCGAGGGCCGACCCCGCCAGCACCGCCGCCGCCAGGGCGACCGCGACCCGGCGGGCCGGACGCGCTCGGCGCCGGCCTCGACCGGGCGCGGCGGGTGCCACCATGGCGGTGCCACCGGAGCCGGGGAGGACGATCATCAGCGACGAGGGTACGGGTGTCGCCACGCCCGACGAGCATCGGACCGGTGACGTCCCGGCCTCCGGCGACGAGCGCGAGGTCGGCGTCGGCCCGCACCCGCTGCCGTGGCCCGACGACCCCAGGCTCGACCCCGTGCTGCTCGCCGAGGGCGACCGTCGCAACGTGGTCGACCGGTACCGCTACTGGCGCAACGAGGCGATCGTCGCCGACCTGGACACCACCCGCCACCCCTTCCACGTCGCCATCGAGAACTGGCAGCACGACCTCAACATCGGCACCGTCGTGCGCACCGCCAACGCCTTCAACGCCGCCGGGGTCCACGTGGTGGGCCGCCGTCGCTGGAACCGGCGGGGTGCCATGGTGACCGACCGCTACCTCCACGTGAGCCACCACCCCGACGTCGCCGACCTGGCGGCATGGGCGAGCGCCGAGGACCTCCCGCTGATCGGGATCGACATCGTGCCCGGGGCGGTGGCCCTGGAGTCCGTGGAGCTCCCGCGCCGCTGCGTCCTCGTGTTCGGGCAGGAGGGCCCGGGCCTGAGCGACGAGGCCTGCGAGGCCGCCACCATGGTGTGCTCCATCGCCCAGTACGGCTCGACGCGGTCGATCAACGCCGGCGTGGCGGCGGGGATCGCCATGCACGCCTGGATCCGGCGCTGGGCGGGACCGCCGCCGACCTGACACCCCCCACCGCCGCACCCGTCGAGGTGTCTCGGCCGGGGCTCAGCCTCCGGCCTCACCCAGGAGGGCCCGTACCGTGCGGTCGACGACCCGGGCGGCCTGCTCGACCGGCGTCCCCCGGGTGCGCAGCACCTCCCACGCCCCCCACGACAGGGCGAGGTCGAGGGCGGCGAGCAGCTCATCGGACTCGGCGGCCGGCAGGGCGGCGAGCTCGGGGCCGAACACCTCGGCGACCTGGGCCCGGCTCCCGGCGTTCAGCGCAGCCCGGTTGGCGGTGAGGGTGGGGGAGAACGGCTCGCGCACCAGGCTGGCCCGTCGCACCGGGGTGATCCACTCGTTCATGTCGGCCCGGGCGGCGACGATCGCCCGGATGCGCACGTCCAGGGGGCCATCGGTGGGGAGCGGGGGTTGTCGTTCGGTCACCGCCCGCACCTGCAGCTGGGCGACCGCCTCGAAGAGCTCCTCGAGGTCGGTGAAGTGGTGGTAGATGAGCCGCTCCGAGATGCCGGCCCGCTCGGCCACCCGCGCCGCGGTGGGTCGGGGGTCGCCCTCGCGGAGCAGCTCGAGGGCGGCCTCGGCGATGGCGGCCCGGCTCCGCTCGGCCCGGGCGCTGCGCCCCTCCGCCCTCTGGGTGCGCTCGGCCATGGCGGTCAGTCTGCCGCGCCCGGGCTCCGGCGCCGGTGGTTCGTACGACCCGATTCCCCCCCCGGGCGCTCAACCCGGTGGCCCGATGGGTCGATGGATGCTCGCTGACCGCCGTCGGCTCTCCCTGCCCCCCCGACCCATCGGAGCCCGAGTGCGCCCATCCCGCCCTCTCGTCGCCTTGTCCCTCGTCGCGTCGCTCGCACTCGGCCTCACCGTCGCCCCCGGCGCCACCCCGGTGGCGGGAGCCGCCGAGACGGTGGACTGGGGTGACCTCTCGACCGACGGCCTCACGCTCGTCGGGGACTCGCCCGACGAGCAGGTCCTGCGACTCTTCCTGCACCCGGTGAGCGACGTCGCCCACCTGGAGGCGACCGCGCTGGCGGTGAACGACCCGTCGAACCCGCGCTACGGCGAGGAGCGGACCGTCGCGCAGGCCGGGGGGCTGGCGGTGCCCGAGCACCGTGTGGCGTCCATCCGGAGCACGCTCGAGGCGGCCGGCGCCGACGAGGTGAAGGTGCACGAGACCCGCGCCTTCGTGGTGGGCGAGCTCACCGTGGCCGAGGCCGAGTCGCTGTTCGGGGTGACCTGGCAGCGGTGGACGGCCGAGGGCGTGGACTTCGACGTGCCCGCCTCCACGCCGGTGCTGCCGGAGGGCCTCGACGGGCACGTCGACGCCGTGTACGGCGCCATGACGATGGTGCAGCCGTCGCCGCCCGCGGGCCTGAAGCCGGTGCTGCCGGCGGGCGGTCCCGTCGTGTCCCAGCCGGCCGCGGCGACCGACGGCGGCACGCCCACCCGCACGGGGACCCCCGACCCGTCCGCGTGCGCCGGCGCGCTCGACGCGGGCGGCTTCCTGCCCGACCAGCTCGCCGACGCCTACGGGCTGAGCGCCCTCCACGACGCCGGCTACACCGGCGCGGGCATCCGCATCGCCGTGGTCGACGGCAGCCTCTACCAGCACTCGGACCTGGCCACCTACCGGGCCTGCCTCGCGCCCGACGCCACGCCGATCACCGATCACGTCATCGGTAGTCCGGGGATCGACATCGGCACCGTCGAGGCCGCCCTCGACCTGGAGGTCGTCTCGAGCATGGCCCCCGGGGTGGCACGTCTCGACGAGTTCATGGTCAGCAACCCCGAGACGCCGTTCGTCGCCGGCGGGTTCCTCGACCTGGTCGCCGCCCCCTTCCACTCGGCGGCCACGGGTGGCGAGGACCCGCACGTCGTCTCGCTCAGCTACGGCTACTGCGAGGCGCTGTACCTCGACGAGGACCCGATGGCCGGCCC